>Ga0224527_1000228_pt1 | contig 43454 bp, 31 predicted proteins | sample CBST0metaG_FD_179882 | JGI IMG/M metagenome (GOLD analysis project Ga0224527, IMG submission 179882) | Peat soil microbial communities from Stordalen Mire, Sweden - C.B.S.T0 | ecosystem: Environmental > Terrestrial > Soil > Wetlands > Peat | place: Sweden: Norrbotten County, Stordalen Mire... | reverse complement strand
TACGTGCGCACCGTGAGCATTGAGGCGGAACATGGAACCCAGGCTCTGGCGGTAACCGGAGGCGGAGATCTAGCGGCATCCCGAACGGCTGCGCAGGACCTTACTGCCCGACTGAGCCAGATTCACGCAACGGGACGGATCGTGTTGCAATTGCGTCCGGAGAGCGGAAGCATCAACGACGTTCCAATGATTAGTTTAGAAAATGGGGACCATTTCGTTGTGCCCTCGGTGCCTGCAACGGTGAACGTCGTTGGTGCGGTATACGACCAGAACTCATTTCTTTTCCAAGCGAATGGCCAAGCGGCGCGCTATTTGCGACTGGCAGGCGGAACGAACCGCAACGCGGACTGGCGCCACGCTTTTGTAATCAGAGCCGACGGTTCTGTGGTGAGCCGCGAGGCCGTAAAGACCGCCTGGGGCAATGGGTTTAGTGCCCTGCGAATGAATCCCGGTGACACTATCGTAGTTCCAGACAAGACCTTGCGACCGACTGCATTGCGCAACATTCTTGACTGGAGCCAAGTGTTCTCGCAACTTGCTCTCGGCGCCGCTGCGATTAACGTGCTGTGATTGAAGTGTGGATAGATAGATTGATTGATTGACCAAGGCGGTGGAATGCGCTCTCTCCTCAGCTCACCGTGCAAGCTGTGGTTTCCGCTAACAAAGACTTTCATGGTTGGCGAAAACATGGCAGGTTGCTGAACGCGGGAGACGGTCCCCAAGCGCACAACAAATCCGCTCGCTTATCGGCCGCATTGCCTCCTACCTCTGAAGCAAACTACCTTTCCGTATTGGGTCTGTCCAGTATTTAGGGTGCATGCTTAGGTTTCGTTTGATGTCTGTGGTGAGCCGCGATTCTATCGCGCCTAGTCGGTATCCTAGGATCTTCATACTTGAACGTGCCAACGCCGACGGAATCTGCCAAGCAGCGGTCCTCATCAAATACCGCAACTCCGACCACGCGAAGCGCATACCTTCTCCGCTTGGCGGCCCAAACTCCTCAAGCAGCCAAGCTTCGCGGCTATGAAGAACACCAATGTCGAAATAGCGTTTGAATTCCTGCATCGGTGTGTAAGCGTGGCTATGGTAGGCGCAGGCCTCGGCAACATAAGCGATCTTAAAGCCAGCCAACAGAAGGCGGGCTGCCGTGACCATATCTTCGCCAAAGATTACGTTGGAAGGGAATCCACCCACATCCATCAACGCAGAACGCCGGTATGCAGCCAGTGAATTTGAAAGAAAAGCGGTCTTGATCCCTAACTGTACTCTGTTCTCCAGGGTCCTCATTGCAGCAGTTTCCGGATAATTAAAGATGCGGGCATGCGCTTCAATGGGGGTAGCTCCTGGTCGAGGCAATTGGCGACCGCCCGCAGCACCTACATTTGGGTCGTCAAAGACCGCAAGCAGGTTTGACAAAGCGCTTGGAGCGGCCAAGACGGCGTCCTGGGTCATGTACATAAGGATGTGTGCATCTGGCAGCAACTCCGCCGCCATCTGGCGGGTGCCCCCATGGTTGAACTCTCTGCGGGTTACCGAATGTAGCTGAAATCCAGCTGCGCGCGCCAAATCCACCGTCTGATCCGTCGACTCAGAGTCAATGATGAGCACTTGCTCCGGTCGGACTGAGGCGAGAAGGGCCGGCGCAAACATGGGCCAGTTGGAGGCGGCATTCAATGTCGGGACAATTACGTTGAATTCAAACACGCGATCCTAGTTTAGCGCGGAAGACTGACAGAGGCTGAGTGGCCGTTGTCCATTTCGCGGCACCTGAGTTCTTGTCGGAATTAGGATACGACCAGCTAAGAGCAATAGCTGGTGGGTTATCAGATAGTCCGGTTGCTTCCGATTAAAACAGGTCTTGAATGGCCCACCTTGATTAGTTTTTCCTTTCGAGAATTCGTGGTAATACCTTAAGAAATCGGAGCAATAATGGATGCCCGAATGCGGCGAACGCGATCGCGCAGAAGTATCCAGGCACTACCCATCACACAGCCGAGAATCAAACCCGCGAGGACGATCAGTTTTCGTTGCGGTGAAGATTTGGCATCGGGGTAAGATGCAGAATCGAGAATTTGTACCAAAGGAGCATTATGAGCTTCGTCGATCCGAGCTTGCTCATATTGTTTGGAAAGCATTTCGAAGAGGGTCTCATGATATTTGACTTCCCGCGCCTTCCGCACATACTCCAGTCCCAATTGTGGAACCTTCGAAGTGGGAATCGCGCCGCTCAAGCGTTTGTTGGTTCCGACCTGCAGCCTAGATAGCTGGTCTTGCAGGCCTTGGATCTCGCTTTCAAGCTGAACTACCACTGGATTTTCTTCGGTAGCGGACAGGCGGAGTGCGGCCAGTTGTACCTGCTTCGCGGAAATACTTGCCCGGGTCTGTACAATCATTTGAATTTCAGAAGCCATCTGGCCGGCGGGAGAAATCAAGCCTGACTTCTCTTCCGTCTCTTTCAGGGCGACCTCGGCGTTTTCCAGGTCGTCTTTCTCCTTTGCCAGTTGCTGAGCATAAAACAATCTGCGCTGAGAAGACTCAGTCAAGGCAAGCTGACCGTTTTTCTCAGTTAACGCATCCAGGTACGCATTGGCTAGTTCGTGTGCCTGGGCCGGGCTTCGATCCACAACATTGATAGTCACAATGGAACTCTTCGCATCAACTTCAAACGTGCTGTGGGCAGCAAGAACCTTCTCCGCCTGACTCTCCAATTTCGCCTTGTATAAATTCATCAAGTGGAAGCGCTTGATAATCTCGCTCCTAACCGATCTGCTCTTGAGAATTCCGACATAGAGATCACTGGAACCTTTTGATCCGCCAGAGGGTCCGCCGCTGAGTGCAGAAAGCGCTGAAAGTTGCCCAGCGAGAGCTCCCGTGGCACCGCTTCCGCCAGAATTCGGCGGGAGAAAGGAGGCTGTCGATGTATACATGGGGGCAATGCTGAAGGCAAAGGCTACCGACAGAGCGGACGTCACGGCCATGAAGATGGCGAGCGTTTTTCGTCCGCCGTAGAGGGTCTTGAGGACCGCCCCCACATCAACTAAGTCATCCTTTTCTTGGCCAATCAGCACTTGATGAGCGCCAGCCTTCGCGACTTCCGGTTCGTATTGTGCTCGTTCCTGCATAAATCCCCAAATACCGCAGCTTGAAGGTGTGCGGGCTGATTATGATTGCGCGACGTCAGGACGTCAAAACGCAGTGTTTAATGATGAAGCGACGGTTCCGGCCAGTTCTTGCCGCCGCTTCAATGGAATTCGATCAGGCATTACCTCAGCTTCCACATTGTCAAGGTCCACAACACCATTCCTCACCAAATCGAGGTGATCAAAGTCAAGAAACTCCCATCCTGACGGCTTCCTCTATAGTATGCCAATGCGGGATCAACTCGAGCCGTCGAATGGATGGCGATGACATCGGTGAACCAGCTCGTGCATAATCAATTCAATGGACGGCACTCTATATCGGTTCAGTCGACAGACTAGCGCAATCTTGGTATCGATTGGAGTTCTACTATTATTTCTTCCCAAAATAAACCTGATAGGCCTTCAGTCTGGAGGTTACGCGGGGCTGCGGATTGACGACATCCTCCTGCTTACCTGCTTTGCGCTTTTTGTCTCAGTACTTGTCTACTACTCTGCGCTTCGGCTCAGAAAGATCGAGATGGCATTCGCAGGCTGGATGAGTGCGATGTTGATGTCCAATCTTGTGAACGTAGCGCTTTATGCTCGGTCCAGTTACTTTTATTCGTTTAGATTTATAGAGTACTTCCTGTTCTTTTATTTCGGATATTACTTCGCACAAAGGTATGAGTTGCGGACGTTGGCGAAGGCAATACTCTGGATTAATGGTCCAATCATGGTGCTTCAGGTGTTTGGTGTTGTCGGCGGCTTTGCGTCGGCCGGTTATTCTTCAGGAGTCGGCCGCCCTATTGGATTGACTGGGGGCCCTTGGGAGATCGGTACAATCATTAATATCTGTTTGGCTATATTACTTTTTGAGCGAAAGGTGACCAAAAAGGTAGCCGCTCGAACGGTCGTCATCACCACCGCACTTCTGCTTTTGACAGCCTCGAGAGTGGCAATGCTTGCTCAACTCGCAGTCGTGGTTGCGTATTATAGACATCAGAGTAGCAACTTTTTCTCCATCCTATGGAAGTCCTGCATCGCGCTGGCGATTTTGGCAGCCGCTGTCTGGTTCATCCCCAATCCCCTGCAAGAACGATCGGAGAAGCTTTTTAACGTAGAGAATTTCAATTACTTGCAACGAATGTACGACCGAACACCGGATAACCCGTCACTCGACGCATTTTATGACTTTGAAACTCAGGATGACAGCGATATGAGTTGGGTGATGCGCGTTTCAAAATGGTGCGTTGCCGCAAAGCTATGGATGCGCGATTCAACAAACCCGATTTTCGGACTCGGTCCTGGCGGCATAGGCGTCGCGCTGGATGGGGGATGGCTCAGAGTGGTTATTGAAACCGGAATGCTGGGTTTGATCTCAATGCTTGTTCTGGCTCATTACATTTGGTGCATATCAACCACCCTCCGGGGCATGCTTCTGGCGATTGCGATCAACATGCTTATGATTGACATCTACCTATCCTATAAAGTAATGGGTTTATTGTTTTTTGCAGCAGGGTATTATGTCTTCCGAAATGAAAATCGGTCACAGGGGTCACAGGGAGTACTTGCTGCGTGCGATCTTGGAAGTGCGCATATAATTAGGTGATGATTGCAGATAAGTCTATTAGAGCTCTCATTCCTTCTGCAGCAAAGCTGAGCTACAATCCAATTTTTAGGGTCGTTGGCGATGCCATATCGGAGATTCCGTCGCTGTTCTATTCCGAGTTTCGCGGCTTACCGCCAAATCATCTGCGTGTGCGTGTTGGGGTGGGTAACAAGCTGCTATTCAACCAAGCCTACCACCTACAAGTGGGAGCGGGCTTTTGGCTGAATTGGTTTTCGGCTGGCTACGTCAGAACAAATTCAGATATCCTGGAAATTGGTTGTGGGTGTGGACGCATCGCCCATCATTTGCGCGGGGATTGGTTCGCGGGCACCTATGTCGGAATTGATATCGACCTTGAACAGTTGCAGTGGTGTTCCTCACATTTCCCTCCATCAAAATTTGATTTCCTTCCGTCGTCGCACGTAAGCGCCACATACTCGAGCGGTCCAGTCGACAAAGGTGCGCCTATAGCGTTTCCCGAGGAATGGGAAAAGGACTTCGTATATTCGACATCTCTTTACACGCATCTCCTTGAGGATGAGCTCGTCAACTATACGCGTGAGTCCTTCAGGGTATTGCGTCCGAACGGGACGATGTTCATGACTTTTTTCTGTTTGGACAGTGTGGAATTAGGGAACCGCTGGACCTTTAAGCACAAGATCGGTGAAGCCTTCGTTGAGAACATTAAATATCCGGAATCAGCGGTTGCATACACACGTGAATATATGGAGAATCTCTGCCGTAAGGTAGGTTTTAGCCATGTGTCGATTATTGAGGACCGCGGACAGAGTTCTCTCATCTGCCATAAGTGACGAATTGGGACAGCTTATAGGACGGTGGTGCTTTGGACAGAGTCGCCTAGCGTGATGAGCACGGCATAGATTTTGGGCTCCGACTGAAGCGCATTGATAGCAGCGTGGGTTCGGAGTTCAAAGCAGTCTCCGTAAGCCGACGGCTTGGCTGCGGGAAGTTTTGAGCATCAAGGAGATTGGGTCTCCCACCGTCATCTTGCACTTTATCTTTCTCATAATGTAATGGCGTTTGGCCAACATTTTAGGAAGGAGGCGGAGCATTTCAGGGACCGCTGACAGCGTGTCTGGCATGAAACAGATTAGGAACGCAAACATGCCGAGCTCGCGTGAAACGATCCGCGGCAGATCGCGAAAAAGACTCCAGCCATAATCGTTCTTGATAATCGCAAAAAGGTGGTTCCGCCAACTCCACTTGCGGACTTGCAGCGGAAACGATCGATGATGTCTCACAAACTCTCTAAAATTTCGAATGCCGCCTTTGCTGGCCCCTACAGCACGCTCATGCTCTACGATCGCTTCCGGCACATAGATGCACTCAAATCCGCGAAGCCTGAGCCGCCACGAAAGATCCAAATCTTCCCAATAAGCAAAAAAGTCTGGATCAAAGTACTCTGATTCCCCTAATTTCACCGCTTCCAATGCAGACCTCCGATAGACGGAGGCCGTACCGGAAACCCCAAACACGCATGGTTGATCATCGTATTGGCCATGATCGACTTCCAGTTGGCCGCGCTCACGTCCTCTCCGATTGCGGAAGAGAATGATGCCCGTTCCGTCCAGGACTCGCTCTCCATTCGAGCCTCGAGTGGGCTTAATCATCTTTCCAGTGGCGGCTGCCACCTTCGGGTCAACAAAAGGCTGGACAATATGAGTTAGGAAGTCCTGGTGCAAAATGGCGTCGGGATTGAGCACCATGAGAAGCTCCGTTTTTGTATCTGCAAAAAAACGGTTGTGGCCTCCTGCGTACCCTAGATTGCTATCCGTTGTCACAATACGCAACCGCGAATCGGTTCCGAAACGATCGCAAACTTGATCGACCAGAGAGGAACAGCCCGGATTAAAGTTCTCCATGTAGATCAATTCAAAGTCATCAAAATCTGACCTTAAAACGGCCTGAATGCAAGCGCTGATTTCGCTCCAGGGAGAGTTCCAGCGCAGCAAATTTATAGAAATCGATGTCATGGGATGAGGCTTTGCCGTCCATCCGCCGGTTCCCTTCGGAAGGCCAACGGTTGTTGATTTCGCGAAACCGACGGATCGCCTTGTAGACGGAAGTTCCTAAAGACGGTCGCGTTCACTGTACATGGACAGTCTACCAGTGATGCGCCCCTGAAACCAGCGAACTTAGATAGTCTGCGCTCGATCGTTATCGCTGGATATCGTATTATTCGAAAGTATGACCGCCTCACTGATTCAGTGCATAGTTGTTTTATATAAACAGAACCCAATGGAGGCAGCTTCACTTTCTTCCCTGCTGCAAATTTGCGCTAAGGATTCTTCTATTGAAGCCAGGATTGAAATCCTGGTACACGATAATTCTCCAAAGGCTCAGGTCGACCAGTTCACTCCCGGTTCGGAGCGCTTCGACTATGTCCACGATCCATCAAATCCAGGCCTTGCAGCCGCGTACAACCGAGCTCTAGCCAAAGCAAAAAACGACCAGATACCCTGGCTCCTCACGCTTGATCAGGATACAGCCATGGACGAGAATTTCTTGCTCCAGCTTCTCGCAGCTTTGGAATCCGACGAGTCTGAGAAAGCTTGCGCCTATATTCCCGAACTAATCAATGACGGACTTGTATTATCTCCTCAGATTGTTGGCAGCATCCTTTACCATCGAATCCCATTCGGTTTTTTCGGCGTTCCCGCAAGGCCGGTAGTAGCTTTCAATTCCGCTGCATGCATGAGCGTTTCTGCCCTTATGGCCATCGGTGGATTTCCCAAGAATTATTGGCTTGATTATCTAGACCACATTGTCTTTTATCGCCTTCAGGCGGCGGGAGGGCGCGTTTATGTTCTTAACTCGCAGTTGGCACACAGTCTCTCACTTCAAAACATCGAATCGGAAGTCTCTATGGACCGATACAATAACATTCTGCAAGCCGAATGGAGGTACGTCGGAGAGTCAAGTCCACGGTTCGGTTTAATGATTCATCGGATTCGGCTGCTGAAGCGCTCGGTAGTCCATTTCTTTCGACTGAAGAATAAAAATTATGCTATTCAGACATTGCGTGCCGCGATCAAACGAAGCGCATCCGAGTGAGTAAGGCAAATGAAATTTGCTCCCGACAGATCTTGACGCAAGGATGGCTAACGGAAGCGCGGAATCGACATGTACATCATGCGCTTGAACTCTTTCCTGCCGCGAGACACTGAATCTAATATGAGTCCGCACACGAGCAATATCTTGGTTACGCGCGTGCCCGTCACCATGTCCAACTGCTCAGCGAATAACATCCTGACCATGTCAGGCGCCGAGGATGCCTCATAGGTATCGTCACCATCGGCCAGCAAGTAGGCATCGGCCCCAATGTCCGCGAACATTCTTCGAATGGCATGCCCTTTGCCCTGCAATCGCTCGGGGGAGACAATCGCTCTGGCATTTCGCCCCTTCTCCATCGTGCTATCGGTTGAATTGTTGTCATAAACGTAGATCGTTGCGTTTGGCAACTCACGCCGGAACGCTGCGATCACATTCCCGACCGCAGCTTCTTCGTTGTAGCATGGCAGCAAAACGGCGATACGAGGGGGTCGGTCGTTTCTCTCATAGTCTCTCATTGAAGATGAAAAGGACTTCCGCAGCTCTGACGGAATTTCCACTTACAGTGGGACGAGACGCGGATTGCGAGATCTTAACTTTCATTCGGGTCACTGAGATATTGCTGTCTGGTACGAAAGATCCTCATCAGTTGCCATAATAAACCTGCCATTCCGATCGCACATGCGCCCCATCCAAGCCCCATGTAAGGAGGAGTGAATTGGTAGCGAACCAAGCTACGTCCCGCCGGCAACAGCGCGGATTGAAAGATACCGTCCTGACCGACTGCTGCGTCTTCGCCATTCATCGTTACCCGCCATCCAGGCATGTACAGTTCCCTGCGCCGCAATCTCGCCGGGGCGCTGCAGTCTGCTGTGACGTCTTCGCGAGTTTGATTGACAAGCCTGCAGAAACCGCTGCCCGTGACTTCGTAGTACGGCGCTGGGTCAGGTAGTTCCCACACATCCATTATGGAATCCGCATACACTTTGTGGAAGCCGGGGAGCGGCATTGGATGTTCAAAGACCAACTGCAATGCGCGTCCGTTGATTGTGCCACTCGGAGCCTCGAGGTGTTGCGTTTCTTCCGGGGCGATCACCAATTTAAAGGCAACAGATTGCGCGGAGTCCTTGAGAGTAAACGTCAAACGAAGCGGGGCGATACCATAACCCGAAAGTGGTTTGTCTAGAGGAATCTGAAATACCTCGTTGACCTTAGCGTCGGAAAGCGATCGTTGCCCGTACCCACATATATTTCCAGCACAGATCACCACCGCTAGCGTTCCTTGTGAGGAATTCCCGTCCTGCTCGAGAATCACGCCGACACTTGTGATAGGTTTCGAAGCAAGAGCATCGGCCATCATAGATGAACTGACCATAGCTGATTGACCATTCTGAAGCTCGAGGGTCTGAAGGGGGGGGAGCGTTTGGCCTTGCTTGCCGGCGCACTGAGGATCCGGAAGAACCGTGCAATTGGGATCGATAGCCTGGGAGATTGCTTTGGCCACGATTCGTTCGACTCCGGGGCTATTCTGATTCTTTGTTATCGAGCGGGACCACTGAAGCATTCGATAGCCCATCCCTAATTTTTTTGGGGTGTACGGCTGATCGAACGGTTGAGCAGAGTTCTCGCTCGGATTTATAGAGGGGATCGATGTGGTGGGCAGAGGGCTCTGACCTGAAGTTGTGATCAGATAACGCACGCCAACCTGACGATATTCATCGATCCGTTGATCGAATACACCTGCTCCTTCGCCGTTCTTGTAGCCTGGGGCATCTCGGGCAAACACCACACCGTCGATGCCTTTCAGGATGCCGGGAAAGAGCTTGTCGTCAACATAATCAGCCCAAAGTTTCGGCACAGGGAGCACATTGTGGTTGATGTTAGCGATCTGGAAATATGCGCCATAATTGGGCTGCAGCGGCCCTAAAGTATAGCTGCGAGATAGCCCCTGATGATCCAGCAGGAACTGAATGGCAGCCTTATCCACTTCGTTGTGGCGTGTCCCACACATCATGGGAATTGCGAACATGACCGCCGCATCAATAACCAATAAGGACGCCAAAGCGACTCGCCGTTTTTCATTCTGTGGGATTCTCCACAGAGCGGCCATCGCTATCAGTCCGAAGAGAGCCCATGCCAGGGATAGGCCGAGAAATGCCGACATCACGAGGGCCTGTCCGTGGGTCCATGTCCAGAAAGTATGCATTGGCCACGCAAGTGCGACGCAGATCAACAGTAGAACCGAGGCGACTCCAAAAGGTATTCGCCGACTGGGTCGACCCTTGGAGAACGCGTCTAGTCCAAAAGCGGCCAGAATGATAAGTGCCAAGATCCAGGAAGGCGGCGCGTAGCGGTAGAAGGCGGCGCGGTTCAACAGCGGAAGATGAGACACTAATGCCGTAAACGGCTGAACGCCAAAAGTCCGACCCCCACACAGTACGATCCATGACACCAAAACAATCTTCAGACCTCGCGGTCCAACCCGACTGCTCAGACCAACCACCGCCATGATGATGATCAGCAATCCTGTATAGCCACCGATGCTGCCCCAGACTCCATCGAGCACCTTGGAGTTGAAATTGAAAGCTACCGGTCCATATGCGTAGGGTAAAAATGTCGACGCAAGGGCGGGCCAGGAAAGCCATGCACCCCCCGTCTTGTGGAGCGAAAATGAATCGGATTGGCGCAGGTAATCCACGAACGAAATAAGAAGGGGTGCCGCGATCATCAGACCCAGGAGCCAGCCACCTATCAAGCGGCGCGCCATCGTCCAACGACTTGGCGCGGAGGCCAGGCGATAGACACCCCAGGCTAATGCCATCAGGCCGCTGATATAGGCCGGCTCGGGAAAGCCCGCCAGAATCGACCACCCGATAGCCGCGCCCACGGCAAGAATACTTATCGCTCCTTGATCAATTTTTCTTGCCCGCTCAACACCCCACAGGAGCACAGGCAAAAATGGCGCGGAGCAATAAACAGCGGCGGGTCCGGGGGTCCAGGCAATACAACCATTGAGAGCAAATAAGGCACCGCCCATCAGCGACGCAAGCCGGCTCATATTGAGTTCTCGCAAGAGAGCATAAGCGGCCAGGCCGGCGATGATCTGCATGACGATGCGCTGCCAGGCCAAACCTTCCGGAAGCAAAAGCAGCAGATTGAAAGGGAGAAAGAATGCGCCCGGCTGCAATTCTCCTGCGAGCGGCATTCCGATTCCGGTATAAGGATTCCACCACGGAACCTTGCCGTGTACCCAGTCCGAGGCAGCAAGATGACCAAGAGCTTCCGTCGTATAACCGGTGTTGAGGTCCAGGTAAGGAAGTTTTGGCAATAATTTGGAACTGTGCGTCACATCTGAGAAAAACCAGATAGGATCGGTACTTGTCCCAAGGAGCCAAAAGGGAAGCTGCATTACGAATGGAAGCACTATCAGTATCGCGATGGGCAGCCAAGTATTATGACTGAAAACTTCAGTGCTTTGATCAACAGATGTATCGGTTACCGGGGAGGCCATTTTTGCCATTATGTCATCAACTCCAAATGAGCTGTCTCGAACTTCTCGTTAGTTCTGTGGGTGGGAATGCTGATTATACATTTTCAGATCGGCCCGACGATAGTCAGGAAACGCTTCTTGGTGAACCTCCCATTCGCTTAACAATTGCGCTTTGAAGAGCCGTCGTGAGGCGATGCTCTTTCTGAGACCTTAAGGTTAGCGACTGATTGCAATATCTTTCCGAAGACCATTTGAGCGCTATCGGCCGATCCGCGTCGTCATTGATTCCGTTTCTGTCGTGAGTTTACAATCTGCTTTGGCACGGATGGGGTCAATCGTTTTGTATAGAGGTCTACGGTTTCCCCAAATATGGGCTGTTGGGAACGTATGAGGAGCAAATGACCAGTGACCCAGAAATAGAGATCCTGCTCGCGACCTACAACGGAGAGCGGTTCTTGCGGGAACAAATCGATTCCATCTTTGCACAGGATTTTCAGAACATACGCGTACTTGCCAGAGACGATGGATCCACTGATGGGACCATCGAGATTCTGAACGAATATGCTGCACGATTCCCGGACCGCTTCGAACTCATGCCGCCGAGCAAGGCGACCGGAAGTCCCAAATGTAACTTTCTGCGACTCATGAAGGCTTCGACCGCGAACCGCATCTGCTTCGCTGACCAAGACGATATATGGTTGCCCGATAAGCTGAGTGCGACGAAGCGGGCGATGGATATTCTTGAGTTTCAGTGGGGGGAAAGTATTCCATTACTCGTCTTTACTGATCTTCGTGTTGTTGACGACAAACTCACGGTAATCCACGAGTCTTTCTGGGCACACATGGGCATTAACCCTGGCCGGCTCGATCGACTCGCAGAGCCGCTGGTGCAGGGTAGCGTGACGGGATGTACGGCGATGTTAAATCGTCGCCTTCTCGAACTTGCGTTACCTATGCCTGAAGAAGCGACGATGCATGACCGGTGGATCGGATTGCTCGTGTCTGGAATGGGAAAGTTTAATTTTGTAAGAGTACCGACTGTCCTCTATCGCCAACATGACGGGAATGTACTTGGGATTGGCGAGGTTCCGCAAGCGAGATCATTGTTACAGCGGTTCTTGCATCCCCGTGTCGCGTGCAGGCAATTCATTTTTGCCGCCCACAGTCACTTCGTTCAATGGAAATACAGTCAGGAGCAGGCTGCGGCTTTTGTGAGACTGCATGCGGCGGAATTGCCTCAAGACAAGCTCGCGGTAGTCTTGGCGTATCTGAAGTGCGGAACAAGCCGAAGCCGGTGGGTTCGCATTGCCACTTTCGTTCGTTACGGTTTCTATTGCCAGGGCATACTTCCGAACTTGTTTTCGCTGTTTCACTTATGGAATTTGAAGGTTGATGCACATGAGGCGGCCTGACTACACTATAGGTCTATTCGGTTTACTGTCGAATTGATCGCTCAAGCTCTGACCTACCATCGAAGTCCCAGCGAGTGTCGAGAGGCACGAGAGACCTTCATCATGAGTGTCCCTCTCGAAACCCGCGGGTGATTTAACACTCAGGCTTGATTTAACCCGTTGAGAGCACCCCCGCTCTCCTCAGTTCGTTAGGGTGAGTGAGAATTGATAGGTCGCAGTAGTGGGCGTCGAACCTGTCGCTGTCACAGTGACAGTGCTTACCCCGGCCGGTGTAACCGGAGTAATCGGCGTCGTGGTGGTTGCCCCTCCGCTACCGCAGCCCATCGACATCCCTGCTGCAAAGGCCAAACTAGCAGCGAAGAGCAACCACATCATAAAGAGGCGCGCCAGTGATTGCTTGCGAACATCGTTCCTCAAGAGGCGAAGACACGTCAATGAGCCCAATCCGATAAGAAATGCGAATGAGAGGAAGGTCGCGCGAGCGTGGATTTCAGGCAATTGATTGGCGGCAGTCTGAACATTGGTTGCAATCGTAATCGTGATACTGCTGGTGCCGGTTGTCGTAGCGCCGTTTGCTACAACCGACGAGGGCGAAAAACTGCATGAACTGTTTGCGGGAAGCCCCGAACAACTGAACTGGATAGTTCCTGTGAATCCATTACTGGGATGTTCACTGCGTTGGATGAAGTGGTCAGGATCAGACCCGGAATCCCGTCCCCATTGAAGTCTCCAATAGCAGGCAATCCTGGGTTGTACGCAGAAATAGCACCCGACGCTATGAGGGATTCGTTGAACGGAAACGTTCCATCCCCTGCGCAGATCAGTACGCTGAGAACATTGTCGGCGGAGGCAAAGGTGAGGTCGGGAATGCCGTCACCGTTGAAGTCAGCTACCAGAATCGGAATTGAGGTGCCCTGTGGCAGCGGCGTGAGTATCGGCTCCGCAGCTTTGAATGTACCGTTTCCCTGGTTCAAATAGGGCTGCAGCGCGGTGCCCGACGAGTTGTAAACCACTGCCAAAATATCGGGAAGCCCATCCACATTGAGATCTGCGGTGAAGAGGTAGTAGGAGCCCGAATCAGAAAATGAAAATATCGGGGAATAGCCAGCGCTAAAGCTGGAAGGGTTCACCATAACAGTGCCGAGTTGGGTGCTGCTGGTTTGATCCGAAAAGATCACAGAGCCGGTCGGTCTGCTCGATCCCGCCGCGGAGAGCGTAGCAGTGAGCTGGGTATTATTCAGAGGCAGGCCCGAAGCCGCTAGCGTCAAATTGGTCGCGCCTAGCCCCGTGGAAGCCGACGGACCGACGACCACGGTTTCAATTGCCGAGCTACTGGAGGCAAGGCTAGCAGTGGGAAGAAAAGTAGCTGTTTTCGAATGCGTGCCGACTCTGAGTGCGGTTTTAAGGGTGGCCGTCCCGGCCGCATATCCGTGCGAGGTGTCATGGACGACCTGAACGGATCCGAGATAGAGTTTGCCATCATAGAAGCTGACAGTTCCCACGGTGACCGGAGCGCCCGTCGACTCGATGGACGCCGTAAGGGTGGCGATCTGCTGGGCTGAAATCGACGATGGCGTGACTGCCAGAGTAGTGGCCGTCGGCGAAGATGTGGCGGCAACTGCGCCATGCGTGAAAACATCGAATAAGAAAAGAACCAAAGCTAAGTTGAACAAGCTCAAACGGCAATCTGAGAACTTTCTTGGCGAGACGTTCCTGAAATTACCCGTCACATTGACCCCATTTCGCGGGTTTTCCTCAATTCCTAGCGCGAATTGTTAATCGCAGCAAGGATACCAACCTGGTTCCCAAAGCATGGCTAAGGAGCTTCTACTGGTTGCCCGATCACCTTGTACGAGGCAGCCTCAGTTCTACAGTGCAGGCACATAAGTCCGAAAGTGATGTTGCGCCAAGGTATAGCTATGAGCGCTGGCGTTTGCAACCAACTGATTATTCAAGCTGAAGTTCTACGACTATGATCCGGTCGCGGCTTTTTTGCGAACATGCGGAAATTGCGTTTCTGAAATGCCGAAAATAGCGCTTCACTGGCGACCCGAACCGCTTTAGAATGAATGAGCGAATAAAAACAAGGACAGTTTTTCAGAACGCGAGGCTCTGCAGTGCGGGTCCCGGCTGCGGTAACCGGAAAACAAGAATGGAAAAAGATAGAGGCTCAAGCCGGCGCTACGTCGTTGCCGGGGAGACAGTAGTCTAGTCGCCAGTGAACCACGCAATTGTGTTCAAAGGGAGAAGCAATCAGCATGAAGGCGGTTAGAAAACGCGCACTCTACGCGGCGATGATTCTGGTTCTATTCAGTGCGGTGCTGATTTTGGACGGATGTGCACAGTTTGTTCTCAGAGGGCCGGTAGGCAATACCGGGCAATATAACTACTCGCCGTCGATCATTGAGACAGGAAATGTGCGACAGTTCTGGTGGTGCAGCCAAGGGCGAAACCCGAGCAACCCATCCCAGGATACTGATGCCATCTATTATGAATCGGTGAACGAAACGACCTTTGCTACTGTCGGTCCAATTCTAGTTCTCGCCGAGACACCTGGGACGTGGGATTTGGCCTACACTTGCAATCCGAAGGTTATCGAAGGGGTATTTACTAATCCGCTCGGGGATGGGCAAACCTATACCTACGCTATGTACTACGTGGCAACGGCATCGGGCAATGGGATCAATAACAGCATAGGCGTGGCGTTTTCTAACGACGGCATCAAATGGAAGAAATATCCCCAGCCGGTAATACCCTCCACTTCAGCGACGACTTATGGAGTAGGTCAACCCTCTCTCTACAATTCCGACCATAAGTCGGCGATATCCATGTTCTACGAAGATACTTATCAAGGTGAACATCACGTAGCTGCGGTTTCGACCGATGGTGTTCACTTTACGGTACAGGGCACGCTTACGACGAAGGGGTTGGATCCGGACGATCCGCAGCCGACTTGGGGAGACATGTCGTACGACTCGGTAACGGGCGAATGGTACGCGCTTTATTGTCTTCCAGTGAGAGATCCGTCGACGACAGGGAACGTTGTGGAGCGCGGGGGGTGGGGAGTTGAACTGTTCAAAATCCCGAAAGATTCGCTGTTGACAGGATCGTCACCCTGGCAGCAACTCGTCATTAAGGACACGGTTGCGATGGGCTATGAATCGATTTTCATCGCCGGCTTTGTACATGACCCCTACGGCAACATCAACGTGGCCGCTTATCCCGAAGTCGATTTTTACGCATCCGTTTCCAATCCTGCTCCAGGGTGGAATGCAACGCCTGCTGAGGCGGGAAATTCTGCGAGAATTGAAACTTGGATACTCATGCCGATGAAGTGGATTCCGGCGACGGACTTCTTGCTCCCCTTTACGCAATATTACAACGGCTCTCAGCACCAGGTTACGTCGGGATGGATCAACTTAGACGGAGGATTTACCGAGCAGCAAGTAATCGGCCATATCTACGCCAATCCGCTCCATGGCGCGACAGTTCCACTCTACGGCTGCAAAGCCGGCAAAGCAGATTATTTCGTTTCTCTCGATCTTGGCTGCGAAGGTCAGCGGATTCTTGGCAAAGAAGGTTATGTCTATTCGAAACAAGTGTCCGGGCTCAATTTGATCCCAACCTACCGCTGCAGCGAGGGGCAGGACCACTTTGTCAGTACTTCAGCCAGTTGTGGAGGGAAGTCGATGGACGAGTTCTTAGGGTATATCGCTCCTTGAGCCGTAACACTATGTTGACTTTCGAGATATTCGCTAGGCGTAAGTGAAGTTGAACGCTCCAGAAATTGCTCGCCGATTTCAGTCAATATCTGGTGTTCCGTGGGTCGAATCGCGTGGGCCATGATGCGGAGGTTGTCACAATGCACAGCGTTCTTAGCGCACCGGCGAGGCCATCACCTCCGCTCAGATCGAACGCATCTCTGCGCCGCGTCGCGATGGCAAAAGCGCTGTGCATCGTGTGGCGCACCCATATAACGGTGACCACTGCCCGGCATATTGTCAGTGTTCGATTCTGGAGAGTGACGCCGGCATCGAGATCAGCCGTGCGACCATGCGCGGTTGGATTATGCAGGTAGGTTGCTTGCTGATCCCTGTTGCTGATGCCATGCGCAGTGAACTACTGGCCGAGAACTACATCCAGGCCGACGAAACACCAATCGATGTGCAGACTCACGATGGCCACCGAAGGAATCACCGGGCGAATCTGTGGCCTACGGAACTCCGCGTGGAGCGACGGGGTTCGATTTTAGCATGAGGCGAGGGCTCGAAGCCCGGCCAACTTCCTCGTGAGCTCGAAGGTCTAGACTATCCAGAACTGGAACTGAGCAACAATCTCGCTGAGAATTCGATGCGACCAATCGTTCTGGGCCGGTCCAAATGGATTCATATCGGCAGCGAACATGCCGTACCACCAATCGCCGCAATCTTCTCCGTGTGGAAAGCTGCCGCAGACTTAAAATGCCTGTACGCGACTACCCCGCCGAAACCCTCCCAGGACGCGCAAACGCCCCGCTTCAATGTGTCGCGGAAATCACGCCCGCAGTCTGCGCCGTAAATCACCGGCATTCCTAATTCATGGGTTTGCTCTGAAGGATACATATCGTCGATGTCTGGTCCAATGCCAAGCCAGAGGGGAAGACTGAACGCTTACCAATCAACTCGATATCCGCTTGCCACTGCGTCGGCTTTCGACGCCGGCCTCAAGAAAGCAATTCAGGACAAAACCCATGAATCGGTTGGGACAAACCATAGCGGTAAGAACGCTGGCAACGTTCATCAATGGTTTCAACAGGGCCGGATGTCGAGCAGCATATGTTACAAATTTAGCTCGAAGGCGGGAGGACGGAGGAGGCGTTTGTTCGGGCCAAAGTTCGTAAAACAAGCTACAGCTATAGCCGATCCGCAACATTCGCCTGCATGCCTGGCGGAAAGTGGTTGGATGTAGGTGATCAGCGAGTGCTTCGGGAATGAACTGGATTTCGAGGCTAGACCGCCGTTTGATTCGGTAAGCTAACTCCGAGTCCTCCATAGCGGCATATGGAAATCTTTCGTTAAAGGGGAACATTTTCACCAATTCCGTCTTGACGGACAAATTGCTCGTATAAAAGTGGCACCAGTCTGGTTTCGTTCCGGCCAGAAGAAGAGGATAAGCGAATTGTACGTTGCCTTCATCGAGCCATCTCATAAAACGGGTCACTTTCTGACCGGAGGTATTCCAGCGAGTGAGGCCAAGAGCGCAAAATGTGGTGTCAGGATGATCTTCGTGAGCTCTGAGGTGCAGTTCGACGAGGGTTGGCGAAGCAAAGATGTCATCACCCATAAACAGGCAAATCCGCGAATCCAACAGGTCCGCACCCTTGTTTCTGGCCTTGGCAGGACCGCCGTTTTCCTGCTTGACATAGCGGATCTCCAGCGAAGTACGGGCCTTGTAATCATCTATACGTTGCGACGTATCATCGGTGCTCCCGTCATCTATAATCACCACTTCGAAGTCGCTGAATGTCTGCTTTTCTAGGTGCTTGAGACACTCTAGAAGAGCGGCGCAACGATTGTGCGTCGGAATAACTATGCCAATTTGCCTGGGTGGCAAGGTTTTCTGGTTCCTCTCGTGAGTGGAGCCATCTGAGATGGATGGCTCAAGCGCAGGTTGATGTCCAAAGCACTACAGTGGCGATTGTACAATAGGCAGAACGGCAATCGGGATTCTGGCCAGCACATGCGTCCGTCGGGTTGCTCATCACGGAAACGTCCGATTCGAGGCGGCCGCAAAGGTGTGAAATGTTGAATTGGGCAGCAAGGTATTACCCGATATTGCGCATATTAAAGTCGCATGGATTATTCAAGGAAGGGTCGCTGCTTGAGATAGGGTCAGGGCCCATCGGTATTGGACGATTTCGCAAGGTACCGTTCGTAGGATGTGACATATCGTTTCCGATCAAAGCTCAATGGCCGATGACGCCGGTAGTTGCATCCGCTACCGAGTTGCCCATGAAGGACAATGAATTTGACGTCGTTGTGGCATCGGATGTGTTGGAGCACGTTCCGCCGAATCTTCGCCGAGAAGTAATCAGCGAGACCCTTCGCGTAGCACGCAAGCTTGTAATCTTTGGCTTTCCCTGCGGCAGACTCGCCTGGGAGGCAGACAAGGCTCTGCTGAATACTTATACGGATGCGCACTTGTCACCGCCGGATTGGCTTGCGGAACATATGGAAGCAGCCTTCCCGGAAGCTGACTTGTTTTCAAGTTTGAAGGGCTGGAGCGTCCGTCAATTCGGAAATGAAGGTCTCCGGTTTCACTCGTGGTTGATGCGCAGAGAAATGTCCGGCAAGTTCGTTCGTGTCTCATCGCTGGCGATGAGAATTCTTCCTGCTCTCGTTGAGGCCCTGCTGCGAATGGCGGATAGACCCCCTTGTTATCGTCAGATTTTTGTCTTAGTTAAAGAACAGAGCCTCTTAGGTTGAATGCTGATGATATTTGCAGTCCACTACGCCGGGAATCTAGGGAGTGCTTGCAAGGGAGCGAACCTCTGACCGTGGAATTGACTCCTCCTAAAGGCGTGAGTCGCAGTCGCAAACTCTTCCACATACTTGCCGGCTTCTTTCTGGGGCAGGCGGCAGTGCAGGGGATTAGTGTCATTATCGGCTTATTCCTCGTGCGTTCGCTGAGTGTTTATTCATACGCACAGTTTGGGCTTGCCTTGGGATTCCAAGCTACGGCATCAATCTTGATGGACCTTGGATTCGCGGGAACGGTCATCCCGCTGGTGGGTGAGCGCGGCTCCGATCGGGCATTGGTGGGCAAGTATGTGCGAGGAGCTAAGTCCCTTCGCGATCGCACTTTCTGGCTGTTCTCTCCCGTGGTTGCGATACTTTTCCTGGTAATTACTCATAGGCAAGGTTGGGCGTTATTTGTCCAGGTATGTCTTCTTGCCTCAGTTCTGGTGGCGCTCTATTCGAGTAGTTCCATGGCCTATTTCTCGGTGCCCCTGTTCTTGCACCGACGTATGCGGGACTTTTATGTGCCGCAGGCCATTACGGGTGGTTGCCGCCTGTTGCTATATTTCATTCTGAATGCAGTTGGAGCCCTCAACTCGATCGCGGCTGCGGGGTGCAATGCACTTAACCTTGCAGTAAACGGATTTCTCCTTCGCAAAAAAGGCCTCAAATTCATCGACCTCCCACAAGACGATGATCCTGCCATTCGCATGGAAATTATTCTATATGTCTTGCCGGCCTTACCGGCAATACTTCTCGGAGCATTTCACGGACAAGTCGCGTTATTCCTCATTGGCGTCTTCGGTAATACCGTGAGCATTGCTGAAGTATCAGCCCTTGGCCGTCTTGGTCAGATTTTTAATTTACTCATGACTTTCAATGTTGTCATCGTTGAGCCTTATGTGGCTCGATTACAAAAGCACAGATTGCTTCGCACCTACCTTCGGCTTATTGCGGCCGCTTGCGTAGGCGGCGCCGCGTTAACACTAGTTGGTTTCGCGGCGCCCGGCATTTTCCTTTTCATCCTGGGACCTAAGTACGAACAATTGAGAAGTCTCATTGGGTGGGTGGTCTTGACGGCCTGTGTCAACTACGTTGCCGGACTGATATGGATCATGAATCGGTCTCGAAAATGGGTTTTTTGGCGGGGTACAATCGCGGAGATCTCGCTTCTGGCTGTCATACAGATAGGCTTCCTAGTGATCTTTGGAGTTCGGAGCACAAAAGCGGCAATCTTTTTTAACTTCGCTTCGTGTTTCTGCTATGTTCTTGCCCATTCCTATGTAGCGATGTACGGGTTTTATAAGCAAAGGCAAGAAAGAGAACTCGCGACCGTTGGCGACTCCCTATAGAGCACAGGCCAAGGGGGTACCGTAATTCGATGTGGCCCGATATAGCCGGCTGGAGAGACTCAGGAGGTGCCGGCGTTACGAGAGTTTGAGCGGCTTCCCGAGCCAAAATCCATTGGGATATTTACGGCTGTGGCTCTAACTGCCCCGTGCGAATCGCCGATAGGCATCGCAATTGGTATCCATCCCGATTGAAATTTGACGGTACAAGCCACGCTTCGAAGGCGGCTTTTCGGGCGGGCCATTCGTGGTCAAGCATCGAAAACCATGCTGTGTCTCGATTCTGCCCTTTAACCGCCATGTGCTGGCGGAAAATCCCTTCGAATGTGAATCCTAGACGCTCGGCGGCGCGGAGGCTCGGCAAATTCTGGGCATTACATTTCCATTCGTAGCGACGGTATCCAAGGGTTTCAAAGACATGGCGGGCCATGAGATACATCGCCTCGGTTGCGGCGGCCGTGCGCTGTAGACCCGGCGCCAGCAGAATGTTGCCCACTTCGACGACGCCGTGGGTCGGCTCGATCCTCATGTAGCTGGCATAACCCATTGCTTTTCTCTCGGTTGTGGGAATAATTGCGAAGAATAGCGCGTCCGAGGCAGATTGTTTTCGCTCCAAGCCCCCTAAAAGGGCCGCTTCGCTCTCGTAGGGGCCGTCGGCCATCCATGTCCACAACTCATCGTGCCCTTTTACGGCATCCCAGAGCGCGGAGGCATGGGTCAGGGCATTCAGGGGCTCAAGGGCCACCAGGCGGCCTTCCAGGGTCACGGGACGGGGAGATTGGGCGGGCGGCCAATTGACGAATTCTGATGAGGTTTGCGGCACGCATCTAGGCTACCAGTCCGAATTGGCCAAGGCCCGCTGCGAACGTTGCGACGCCTGCCGCAATGGTCCCCGATGTCCACAGTGTGCACAGATTAGGCCTTAATTGCACCGATGTTGCGCCTTGTTTGCAGGCTGAAGAAAGGACTAGCCTTGAGGGAGTGAAACGAGGCCTGCGGCAGGAAATAAACACCAGGACGCCGGGATGCGATTTGGGGAGGTTTTAAGATCGAAAAACCGCGCCCCTACGAGCCAATTACAAGTTTCCACAGCGAAAGGCCTTTGTTTTGAAAGCGGGTACTGGAAATGGAAGCAAAATACAAGATATTGTGGTTTGCGCTTGACTTACGCTACAGACAGCGTTACTTTCTCATCTGCGGCTGTTAATCGAATCGTAATCCAAGCGGCGTGAATACCCGCCGGCAGACCGCCAACAGATGAGAATTCTTGCCGTCAGTTTTGACCCCATTTTTCTCCGTTGTTTCGAACACCAATTCATTGCCTGTCAGGGTGACTTCTCCCTGAACTGGCTACGCATTTTACTCACTTTCTGCCCGTTATAGGAGACCCCTGATGAATGACAACCGCGTCCAAACTTCCACCGCTGCTGCACCACCCACAACGCCCGCTCGGGGAGGTTTGACTTTCTCCCGCCGCTTTTCGACGGCAGGGGTCTCACCATATGACGAGGTGCAATGGGAGCGGCGCACGGCTTCGATCACCGACAGCAAAGGCAACTCGATCTTCGAACAGAAGGATGTTGAGGTGCCGCTGGACTGGTCGATGACGGCGACAAATATCGTTGCCTCAAAGTACCTGCACGGCCAGATGGACACTCCGGAGCGGGAGACCGGCGTGCGGCAACTGGTGGAACGCGTGGCCGAGACGATTCGCGATTGGGGTATGACGGGCGGATATTTTGCGACGCCCGAAGATGGCGAGATCTTTTACGACGAACTGGCGTCGATGCTGTTGACGCAGCGCGTGGCTTTTAATTCGCCAGTATGGTTTAACGTGGGATGCGATCGGCTTGAACCGGAAGCAGACGGGCAGAACTGGCATTGGGATCCGAAAACCGGCGGCGTGAAGTTTTCCTCCACCGGCTATCGCAATCCGCAGTGCTCGGCGTGCTTTATCAATGCCGTCGATGACTCGCTGGATTCGATCCTCACGCTGGCCAAGACGGAAGGCATGCTGTTCAAGTGGGGATCGGGCACGGGCACCAATCTTTCATCCATTCGCGGTTCGATGGAGTTCCTTTCGGGTGGCGGGCAGGCTTCTGGACCGTTGAGTTTCATGCGCGGATTCGATGCGTTTGCAGGCGTGATCAAGTCGGGCGGCAAGACGCGCCGCGCGGCCAAGATGGTCATCCTCAATGTGGATCATCCGGATATCGTCGACTTCATCGATTGCAAGGCCAAGGAAGAGGCCAAGGCATTCGCGCTGATCAAGGCCGGTTACGATGGCTCGGGTCCGGATTCGGAAGCTTACTCGTCGATCTTTTTCCAGAACGCGAACAACTCGGTGCGCGTGAGCGATGAGTTTATGCGCGCCTATGAGCGCGATGGTGACTTCACTACGCACACGGTAAAGGATCACAAGCCGGTCAAGACTTACAAGGCTCGGGACATCATGCGCAAGATAGCCGAGGCAACTTGGCTATGCGGCGACCCCGGCATGCAATTCGATACGACCATCAATAAGTGGCACACGAGCAAGAACACGGCCCGCATCAATGCTTCAAATCCTTGCTCGGAGTATATGTTCCTCGATAATTCGGCTTGCAACCTGGCCAGCTTTAACTTGCTCAAGTTTGTCAACGCGGCCGGTACGTTCGATATTTCGGCGTATCGTCATGCGGTGTCGATCGTGATCACGGCAATGGAAATCCTGGTGGACAACTCGGGCTATCCGACGGAAGCTATCGCGAAAAATTCCCATGATTACAGGCCGCTGGGACTGGGCTATGCAAATCTGGGCGCGCTGTTGATGGCTTTCGGATTGCCCTATGATTCCGCTGCCGGTCGTGACCTGGCCGCGGCGCTGACGGCAATCATGTGTGGGCAGTCTTATCTGCAATCGGCGATCATTGCCGGTACATGCCCGCCGCTGGCCTCGGCCACTCCGCTCACAGTAGGCGTGGAACGCACGGGTGGAGCATGCCCTGGCTTCTATGTAAATCGCGAGCCATTCCTCGACGTGATTCGCATGCACCGTGCCGAGGTAAACAAGATCGGCAAATCGAAAACAAGCAGCGAGCCGTTCACAGTGCCGCAGCTTGATGCGCTGATTGAATCGAGTCGCGAGTGCTGGGATATGGCGCTGGTTTATGGCGAGCGCTATGGCTATCGCAATTCGCAGACCACGGTGCTTGCTCCAACGGGAACCATTGGCTTCATGATGGATTGCGATACGACGGGAATCGAGCCCGACCTGGCACTGGTGAAGTATAAGAAGCTGGTGGGCGGCGGCATGATCAAGATCGTCAACAACACGGTCCCTGCTGCGCTGTTCAAGCTCGGTTATGACGACGATCAGGTCAACGCAATCGTCAGCTATATTGATGCGACCGGCACGATCGAGGGCGCACCGGGAATCAAGCCCGAGCACTTGTCTGTTTTCGATTGCAGCTTCAAGCCATCGAAAGGTACACGCTCGATTCAATACATGGGCCACATCAAGATGATGGCGGCGGCACAGCCATTTCTGTCAGGCGCCATTTCAAAAACCGTGAATTTGCCGCACGAAGCCAGTGTGGAAGATGTTGCCGAAGCTTATGCAGAGAGCTGGCGGCAGGGCATCAAGGCGGTTGCAATTTACCGCGATGGCTCAAAGGGCACGCAGCCATTGAACACAAGCATGGATGCCAAGAAGGAACCGTCGGCTCTGGATGCGATCGGCAGCAGGGTAATGTCGCAGATTGCCGCAGGACGTGTGCCTGTGGATGCGGACATGAAGGCGCTTGAAGCAAAAATCGGCGACAAGCTTGAACTGACGGCCAAGCAGGTTGTATCGGCTGCGGCTTCGTTCCAAAAGGCTCTCGATGAAATCGCCAAAGCGGAGGCGGTGCCTATGCTCAAGACCGGTGCCGCTGCTCTCGATGCTTCTCAGGCTGAGGTTCAAGATTTGAACGCGCCGCCGCGGGCCGTGCGTCACCGGCTGCCCGAGGAGCGCGCGTCCATAACTCATAAATTCTCGATTGCTGGTCATGAGGGTTACATCACGGTTGGACTTTATCCGACTGGCCAACCGGGTGAGATTTTCATCAAGATGGCAAAGGAAGGTTCGACTGTGTCGGGGTTGATGGATTCGTTCGCGACCGCGATTTCATTGGCTCTGCAGCATGGAGTTCCGCTGCGCGTGTTATGCGAGAAGTTTGCACACACGCGGTTTGAGCCTTCGGGATGGACGGGCAACGAGCAGATCGGATACGCGAAGAGCCTGATGGATTACATCTTCCGCTGGCTCAACCTTCGCTTCCTTTCGGGGACGCAACTCACGCTGTTTGCCGGGCTGTCGCCACAAGCACCGCAACTGCCGATATCGCCGAGTCTGCTGGCGGAGTCTGAACCGGACGAAGAAGGAAACATTTCGCAGAGCCAGTTGGCGCGGCTTGCCGAGGAAGTAGCTCGGAAGCTGAACCATGTAAGTGGACAGGGGACTGGGGGCATGGGGATGGGACACACGGCAGCCCCCGCAGGCGGCATTGCGCCCGAGATACAAGCTTCAGATGGTGTTACGACAAGCTCATCTCATGTTCCTGGACTGACGGATCGCGGGATCTATCATGCATCCGACGCGATGCGCGATCTCTATGACATGGGCGATGCGCCGAGTTGTGGAGTCTGCGGTGCGATTATGGTGCGCAACGGCAGTTGCTATCGCTGCATGAGCTGCGGTTCAACGAGCGGATGCAGCTAGGAACTTATTGTTACTTTTACCGTGGGGCAGGGTTATTCCTGCCCCATTTTATGGTCTTAAAAATCTCGATGCAGGTACCAACTTTTACTTATTCTGGGCTTGTCGTTACAGCGGATTGGAAGGGGGGTCTTATATAAAGCATCATCCCGCGCCGAAGGCGCGGCTGGGTTTGGTTTTTGCGTATCATCCCACGCCGTAGGCGTGGCTGAAGCATGCGCTCTGCATTGGCCTCAAAGTGGTGGCAAATGATCATCGGAGACTATTAGAACAATTCTCAGTCTTCCATCAATGTCGGGCGCGACTAACATTTGTGGGGATCGCCAGACCGAGCTCACATGCGCGGCGGTGGTCGGTGGCTACGTCGACCGGAATCGGTGCCAAACCTAATAATTATTCGAGTACGATCTAATAATCAGATAGGAAGACGAGGCGCTTTCCCTTCAGGAGGTGCGGAGCCTCTGGAGCTTTTGCCGCGCGTATTGAAAGTATTCTTCTCCAACCTCCGTTTCAAGCACCTCTTCGATAACCGGCAGGAAATAGGCCAGGGAGCGCACGATGGCCAGAGGCGGAGCGTCGGCGGGCCGGATCATGCGGCGTACCGCGGCCAGCACGAGGGCGTGCTCGACCTTTTCACGGGTATGCCGCGTCGATAGAACTGGATGGCCAGTAGACGGTCTGGGCGGCGCACATTGCCGCAGGTTCCTGGCGTCTTGCGATAAACTTCGAGAACCTTCCGCACGTAGTCTTCGCGACCGGATGATTGTTGATCCATGCCTGCCTCCTCGCCGGCGCCGCCGGACTCTCCTCGCACTGCCACTGCGTCTTCAAGAACAACTGTTGTTCGACCAGTCAATGCGACCGGAAAGAGTAGTTGACGCCAGACACCGGGAGCTTCAGTTTGGGCGCCAAACCAATATCTGTCCTGATAAAACGCCGTTTGCGACTGGAGCCCTAAACCGTGAGGCGGATCCGAGATGGCAGTCGCCATGACGCGATGACATTTGGGGACCTATTCTTTCTCAACGAGCGCTTATGGCGATTTTGGCACTCATGTAGAACGGGGAGTAATTTTGCCCCCGACCCTTAATCGTCCTGCATGTCGGGCTGCGCCGGTACCATGCGCCGGCGCGACAGGCAAAACCACGCCTTTGCGCCGTGATCGCGGAACTCGGCTGATCGCAACTCGACGATCTCCAGCACAGGCTCGATGGCGAGCATGACCTCGCACGCCGAGCGGCGCGGCGGACCCACGTCGCCCCGCGGACCTTCGGTGCTGCCGATCATGCTCAGCCACAATCCGCCGGGCGCCAGCACGGCAGCAACGTTTGCCGCGAATCGCCGTCTCTCGTCTGGTTCGTCGAAGACATGAAAACAGCCGCGGTCGAACACAAACTGGAATGGACCGCCTGGCGGAGGTGCTGCTAGAAAGTCCAATGCAGCAAAGCGGCAACTCAGGGCGCGTTCCTTCATCTTCGCGCGAGCTCTTTCGACGGCGAGCGGCGAGAGATCGATTCCGAGTACGTCGAAGCCGTGTTCGGCAAGCCAGACTGCATTCGTGCCGGTGCCCGCGCCAATTTCAAGCGCAGGAACTGGCGCGATACCGCCTGAAGTGACGAACTCGATCAGCAGAGGCTCTGGTTGCCCGGTGTCCCAAGGCAGCTGTCCGGAAGCGTAGCTCTCATTCCATGATGGGTGCGGCGTCACAATATGAGTTTAGCTCCATCCGCAGGAAGCGAAACGGGCCGCTCCGGTATCTCCGCACCACTTAGACCGTCAGATTCGGCTCGCCGCGCGCATTGGCGGAGATGCGTTCGTAGACATGGGAATCCTAAATCGCGGTGATCACTTGAATGTGACGATGAGGAATTCCGCTTTCGATTCGGGGAAACCGCAGTCTCTGCGCATTTCCAAGAGGCAATTCCGATACAGGTTTGCGGCCATTCCCAACTGCTCACCCACGACTGTAGACGAAGAACTCGAGTTTCCGGTAACTGTGAGTGACCTTGCTTCGCTTTGATGTTTGTCGCCATGTTGTCGTCAATTAGATCCGTAATTGAACATAGGACCTCTCCTATTAGTTGCGCGTTCGTGCTGCAGCTGTGGACTTTCGGATCACTAACTCTGTTTCCAGATGATATTCGGCTCCCATACGGCGTTTCAACTGGAGCATCTTCTCCAATGCATGAAATGCAGTGACACCAAGACGTTCACGTGGAACACGGATAGTTGTAAGTGGCGGTCGCGCGAGGTACGCGAACGAAATATCGTCGATACCTATGATGGAGACATCTTCAGGAACCCTTAAACTGGCCTCCTCGAGGGCGTTCATCGCGCCCATTGCGATGAGGTCGCTCCCGCAGAAGATGATTGTGGGAGGCTCGGAGGCCGAGAGCACAGCATGAATCGCTGAGGCTCCCGCGTCAATCCTGTAATCGGTGCATGTGACAGGAAACGGTCGGATTCCTTGTTGGTGCAATCCCGTTAGCAAAGCACGTTTGATGTTGGCGGCAGTTCGGTTCGTTTCGGGGCCGGCTATGATTGCCGCGCGGTGGTGTCCAAGAGCAACCACATGTTCGATCGCTTGCGACACGCCGATTTGGTAGTCGATCACAATATTGCTTACTAACTTATCGGGCTGACACGAGTTACAGAAGACCGCTCCAATCCCGGCTTCAATTAGTTCATGAGTCATCGTGTTGTCTATAGAAGATGTCACGATGGCGACAGCACGAACGTCGCTCTGAACTAGCTTATTGATAACTGATTGTGTGCGCTGTGGGCTGTACTCAGTATTACAAAGTAATACATCCAGTCCGCGGTCCCACGCGGCGGCCTGAAATCCCCGAATGATTTCAGGAAAATAAGGATTCGCGACCTCTGAGATTACTAGGCCAAATAAGTCGCTCTGGCCGGTCGATAGCCGCTTTGCATGCACGTTCTTGTAATAGTTGAGCTCGGTAACCGCCTCTAGTACACGCTTCTCGGTTTCAGCCGAGATGTAGTGGGTTTTATTCAGCACGCGGGAAACCGTTGCGGGGGAAACGCCAGCTCGCAGCGCGACCTCTCTCATTGTGTGAGCCATAAACCTATTCCTGATGAACGCGTCGCCGGCGTAGAGATCACTGCGAGAGCGTAGGGCTCTCAGGAAGACGACACAAGACGACCATCAACGAACGTATCACGATATGGAGGCCGTGTTCATCTCTGGATCAAAGGAGTAGTAAAAATCACAGTTGACAAATCGGGGCGAGTGTTGCAGATTTGTGAAACCGGTTTCTGAAACCGGTTGCCTATTGCCAGTGTCTCCCCGCTCCGCCCCCGCGGAATGGATGCTTTGAACCGGAACCTGTTCGGCTAAACGCGTGAGGCTGGCTCGCGCGATCACCTTCTTGCACTTCTCAATCCAATTGAACTCGTCATCTTTCTGTATGGAGGCATACGCAGATGCAAGTCAATAAAATGACGGTAGTGGCTGGGCTGCTTGCGGCGATCGGCTTCCTTTCGCCACATCTTTGTGCACAAGCTGTTGGGGCCATCGTCGGCACTGTTACTGACCCCAGTGGGGCCGTCATCGCGCACGCGAAAGTGACTGCCACCCGTGAAGATACCAAGGTGTCTCAATCAACTGTGACCAACACCTCAGGCACGTTCATGGTGCCCAACCTCGAAGTCGGCACTTATACGGTCCGAGTGGATGCCGAAGGATTCTCGGTCAAGAGCATCTCCGGAGTTACGCTTGATGTGAGCCAGCAGCGCGACCTCGATTTCAGATTATCGCTGACCGGCGGCGTTGAGACGGCCGAGGTCACCGCGACCTCTCCGCTGATCAACACAACAGATGGTTCCCTGGCTGGCCTCGTCTCGGAACAGCAAGTAGAGTCCCTGCCTCTCAATGGTCGCAGCATCCAAAACCTAGTCATGCTCCAACCAGGCATGGCCCAGGATAGCGGAAGCATGGGATGGCTTGCTCCCCAGTGGATCAGCAATGGCAATCGTGGCGAGACTGAAGTCGCCACACTTGATGGTTCCGATGCCACTGACGCGGAGATGGGCACGGTTCAATTTTGGAACTTCAACCTGGATGCAATCGCAGAGTTCAAAGTTCAGCAGGCAAACTATTCCGCGGAGTTCGGACAGGGCGGCGGTTCGATTACCCAGATGGTGAGCAAATCCGGCGGGAACCAGTTTCATGGGAGTGCCTTTGAATTCATTCGAAACAGCGTGTTCGATGCGGCAAACTACTTCTCTTCCTCGGGCGTCTCACCGTTCCAGCGCAACGAATTCGGCGCGACTTTTGGCGGCCCTATCTTCAAGGGTAGGACCTTCTTCTTTGTCGAGTATGCGGGGTATCGTCAAAGACTCGGCGAACCGACTCTTATGGAAGTTCCCACCTCCGACCAGCGCAACGGGCTCGTCGTGATTAACGGATTTACCTACCAGGTCCCTCTGAATAGTGTGGCGCAGCAGATTTTGAGTAAGTATCCCTCGCCCAATCAACCAGACGGTGTATATGGCCCAAACACCTATAACGCGCTTTTTAAGCAACCCTGGGACGACAACCAGTACTCAATTCGCATCGACCACAAAATCTCCGATAAAGATAGTCTCTTTGGTCGCGCCACGTTGATTAACAACAACCAGAAAGAGACCGATGCTGTTGCGGCAATTGAGGACCCCTCCTTCTCCTCGGAAAACATCAACAACCCCCGCAATTTCGCCCTCAGCGAAACCCACATCTTCTCACCGGTGCTGATCAATAATCTGACCTTTACGGTGAACCGTCAGATAGAAGGAGTCACGCCTCCTTCGCAGGAATACACGCAGACGACTACCTCAGATGGTACTTTGTCGAACTGGGGCCCAGACACATTCATCACCAAGTATGTCGAGACCTATTACATCGCCAATGACAAGGTGAATTGGAACTGGCGCCGCAATTCGATCACGGCCGGTGTCGATTTTCGGTATGGACAGGACGACGGCTACGGCGTCACGGGCGCAGGGCCCAATGGACAATACACATTCAGTGCAGGAACTCCGTTGACTGTTGACCTTCCCTCAACCGATGGCGGACCGAGCATCACAGCCGGAACAGGTAGCCCAAGTGGCTTCGTTAGCATCATGGCGGGCGATCCAGCAAGCTACAAGCGTTCCACCACTATTCCGGGCTTTGGCGCGAACGGCACTAATCCCAAGTGGGGATTGCGCGTGTGGCACCTGGCGCCATTTATTCAGGACGACATCAGGTTCACCTCAAAGCTCACCGTCAATGTCGGTTTGCGCTATGAGTACAACTCCGTCCCTTATGAAATCGAGAACCGTCTAGGAGGAGTTTCTGATTCCGGCTCGCTTGCCGGACAATTCGTACTCAATCCCACCCCCCTCTATACTCCTGATCGATTGAGTTTCGCGCCGCGCTTTGGCGTTGCGTATCATGCGACCAACAAGACCGTGTTGCGGGGTGGGGTGGCGATCTTCACCAACACTATACCCATGGTTTATCCCGACCAGGCGGCGGTTAACTTTCCACTCGCCAGCTTCAGTTCCCTGGCTAACCCGACCTATTCGTTGACGCCGCTGTCAGTAAGTCTCCCCAGTTTGACCAGCACTTCGGGTGCAACCATTCCGCCCGCCGGCGGACCAAAGAAAATCCCGGCAAATACACCCGTAAACCTCGCTCCCATCGCGGCTGAAACAGGCCCCATCATTGGCGACTGGCCTTCAGACAAAATGAAGAATGGTTACACTCTCACCGGCAACTTCACGCTTGAGCAGCAGCTTCCCGGTGACCTGGCACTCCAGATGTCCTACGTGAATAACAACGGCATTGATCTATATCAGAGCAGCTATCCCAATGCCTTCACCGGGGCGCAGACGCAATACACTCCCTACACCAACACCACGCCAGGTCTGGGCGAGATCGAGATCTTTTATAACGATGCAATCTCGCACTATAACGCCTTGCAAGTGCAGGCGCGCAAAATCTCTCCCATTCACGGCCTGCAGTATCAGGTCAATTACACCTGGGGCAAGAACCTCACCGACGCCGATGCGGTTTGGAGTGCTCCTGGTTCGAGTGGCGGTGTAACGCAGAATAATCCCACTTGTATCCCCTGCGAATATGCTCGTGCTAGTTATGACCTCACTCAACGCCTTGTCGCTAACTTTTCCTACAACATTCCAGGCAGATGGGGGGGTGCCCCATCGGTCCTCAGCAAGGGATGGCAGGTGTTAGGGATCTTTACAGCGCAAACCGGATTCCCGTTCACGATCGTCGGCCCCTACGGCACCCTTCAATACGGCTTTGACACGCTCAACGGTGTCGGTGCGCGGCCCAATTTTGTAAAATGGGCCACTCGCGACCCGCAGCATCGCGCACAGTTTTTCTCGAGCGACGCCATCAACAATACCAGCGATTACTTCAGCGTTCCCACCGTGGTCAGCAATATTGCAGGCGTAGGCACTGTGCAGACGGGGCCCGGCGATCTCGGGCGCAATACCTATACGGGACCCTCTTGGTGGAACGCCGATTTCTCGATGGTCAAAGACACCAAGATTGCAGAAGTCCTCAACACCCAATTCCGGGCAGAGTTCTTCAATATCTTTAACCATCCCACATTCGGGACTCCCGGAGGTACTATCGGCAGTTCTAACTTTGGACTATCCACCGGCACCCAATCCGCAGAACGCGAAATGCAGTTCGGGCTTAGGTTCATGTTTTGAAAAAGGCCTTCATCCGTGGTTGATCAATTCCGCTGCACCGACTATGTTTACAGCGGCGAATTTGAGGCAAGCCGCGTGATCTCAGAGCAGCAGAGCTCAAGGCGAACACTTGACCTCTGCTGCACTTCAAGGACCTACATGGACCTTAATCGCCCAAAGGAGAATTGAACTATGTCGAAAGCGCTATTTTCTCGGCGTGAATTCTTGCAAACAAGTGCTGGTGCCGCAGGTGCATCTCTCATGGCTAGCTCTGCCTTTCTCGATTCTCAACCTGCTTTCGCAACCGGCCAAAGCGCGTCGGCAAGCAATCGCGTGCGCTTCGGCATTGTCGGAGTCGGCATGGAGGGCTCGGGGCTGCTTACGACCGCCATTCAACTTCCCGGCGTCGAATGTGTGGCTGCTGCCGACCTCTACGATGGCCGCCATGAGCTGGCGCGCGAGATTGTCGGCAAGCCGATTCGCACCACACGTCGTTACCAGGAGTTGCTCGATTCCAAAGATATCGACGCAATCGTAATCGCCGTGCCTGATCACTGGCATAAGCAGGTTGTAGTCGATGCGCTGGCCGCAGGCAAAGACGTCTATTGCGAAAAGCCCATGTCTCATAACCCCGCCGACGGATTGGAGATGGTCGCTGCTGCCAAGAAGACCGATCGGCTTGTGCAGATCGGCGCTCAACGCACCAGCTCTGTTCTTTGCGCAATGGCCAAAGATCTATACGACAAGGGCGCGATTGGTGAACTGAACCTAGTCGAGGCTACCCTTGGCCGCAATGACCCAACCGGAGCGTGGGAGTATCCTCCTCCTCCGGACTTGTCGCCAGCCAATCTCGATTGGGACACCTGGCAAGGCACTGCCCCGAAGAAGGCTTTCGATCCAAATGCCTTTGCCCGCTGGCGCTGTTGGAAGGAGTACGGAACTGGTGTCGCCGGGGACCTTCTTGTGCACCTTATAAGTGGGATGCAATTTGTCCTCGGGATCAATGAAGTCCCCAAGCGAGTGTCTGCCTTCGGAGGCATCTATCGCTGGAAGGATGGACGCAACATGCCAGACGTGCATCCCGTGCTCTTTGAATACGACAATGTACCTGTCTATATGCGTCTTTCGCTCGGTTGCGAATCTGCCGAGGTGACGCGTTTTCAAGGATCGAAAGGCGTTATCGAACTGCGAGAATTCAGCGTTACCTACATTCCACAAGCCGGAGTCGATCTCGCGCCCTGTTACTACACCGCATCCTACCCTGCTCGCTTGAGGGAGCCTTATCTCAAGCAGTGGCATGCTGAACACGATCCGACGCCGGGCAAAGAACCGGCCCCTCAGACGATCACGATCAACGGCAATGACTACGACGATCTCAGGCCGCATCTATCCAAATTCTTTGAGTCCGTTCGCTCGCGTCAGCCTTTGGTGCAGGATGCCGTCTTTGGCCACAACGCAGCTTTAGGATGCCACCTCGCGAATGAGTCGTACTTCCGCAAGACGCCAGTCTACTGGGATCAGTCGTCGCAGAGCATAAAGTCTCTCGCGTAACGCGAAGCCACAATCCGGCGGGTCCATATGCTTTGGGCCGCCGCTCTAACGAGTCGTTTTTATCAGGCTGAATGCCAAGGAGTATCGGTTTTGAAACTACAAAGATTTGTCCTCCTCGCTGCGATCGCGATCACCTGTGGTCTTCCCCCATTGACTTCCCATGCCGCAGCTCCCTCTACAAACTCCGCGGACGCCACGGGTAGCGCATCCTATCTCGGGCGTTGGGATCTTGTCTTGAAGGCCCCAGACCACGAGTATCCTTCCTGGCTTGAAGTCACGGAAGAGAACGGGCAACTCAAAGCGCGAATGGTTGGTCGCTGGGGCAACGCGCGGCCGCTTCCCAAGGTTGAAATTACCAACGAAACACTGACGTTCGTCTCTCCGAAGGAAGAAGAAGAGAGCCAAGCTGATTTAGTATTCACCGGCAAATTTACGGGCGCAACTCTCGCCGGAACAGTGAATGGTCCGGACGGGAAAACGTGGCAATGGACCGGTGTAAAAGCTCCAGCCCTCGAAAAGACAACTACGCCCAAGTGGGGCAAGCCGATTCCGCTGTTCAACGGAAAAGATCTAACTGGATGGCACATGAGTAAGGCAGGGCCGCCCGAATGGTCAGTTCAAAACGGAACTCTGGTGAGCCCCGGGAACGGCCCTGAACTCTTTAATGATCGCAAGTTCCAGGACTTCAAACTTCATGTTGAATTCAATTGCGGCAAAAACTCCAACAGTGGTGTATACCTTCGCGGTCGTTACGAAACACAGATCGAGACCGAGTCGCAGGAAGAGCCGCCCAGCCATCACACCGGCGGCATCTATGGCTTTCTTGATCCCAACCCGGAACAGCCTCGCACCCCCGATGTCTGGCAAACCTTCGACATCACACTGATCGGGCGAAAAGTCACGGTCGTCCTCAACGGCAAAACGATCATCGATAACCGCGAGATTCCCGGCATCACTGGTGGAGCGGTCGATAGCCATGAGGCACTGCCCGGCCCGATTTATCTGCAGGGAAGTGAAAAGGGGCATGTCGCCTTTCGCAGCATTGTAATCACACCTGCAAAGTAGGGACGCTTCGATGCAGACAAGGAATGACTACCGATCACCTCAACGCTAAGGTCGTCATTCCCATGCTCGAGAGGTACTTTGTTCTTTCAAGACAATCAACTTATTGGGGATGTGAATGACGCAATTTCTACACGACATCCTTCGCCAGCCCGACGAATTGGTGAGGGTGATTGAGTATCTAAATGGGGCAGGGCGGAATTCAATTCAGGCAGCCATCGATGCCGTCCGAGGGGCTCGCCATGTTTATCTCACTGGGATAGGCGCAAGTTGGAATGCCGCGCTGGCTGCGGGTTCCATCTTCCACTCCGGAGGCAAGCCGGTCTACATGCTCGATGCCGCGGAGCTTTTGCATTTTAGTAAACTTCCACCCGACGCGGTAATTCTGGTCCTCTCGAGAAGCGGTCGCAGCGTCGAGATTGTAAAGCTATTGCTCAAGGCCCGCGAGTGCCGCGCGACCATCATCGGTGTCACTAACTTTGAAGATGGACCGCTCGCTCGCGAGGCCGATCTTCCCATCGTTGTTCCTGTAAAGGCTGACCACGGCATCTCGGTCAACACTTACTCTTCACTGGCAGCCACGGCCGCGGCCATCGCCAGTGGCGTCGTAAGGTCCTTTGACGAAAAGCTAGCCAGTGATCTCGTGCAGTCTATTGCAAAGTTGAAAGAGAAGTTATCTGAGTGGCAGAGTGAACTTCAAAACACTTCGTGGCTCATCCCGGGCGCCCCATATTACTTCCTCGCTCGCGGCCCTAGCCTGGCAAGCGCTTACGAGGCTTGCCTGATGTGGCAGGAAGGAGCGAAGTCGCCGGCCGCAGCTATGGGGACCGGTAGCTTTTGCCACGGTCCACAAGAGGTGATGACCAAAGATTTCCGCGCGGCCATCTGGATCGACAGTAAGCGGATGCGCGACCAGGATTTGGCCATCGCGCGCGATATGCGCAATACCGGTGCTTCGTTAATGTTGATTGGTCAAAACCTGCCTCACGACTCCGGTGATCTTGTCGTCGATCTTCCGCCGTCGCCTCCTGACTGGCAGTTTTTGACAGATATTATTCCCGCGCAGCTCGCGCTTGACCGACTCGCGCATATCTCCGGGGTTGATTGCGACTCCTTCCGCTTCGCATCGTATATCGTCGAAGAAGATAACAGTCTGCTTTCACGAGGAGTCACATCTCCCTTTCCAGCCAGACCCGCACGGGTAAGGCAAGATTGAGTCATTTATGACGATGATTGGCGCTGTCGATATTGGCGGAACGAAGATCGCGGTCGGAATCGTGGATGAAAATGGACGGGTGCTGTCCAAGATAGAATCGCCATCAAAGATTGTGGAAACCTATAGCGATGGTTTGAATATCATTGCAACGATGTTGCGCAACACTTTGCAGGAAGCGGGCGTTTCTATCGCCGGAATTGGAATTGGTTCCACTGGCCCCGTCGATCCTTTTAGTGGACGATTTGGTGATGTGGATTTTCTCCCGCAATGGAGTGGCGAATGTCTCGTCGATGATCTGTCGCGCGAATTCAGTTTGCCGGTTGTGATCGAAAACGATGCCGATGCGGCAGCTCTCGCTGAGTCTGGTTGGGGTGTCGGTAGAAATAAATCTCGGCTCGTGTATGTTACCGTCGGGACCGGCATTGGTGGAGGCTTCATTTTCGACGGACAACTGTATCGCGGAGTCAATGGCGCGCATCCTGAAATTGGCCACCAAGTCCTGGATGCTTCAGGACCGCTTTGTTCCTGCGGGTTTCATGGATGCTGGGAGGCCCTGGCCGCTGGTCCCGCAATGGCTGCGTGGATGGAGAGTCAACCGGAATATTCCGCCGGCGAACCATTGACTGCTAAGCGGATCTGCGAGTTGGCTGACGCTGGAGATCTTCTTGCCCTCCGCTCCGTCGAACGCGAGTCCTTCTATCTTGCGATGGGTCTGGCCAACATCATCAACCTCTTCACTCCCGATGCAATTGTCCTGAGCGGCAGTATCATGAAAAGCTCCCACCTTTTTCTTGAACGTATCCGCGAGGTCATGCGTCGCGGGTGCCGCTTCGTCCCTCTCGAAGATATCGAGCTTACTCTTGCCTCGCTGGGTGATGACGCAAACCTGATTGGTGCGGCTCGCACTTGGCACTACCGCTTTGCCCATGACACAGGACCTGTCTCGCCGTAATACATTTGCGGATTGAGTCGAAACGATTGCACGATCGACAGTAGCTTCAAAGCAACGAATCAGGAGCACAGACTAGATGACAAGAAATCGCTACATGGTGTACTTGGTTCTGCTCACATTCTTTGTCATCTCATTGCTCTCGAACATTCTCGGTCCGATCGTTCCAGACATCATCAGTAGCTTTCATGTGAGTCTCATGGGCGCAGGATTCCTGGTCTTTGCGTTCTTCATCGCCTATGGCGTCATGTCGATTCCCGCTGGATTTCTCGTCGAACGCTTCTCCGAAAAACCTGTAATGATCACAGCATTTGTCGCAGCTATGTTGGGCTCATCAAGCTTCGCGCTCTTTCCAACCTATCGAATCGCAGTTGTTTCTTTGTTTATCATTGGCGCCGGAATGGCGACGCTCCAGGTAGCCATCAATCCGCTGCTGCGCGTCTCCGGCGGTGAAGAGAACTTTGCATTTAATGAGGTTCTGGCACAGTTGCTCTTCGGATCTGCCTCCTTCATTAGCCCACGAATCTACTCTCATCTAGTTATTAATCTCGCCCGCGAGCAGCAGGATGTGAACGCGCTCCTTCGCATGCTCAAGAAAATTACGCCGCCGGCGTTGCCTTGGGTCTCGCTCTATTGGATCTTTACCATGACCGCCCTCGCGATGGTACTTCTGCTTTGCGTGTCAAGGTTTCCATCTGTCGTGCATACAGATGGGGAACGCCCGGGCACACTGGAAATGTATCGAAGCCTGGTTCGCCGCCCCTTGGTATGGCTCTATTTCTTGGCGATCTTTGCATACGTTGGCTGCGAGCAAGGCACTTCGAATTGGATTTCACAGTTCCTGAGTCAGTATCACCACTTCGATCCCCACACTACGGGCGCGCGCGCGGTGTCCTGGTTTTGGGGGCTGATGACATCTGGATGTTTGGTTGGCGTGCTGTTGCTGAAAATATTCGATAGCCGACCGGTGTTGATAGGCGCCGCGAGTGGCGCTTTAGTATCGCTTTCAATGGCTCTGTTCGGAACAGATACCGTCTCACTCTTTGCCTTCCCGGTAGTCGGGCTGTTCGCTTCGGTCATGTGGCCCATACTTATTTCGCTCGCGCTCAATTCCGTCGCGGAGTATCACGGTTCGTTCTCCGGCATTCTGGGCACGGGCATTATGGGCGGCGCGGTAATGCCTGCGATCATCGGGCGCATAGGTGACCACTTTGGATTGAGAAACGGGTTGCTCCTTCTATATCTAACGTTCGGTTTTGTCTTAAGCGTCGGTTTCTGGGCCAAGCCACTTGTGAACAACGCGACTGTGCGCTCCGTAAGAAAAGATGCTTCTGCTGTTGCCTGATCCGTCGGCGTTTCGCGGATGCTGGAGAGTTCTCCATCAGACAAAGTGATTGAATGTTATCAAATTCTTTTGTTCCCCTCGAAGGAGGTTGTACTTATGCCGAGTCATCCTTTGGAACCACTTAATGCCTCTGAAATCCAAGCCGCCGTGCGATCCTTGCAGGCACAGCCGTTCTTTACACCGACCACGCGCATCATTAGCATCATGTTAAAGGAGCCTCCCAAGGCACTCATCTATGCGTGGCCTCATGCAAACAGTCCTGAACGCGAAGCCACCGCCGTCCTTTTCGATAACGCAATTAACGCAGCATCTACGGCAACTGTGGCTCTCGCGACCGGCGTTGTCTTAAGCCACGACTACGGGCCGATGGGATCACAGCCTACCTTGTCTCTCGATGAGCAGATTGAGTGCGAAAAAGCTGTCTTGGCTAGCGCCGCATTCCGGGCGGCGCTCGAAAAGCACTATGGTGTAACAGATACGTCCTTGGTGATGGTAGACATCTGGAGCGCGGGAAACTATGGTTCGGAAGAAGATCGCACCCGCCGCCTCACCCGTCCCCTCTGCTTCCTGCGCAGTGATCCCACTGACAATGGTTATGCGCGGCCTCTCGAAGGAATCCGTCCCGTGGTCGACCTCAATCTAATGCAAGTTGTTCGTGTGGAGGAATACGGCACATGGCCCTTGCCGCCGAACTCCGGCAACTACTCTGCGGAGAAAGTGTCGCATCACCGCACTGACATCAAGCCGCTTGTGATCACACAGCCCGAAGGCCCGAGCTTCACTCTCGACGGCAATCAAATCGCTTGGCAAAACTGGGCGTTCGTGATCGGCTTCAACGCCCGCGAGGGCCTGACCATTCACCACCTCCGCTATGTTGACAAGGGCCGCGAGCGTTCCATTCTTTATCGCGGTTCACTTACCGAAATGGTGGTTCCATATGGAGATCCGCGTCCCACGCAGGTTCGCAAAAATGCCTTCGACGTTGGTGAATACGGCATGGGTATGTGTGCTAACAGCCTGCGGCTCGGTTGTGATTGCCTGGGTTACATTCACTATCTTGATGGGCATCTTTGTGATAGTCGCGGGCGCGCGCTTACCATTCCCAACGCTATCTGCATCCACGAAGAAGACTACGGAATCCTCTGGAAACATACCGATCGTCGACTGCCTGATGCACCCGAGGTTCGGCGCTCTCGGCGCCTCGTCGTGTCCTCTATCTCTACGGTTGAGAATTACGAGTATGGTTTCTTTTGGTACTTTTATCAGGACGGAAACATTCAGTTCGAAATCAAACTTACCGGCATCCTTTCACTCGGTACCGTGCATGAGGGCGAAAGCCCTGTACACGGTACGATGGTTGCGCCCTTGCTCTACGCACCGAATCATCAACATTTCTTTAACGTGCGGCTCGATCTCGGCATCGACGGCATAACCAACACGGTGCAGCAGCTTGATGTCGTTGCCGACCCGCTCGATGAGTCAAACACCTATGAAAATGCCTTCCATCTTCAGACCACTAACCTCGCATCAGAAAGACAAGCGATGGCTAATTTGAGTCTCGAGACCGGCAGAACATGGAAGTTTATCAATCCTTCCGTCAAAAACTCCTTGAGTCAGCCCGTCGGATATAAATTCTTCCCCGGCGACAATGCGTTCCCCTTTGCATCGCCCAATGCGTGGTGGCGCAAGCGGGCCGGCTTCGTCAACCATCACGTCTGGGTTACGCCCTATAGCGAAGATGAGAAGTACGCCGCGGGTGATTATCCTAATCAGAGCGGTGGCGGCGATGGCCTCGTGAAATGGGTCGAGCAAGATCGCGCCATTGAGAATACAGATATAGTGTTTTGGTACACGTTTGGGCACACTCATATTCCACGACCGGAGGACTGTCCCGTGATGCCTACCGCCTACATCGGATTTCTATTGAAGCCTAATGGTTTCTTTGACGAGAACCCTGCCAACGATGTTCCGCCGTCTAAGCCCGCGACGGCTCATACCACTTGCAGCCATTGCTGAGTCGATCGCGCTGTGTAAATGGTCCAGCATTCCCCACTTTCCCAAAACAACCTGAACATGCACTTGGAGACCGCTATGATTACATTGAACGACGCCAAAAGGATAGTCGCCGCCGGCGAAGCCAAGGCTGCCGAGATTGGTCAACCTATGAATATCGCTGTAGCCGATGAGGGCGGCAACCTCATCACTCACGTTCGCATGGACGGAGCGTGGATAGGCAGCATCGATATTTCGATCAAGAAGGCCTACACCTCGCGGGCCTTTGATATCGCCACCAAAGATCTCGCCGAACATTCGCAGTCCGGCGGCCAGTTTTTTGGGATTCATGCTTCGAACGACGGACGCATCATGATCTTTGCGGGCGGCATTCCGATCAAGCGGAACGGTAAAGTTGTCGGGGCTGTTGGCGTGAGCGGTGGTTCTGGTGAACAAGATCATGATGTCGCTGAAGCTGCTGCTGCCGGATTCTGATCACCTCGTTACGCCCCCCGCTTACTAATCCGGAGCTAAGTCATGGCATCAATCCCAACGCTGCAAAGGCTCGAGACCGTCACTGCCCGTGGAGGTCAACTCATGGGCAGTGTCGGTGCGGCTATCGGCCTGCTTTTCCCCAAATGTCCTCTCTGCTGGATGGTCGTTTCAGGTTCCCTCATCAGCGGCACGGTCGCCAAAGGCATAACTGAAATCGTCGGGGTCGTGCTCTTCGCCGTCGGACTTTGGAGACTGCTAATAGGCCTTCGACTCTCGTGGGCCTTCGTCGTGATAATAACTGGACTTTGTTCCGTCCTGCTCGCGGCTGGAGCTCGGATGATGTGGCGTTTGGAAATAAGACTAATCATTTGGTTCGCTTTGATTGCAGGTGCGATCCTTATATCGACTCTGCGCAGCAGCTGCTCCAACTGTGTAGAAAACTGTGGCCAAAGCGAACGTAAAACCACATGAAGCCGCTTTTGCGATATTGTCGTCGCCGATGCTTGCCCAGCCTGCGGTTGACCTAAAGGCGCGAGAGTACAAGCCCTATTTGTTCGACCGACGAGCGGCCGGAAGGTGAGACAAGAATTAATGTGACCTATGGCGTGGGTACGAAACACAGTCAGAAATTCTGATGATGGCCGGTTTGTGCGCAACCCGGAAGTGGGTGTGATTTGCTTCACTCATACGGCCAGAATGCTGGCCAGGCCTCGTTAAAACCTTGTCATAAGACGTCATTTTTGGGGGGGTAATCGGAGTCAACGAGGGACTCGGCGGAGATTACGCGCTAACTGATGCCCCGAATGATGGCACCGAACAAGCCCCCCTCGGCTATCCAGGAGTTCCCTCGGGTGGTTACCTCTCTCCGCCTGGGTAGGCGCGATGCGGGCGTTCGAGCTCTTCGAATGCAACCAGACGCAAGGACGCACCAGAATCTCGTCCAGACTCGAGGAAATCGGATCAATACTCCCCTCCCTCCGCTTGCTTCGGGAAATCGGGATGACGATTGCAACCGGCAGACTTACAAAGGATTCGTTTGCGAGCTTGGCCTTTTGAATTTTGATCGCTTTTGCTGCTGGATCGGAGTCATCGAGGCCAATGGACACCTCTTGCTCTGTTAATGCAGTCCACTCATTCCGTCATCGACATCGCGCCGGGAGCAGACGACAACGTCTGTAGAACGCATGGCAATCAGTGAAACAGCTCGCAGAAATCACGAGGAACTCTTCCCCGGACATACATCGAATCTGGCAATCACCGATCCGGAACTTATCGAGGTCTTCGACAACTTCGCATTCGACGAAGTGCTGCGGCACGGCAACCTCGACGCTCGAACACGGCTGATGGTTTAGCTGGCTTCTATGATCGCCTGCCACGCTTTACGGGAGTATACCTGACGACATCGTCCTCGAAGCGGCGGACGATGTGCCGTCTTAGATCCCTCTGCGCGGGCGCTAGCACCTGGACAGCGCTCGGCTCGTCACGGCTCCGCCAACTTAGACATCGTCGCGAGTACGATCCTCTCCAGTTCTCACTTCGGAGCAGCACGATGAAAGAGCGCCATTTGCACCACGCTTTGGTCCGCAAATTGGTGCAGGAGTTCCGGGTCAACTTCGGACTCAATGCATTTCTTGAGCAGAGGGCCCAATTCGTGTGGCATTTTCAGTTGGTCTCCGTTCGTTGCACGGTACACGATGGTCCGGTAATTGGCGATGACCGCCAGATCAGTTAGATTAAGAGGCCTGATAGAACCTGCTCTTTGAGAAGAGAGGCTCCGGCTACCCTGAATTCGTGCAGCGAAATCTCTCGCTCGAAGCCGGCTCGATGGGCGTGCCGATTGATGGAAAAGTGCGCCGTTCTCGCTGAAAGGGACTCACCTGTGACATTGCCGGTCCTTTGATCGACAGTACGGAAAAAAGGGCCTCGCAAACTATAGGGAAAGAGTGCCTTCTCGACATAATCAATCAAGGCCGTGTAAGCCTCTGGGAAGCAGGGCAGAATTATCTCGTGCTCTCGATCTCCCCCGTTCGTTACGAGAACTCGCAAATATGGATGTTCGTTCGGCCAAAACACGTCTTCGGGCTGCATGCGCAAGGTCACTTCCGAGGTGTACATGGTTGTAGAACAACAAAGCAATCGGCGCTCGATCCCGAAGGCCAGAAACATCCGAGTCATCGATCGCCCCACGTATTTTGCGCACCTCAAGGTGATTGGGCTTGGGTCTTGGTTCCGAAGCTCTCAAAACTCGTCGCAATCTCTCGCCATCCTGCTTCATTAGATTTTCTCCTCTGCTGGCGGCTCTTCACTGCTGGTCATGGCAATTCTGCGGGCTTTGGTGCTGCAGAGAAAGAGAAAAGCGAATTGCATACTCGAACGTGTATTAAGAGTTGCAACCACTTTTACAACGTATTGAAAGGAAAACACTTACCGGTAAAAGTTTAGTCTATCTATATATAAGGGCGGTTGTTCCTAGTGTCCTGAGTCGTTAATTCGTTTACAAAACCTTGCGACGGAGTCGAGTATCTGGTCTGCTGTTTTGCGCCAGATAAAGGTGGGTTTGGCTCGAGGTCATGGTTTTCGATGAAGTGGTTGATGGCCGCCTTCAGTTCTTTGGTTGAGCGGTGAACTCCGCGCCGCAACTGACGTTCCGTGAGCAAAGCGAACCAGCGTTCCACCAGGTTCAGCCATGAGGCAGAGGTGGGAGTGAAGTGAATGTGAAAGCGGGGGCGTTTGGCCAGCCAGTTATGAATAAGCTTGGTTTTGTGAGTTCCGTAGTTGTCCATGATTAGATGAACGTCCAGTTCTTCAGGCACGTTCTTCTCTATGGTGTCGAGGAAGTTGCGGAACTCCACG
>Ga0224527_1000225_pt1 | contig 43576 bp, 40 predicted proteins | sample CBST0metaG_FD_179882 | JGI IMG/M metagenome (GOLD analysis project Ga0224527, IMG submission 179882) | Peat soil microbial communities from Stordalen Mire, Sweden - C.B.S.T0 | ecosystem: Environmental > Terrestrial > Soil > Wetlands > Peat | place: Sweden: Norrbotten County, Stordalen Mire... | reverse complement strand
TATCATCATTATCAATCGACCGTCCATTTTCATCGCAAAACGCTACCCGATCGCCATCACCATCAAATGCCACCCCGAGCTCAGCGCCACTTTGTCGCACTTTTTCCCCGAGACCCAGTAAATTTTGAGCGAGTGCTGGATTGGGCGAACGATTGGGAAAACTGCCATCAGGCTTACAATATAATTCGATTACATCATAACCTAGCTTGCGAAACAAAGTAGGGGCAATTTCAGAGGTAGCCCCATTACCAGCATCGACTACCACCCGTAATTTACTAGGTTTAGCCAAAGCAGCTGTATCTGCCAAATATTCCTCAATAATCGGTAACTTGGTCACGGTCCCAGCACCAACTACCTGGGCCCCCTCATCTACCAATTGTTTTATTTCTAGAATATCATTCTCCGTAACCGGATCTGGCCCAAGTACTAACTTAAATCCATTATAAGCTGCAGGGTTATGAGAAGCCGTTACCATAACGCCACCCGTCCCCCCCGTTACTTTCAAGGCATAATAAAATACAGGAGTAGCCACGGTACCAATATCGATAACCTCACAGCCAGATTCAACTAAGGCCTCAATCATAATTTCTTTTAGTACTGGTGTTGATAAACGAACATCACCGCCAACGACGACTTTTTGTCCGGTCAGTTTTACACCAATGGCATAGCCAATTTCCTTTGCTATCTCATTAGTGAGCTGAGTACCAGCAATGCCACGAATATCACAAGCGTGAAAAATTTTCATAAAATAAGGTTATCCTCCTTTATTTAACAACAGACTATTCAAAAAATCTCCCCATGAGAAAAAAATGCATGGTGGTATCCGTATGGATATAAATTGGATTATCATTATTGTAGCATCTCAGATGATATAGTACAATGAGGCACCCTTTCCTATGTCTTAACATACCTTATATCAAACATAGGCAATTCAAAGAAAGAGATGATGACAAGAAAACAGGGAGGCATTTCAACTTATGGCCAGTGCTGAAAAGATGTTTAAGTTAATGCTCGAAGAAATTCACCAAACTACAATTCCCCTAAGTGCGGTTCTACAAAATCAAGAAATCATGATTATCCAGAACAAACAAATCATTGAATTATTAGAGCAAGTTCGTGTTTCTTCCAGTGAAAGTAATACTTAGACCAAACTTCGTAAGTTTAAGAAAAACACTAAAAGATATACTTTCAAGGTATATCTCTTAGTGTTTTTTCTGTATGGTTCTTCATATTAACTACAGCCCATTGCTGCCAAGCTTGCTGAAACGTCCCATTGTTAAGACCTAAGTTTGCTTGCACTGTCTTTTCCATGCTCTGTCCTTTTTTTAAGCCATTAATAACATCCTGTAATTTTCCCTCTCCATGGACCTCATCAATATACCGTATCGCCGCCAAGGACTCACGGTATGCTAAGGACTGGTCAGGCAAATTATCAAAATCCCCATTCAGTTGTGCCATGGTATATAGCTTGCCATCTAACTGATTAGTCCTGGTTTGCCATTCATAATGATTGACGCGGTATTCTAGATACTGGGCTAGTCCCTCTGTAAACCAACGAGGATAATTACCATTTGTTATATAATCAAATACCAAATGGGTATACTCATGAACCAAAGGACCAGAATGAATAAATTCTTGTACCGATGCACCAGAATTTAGCCACACATGAGGTGACAATAATTGAATCACCCCACCCCAATATACGCCCATGGCACTTTCGTTATCAGACCACCCAAAAGCTTGTCGTAGTTCATTCTTATTGGGTTGTACTAGGATCAGGGTCTTACCAGGGGGAGCGTAGCCTAATTCACCTGTGACAGGAGTGTAGGCAGCCTCAGCGGCTTCAGCAATCATGGGAATGGTATCAGCATCAACGGCTGTATATTTAATCCTAAAATGTTCTGTTTCAGTAACCGTCATCTGGCGAGTCTGGTAATCCACTTTCATTTGTACGACTTGACGTACGAGAGGATACACCCACATTTGAGGTCTAGAAGGCATTGTGAGTAATAAAAATGCGGCAAAAAACAGCCCGCCAATTACGATCAACATATTGGCAGGGTTGGTTGTGATATTACGCATAAGACACCCTTTCTATATCCAAGAGTTACAGGTGCCAATTATATCACAGACCCTCACCACTGCCTATCGGTATTTTATGTCAACTAGTTATTGATGTTCTTCCCTAGCCCACTTCATTACACAAGACGACCACGTCAAACCTGCACCAAAGCCAACTAGTACAATGATATCGCCCTTTTTAATCCGCTCTGTCTTAACCGCTTCTGCTATTGCCATGGGGATAGAAGCTGCTGACGTATTACCATAGCGATCAACCGTCACCATTACTTTTTCCATTGGAACTTTTAGACGTTTGGCAGCCGATTGAATAATTCTCATGTTAGCTTGATGAGGAATTAAACAATCAATTTCCGTGCAATCAATCTCAGCGCGCTCTAACGCTTTGAGTGCTGCCTCACCCATGATTTTAACAGCAAATTTGAAAACTTCATTGCCATTCATTTTTATATAATGCAAGCGATTTTTTACAGTTTCCTCGGATGCTGGCAGCCGAGAACCGCCAGCAGGCATTTCCAAATGCTCCCCGCCTGAACCATCTGCACCTAGCTCCACGCCCAAAATTCCATAGCCTTCTTCCACTTCACCAATTACAGCAGCGCCAGCACCATCACCAAATAATACGCAAGAATTACGGTCTGTCCAATCCATAATTTTGGAAAGAGTTTCGGCACCAATGACCAACACTTTTTTATATAAGCCACTGCTAATAAACTGACTGCCCACGGTCAGCCCGTATACAAAGCCAGAACAACCAGCAGACAAGTCAAAGGCAGCAGCATTCACTGCACCAATTCGATCTTGTACTAAACAAGCCGCTGACGGAAATACCATATCTGGAGTCACAGTAGCTACAATAATTAGATCAATTTCTTCTGGTGTAACGCCCGCATCCTTCAGCGCCTGCTGACCAGCCTTTACCGCTAGATCACAAGTTGTAACTCCTTCTTCGGCAATGCGTCGTTCTTTAATACCAGTACGTTCTACAATCCATTGATCAGATGTGTCAACAATTTTTTCCAAATCATAATTGGTCATGATTGTCTCAGGAACATAACTTCCTATTCCAATAATACCAACACTTCTTTTACTGTTTTTCATACGTACACATTCCTCTCCTACCGTAATTTCTACAAATTTCAAACCAAAGATTCTCTATGACAACGATCTAATATGCTAATCGTATCAACCAGGTGATTATTAAAAATTTGCCTTGCTATAAAAAGTAATTCCTTGATCATTGGATCTTGCAGGGAATATAAGACTCGCGTCCCTTCCTTATAAGTTGTGACGATTTTTTTATTGCGAAGAATGGCTAATTGTTGTGAAACAGCTGATCCTTCTGCACCACATAAGTTCTGCAATTCATTCACATTTTTATTTCCGTCACATAAAAATTCCAAAATATGAACTCTTAAGGGATGAGACAAAGCCTTAAAGAATTCAGCCTTAAATTGTTGAACTTCTCGATTCATAACCCAGATACCTTCCTTATCAAATTTTTTTTAGATATTTATTACATATTACACCTAAATAGATCAATTTATCGCTATATGTTTTTCTGAATATTATATTACTATAGATATTCAGATATTACAATATCACAATATTGTACATATTTAAACTATGGGTGTATAATGATAATCCTATGTATTTTCACAATAATTGAAAGGGGTCTTCACATGTTACGCGCAATTCGAGTACCACTAAAACGTTATTTTACTAGATTTTTCAAAAGAGATTTGTTATCCGGTCTTACCGTCGGGGTTATTGCCCTACCACTTGCCATGGCCTTTGCCATTGCCTCGGGTGTAAACCCAGAGTATGGTATTTATACTACGATTATTGCTGCTTGTTTGGTCGCCATCTTTGGTGGGAGCAAATTTCAGGTCGCTGGACCTACTGGTGCTTTTGTGCCCATTTTACTTTCCGTTGTGTTAACTTACGGCTATGAAAATTTACTAATTGCTGGATTTTTATCTGGAATTATTTTAATTATTATGGGCCTTTTAGATATGGGTTCACTCATCAAATTCATCCCTCGTTCGGTAACCATTGGCTTTACATCCGGTATTGCCGTTACTATTTTCACTGGGCAAATTGCCAATTTTCTAGGTCTTACTGGCCTTGTACACCACGAAAGTTTTCTCGCTAACATGAACGAAATTTTGATTCATCTTAATACCATCAATCCCTATAGTACGCTGACTGCGGTCATTAGTCTAATTGTCATTCTTATTACACCCCGTATCTCCCCAAAAATTCCAGGTTCTTTAGCTGGACTTTTGATTTCTACTGGAGTTGCTACCCTATTCTTTCCTAATGAAGTGAGCACCATCGCTTCAACCTTTGGCGGAATACCTGGTAATCTACCACAACTAAAAATTCCAACCTTCACCCTAGACAACATTAATTATCTACTACGGCCAGCCCTGACCATTGCCCTCTTAGGTTCCATCGAATCCTTACTGTCTGCTGTTGTGGCGGACGGCATGAGCGGCACTCAGCACAATAGTAACAAAGAGCTCATTGGTCAGGGAATTGCCAACATGATAACGCCATTATTTGGTGGTATCCCAGCAACAGGTGCCATTGCCCGCACGGCAGCAAACATCCGCACTGGAGCCGCTACCCGATTTTCTATCATCATTTCCGGCCTCTTTGTCCTCGTTACCATGCTAACGCTAGCCCCCTATGCTGGCCTCATTCCACTAGCAAGCATGGCCCCCGTTCTCATGATTGTCTCTTATAATATGAGCGAACATCGCGCCTTTAGAGGGATTTTAAAAGTACGTTCCCTGAGTGCTGGTGTCTTGCTGATTACGTTTTTGCTGACAGTCCTCGCTGACCTCACTGTGGCGGTCGAAGTTGGTTTATTACTAGCCATGATGCTTTTCGTCAAACGCATGAGTGAAATCATGGTGGTCAGTCAAGTCCTTCCCGATGAGGAAAATAACCTCATTGAAGTTTCCGATGACGACCTAGTAGCCACACCGGATTGTCCGCAAATCAGTATTTTCAGCATCGAAGGTCCTTTATTCTTTGGCGCAGCCCAGATGTTTTCCCACAGCATTATGAATACCATTCAATATGATCCCAAAGTGATTATCTTGCGCATGAGTAAAGTTCCGCTAATTGATATCACTGGCGAAAACCATCTGCGCACCATCATTGAAAACCTGCACAAAAGAGGTATTATCGTATTAATTGCTGGTTTAAGTGGACAACCCCATAAGAAAGTACTTAAAACCGGGCTCTATGAAAAAGTTGGTAGTCAGCATTTCTTCCCTCACACATCCAATGCGATCACCTATGCTGTAAATCTTATTGATAATGCCTGTTGCCAGACCTGCGACAAAGCTATTTTTAAAGATTGTTTACTATCGGATAAAAATATAGCAAACTAAATGCAAAACTATAGCTATCTATGAGATACCAATTATCTCTATCAAACAAACAATTACAAAAAAGAAGCTGGCTTCTGTACAATACGGAAGTCAGCTTCGTAACAGTAATCATCTCTGTTTAATTTATTTTTTTTGACTGACAAGCAGGACAAACGCCATAAAAATAGAATTGTTGCCCCGTTAATTCATAGTCCGTACCTTGTGCCACTTGCTGTAAAAAAGCACTGTAATCAATATTCTCAATATCTTCTACCTGACCACATTTTGTGCATCTTACATGAGGGTGGTTGCTAGTATCCGCATCATAGCGGAAGCTTTCTTCTCCAGCGTTTAGGATTTGTACCAAACCAATTTCTTTGAGAATTTCCATGGTTTTGTAAACCGTAGCTAAGCTCATCGTCGGGTACATCACTTGTAGGTCATTAAAAATCATCTCGGCATTGGGATGAGATTTGGTTGCCGCCAACATATTATAGATTGCCAATCGTTGAGGGGTCACTTTAAACCCTTTTTCGCGGAGTAAAGAAGTTATACATATTTCCATATACTCACCACCTATTCTGTATATCCATTACTATAAGAAAATTATTATTGAATAGTATTGTCTATATAGTAATACATAATAAAAACTATTGTCAAGGATTTTAATTTTTTTAGGTTGTAAATGGATAAAATAAGCTCTGTGGAGCATCCACAGAGCTTATTTTATCCATTTACACGTTACTGCATTTGACCACTAAATTTACTTTTAGCTTGGGCAATTTGTTGAGCAGTAGCACTTTCAACACTGTAGAAACCTTTTTGTTGCATCAAATCAAATACTTGCTTTTGTTGACTGTACACATCGCCAAGAACTGTCATATAGTCACGTCTAAGTTGTTCATTGGAAGTTTCAAGAATAAAGGTGTTTAATGCTTCTGCTTTGTGCTTGCTTTCATTTAATGCGAGTTGAAGTATATCTCTTTCAGCAAATTGTGCACCTTGTCCACTTTGACCTGCTTGTTGACCTGCCATGTAATCACCTCATTTTTTTATTATTTTAGCTTTGCGCTGAATTTAAATGTTTGCTAAGGGTCTGAAAATGTTGCTGACTTTTTTGAGCCATTTGCTGAAATAATTGTTTGCTGTCATTACATTGAATGGCAGACGCAAAATTATTCAACGTATTCACCGTAGTTTGCTCCATTCCTAAAATATCTTCTAACTGCATAACTTCTTTTGCTGATAACACAAAGATCCCTCCTTTCTGATGTACAGTACCCCGAGCCGCGGTAAAATAAATTTCGAATTTTCTTCCGCGTCTAATCTAGCATGTACCATATACAATCATATTATGTACGCTTTTTTGTTTCCACATAACAAGCGTAATAAGCTATGACAGCAACAACAGGCGGGCTGGATTCTTATCGTTATCAGCGACAATTCAACACTAACAATGTACTTAAACGGTAAAAAAAGAATCGCTTAACAACATGTTAGGCGATTTTAAAATTGCCATGTAAAAGATATAGTGCGATGTATATAGATCAACGGAAAGACTTTACAAATTATTATGGATTTCTTGAGAACTTAGCTCTTGCTCCGATCGGATACGTATCCAAGTACACACCGCATCACCAATCACAAATACCACTAATACAATCATAATGCCGCTTGCTACGGCCAACAAATAATTCTTACTCGGCAAGTAGTTCATTGTAATGTTCAAATAGCCTGCGGCCACCGTGGTGACAGTCAAGAAACTCATGGGAATCATCGTCGTCCACGCATACTGCGCTTTTCCCATCCTAAATAGAATGGTTGTCCCAATGGCCAACGTCATGCTCCCTAGTAATTGGTTGGCTACCCCAAAGAGTGGCCAGATTGTAGATATGGATCCACCATATACCAAATAACCCCAAGTCAAGGACATTAATGCACTAGCGCCAACCATTCCAGGTTTCCAGTGAGGATCTTTTAATGGTTTATAAACCATCCCTCCCAGTTCCTGAATCAAGTAGCGTCCCACACGCGTACCCGCATCAATGGTTGTTAGGATAAATAGCGCCTCAAACATGATGGCGAAATGATACCAAAACGACATCAGTTTCTCCAATCCAGGTAGCTTCGCGAAAATATACGCCATCCCCACAGCAAGGGATACAGCACCACCTGGACGCCCAGCAACATTTTCCCCCACCATATGAGATAAATTGCCTAAATCCAGAGTGTGCATGTTCAGTGTGGCAAAGACTGCTGGAGAAGTGTTAATGGCAAAATAATCTCCCGGAAATAAACTAGTCGCCGCAATCAAGGCCATCAATGCCACAAACGACTCAACTAACATACCACCAAAACCCAATGCACGAATCTCAGATTCATTGGTTAACATTTTAGAGGTAGTACCAGTGGCAATTAGAGAATGGAAGCCTGAAACAGCGCCACAAGCAATGGTAATAAACATAAAAGGCCATACCGGACCGGGAATAATTGGACCCCCTCCATAAATAAACGATGTAAAGGCGGGCATCTGAATTTGAGGTTGCACAATAATGATACCTAAGGCTAAGGCTGAAATAGTACCAATTTTCATATAGGTACTCAAGTAATCACGAGGCGCTAACAGTAGCCACACTGGGAGGGCTGCCGCCACAAAACCGTACACTGCCAGCATAATTGATATTTGCCCTTTATCAAAGGTAAAATACGGTGCCAACCAAGAGCTCTGCACCATAGGACCAACAAAAACCCCCAGCAGTACTAAGGATACACCAATTACAGTACCTTCCCCAATATGACCAGGGCGTAAATACCGCAAATAAAGTCCAATGAAAATCGCAATAGGAATGGTCGCTGCCACAGTAAAGGTCCCCCACGGACTATCATATAGGGCATTCACTACCGCAATAGCAAGGCCCGCCATGGTAATTACTAAAATAAATAATACCGCAATACTAGTTGCCAAACCAGAAGCTTTGCTAATTTCTTTTTTGGCAATTTCAGCAATGGATAAACCATCATGACGCACAGATGCAAACAAAATTACCATGTCATGAACTGCCCCAGCAACTACAGCCCCTACTAATAACCAAATAGTGCCTGGCAAATAGCCAAACTGGGCTGCTAGTACTGGCCCCACTAGGGGTCCTGCACCAGCAATCGCTGCAAAGTGATGACCAAAAGTCACCCATTTGTTAGTTGGTACATAATCATGACCATCATTCAGACGTACCGCTGGCGTGAGCTTATTAGAGTCAAGCACCAGGACTTTAGTAGCCATAAATGCACCATAAAAACGATACGCTAAGGTTAACACGAGGGCTGCCACCATTACTAAATAAATGGCATTCATTACTATCTCCTCCTTACAAAATAAACCGTTTCCTCCATTATACTCGTCCTACACTCTCACCGATAGGAAAATTACAGAAAAAAATGAAATTTTATACAATTTGTTTGCTTACACTTAAAAATTCTTGCTGTTACTTTAGCCATTTTAGCTTTAGTGCCCAGATCACTCATTAGAAATGATACCAAAGTTTTTTTGTGCTATAATGTAGGGACTATCTAAAAATCGTAAAGTTGGTGTATTATGTTACATACTGATATTGCTATATTAATTGCCCAGGAACTAGGGGTTAAAGTTCCGCAAATCCTTGAGACGGTTAAACTTCTTGATGAAGGAAATACCGTCCCCTTTATTGCCCGCTATCGTAAAGAGCTTACGGGGGAACTCGATGAGGAACAATTGCGTAATACTGAGGAGCGCCTCCAATATTTGCGCAATTTAGTAAAACGCCAAGAAGATGTCATTGCCAATATTGAGCAGCAAGGTAAATTAACGCCAGAATTAACGGTTGCCATCAATGCAACTACAAAATTGCAAGATTTAGAAGACTTATACCTTCCCTTTAAGCAAAAGAAGCGTACCCGTGCCCAAATTGCTCGGGAGAAAGGTCTTGAACCCCTTGCAGAAATAATCTTACAGCAAGAATTAATGGAAGGCACTCCGGTGTCGGTCGCCATCCCTTTTGTTAATGAAGAACATGAAATTAATACACCAGAAGACGCCCTGGCTGGTGCACTAGACATTATTGCTGAAACCGTCATGGAGCGGGCTGATATTCGTGCTAGCCTGAGAAAACAGCTCTGGCAAACCGCAGAAATCAGCACTGTACTTGCGGTAAGTGAAGAAGATGGCAAAGATTTCCTTACCTATAAAGACTATATCGAACCAGTGCGTCGCATCCCATCCCATCGTATTTTAGCCATTAACCGTGGCCAAGCAAAAAACATGCTTAAAGTTAATTTGGTGGCTCCCCATGAAACAAATATTGAAATGATTAATCGTCAAATCAATACTGGGCGCTCTATTTTTAACGAATGTATTTTAACCGCCATCAACGATGGCTACAAACGCTTATTATTGCCAGCCCTCGACCGGGAAATTCGTTCCTTGCTTACTGAAAATGCTGAAAAGCAAGCCATTCGCGTCTTTGGCCTCAATCTGCGTCAACTCCTGTTACAGCCCCCCTTTGCTGGTCACACGGTCATGGGACTGGATCCTGGCTACCGTACTGGTTGTAAAACCACAGTCGTAAGCCCTACTGGCACCGTACTCATGACCGGCGTCATTTATGTAACTATGGGAGAAGGACAAAAAGCAAACGCTACCAAAATTGTCCTTGATGCTATAAAAAAACATGGCGTAACCCTAATTTCCATTGGTAATGGTACAGCCTCTTATGAAACTCAAGAATTTGCAGCGGGACTCATTAGCACCTATAACTTACCGGTAAATTATGTAATTACCAACGAAGCAGGAGCTTCCATCTATTCTGCCTCAAAATTGGCGAAAGAGGAACTACCTGACCTCGATGTCACATTACGTGGTGCCGTATCCATTGCCCGTAGAATACAAGATCCTCTTGCCGAACTCGTGAAAATTGATCCCCAATCCATTGGTGTTGGCCAATATCAACATGACGTAAATCAAAAAGAATTAGGTGGTACTCTCTCTAATGTTGTAGAATCAGCCGTTAACCATGTAGGTGTCGAACTTAACACCGCTTCGATTGAACTCCTCAAACATGTATCTGGTATTAACGCTACTGTAGCCAAAAATATCGTAGCCTACCGAGATGAAAACGGTTCTTTTAAAAACCGTGCTGAACTACTCAAAGTAGCTCGTTTAGGCAAAGCGGCCTTTGTACAATGTGCTGGTTTCTTGCGTATCAAAGAAGGGGACAATGCCCTTGACAATACCCCCGTCCACCCTGAATCCTATAAGCTAGCCGCTGCTATTTTAGACAAACTAGGCTTTAAACCCACCGACCTGAAGAATAAAGATACCTTGCAAGTCATCCAAGAAGCAGCACAGACGGTTAATGTGGCTAATTTAGCCACAGAACTTGAGGCAGGAGAACCTACCGTACGTGACATCTTGGCAGCCCTTATCAAACCAGGCCGTGATCCTCGGGAGGATATGCCTGCCCCTATGACCCGAAAAAACATCGTTAAATTATCGGAATTAACGCCTGGCACAATTGTCAAAGGTACCGTCCACAACGTCATCGACTTTGGCGCCTTTGTGGATATCGGCATCAAGATCAATGGCCTTATTCATCGCTCCGAACTCAGTAACAAATTTTTCCGTCATCCTCTGGATGTGGTCTCCGTTGGCGACATTGTCGACGTCATGATTCTGAGCGTGGACGAACAGCGTAACCGTATTGGCCTAAGTCTCAAACAAGTGCCTGTGGACAACAGTCAGCAACGGTAACATAAATATAAAAAATAGCCAAGCATCCTTTCAAAAGAATGCTTGGCTATTTTTTTATGTTTATTGTACGGCCAACTTATGTTACCGCATATTGCGATTGTTATTTTGATATTTATTCCATAAGTATCGGACAAACTTTATCATGCCACCAATAAGTAACAGATTGAATATCATACCAAGTAAGGAAGATCCCATACCCATATGATGACCAAAACCAAACAAATTCCCTAGCAGGTGACCAGCTAGCATGCCACCACCAAATAAACTGACATTGTGCCAAAAACTATTAGAAGATTGTGGTTGACTACCAGGTGCCGATGGTTTGGTTGGCGCCGTATTGCTATAACTACTGGCAGGCGCTGATGGTTTGTAAGTACTGCTACCTGTTGAAGGGCTTGCTGAAGTGGTTTGGCTACTTGATGAAGACGACTTTGAGCCTGAACTACTTACAGCGGCGAAACACACTGTGCTCAATAACAGCATCATCAATGCGAGAGCTATGATTCTTTTCGTAAACAACTTACTCCTCCTTATGCACTTTCACGTCTTCGGGAAAAGCATAAATCGATGATAAATTAGGTAGTTCCCCTGATAAATAACGATCAATATCATGAATATCAATGAAGAACGAGCAGTTTACCTCTAGATATCCCTGTTCCTTGCTTTTTGTAAATTTTTTTAAATGCTCACGTAGCTTATGGCACTCTGCTTCTGAAGCTCCAACATCCAAAGTAACCAATGGTACGCCATAATCCCGCAACACATCTTGTAACGTTATTCTTTCAGACATAATAATCCCCTTTCCATAGTCAGGATATAATCAAAAACATTATATACCCTATCCTTGCATTATATACATACTAGTAATAAAACGGAAGTAAAAAAGGATGATGCTAAAACAATATCTATATAAATTATCTACTCAATACTAACAATAAAGTGATAATGTGGTTGACCACCTAAATATAGCTGTACTTCCACGCTTGGAAACTGCTTCCCTAAGGATTCTGCTAATTCTTTAGCCTCATCTTCCCCAAGTCCACCACCATAATATAAACTAATGATTTCATTTTCAGGCTGTAGCAAAACTTTTACCAACTTGTTTAATGCTACTTTCACGTCATCCCCATCAACAAGCACTCGGTTATCCATGACGCCGATAAATCTCCCTGACGCTACTTTGTGCCCATCTACCATACTATCACGCACTGCTTGCGTTACTGCCGCAGCCTGAACCGTTACCAGGCTTTCCGTCATGCGCTCAACATTGCTTTGCAAGGTAACTTCGGAATCAAAAGCTACCAATGCAGCCAATCCTTGAGGAACGTTGGCCGTCGGTACAATTTCTACCCGGTCACCTAGTAATTTTTTCACTTGCTCAGCAGCCAATATAATGTTTTTATTATTAGGTAAAATAATATATTTTTCTGCCGTTCCCTGATGTACAGCGTCAATAAAGTCCTCAACCGGTGGATTCATGGTCTGTCCACCCATAATAACAATATCGGCTCCCATTTGGCGCATGATTTCACCTAATCCTGGACCAGCTGCTACGCTAATAATGGCGATACCACTATGTTCTTTTAACGCAATTGGTTTGCTTTGGCGATGTTGGTCTGCCATATTATCAATCTTGATATCATGTAAAGTTCCCCAAGTAGTTGCTAATTCTATCACTGCACCAGGATGTCCACTGTGAACATGAACTTTCAAAAAATCGCTCCCCTCAGCAACCACTAGAGAATCCCCCATACCCGTCAGATGTTTTTTAGCCTCATTAGTGCTAATACTACACCCCTTAACCAAAAATTCCGTGCAATATGGGTGAGCTAAACTTACTTCAGGTTGGCCCTTCATGACAGCCTTGAATGTACTATCAAAATCCCCTTCCATTCCAGCATACTCACCGCCCAAACCTTCTAAACAGCCTGTTAAAAATACCAGTAGCCCCTTACCACCTGCATCTACAACCCCAGCAGATTTCAAGATTGGTAACAAGTCTGGAGTTTTAGCAAGTTCGATTTCCCCAGCCCGAATGGCCTCGGTTAAAATATCTACAAAGGCTAAACCATCCCGCACGGCTCGATGAGCCCCTTTTGAAATGCCTTTGGCTACGGTTAGGATTGTACCTTCTACAGGCTTTGACACTGCCCGATAAGCATACAAGACCCCATATTGAAAGGCTTTTCCGATTTCTTTAGAAGTCGCTCGCTCTTTACCACCTAATCCCCGGGCAATGCCCCGGAAAATTTGGGACAAGATCACACCTGAATTACCTCTGGCTCCCATAAGGGCACTGTCAGCTGCACATTTACTCAATGGCCCAATACCAGTATCTGGTGCCTCATTTACGGCCCGTGCTACCGCTCCTAGCGTTAATAGCATGTTAGTTCCCGTATCGCCATCCGGTACTGGAAAAACATTCAGGCTATTAATATATTCATGTTCTCGTCGAAAGTTTTGATAGGATCTCACTATCATATTGCGAAAATCATGACTAGTGACCCATTCTATATTTTCCTGCATATAAACATCTCCCCTTTATCAAAATACTGCTATGCTATACTTTCTCTTGCAAAACAATCCCAATTGTTCCTGCACCCAAATGAACGCCCAATACAGAACCAATAGCAGCAGGTAATACTTGAACATGGGGATATAACTCTTTTACCCTTGTGAGGAGAGCTTGTCCTTCAGCAGGGCAGTCAACATGACCAACGCCAATGTATTCTAGATTTTTATATTTTTCAATTTCATCTAATATGCGCTGTAAGGCACGTTGCTTGGTGCGCACTTTATCTAAGACCGCAACCTTACCATCCACTAAATGCATGACTGGTTTTATTTGCAGAATTGTACCAAATAAGGCAGCAGCGCCACCAATACGTCCGCCCTTGTATAAATATTCTAATGTATCAACAAGGATTAAGGTATGTGTAGACTCAATCATAGCATGTAATTTCCATACAATATCTTGCACTTTCATACCAGAATCCGCCATTGTTAAAGCTGCTTTGGTCATTTGTAACATACCAATGGATGCCGTTCCTGAGTCAACAACACGGATACGATGTTCATCCAGCATTTTTGCAACGGTTTTAGCACCTTCCGCTGTACCACTGAGTCCACCGGATACCGTAATAATAATAATCTCCTTACCAGCATCAAGCAACGGTTTACAAACTTCAATAAAATCCCCTGGTGCGGGTTGTGAAGTTCTGGGGTGTAGCTTGCTCTCGCTAGCAATTTTAAATAGTTCTGCACTACTAATTTCATCTTCTGGCCATTCTCGCTCACCTACTCCCACTTTAAGCGAAACACTATGTAAATTAGGGTAGGTGGCAAGCATTTCCCTGGAAATTTGTGCACAACTATCTACAATAACATGAATTTGGGACACAATATAACTCCTCTCAATATAAAATAGCCTTTTGGCTATCGCCTTTTCTGATCATTTATTTTAGAAAATCCTAGATCTAAACAAAAATTCTTTGTATAGACACAGCAATTATATCAGTCAAAAAGGAAATCAGCAACAAAAAGCGAAGATAAGAGTCATGAAGGTTACGTATGTTTTGTTTAAGTAACAAAACCAAACATTTTATTGCAAAAAACGAAATCAAAAAGGAGTCATATATGGAAAGAGAGTTGCTATTTGCATTAGATATCGGCACGCGCAGTGTGGTTGGCATAGTTGGTGAAAAGATTGATAATGCAATCAAAATACTAGCTTGCGAACGCCGTGAACACCATACCCGTGCCATGTTGGATGGACAAATTAATGATGTTCCTGAAGTTGCTAAAATCATGGGCCAAGTAACGAAAAAATTAGAAGAAACATGTGGTCCGTTAAAAAAAGTGTCTGTCGCTGCAGCTGGTCGGGCCTTATTTACCATTAAAGCCGAAGCTACGATTGACGCTACTGAGCGAGGCGCTCTGGCCAAAATGGATGAACACACCTTAGAGCTAGCCGCAATCCAAGTAGCTCAACATAATATTGCTACTTCAAAAACAATCAAAGAACCTACTGCTTACTATTGTGTTGGTTATAGCGTGATTAGTTTTACACTAGATAGTACCCCCCTAAAAACTTTAGTTGGACAGCGTGGTAAAGTCGCCTCCGTGGAACTCATTGCTACCTTTTTACCAAAACAGGTCATTGATTCCTTGCAGTCTGCCATTGCTGAAGTTCATCTCGAAATGGATACCCTTACCCTGGAACCGATTGCCGCTATTAACGTACTTATCCCCCAAACCATGCGTCATCTTAACTTAGTATTGGTGGACATTGGGGCAGGTACTTCTGATGTGGCGATTACTAAGGATGGCTCGGTCATCGCCTATGGTATGGTTCCATGCGCAGGTGATGAAATTACAGAAGCCATTTCGCAAAAGTATCTTCTTGATTTCAATGTAGCCGAAAAGCTCAAACGCCAACTTAACGATTGTCCTACGGGAAAAATAGCCTTTAACGATGTCCTTTGTATGCCGCATACCGTAGACTGCACTGAAATTATTGATACGATTTCTTCGGATGTAGCCCACCTGGCCCAGTCTATTGCCTTACAAATTATGTCCCTTAACACCAATCCCCCACAAGCAGTGCTACTGGTTGGTGGTGGCTCACTTACCCCTATGTTGCCTGAACTCCTCGCACAGGCTCTTGATCTTCCCCCTGCCCGTGTGGCCATTCGCCGCCCTGATGCCATTGAAGGCATCACTGAAATCCCAGCCGACCTCTGTACCCCTGATGCCGTAACGCCACTGGGTATTTTAAAACTATCGGCTAGTCCCACACTAAATTTTATTAATGTTACATTAAATAACGAACCATTACGTTTATTTAATCTAGGGCAATTAACCATCGCAGACGCCCTCTTAGCTGCTGGCATTGACATCCGTAGTTTACGGGGCAGACCAGGTATGGGGATTACCATCAATGTGAATGATAAAACTCAATTTTTCCCTGGCACTCATGGCAAACCTAGTCGCATTGAGCTAAATGGCAAAGAAACTTCACTTACTTATGGGCTCAAGGAAAATGACCAGATTAAAGTAACCAAAGGCGTAGATGGCACAACACCAACCATCTACTTCCGAGATATTGTAGAAGTATCTTCCGCACTTCATGTCTTCATTAATCAAAAGCCTTATGATATTCCTCCTACATTGATTATTAATGGCAATGTGGCAGAGCACAACACCTTGCTCGCCGATCGGGACCACATATCCTATCGCGTGCCACTCACCCTTGCAGAAGTTCTATCCCTAACTGACAATGGACTGACGCCAGTGGAATACACCTACACAATCAACGGCAATGAGCGCAGTTATAGCGCTTGGCCACAATATACCGTAAATCAAACTACAGCACAGGCTTCTACCCCTGTTGAAGCAGGAGATGCCATCATAATCATTAACCCACCAGAACCACCCCTGGGGGAATTATTAGGTTTAGATAATGCTGAAGAAGATATACTCACCATATTATTCAACGGTACTACTTGTTCCATTCCACTGCGCCAAATTAGTATTACTGTGAATGATGTCCCAGCTCAGCCTACAGATGTGGCTCCTTGTAATAGCGTAATTGCTTTTTCTTCCACCCAGCGGCAACATCCCATTATTAGCGATGTATTACTCGCTGCAGATTTCAATCCTAGCAATGTACGGCCTGGCAGTGCTGTGACTATTCAGCTAAACAAAAAACCAACCGAATTTACAGCCCTTGTAAAAAGTGGTGATGAGGTGGATGTTATCATCTCCCCGTGTTTTTAATTTTCAGAAACTTTTTTCGACATTGTCCGCGAACTGTGATACACATCACAGTTTTTCTTTGCCACAACCACTATAATGCAATTATAACTACAATATATGAGGGGGATATCAAATGAGTATGTTCTGTCGTCAATGTGAGCAAACTGCTGCTGGTACTGGTTGCACTAAAGTCGGAGTCTGTGGGAAGAATGAAGATATTGCTAGTCTGCAAGATACACTAGTCTTTGGGTTAAAGGGGATTTCTGCTTATGCCCATCATGCCCGTGAATTAGGCGCTAGAGACGAACAAGTCGATGCTTTTATGCATGATGCGCTCTTTTTTACCCTAACTAACGTAAACTTTAGCCTAGAAAGACATATTGAAATGGTCTTAAAATGTGGGGAAATGAACCTTAGAATCATGGAAGTACTGGATAAAGCCCATGTTGACCGTTTTGGTTCACCAGCACCTGCCAAAGTCTTTACAGGTACAAAAGCTGGTTATGGTATTGTAATTACGGGTCATGATCTCCTTGATCTTGAAGAACTATTAAAACAAACCGAAGGTACAGGGATCAACATCTATACCCATGGCGAAATGTTGCCTGCCCATTCCTACCCTGAACTTAGAAAGTATAAGCATTTAGTAGGAAACTATGGCACTGCATGGCAAAATCAACGCACCGAATTCGAAAACTTCTCTGGTGCGATTTTGGTCACTACCAACTGCGTAATGCCTCTTACCGATAAAACTACTTATGGTGATCGTATTTACATGCGCAATATTACTGGTCTACAAGGCGCTAAACAAATCCTTGACCGTGACTTCTCTGCAATTATTGCCCATGCCAAATCATTACCAATGCTACCTGAACAAGCTGGTCAACACACCTTGGATACGGGTTTCCATCACAATGTCATTCTGAGCTTGGCTGACAAAATTGTGGAGGCTGTTAAAGCTGGTAAAATTAAACGTTTCTTCCTCATTGGCGGTTGCGATGGCGCAAAAGTTGGTCGTAACTACTATACTGAACTTGCACAAAAAGTTCCTAAGGACTGCGTAATTTTAACCGTAGCCTGTGGTAAATATCGCTTTAATGATCTAGAGTTTGGTGATATTGATGGTATTCCTCGTCTGCTTGATCTAGGGCAATGTAACAATGCCTACTCTGGCATTCAAGTGGCCGTTGCTTTAGCCAGTGTCTTTAAGTGTGGAGTAAATGACTTGCCTCTGTCCTTTGTTCTCTCTTGGTATGAACAAAAGGCCGTCGCCATCCTTTTAACGTTGCTACACTTAGGCGTTAAAAATATCCGTATTGGGCCTACTCCTCCTGCTTTCATCTCGCCAAACGTATTTAAGATATTGAATGAAACATTTGGTCTACAGCTCATCACCACCCCTGATGAAGATTTAAAAGCCATTCTTGGCTAAGTGATCGGCTTTCTTCTTTTTGACTTTTATTTTCTAAAGCAAAGCTCAAAATCCCCCTTGCCCAGTTCCGTGTAGAGCTGGGCAAGGGGGATTAGTTCAGTTTACCACATACCTAAAAACTTCATCCAAGGCATACCAATGCCGATCCAAATTACAAAATGAACAATTGACAAAATAAAACCGAGTCTCCACCACTCACCTTGAGTAATGTATCCAGCACCAAAGAAAATTGGCGATACACCACAAGCATAGTGAGTCAACGTGGAACAAGTATTGGCAAGTACACCTAGTAATATACAAGTAACCATCACTGGCGCACCAGCGGCCACCGCCACAGATGAAAAGGCACTAAATAACGCCACAACATGAGCGGTATTACTGGCGAAACCATAGTGAATATAATTATATACTACAAACAATATCATTAAGGTAGTAAACCATGGTACACCGACTAACTGTGCACCAACAAGCTGGGCAAACCAGGTAATCAAACCTAACTTTGATAAAAATGCTGCCATATTTACCAGCACACCCATCCATATCATAACATCCCAGGCATTTTTTTCGCCCAATACATCATCCCAGGTTAAAACACTGGTAAGTAACATCACACAAACGCCTGTTAAGGCAATAAAGGCGGAACTAAAACCAGTCATGCTCGTAGTGGACCACAGACTAAGAGCACCAACAAATACTGACATGAGTATTTTCTCACCTTTGGACATAGGACCCATTTCTGCTAATTCATGCATTGCTAATGCCTTAGCTTCTGGCGTCTTTTTCAATTCTGGGGGATAAATTTTATACAAAACATAAGGTATCACCAAGGTTGCTACCATCCCTGGTACAATACATGCTATAAACCAATTGGCCCACGTAATGGTAATACCAAAGTTTTCTTTGGCTAAAGCTACGACAACCGTATTATTCGAAGCACCTGTCAAAAATGTAGAGGCACTGATTACTACACTATTATAAGCACTAAACAGCAAAAACTTACCTACCCGCCCGGCTGTTTCTCCTGACTCAGAATTAAAGGCAGAACACAAACTGCGTGCAATTGGAAATACAATACCACCACCACGAGCAGTATTGGAGGGTGTTGCTGGCGCAACAATAAAATCAGTCACTGCTAATGTATAAGCAAGCTTTAACGTACTATCACCAAACTTACTCATTAATGTATAGGCTACGCGTCGACCAAGGCCTGTTTTTATAAATCCTTTGGCAAACATGAACGCTGCCACAATCAACCAAATTACATCATTACTAAATCCTTGTAAAGCCTCAGCAGGCTTTAATACTCCAGTCATTACTACAATGGTCACACCCATGACTGCCGAAGCACCAATGGGCATCGGTTGTAGAATAAAAGCTGCAATGGTAGCTACAAATACCGCCAAGAGATGCCAAGCGACAACTTGTACCCCCACTGGAATTGGTGAAAACCAAATCACTAGACCAATAACAAGGCAAATTAAACCTCGTACAAAATTATTCATTGTTTACACTCCCTCAATTGGTACATATCGTATGTATCATTTATTACTTATAGTTTGCAATGTCCTCTCTCCTAGATTTTTCACTACTAGGAAAGAATAGTCAAAGATAAACCTTTGAGTAATTGTAATACAAAAAACAAATTAATACAATATATTGTATTTTGAATACAAAAATTAACGTAGAATTTTACACTATAGTGCATTATTTTGCTTATTTATGGAATACGGCAAATGCATACTCTACTTGCTGTCTTTATTGCGAAAAAAATATGGCTCAGGTGCCTATGCCCCCAAGCCATGAATCCGTTATCTTGTTTTAAAACCTCACTCGCCGTTTGCCGAAGAGTGAATATCAATTTTTCCTTCTAACCCAGGTGTAACAATAATTTTACCGTCAGTAGTAACAAACATCGCCTCTATGCCAGGGAATTCTTTCAATGCCTCAATGCCCTTTTCTACACCGAGGACAAACATGCCCAAGCTTGGAATATCACTTATCACATTTGAATCCTTGTACACCAAGGTCACACTTGCTATCGTTCTTGGTTGTTTGCCTGTTTTGGGATCAATAATATGAGAATAACGAATACCATCCTTTTCAAAAAATCGTTGATAATCTCCTGAAGTTGCCAATGTATCACATTCCAGCATGGGGATTGTTGCGATCATGCCATCAGATTTACGAGGATCTTGTACACCAATGCGAAAGGGTGTACCGTCAGGTTTATTGCCAATTACTCGTATGTCCCCTCCATCGTTTATCAATGCCGATTTGATTTGAAAGGACGCCAGAGCTTCGCTAGCCTTGTTGATAGAATAGCCTTTAGCCACACCACCTAAATCAATTTTCATGCCCTTCTTAGGTAAGTATACTGTGTTATTGACGCTATCAACTTCAATCAACCGATAGTCTACCAATGGTAATACTGCATCAATTTCTGCTTGTGTAGGTACAAAATTATCTTTATGACCGATTCCCCATAAATCAGTAAGCGCCCCTACTGTTATATCAAAAGAACCATCTAGTTTCTTGGATAACTCAATGGAATGATTAATCATCGCAATCAAATCAGGATCTACCGTTACTTTCTGTATGCCAGCCATTTCATTGATTTTTGCGACTTGTGAATTGGGATTAAACCGATCACAGATGCTTTCCATTCGCCTGAATTCATCAAAGGCCGCCTGCACTGCCTCTTCTCGCTTCGGACCATAAGCAGTAATTTCAATCAGCGTATCCATCATAATGTGACTCTCGCTATAGGATTTTGTCGTAGCATTATTTTTGGCTATCAATCCTAGTGTCGCGGCAATTATTAGTATGATCAGCAAAGCATATCGTAATTTCTTCTTTTGTTCTAAATATTTCATTTATTCCCCTTTTACACTACGTGAATAATTACTAATTTAATAAAATTATACCCTAGATTCCACTTAAAAAGCAATTTATCATCAAATCATTACCGTTTACTACTATATATATTGCATAAAAAATAAGGGCTGCCTCACAAGAGTCAGCCCTTATCTTAGTTACCAGTAGTGACGATGCCATCCGAATCCAAACCAACCATTATTAACGACCAACACTGAACGTTCACCGCCATAGTATGTAGGATAAGATGGACGTTCTAAGGTAAACTTGTAATCACCAGGGTGCCAACCATCTTTACCAACATAAATATCCAACGGACTAATTTCATGTCCGTCCATGTAAAGTTCAAAAGCGGTGTAATCACCATCAGCGATATTAAAATCTAGTCCGACAGTTCTACCAGTTGTTGTCAACTGAAAATCAATGGTATCCCTGTCTTTCAAATGATAATAATCATTCCCTCGAAAAAAACGATCACTAATATCCTCAAAACAGCCATTGGTATGCACCGTTCCACTAAAGACATGTTCATCACCCGTATTTGTAGCACGTAGGTGGAATCCATCAATATCCCGCCATACAAAGACACCACGAATATGATGGGGATTCAACATATCTGGCTCGCCCATATAATTTAGGGGTGCCATAAATGCAGTTGCCGGAAGGAAAATAATACTAAAGACCACTAATAGAAACCCTATATACTTTTTCATAAATAATCCTTCCTTGCTATTTATTTTCTAGCAATTAGAATCCTGCTCCTTGAAATCCTCTATGATGATGAAAAGCAGCTTTAATATTTTGCATATCTTTTTCAAAATTTTCATCGCTGATGCCTAATAATTGGGCTACATCTTCCCAGCTATTGTTAGTTTGTTTCATCTCCAGTATTTCCTTTACAGTCTTACCTGTATTGGGGGATAATTCATTGGCAATCGCAATATCACGCCCACGATATCCTTCTTGCATCAAATTCAAAGAAGTTTGTTTCGCAATATGCAGTTTATCTTGTAGTTTAGTTGCTTCAATATCTTGACGGGCAGCTCTCATTTGACCTTTAGTTATTCCTAACGCTTTGGCTACTTCTTTCCAGCTGTTATCCAATGTTTTTGTCTGCATCACTTCTTTAAGAGACTTGCCACCGGCTTTAGCTAAAAAAGCAGCTTTGTATAGGTCTCTAAAACCAACACCTTCTTTTTGATAACTCAATACACTATCTTTACTAACGCCAAATGTATCCGCAATATTTTCAGCCATTTTAGCAGGATTCATACGGTGATGACCCATTTGAGGACCGTTAAAATCACATTGTTCAGCTGCTTGAGCAACGAAGGGACTCATTGCACCTGCCATAACAACTGCCCCTAGGGTTAAACCAATAATGTTTCTTCTAAGTTTCCCATTCATACTTGGATCGCTCCTTTTATAATTATTATGTCTCTAATTATATTCATAATGTGTGACAGAATTATGACAATTCCTATAACTGTTTTTTTATTTTATTGTTTTCTTAGCATGTTATCTATAAATACCATCCATCTTATACTTTTGGTTATTTTTACTGATATTTTTCCTGGTCATGCAGGAAAGTTAGCCCACTGTGTATAATTAAATTATTCTATGTGGAAAACTAGCTTTAACTGTTAATGAAGCTACACCATGCTAATAGGATATTTTTTGATTCATAATATAAGGTAGGAGAGGAGATCACAACATGACATTAATTAATGAAAACTATTTAAAATTACAAGGTAGTTATTTATTCGCTGAAATAGCCAAACGGGTAAATACATTTAAAGCAGAAGTCCCTGAAGCCAACATTATTAGACTCGGTATCGGGGATGTTACACAACCATTAACTCCTGCCGTTATTGACGGTTTGCACAAAGCTGTTGATGAAATGGCTCATGCCGAAACCTTTAGAGGTTATGGACCAGAACAAGGCTACAACTTCCTAATTCAAAAAATCATCGCTACTGACTATGCTCCTCGTGGCGTTCAGCTCGAAGATGATGAGGTTTTCGTCAGCGACGGTTCCAAAAGTGATGTTGGCAATATCCAAGAAATCTTTGGCCTTAACAACAAAGTGGCGATTACTGATCCTGTCTATCCTGTATACCTAGACACCAATGTAATGGCGGGCAGAACGGGTGATTTTGCCAATGGCTTTTTCGCCAATGTAACTTACTTACCATGTAATGCCGAAAATAAATTCATCCCTGAATTACCTACTGAAAAAGTAGATCTCATCTATCTATGTGTTCCTAACAATCCTACAGGTACGACTCTTTCCAGGGCCGAATTAAAAAAATGGGTAGATTATGCTAAAGCTAATGGCTCCATCATTTTATTTGATGCTGCTTATGAAGCTTATATTCAAGATCCAGATATCCCTCATAGTATTTATGAAATTGAAGGCGCTAAAGAAGTCGCCATCGAGTTCAGATCTTTCTCTAAAACAGCAGGTTTTACTGGTACCCGTTGTGCCTTTACTGTAGTACCAAAAACAGTGATGGGCCTTACTGTTGCTGGGGAATCTTATCCACTAAACAAACTCTGGAACCGTAGACAGACTACGAAATTTAACGGTACACCATATATCATCCAAAAAGCTGCGGAAGCCACTTATACGCCTGAAGGCCAAGCAGAAATCAAGGCGATTGTCAGCTATTACATGGGCAATGCCAAAATCATTAAAGAAGGCCTAGAAAGCATCGGTCTAGAAACCTTTGGTGGCGAAAATGCTCCTTATATCTGGCTAAAGACCCCACAAGGTATGGACTCATGGACCTTTTTTGATAAACTCCTCCATGAAACACATATTGTAGGTACCCCCGGCACAGGCTTTGGTCCTTCCGGGCAAGGCTATTTCCGCTTAACAGCCTTTGGGAACAGAGAAGCGACTATTGAAGCAATTGCAAGAATTAAAACTAGATTAAGTTTGTAATTCTACATACAATACCAAAGAGGTTGTCTCAATCTTTACATTGAGGCAACCTCTTTATTCTACCCTTTATTCATTACCGTCATTTTTTATAACCGTTTTATATAATTTGCGGTTATTTAATAGCCATACTTTCTCAGAAAGTTTTCCATCTTCCACGCTACCTAATACCCGCTGCATATCATACATGCGCGCATCAATAATATCCAGATAATGCAAAATTTCCGCCTCGGGTATCATAGGCCGCTTCGGACTACCAAAATCTGGTTCATAATGATGGGAAAGAATCATATGTTGCAGTAATAAAGATACTTCAGGGTCAGCTCCCAGGGCAGTAGCTGTTTGATCAACCATTTTAATACCCTGAATAATATGCCCCAACATCTCTCCTTCCACTGTATATTCTGATACAATCCCCAGTTCACTAGCATTCATCTCTGCAGTTTTAGCAATGTCATGCAAAATAATGCCCGCAAATAACAGATCCCGGTTTAGTCCTTGGTAGATTTCGCTAACTTTTTCCCCCATCCTGAGCATGGTCATAATGTGATACATTAAACCAGAACGCACAGCATGGTGATTCTGTTTTGCTGCTGGATATAGCAATAATTTTGCTTTATGCTCAGCCACAATGCTACTAACAATGTTATGCATATCTTGATTTTTAATTCGATTGATATAGCCTTCAATCTCTGCATACATAAATTCGGAAGGATAAGGTGCTACTGGTACAAAATCCCCAATGTCTAAACCATCTTCAGCAGTAGCGACTCGAATCTTATCAATCTTAAGTTGCAACCGGCTCTGCCACTCATTTACTGTGCCTTTTATCTTAACTAAAGTGTTGGCAATATACTGAGACTCAGCTTCGACACTGTAATCCCAAAGCTTGGAATTAATTTCGCCAGTCGAATCTACAAGGGTTAAATCAAGATAAATTTTATTATTATTGGTTGTTTTACAATCGGCAGCTTTTACCAAGAAAAAACTTTGGACCGAATCACCAGCCTGGAATTCTCTAATTTTTTTATTATTCATGTTCTACACTCCATATGAACTATTACTTTTATTTTTCTTGCTTTCACCAATTACGGGTAAATGAAGATCATATCTCATACAAAATATGCGAATCGACACGGTCATCAGAAAACATACATACATGGGTGCACTGCCTGCGTAGAATTGTTTTGTATAAAAAAAGCAGACAGCACCAATAATAGATGCTACAGCATATACCTCTTTTCGAAAAACAAACGGAATATTACCCACAAAAATATCCCGGAGCATCCCTCCTCCGACACCACTCAACACAGCCATCATCACCGTCATTAATAATCGATTATACTCATAAGTAAATGCCATGTTAGCACCTGCAGCCGTAAAGGCTCCTAGTCCGATGGCATCTAAAATCAAAATGGTATCATTAAATTTATTCAACCAACGATAACAAAAACAGGCAACCACTGCCGTAAGCAAGCTTATAATGGTAAACATGGGATAGATAAACGCTGTAGGGGGGATAATACCACTAAAAACGTCGCGGACGATCCCCCCACCCACTGCCGTCACTAGTGCTGCTACAAATACACCAAAAACATCCAATTTTTTTTGTATCCCTGCCAATGCCCCTGCTGCTGCAAAGGCTATGGTTCCAACAATTGCAAATAAATCTAATACGCTCATTTAATACCCCTTTTTTCAAATTCGCTAACTCCCATTTTTACAGGTGGGATATCCTTAATCGCTAATTCTAATCTGCATCATTATCAACATTATCCATGATTCTCCAACTAACAGAATTCACCAATGACTCCATCGTAAGTCGAGTAACAATCTGTTCCATGGATTTGTCAGTACGCTTATTGGCAACAAATTGCGCAATAACCTCCACCATTTCAGAGTTTTCAATATCTTCACTGTGAATGGCCCTTACCATTAACGGTTCTTCATACGCCACGTGTAAAAGGAGCGCCCGAACATGTACTTCTCCCTCTGCCCGACATAAGGCACGAAAAAAATACCGCACCTCAGTCTCTTCCATCAACATTGGCTTCTCATTAATGATACGAGCGATTGGTCTTAGTAACACGTTAGCACTTAAAATTGCCAAAACGCCAAGCCCAGCATGCCATATAAAGCCTATGCCTGTCAGCGTCCCCACGGCAGCCACACACCACATAGTAGCCGCGGTGTTCATGCCCCGGACGTTGAGTCCATCACGCATAATAACCCCTGCCCCGAGAAAGCCAATACCGGTAACAATCTGACCCGCAATACGAGTAGGATATGCCTCATTGGGCATCAATTGCCCTAACATGACAAATAAACATGCGCCGATACATACCAAAGCATTGGTTCGAATGCCCGCCATACGTTGTCGCTGTTGACGTTCAAAACCAATCAGAGTGCCAAATACTAGTGCCATTCCTAACCTTAAAGAAAACTCAGTAAATTCCATGCTGTTGGCCTCCAATGTTTGCTATTGCCACTACTTCCATATCAATTTAACAAAATCCTGCATACAAGATACATAGTTAAAGCTATCCAGAACAAGCATCTTTAAAAATAATATTGAAAAATCAACATATATACTGGAATTGTGATGATGGCTGAAATAGTTGTCACCGTAGTCATAACCGCTGCATACTCATCATCTGATTGGTATGCTCTGGCAACAACAGCCGTTAATGTCATCACTGGTAGGGACGATTGAATAATGAAAACTTTTTTCATCAACAGTGGTAAGGGCAGTGCGTAGGTGATGCCAATTACAATCAGCGGGGCAACCAAAAATCGTCCCAAGATAATCGCTGCCATGTCCTTACTGAATTTAATATTTTTCAATTTCACACCATACATAGCGATACCAATAAACAGCATCGATAAGGGGGTCGTCATGTTGCCCAAATATTTACAAGTGTCAATAAAAAAAGTTGGTAGACTTATCCCTAACATAATTAATATGACCGCTACAATAAATCCTAACAATGGTGGCGAGAAAATCTTTTTCAGCACCTCGCTCCTTGATACGCTGCCTTGGTCAGCGACACCATCTTTGCGGATGCCATTTGCCCCCATCGTCCAAAATAGGGATGTGTTCGCAATATAATATAACAGCACATATGGCATACTGGCCTCACCAAATAATGCTAAATTCACTGGCAAACCGATAAAAATAGTATTGGACAGGGAAAACATGGAACAGAACGTTCCCTGTCGCTGTGGCGCAATGTCAAGCAGTTTCGCAACGATATAACCTACTACATAACAGGCAATGATCGACGCAAAAGGAACAACTAGACCTGGGGCCAACTGCACTAGTAAATCCTTATCAAAGGTACTCATTAAATTCCATATCATATAGGCAGGAAGAGCAATATTGGTTATCACCTGAGAAAAAACTTTCGCAGCTTGTCCATCAAACCAACCTTTAGCTGTAAAAATATAACCTGCCACAATGATCAAAATAATGCTTAGAATACTTTCAATTATACTGAAAAATATCATATTACGACTCCTAATTATACCTTGTAAACTTTCACTTTTATAGTGTCAGTTCCTCCCTCAACTATGTCCAGCTTCAGCTGGGCAAACTCGTTTACGAGTCAAGTAAGTCATTAAAGCCGCTTTGACGATAGCTTCTGGTAAAGTCACAAAACCAATTGGCCTTTCAGTAGATAAGCTATCTGGTTTTTGAAAACAAACATAATGGCTATCAGCACCTTGCTCCAGCTTAATTTCCAAATGATATTCATATCCTAATTCTTTCATGCGATTAATTACTTGATTAGCAGCTTCCATCTCTGTAGAAAAATAAAGTACTGCCTCAGCATAGTTTTCTCGTTCCTTGAGAGCCGCAAATTGGCTGTCTGGAACAAGGACATACATTCCACCAGATTCCTCAAGATCTGCTGGCGTCCCTAACCACTTCACAGCTAGTTCAGCGCTAAACTGCAATAAATGCTTCAGCCATCTATAGTCCATAACAGTTATAGCAACTTTAATATCCAAGTCCCGCCCTGGCTTCATATTCAAAACTTCATCCTTATTCATAGTGCATCTCCTCTATTTAAGCCCCAAAGCAGCTTTGGCTAACTGATCTGCCTGCTCATTATATTGATCACCCGTATGGGCTTTTACTTTTACGAAACGAATATCCAGTTGCCTTGCGGCCTGGTCGTAATAGGCTTTATATCTTTTAGTACCCTCTTGCTTGGCTTCCCAAGCCTTTGTACACCATTTTTCAACACCTTCATAATCATGATAAATAACCAGGGTTTTCGCCTGTTGTTGCAAGGCATATTCCATGGCGATTCGCGCGCCCATTGTCTCTCCCGCTACATTCCGCATACTCTTAAGAGTCGGATCATCGGCCTTTTGACTAAAGGTAATCTCTGCCCCTTGCCATAAAGCCACAACCCCAGCGGAATATTCTTGAGTAGCGCTATTGTAACTACCATCAACATAGGCAAGCATTGTTTCTGGGGAAGGTGCGATCATTTCAACTTCTGGCAACGGAGCACTACTCCCCCCGCCTGTCAAATAATTCTTAGCCTCTTCCTCGGTTTTAAAACTTTTATATTCAGCACCGGAATACCCCTTAATTTGTTCCTGGCAAACCGGCCAACTATAAAATAGTCCCACCTTGCGCCCTTTTCTAACAGCATACACTTTTTTTTCTGACATATAAATTCTCCTTACCAATATGACTCACTATAAAGTCTATACTTCTATATTAAATGCACTACAGATGTTCACGTTTATCTTTACCGCCTTCCACATAGTTCACCTATATTTTATGCTGTATGATTTATAAAAAGCAAGTAAAAACAAAACTATACTTTGATAATTTCGCAAAATCATCAAAGTATAGTCCTTGGTCACCAAACTTTTTAATCCACGCGTGTATAACACATCGGTGCGAATAGTTGATCAAAAACATCCACATTAGGTACTCCTGGCGTTAATCCATTTGTATTACCATTTAGATGGTAATTAATGCTAATTCCAAGTACTTTAGCTATACCATTCGAAGTTGGGATGCCTCTAAGAGGATTAAAATCCAGTGGTGCAACGTAGTAACTCACGACTCCTTGCCCATTAACAACCAACTTATTGGGATCAAAACCATCTCCCGTATAATCGGCAGTACGTGGCCCAGCTGGAATTGGCCCCTTATCGGTAGCAAAGAATATAGTATAAACCCCAAAAAGAACTAACCCTGAGGCCGTTACGTGAATATGCCCCTCATTTCCTTGACCACAAATTTCCCCCTGAGCGGTTGCTTGCGCCCAAAATGGTATTGAGATCATTGCAGGGCGGTTTGCAGGCATAACTTCAAAACACAAATTACAACAACCATCACAGTGCATCTTAGGTTTTCTATCATCTTCCACATTATCCCCTCCTTTAACTAAAATATAGTATGCGAGATGTAATGCTAAAGTGTCTGAAAAATTAACAAGCTATATAGATTGGAGTATTTATGTTATATTTGTTATAATAGCCATAGAATCATCTCTATAAAATTGTACAAAAGTTCAATAGGAGGACTATTATGAGAAATTCAAATCCCGTATTCACTAGCGATAGCTTTACCAAGCCTCAAGGCTTATCAAGTAGCGGTATTATGACCGTCAGCGGTACCATCACGAAAACTTTCTATTTGTTGTTTTTAGTGGTACTCTCCTCACTGTCTACTTGGTTATATTTGATGATGAGTCATAATTTTGGAACCGTAACTATATTTTCCGGAATGGGCTCCATTGCTTCCTTGATTATTGGTTTCATCGCCATCTATAAACCCAAGACCTGTCATATAACAGCCCCTTTGTATTCTGTTTTTCAAGGCTTCGCTCTGGGATCAATTACTACATTACTCTCTTTACGCTATGGTGGCATTGCTTTCCAAGCGGTCGCACTCACCATGGGTGTAGCACTGGCCATGCTAATTAGTTATAAATTTGGCTTAATTCGTGCCACTGAAAAGTTTCGTTCCATGCTCACAATTGCTATGGGTGGTATTTTTATCGTCTATATGGCGAGCATGCTACTCGGCCTGTTCGGTGTACACCTGCCATTTCTCCGCTCTGGTATGGTTGGTATCATCTTCAGCCTTGTCGTTATCGGCATAGCAGCTCTTAACCTAATTTTAGATTTCGATAATATTGAGCGAGGTGCTAGAAATCGTGCCCCTGCCTATATGGAATGGGTTGGTGCCTTTGGCCTGATGGTAACTCTGGTATGGCTATACTGGGAAATCATACGCCTTATCAGCATTCTGCGTGATAACGATTAGTCACTACTAAATTTTAAAAAAGGGGATGTCTCAAAATTTTATTTTGAGACATCCCCTTTTTTTTAGAAACCCTACTTTTTACTTTTATAATACTCTGCCACTTTACCAAAGGCATAAGCACCGGCCTTGATTGTCGCAGCAAGGTCTTCATCAGAGTGCGCTGCGGACATGAAGCCTGCTTCAAACTGGGATGGCCCCAAATATACGCCTTGTTCTAGCATGGCGTGGAAGAAGATATTGAAAGCGCCGATATCCGATTGTTGAGCACTTGCAAAATCATATACAGGCTTGTCCGTAAAGAACATACCAAACATTCCACCAAGCTGATGATATTGCAGCTGAAAGCCAAATTTTTCTGCTTCCTTACGTAACCCAGCACATAAGGTTGCTGTTTTCTCAGCTAGCTTTTCATAAACGTCAGGAGACTCTGCCAATAATGTCAACGTGGTTATCCCTGCGGTCATTGCTAGGGGATTGCCACTGAGTGTACCAGCTTGATAAACAGGTCCCGCTGGAGAAATCATTTCCATAATTTCTCGACGTCCACCATAAGCACCAACTGGTAAACCACCACCAATAATTTTCCCTAAGCAAGTAAGGTCTGGTTTAATTCCATACACCGATTGAGCACCACCATAAGCTACACGGAAGCCCGTCATTACTTCATCAACAATTAGTAGAGCACCATATTGCTGAGTAATCTCCCGAACCTTTGCCAAGTATCCTTCTTTGGGCAATACCATTCCCATATTACCGGCTACTGCCTCAATGATAACAGCGGCAATATCGCCGCCATGTTGACGGAAAACTTCAGCTAATTCGTCTGCATCATTATAGTTTACGGTGATGGTTCCACTAGTAGTAGCCTCTGGCACACCTGGGCTATCTGGCACCCCAAAAGTAGCTGCCCCCGAACCCGCTTTCACTAATAAACTATCATGATGTCCATGATAACAACCAACAAATTTAACAATTTTATTACGCTTGGTATACGCTCTCGCTAAGCGTAATACACTCATGGTAGCTTCGGTTCCCGAGTTGACCATCCGCACTAGTTCCATGGATGGTACAGCCTGAGTTACTAGCTTTGCCAACTCTGTTTCTAACACTGTCGGTGCTCCATAACTAGTTCCACGAGAAATCGCCTGGATGAGGGCTGCCGTTACTGCAGGATGAGCATGTCCCAAGATCATTGGACCCCATGAACCAATATAATCAATATATTTATTGCCATCAATGTCATACAGATAACTGCCTGTAGCGCTAGCAATAAACGGTGGTGTCCCGCCTACACCGCGAAAGGAACGAACGGGGCTGTTGACGCCCCCTGGAATATATTGTTTTGCTTCATTAAACGCCTGAGTTGATTTATCCAAGTTAAATGTCACTTGATTAGCCTCCTTTGCTTACTTTTCTTGCAGCCAACGAGCAGCATCCATAGCATGGTAGGTGATAATGATATCAGCGCCTGCCCGTTTCATGCTTAGTAAGGTTTCTAGCACCATCCTTTTCTCATCAATCCAGCCATTGGCAGCTGCCGCTTTCACCATGGCATATTCGCCGCTCACATTGTAAGCCGCTACTGGATAATCAAAGTTATCTTTAACCTCACGTACAATATCCAAATACGCTAAAGCTGGCTTAACCATAATAATGTCAGCACCTTCGGCAATGTCCAGCTCTACTTCCCGCATAGCTTCCCGGCGATTGGCAGGGTCCATTTGATAGCTGGCACGATCCCCAAACTGCGGAGCACATTCTGCTGCATCACGGAAGGGTCCGTAATAGGCCGAAGCATATTTCACAGCGTAAGACATAATGGATACATTTTTGTAACCATTTTCATCTAACTTTTTACGCATCGCAAGTATTCTACCATCCATCATATCCGAAGGAGCTACCATGTCAGCCCCCGCTTGAGCCTGGCTAAGAGCTACTTTAGCCAGCAATTCTACGGTACTATCATTATCTACATCATGACCATCTAGCATGCCGCAATGACCATGACTAGTATATTCACATAAGCAAACATCACCAATCAAAATAAGATCTGGCAATGCAGCTTTAATCAGGGTCATGGCTTTTTGCACTGGACTATTCATATCCCAAGCACTGGATCCCTCAGCATCTTTATATTCAGGAAGGCCAAAGACAATCACTGCTGGTATGCCGAGGGCATAAGCTTCCGCTGCTTCTTTAACGGCCATATCCGGTGATAAATGAAAAACACCTGGCATGGATGAAATCTCATTACGCACATGATTCCCAGGGACAACAAACAGGGGATATACAAAATTAGCAGCTTCTAGTCTGGTTTCACAAACTAATTTCCGCATGCCAGCGGAGGTTCTCAAACGACGTGGACGAATTAAATTATTCATTTTCCTTCCCCCTCATAGAGTTTTATAATCGCCTGTGTCATACCCTTAATGGTATATTCTTCGGAAATCACATCCGGAGTAATGCCATTATCCAGGCAAGTCCCAGCCGTAATAGGCCCAATACAAGCAACCTTAGCATGTTGCAATAGTGTTGCTCCTTGGGGTCCCAACAATTCCAATAAGTTAGTCACGGTAGATGAACTAGTAAAGGTTACAAGTTCAATTTCCCCAGCCGTAAGTTTTTCCGCCAACATCTTACCATCAGTATCCCCTGTCAAAGTACGATACACAGGCACCACATCCACTGTAGCTCCCATTTCCCGGAGTTTTTTAGGTAAAATATCTCTTGCTACTAATGCTCTCGGAATCAGTACGGACATACCTGGCTCAATACGCCCAGTTAAGGCTTCCACAATCCCTTCTGCTCTAAACTCCAAAGGTACAATGTCAGCTAGGATACCATATTCTCTAAGTTTTGCAGCAGTTTGCGCCCCAATGGCAGCAATACGTCCACTACCCAATGCTCTGCTATCTAATTTCATGCTATGTAAACGTTTAAAGAAATATTCTACACCATTCACGCTAGTGAAAATCAGCCAATTATATGTGCTTAGTCTCCCAATCGCCTGATCAAGTACCTCATAACTTTCCGGTGGTACAAGTTTGATCGCTGGTGCTTCAATGCACTGGGCCCCTAAGGTTTCTAGTTCCGTAGTTAATAAGCTAGCCTGTTCCCGCGCCCTAGTTACTAACGCTGTTTTGCCAAATAGCAGACGTTGATCAAACCACGCCAACTGCTCACGTAGCGTAACTACTTCACCAACGATAAAAATCGCTGGTGGCTTAATTCCAGCTTCAGCTACCGCCTTTGCTGCTTGTCCTACCGTTGTAACCAGAACACGTTGCTCCGGTTTGGTCCCCCACCGAATTACAGCTGCTGGCGTATCTGCAGAGCGACCATGCTCAATCAATTTGCTAGTAATATGAGGTAAATTTTCTACGCCCATTAAAAATACTAACGTATCCACCGCCGTGGCTAGGTGTGACCATTTAATCGTAGACTCTGCTTTCGTAGGATCTTCATGTCCAGTTATCACTGCGAAGGAAGTAGCAATTCCCCTATGGGTTACAGGGATACCAGCATAAGCAGGTACCGATATAGCCGACGTAATACCTGGCACAATTTCAAAAGCAATTTTATTTTCAAGTAAGACTAGTGCTTCCTCTCCACCTCGTCCAAAAACAAACGGATCGCCCCCTTTAAGGCGCACAACCGTCTTACCTTCTTTAGCTTTATCTACTAATAATTGATTAATATCGTCCTGACGCATCGTGTGATCGCTAGAAGCTTTCCCTACATAAATAAGCTCTACATCGGGCCTAGCGGTTGCTAGCAGACGATCATCTGCCAAACGGTCATACACAATGGTATCGGCAATTTGTATGTATTCCAATCCACGTACACTGATCAATTTATAATCACCAGGTCCTGCTCCTACGAGATAAACCATACCTTGTTTCATTATCTTGCCCTCCTGCTCGGTTATAAAATTTTCTTAAGACTAGGAAAGTTCTTGTAATATTGCCCGCCCGCCCTTATCGAGCATATCCTGGGCCAATGTGCGCCCAAGTTCGATTCCTGCTGTGGGCGCACCACTAATGGTCTGGTGGATTTGTCGTTTCCCATCTACAGACAAAATAACAGCCTCTAGTAACAACTTCTCTTCCTCCAGCTGGCCATAGACACCAATTGGAATCTGGCAACCGCCTTCAGCCTCAGCCAAATAAGCACGTTCCGCCTCCACCGCCCAGCGAGTCGGTTGATGATTAAGAAATTCCACCATGGAAAGTACTTCTTCGTCACTAGCTCGTGCTTCAATCGCAAGGGCTCCCTGTCCTACCGCTGGTAAGCATATTTCAGTAGGCAAAATTTGTGTAATTAGCTCCTGCCAACCTAAACGCTTTAGGCCTGATACGGCGAGGATAATAGCATCGAAGCCTTCGGTCTCCATCTTCTTGAGACGAGTATCTAAATTTCCCCGCAGATCACAAATGCGTAGATCTGGCCGATATTTTAGTAGTTGGGCCTTCCTTCTAAGACTGGATGTACCTACTTTGGCCCCTTGTGGCAGTTTATCAATCTCCCCATACTTGGGGCTAAGCAGCGCATCACCGGGATCAACCCGTTCGGTGATGGCGGCAAGCACTAGACCTGCAGGTAACTGGGTAGGCATATCTTTAAGGCTATGCACGGCCAAGTCGATTTCCTGGGCGAGCATTGCATTTTCAAGTTCTTTGGTAAACAAACCTTTACCACCAATTTTCGCCAGTGGCACATCTAATATTTTATCACCAGTAGTTACGATATGGCGTAATGTTACTTCGATCTCAGGATATTGGGTACGAATACATTCCGCAATATGATTGGCTTGCCATAAGGCTAATTTACTGCTTCGCGTACCGATAACAAGTTTTGTTCTTTTCATGATTTCTGCCCTCTCCTATTGCATCAAGTTTAAATAAATCACGAACTGCCTCCAGATAGAAATCCTCTTCTTGATTACAAGCAGCCTGATTCATACACACCATCGGATCACGCAGCATTTTGCGCATAATCATCTTTGACATATTTTCCACAGCCTTACGTTCTTCCGCATTAATTTCCGGCAGCTTTGCTAATGCTCTTTTAAATTCCCGTTGACGAATTTTTTCCGCTTTATCTGTCATGCGGGCCATAATAGGTCTGAGGGATAAATACCGAAACTTAATTAAGAGTTCTTCCAATTCTTTTTCGATAATTGTCTCGGCTAGCTTGGCTTCCTTTTCTCTGAGGCGAACATTGGTCTCTACAACCGCCTCTAAATCATCAATATTATATAGCTTCGCCCCCGCAATGGCTGACACCTCAGGTTCTACATCTCGGGGAACGGCAATGTCAATAATGATAATTGGTCTACCTTGGCGTTTTTGCATGAGATGCGCCACATCCCAGGCTCTAATAATATAATGAGGTGCCCCCGTAGAAGTAATAATAATATCCGCATCTACCGCACTCTTCATAAAACCTTCAAAGGGCACAGCGATACCATCAAATTGCGTAGCCAGTTCTACTGCCCGCTCATATCTACGATTGGAAACGATTACGGTCTTTACGCCACTTTGTACCAAATGCCTTGCTGTTAATTCCCCCATTTGACCGGCCCCTAACAGTAACACATTGGACAATGACAAATCACCAAATACCTTCTTCGCTAATTCCACAGCAGCATAACTAACGGATATCGTGCTGTGAGCAATGCGCGTTTCCGTGCGCACCTTCTTACCAACAGCAATGGCCCGATTGAATAAGGTATTCAACACCGTACTCGTCGTACCAACATCCCGGGCGATAGAATAGGCCTTCTTAACCTGGCTTAAAATCTGCCCCTCACCAATAATCAGAGAGTCCAGACTGGCCGCTACCCGAAATAAGTGTTCAATACATTCTTCCTCAACATGAAAGAAGAAGTCTTCAATATCAAGGGGGGTTTCTGACATCCGTTGCAAAAATTGTTGCATTACCTGTAAGCCATCTTCAGCATCATCAACTACTGCATACATTTCCGTACGATTGCAAGTCGATACCAGTACACATTCGCTGATTTCTTCATACTCATGGAGGCGATTTAACGCCATTTTAATCTTATCTTCCGAAAAAGTAAAACACTCCCGTACATCCACTGATGCGGTCTTATGATTTAGTCCCAAAACAACTAATTGCATTATTAATCTTAGCCTCCGCCTCTTGTAACTTGCCTTCTTTTAACAAGTTAATACTTTCTTGATCAATTGTTTGCCGCCAGAACGATTCCCGCTCTGTTGATAACGACATCTGCTGTTTCATTTTGGCGCGCGCTACGGCCACCAAATCCAGATAAATCCCATATTCAGGACCATACTGCTGTGCTAATTCCCGTGCCAGCATTTTGGCTAGCGCGGGACTTTTACCACCAGTCGATATGGTCATCAATAAATCACCATGTGTGATCTTAGAAGGGACAGTAAAGTTACCTCGTTCAGGGTCATCCACCACATTGACCAGAATCCCCAGCTTACTAGCTTCCTCGGCAACCAACTTATTTATAATTTCATTATTTGTCGCACAAATAGCAATAAAAAATCCAGCTAAGTCACCCTCGCCGTAAATTCGCTCAATGTGACTCAGCTTTTTTTTCGTAATTAATTCTGCTAAATGGGGAGTAACCTCTGGGCTGAGCACGGTGACGCATGCACCTGCATCTAGCAGACCCAAGACTTTGCGCTCCGCTACACTGCCACCCCCGACAACAATACACAATCGATTGTGTATTTGCAAATTCACTGGATAGAATGACACCTTTTTCACATCCTTTATATCTTAGCATATTTCGCACTAAAAATGTAATATTCCTCTTTTCTATCGCTATTTTTTTACCCCAAAATAGGCCTCTAATATTTTTTTAGCTACTGGTGCGGCTGACACCGTGCCATCGCCCCCATCCTCCACCATCACTGACACTACGATCTGCGGATCATCAGCGGGCGCATAACAAGCAAACCAGGCATGAACCGTCCCTGTTCCCGTTTCCGCAGAACCAGTCTTACCAGCGATTAGGGGGGTAAAACCTTCAAATACGGATGCTGCTGTTCCTTTGGCTGGCACGGCACGTAAGCCCGCCTGTATCGTATCCCATATTTCTGTTTTTAAATTAACGTTACCAATAATTTCCGGATTATATTTTTCCAATACTGCCCCATCCACGCTCAATATTTTGTCCACTAGCATTGGCCGATACATGACTCCCTTATTAGCCACTGCCATTAATAACATGGCCTGTTGTAGGGGAGTAACCAAGTAATAGCCCTGCCCAATGGCTGCAATAATAGTTTCTCCTGGATACCATTCCTGACCATAGGTAGTTTGTTTCCAGCCCTCCGTGGGTACAATACCTGCCTCTTCACCGGAAAGCTTAATACCCGTAGCTTTTCCTAAACCAAAAGTCAATGCATAACTGGCTAAATGATCTACCCCGATGCGGTGTCCAAGCTCATAAAACACGGGATCACTTGAAAAACAAATGGCATCGGCAATAGTTAGTGGACCAAGCCCTTTGGTCTCCCAACCATAAAACGCCCAACCATTGAGTACATAGACTCCTCGATCATTAAATATTTCCGTGCTCGTTGTCTGTCCCATATCAAGCGCTGCTGCTGCTGTAACAATTTTAAACACCGACCCTGGAGGATAGGTATTTTGTATGGCCTTATTGGCCAGAGGCTTATGAGGATCATTCATCAACTTATTCCAGTTGGAGCTACTGATACCTACCGCAAATAAATTGGGATCAAAAGAGGGTTCGTTAACCATTGTTAATACCGCGCCAGTATGCACATCCAGCACAACAGCACTGCCCCCTTGGGCTGGTTCACCAATGGTACGACTAATACCAATTTGCTCTCGGAGAGCATCTTGCGCAACCTTTTGCAAATTGCCATCAACCGTCAACACCAGTCCTTGCCCTGGAATTGAAGGTTTATCGCCTACTCTCTGCACTTCTTCCCCTAATGCATTAATTTCAACTTGCAACCCGCCATCAATTCCTCGTAATCGCTTTTCCCATTCCCGTTCTAAACCATCTTTACCAATAAAGTCATTGAGCCGATAGCCTTGCTCTTTGTGACTAGCATATTCTTCTTCATTAATATTACCGATAAAACCAAGAACTTGAGCCGCTACATCCTTATAAATATAATGTCTAATTGGTACGGCTTCAATAATCACACCCGGTAAATAATACTTATGCTCTTGAATTTTTGCGATTGTAACTTCATCCACATCTCGTTTGACACGGAGAGGAGTATAACTAAATTCCTCGCTATTCTTTAGCATGTTTTCAATTTCTTCTGCCTTAATGCCCAGAATATCTGCCAGGATCGGTGTCTCACCCTGAGCGTTGGTATATTCGGATGGTATAATGGAAATCGCAAAACTAGGCCGATTGGTAACGAGCAATGCTCCATTCCGGTCATATATATTCCCTCGCGGTGCCTCCGCGATAATCTGACGGATGCGATTTTCTTCTGCTATTTTTTTATATTGGGGACCATGCACGATTTGCATCCACGCCAGGCGGGAAATTAACAAAAAAGCAATTCCTACAATGATCAGCAACAGAATATGTATGCGACGTGATTTTTCTGTTATCCACATAATACCACCTCTTTACGTGTTATATCGGTTGGTTATCTCATAGATGGGTAAAAATAGAGATATCTGCCGGCATTAGCCGGCAGATTTCTTCTTATTGTTGTTTAGGGAATTTTGTATTAATCAGTGGCCAAATTTCAGGCTGCTCCTGACCTAGTCGCCACAATGCAATTCCAGCAGGATTATATTTTTTTATGACATCCAATTTAGCTGCCGTACTCTTATCATTCTCAAACCAAATTTCATGATCGCCATATTTAAAGTGAGGTGCCTGAGCTTTATCATCATACATAATTTTAGCACCGTTTTGTTCCGCACGAACAATGGCATCAACATAAGTTATCGTTTCTGCATCTTTACCTGGCACCCAATCATAACCATAGGCACTAATTCCAATAATGACCTTATGTGGCCCACCAGCTTTATCAATTGCATACTTTATATTTTTTTCATACCAATCAATAGGCGCAATGGGACCTGCTTTTGATGTAGACCAATGATTATCATAGGTCATAATCTGCAAGAAATCAGCATTTTTACTTAATTGCGGATAATCATATGCTCCTGATACGTCCTCTGCCACATCAACTTGGGGAAATACAGATATAATCAGCGTTTTATTATTGGCTTGCATTTTCGGATACAGCTCCGCCATAAAAGCAGTTAAGTTATCCTTTTGTTTGAGTGGGATTACTTCAAAATCGATGTTTACACCATCATATTTTTTTTCTTGTACCAGCTTTATAATATTATCAACTACTTTGCTACGAATAGCTGGGTCACCAAGAACCGCATCGGTTGCTCCAGTTTTATTGGTGATCAGAGGATACATCTTTAATCCCAAATTCTTTGCCGTATCATATACTAATTGGCTTTCTTTGGATTCCAATCCACCATCCTTATTGGCCTTATACCAAAATGGTCCTACCCCAGTCATACTGTTAGCAAAAGTTTTCATACTCGGAAAAGAACCCGTTTTATCAGGCGTACCAGGCCAAGGATTTTCATAATACCCGAGAACCATCCGTGGTGGCATAACAACATTACCAGGTCCACCTGGCGCTGGATTTTCTGGACTACCTAACATCCCAGGGAGTGGTTTAGGTGCCGGTTTATTTCCACAACCAGCTACGAGTCCTACTACTGTCAATACAAAAATGATTAGCACAATAGAAGTAATAAGTTTTGAATAACGCATCTTTGTCACCCTTTCCCTCATATTCTAATCCGAATCATTTAGGCATCTTCAAAAAACAACTAGTCAGATTCTGGTCTATTTTTCGCTAGCCTTCATCACCATAACCCTTACATAGCCTACTATGTGCAGGTTATCGTTCTTCGCCTAGCACAAAATATCCCCAGAATCTTTGACTACTTATTTTTTTTCAGATGCCTTAAACAGAAACTTGCAAAAAAAATCTCTTGCCTTGTGCACCATTAGTTATAGTATTGGCGATGAAATTTTTATTATACAAAAAAGCAGAACCAGTTAAAATTGGTTCTGCTTTTTTATATCGCTTAAGCTCTCTATATACATCGCACTATATCTTTTACATGGCAATCGTAAGGAATAAAAGCTAGGGATCCCCTTGCCTATTAAATTAACAAATTTCAGAATATTGCGCATACCGTAGCCTATTTATTAATATGACTATTTATAGACCTATAATGCCATTTTTAACCTAAAAACCCATTAAGGTTTTTGATCATGCAGTGATATAATGTGGGCAAGTAACTTTGATTTTAGTGTTAAAGGGAGCGTGTAACAATTGAAATGTGATCAGATGGTAAGACCCATGCCACCGCTTAATGGTCATGCTGTAAAAACCCTTGAAGATGCACTTGAGAAATCTCCCAGTAAGATGGTTCGAATTCAAATCAACGATACTGTTTATGAACTTTCTAAGGCTGGTCGTTGGTTTAAATTTTCCCTACTTACGAAAAAAAATACTATAAAACGATCTACGATCTTTCAAACCATCACTGAGATCTACAACCAAGCCATTCATGGACAAACCTGGCGAATTGCCGAAGCTATATAGACAGTTAAAGTCCTCTTCAGCGAAGAGGACTTTTTTACGATCTTAGAAAGTATCACTCGACTGCATTAAGGAATTAACATCTATATTTCTACTCTTCTGCTCCTGACGATTGCCATCTAGAACGTTTAATGCAACTTATATGTTTTTCATTTCAAGTTCATTTTTTTATAAATACCCAAGAATTTATGTAAGACATGAGCCGTCAATCCCCAAATCACGTATTCCCCATACTTATAAAATAATACCTGATAATTTTTACGGTTTTGCCAGTGTTGGGAGTAATCTGGTAGCAAATCAAAAGGAAAATCCGCCAATGGTCTTGTGCATCTTTCCATCTGTCCAATAATGGGCTCAGCCGTTAATAAAAATTCCAATGGCACGGTGAATACTTCCGCCACCTCATCTGGATTAGCATGAATATGTTGCACATCACTAATGTAGCCAACAGAAGGATATAGCCTTACACCTATGGGACTAAACACTTCTCCTAAAGACCCGATCACCTGTACTTGCTCTAATCCTATGCCCAGTTCCTCAGTTGTCTCCCTGATCGCAGTAAACACTGGATTCGGATCTGTTTTTTCAATACGCCCACCAGGAAAACAAATTTCCCCTGGTTGCCAAGCTAAGTGAGTGGAGCGCATTTCAAATAATACGGATAATTGATCATTATCCCAAGTAAGTGGTACTAACACGGCTGCACTAAAATACTCCTCACAACTATCCTTCTGATTGGCTTCCATTGCCAAGGCCGTTGATAATTTATCAAATAAATTTTTCTCCCTCATGTTATCTCACTCCCCATCCATCTATATCGGTTGCATAAAATATTCTACATGGCAATCGTTAGGAATAGAAGATAGGGTTGAGCGCAGCCTTACGTAGGGAGCAAGCGATGCCCTATCTTCTGTTCCTGACAGATCAGCAATATAGATGTTAATTCTTTAATGCAACCTATATAGCTATCGTGCGATGTATATATTCAAATTTATATTCAACAATACAATCTGAGATACCTTTCTCAACCTATTCTCTCCGAATATTTCTACTTCATAAGGCAATTCCTTGAATACCAGGACAACTGCAAACTCACATCTCAAACGAAAAATGCTCAACACTAAATTGAGATAGATCCTAAACAACAGCTACCTGAAATCATCCGTTCTATACCATATGGCATGCCACAAAATGTTCTCCACCTAGATTTTTATATTCAGGAATTTGCTCTTTGCACCTCTTTTCTGCATATCGGCAACGTGTATGGAATTTGCAGCCAGGGGGTGGATTGGCAGGGCTAGGGGGATCACCTTGTAGTATGATTCGCTACCTTTTTATGGTCGGATCAGGGATTGGTACCGCTGCTAGCAGTGCCTTCGTATAAGGATGAGCTGGGTGGCTATACAATTCGTCCTTTGGCGCCATTTCTACAAGAGAACCTAAATACATGACACCAACTTTATGGCTAATATGTCTTACTACACTTAAATCATGGGAAATAAATAAATAAATAAATAAATAAGAAAAGCCTCTCTGTTCTTGCATATCAGCTAACATATTAATAATCTGAGATTGAATGGAAACATCTAAAGCCGATACTGGCTCATCTGCAACAATAAATTCTGGATTAAGAACAAGGGCTCTGGCAATACCGATCCGTTGCCGCTGCCCACCAGAAAATTCGTGAAGATAACGTCGAATATGATAAGGAGCAAGTCCGCAGTCTTTGATGGTCGTCAACACCGTATCGCACACTTCACTTCTGGGAACAATTCCATGGTCAATTAAGGGTTCGCCTACAATTTCTTCCACTGTCATACGTGGATTTAGTGAACTATATATCCTCCAAGGCCGTTTCCATCCAAGTACTTTCAGCGTATAAGGGCGCTAGTCCGATTGGCGAGAATACCTCATCTGCGTCGTTACTCCTGCGTGCGCTCACTTCGCGTACCTCAAGTACTGCTCAGTTCACGTGCTCGTCGTGCCTAGCATCTGAGACATTCTCACCAATCTAGTCTCAATAAGGAAATATATTTTACTCAGTACCAAATAATAAAAGAACAAAAAAAAACACTCACATAAATGAGTGTTTTTTCTTAACCAGCAACTATCTATCCTCCCAGGCCGTTTCCAACCAAGTACTTTCGACGTATATGGGCTTAACTACTGTGTTCGATATGGGAACAGGTGGAACCCCATAGCTATCGCCACTGGATTAAGTTTTAGAAGTTAGCATATTTTCATATGTTCCTTCAAAACTGCACAGAAGAAAGTTTGCATTATTTAGGATTAATGCATTAGCACTGCGTGCTAATTAAATTAAGTCAAGCCCTCGACCTATTAGTACCAGTCAGCTGAATTCATTGCTGAACTTACAC
>Ga0224527_1000223_pt1 | contig 43784 bp, 41 predicted proteins | sample CBST0metaG_FD_179882 | JGI IMG/M metagenome (GOLD analysis project Ga0224527, IMG submission 179882) | Peat soil microbial communities from Stordalen Mire, Sweden - C.B.S.T0 | ecosystem: Environmental > Terrestrial > Soil > Wetlands > Peat | place: Sweden: Norrbotten County, Stordalen Mire... | reverse complement strand
ACCGATTTCATGCCCGTTAAGTTCTCATCTCTTAACGAACAGGCTCTGAAGTTGTGGTGCCCGGACTCGGAATCGAACCAAGGACACGGGGATTTTCAATCCCCTGCTCTACCGACTGAGCTATCCGGGCAACGGGGCGCATTAAACCGTATTGACCGCATTTCGTCAACGGGTTTATGGCGGTTTGCTGATGAAACGCGCTCAATTGCTTTCTTTTCAGGCAATTTTGCGCAGTGCCTCATGTTAATGCACCGTTTTTTCGGCACAGCGCAATCCGTAAAATATCCTCGGCCAAACCTTGCGCAACGTGCACATCCCTTATCTGATGTTTGACCAGCAGCTTGCTTAAACAGCCTTCCAAAACCAGCTCCATTTGCTCGGCAACCATGTCGGCATTATCGATTTCCAGCATCGATAGCAGCTCAAGGATATAGGCCAGGGAAGCCTGTTTTTGCTGTTCGGCCAATTGATGGATGGGGTGCTCATCGTTAGGGTAGAAATGGCAGGCGGCGATAAACAGACAGCCCGGATAGCGTTGCTGGCTGACCTGTTCATCCAGTACCTGATAACGCGCCAGTAATTTCTGCTGCGTGTCGAGCTGGTCATCCTGCAATAAGGCCTGGCGCCAGCGGTCGACTTGCTTGGCGTGGTAAGTCAGGCAGTCAAAATGTAATGCTGCGCTGTCGGGCCAGTATTGCCGCAGCTGTTGCAGGGGAGTGGCGGTTTCATCGGCCAGCTTATCCAGCGAGACGAGGGTAAACCCTTTTTGTTCCAAAAGGTTTAATGCGAAAAGCAGTATCTGGTCGCGTTGCATCGGTATCTCCATAAACGTGCTATTGCCGTTAGGGTAATGTCTTCTGCAAATGGCGTTGAAAGGCCTCGGCATCCATGAAGCCGGTCACTCTCGAGTTGGGGATTTCCTTTCCTTGAGCGTCGAAAAATACGATGGTCGGCAATCCCATCACCCGTAATTCAGTCAATAATGCCCGTTGCGCCGGGGTATTGGCGGTAACGTCCGCCTGTAGCAGCGTTAGTCCGGCCAGCGCGGTTTTAACCCCTGCGGCGCGAAAGGTGTATTTTTCAAATTCCTTGCAGGCGACGCACCAATCGGCGTAGAAATCCAGCATCACCGGTTTGCCGGGCGCAGGGGTTAACTGGCGCGTCAATTCCGTCTGATCGGCGATACGGGCGAACGCCGGCAGGGCGTTGGCGCTTTGCGTTGCCGTCGCGCCGGCCGGAAAAACCCAATCCTGCAACGGTTTGGCCGCCACCAGCATGGCCCCCAGCAGCAAGATTTGCGGGATACGGCTGCCGCGGTAATGGCCTTTGAGGCTCAATAAAAAAGCCCAGCCGAAAAACGCCACCGCCAGCAAACTCCAAAGCCGGGTGCCCCAGTCGTCGCCCAGTAGGCGTTCCAGTAAAAAAATAGGCAGGGCCAGGATAACAAATCCCAAGCCTTCTTTAACCTGATTCATCCAGGCGCCGCCGCGCGGCAATAGCCGATGGCCGAATAACGCCGCGATCACCAGGGGAATGCCCATGCCCAGCGCATAGAGATAGAGCGTAACGCCGCCGGTTAAGACGTTGCCGCTTTGGGCGATGTACAACAATATCGCGCCAAGCGGGGCGGTGGTGCAAGGCGAACAGAACAGGCCTGCCAACGCCCCCATAACAAATACGCCCGGCACCGCGCCGGATCGTTGCTGATTGCTCCATTGCGCCAGCCGGGTTTGAAGCGAGGCGGGCAGTTGCAGGCTGAACAGGCCGAACATCGACAGCGCCAGCGCGATAAACAGCAACGACAGGGCAATCAGCAGCGCCGGTTGCTGGAGCGCCGACTGGAGTTGCACCCCCGCCTCCGCCACTGCGATACCCAGCACAGTATAGGTCAAGGCCATGCCTTGCACGTAAACCAGCGCCAGCAGCAATACCCGTCCCGAGCTGAGGCTTTGCCGGTTTTTGCCGAGAATGATGGCGGAAATCAACGGATACATGGGCAGTACGCAGGGAGTGAAGGCAATGCCGATACCCACCAGCAAGGCCCACCAGAACGAAAACGGCGAAGCGGGCGAGGGCGCCGGGCCGGTATTGATGGGCGCCGCGAGCGGGGCAGGCGCGGCGTCGGTCGGGTTGGCTACGGCGTTAAGGGTGATGATTTTGGTTTGCGGCGGATAACAAAAACCGGCTTCGGCGCAGCCCTGATAATTGACCCGCAGCGTCGCGCCGGCCGTTGCCTGGAGTAATGGCGCCGTGACCTGCAACGCTGTCCGGTAGATAAGAGAATCGCCAAGGAATTCATCGTGATGATGGCTGGCCGGCGGCAGTTCCACCTTGCCCAGTTGGGCGTTGTTCGGTTCCAGTTGGATTTGTTGCTGATAGAGATAATAACCGGGCAGGATGTGCCAGTTGAGCTGGACGGCGGCGCCCTGTTGCTGAAAATCGAACGTGAAAGCCTGATCCGCCTTCACAAAGGTGGCGGGGGCGTCTTGGATAAACAGCGACGCGAGCGCGGGCGTCGTCACTAAGCCGAACGCCAGCCAGGCCGCTAAAATTAATTTACCGATGCGTTGTGCCATGCAAGATAATCCGAATTGCCGGCCAGAACAGGCAATATCATTAACTCCGGGGGGTGATAGGGATGATGTTCCTTTATATACGCCATCAAATCTTGCTGATGCCTGGGAAAAAATCTGGTCATAACAACCTCGTGAGTTGACGTCGACCGAAGTATAACCCGGACACCGCGTTGACGACAGCGATGATAGTGAAGGGGCAAGGGTAAAGAAAACCCGGCAGCCCGCGGTGATGGCGGGGCTGCCGGGCGGGTCGGCGTCAGGCGTGGTTAAAGTGTATTTTGGTCGTCGAAACGCCTGGCTTTATAGGTGGGGTGCATCAGATTATCCAATGAGAAGATGTCATCCAGTTGGGCGGGCGTGAGCAATCCGCGTTCCAAGACCACCTCGCGGACGCTTTTGCCGGTTTCGGCGCAGATTTTACCGACGATATCGCCGTTATGGTGGCCGATGAGCGGGTTAAGGTACGTGATGATGCCGATGGAGTTAAAAACATAGGCTTCACAGACTTCCCGATTGGCGGTGATGCCGTTGATGCATTTGTCCAGCAGGTTATCGCAGGCATGGGTCAGGATATGGACGGATTCAAACATGGCCTGTCCAATCACCGGCTCCATCACATTGAGCTGCAACTGCCCGGCTTCAGACGCCATGGTGATGCAGGTATCGTTGCCGATGACCTTGAAGCACACCTGGTTGACCACTTCGGGTATGACCGGGTTGACTTTGGCCGGCATGATGGAGGAACCGGCCTGCAACTGCGGCAGGTTTATTTCGTTAAGTCCGGCGCGCGGGCCGGAAGAGAGCAGCCGCAGGTCGTTGCAGATTTTCGACAGTTTCACCGCCAGGCGTTTCAGCGCGCTGTGCACCATGACATAAGCGCCACAGTCGGAGGTGGCTTCAATCAGGTCTTCCGCCGGGACGCAGGGCAGTTGGCTGACTTCGGCCAGCTTTTGCACCGCCAGTTCCTGATAGCCGTCCGGGGTGTTGAGCCGGGTGCCGATGGCGGTGGCGCCCAGATTGACTTCCAGCAACAGCTCGGCGGTGCGCAGCAGGTTTTTGTTTTCTTCTTTCAATAAGACCGTGAACGCGTGGAATTCCTGGCCCAGGGTCATCGGCACCGCATCCTGCAACTGGGTCCGGCCCATCTTGAGGATGGTGGCGAATTCCTTGGCCTTGTTTTCAAACCCATCGCCCAGGCGGGTGATGGCGTCAATCAACGTCAGGATGGAGCGGTATACCGCGATGCGAAAGCCGGTGGGGTAGACATCGTTGGTTGATTGGCACATGTTAAGGTGATCATTGGGATTGAGGAATTCATAGTCCCCTTTGCGGTGTCCCATTAATTCCAAGCCGATATTGGCCAGTACTTCATTGGTGTTCATGTTGACGGAGGTGCCGGCGCCGCCTTGAAAAACATCGATGGGGAACTGATCCAGACAACGGCCTTTTACCAATATTTCGTCGCAGGCGGCAACAATAATCTCCGCAATATCATGGGGTAACGTATTGAGTTCTTGATTAGCCAGCGCCGCGGCCTTTTTGACCATGACCATGCCGCGCACGAATTCCGGGATATCGCCTATCTTGGTGTCGCTGATATGGAAATTTTCGACGGCGCGTAAGGTATGTATGCCGTAATAAGCGTCAAAGGGAACTTCGCGAGTCCCCAGCAGGTCTTCTTCTATACGAATGGTGTTTGCCATGGGGTACTTCCTTAAAAATCGATATTGTCGACTGGTGTTATGGGATAATAAGGCGTTTATTCTATTATCCAGCGCGTTGCTCTGACAACGAACTTTTGTACCTCATTATATGCTGCGCTTCGCAGGGGTCTTTTAAGCTCATCACATTTATTTAACTTTATATTTACATTAAGTCAAATAAGGCTGGTCCGATGCCGAGCGCGGCGTTTCGTGATATGTCATGGTGTAAAGTGCGGTAAATATGTCAGGTGTAAGGGTGTTCTTCGCGATACCATTACGTACAGTCCTATTATTTCTTTCCCTCATCCTGGCGGGGTGACGCTCACGTTATCCCGCTGAGACGTCCCGTTTACACGGATGAGTCAACTGCTAGGAGATTCGGGTGCGTTGGTTACCATTGCTGATTGTTTTTTTAATCGCTTACATTGAAATTACCCTGTTTATCAAGGTGGCGCAGGTTATTGGCGTGCTGCTTACCCTGTCGCTGGTGATCCTGACCTCGTTTGTCGGCGTCTCGCTGGTCAAGGCCCAGGGCGTGAAGATTCTGGGGCAAATGCAGATCAAACTGGCCAACGGCGAAAATCCGGCGGCGGAAATGATCAAAAGCGTATCCACGCTGCTGGCGGGTTTTTTATTGCTGATACCGGGCTTTTTCACCGACTTCCTCGGTTTGCTGCTTTTATTGCCGCCCCTGCAAAACAAGCTGACCCTGAAACTCTTGCCTTACCTGCGCTTTCAGCGCGGCGGAGAGGGCGGATTCGGGCACCCCGGCGGCGGCGATACCTTCGAAGGCGAATTCAAACGCAAGGATGTGCCCACCGAGCGGATTGAACATCATCATGACGAGGATAAATAACGTCTTGTGATCATGGATCAACCATTTCTGTAACTCTTTGTCTTGAAAGCTGTTTTATTCGTATTGTGTAAAATATGGTCAGTCGGGCAAAAAAAATCCTCCTTCGCCCCTTGAAGCCCGGATGAACGCCCCCATCTTTAACACCACGAGGCAGGGCGTGAGAGCATGCCCGGCATTCATCCCGAAACTGATACGGACTTTCTTAAGGAGAGCTTTCAATGAAAATTCGTCCATTACATGATCGCGTTATCATCAAGCGCAAAGAAGTTGAATCCAAATCGGCCGGGGGCATCGTTCTGACCGGTTCCGCGGCGGGTAAATCCACCCGTGGCGAAGTACTGGCAGTTGGCCATGGCCGCATCCTGGAAAACGGCGAAACTCAACCGCTGGATGTGAAAGTAGGCGATATCGTGATTTTCAATGACGGTTATGGCGTGAAGATAGAAAAGATCGACAATGAAGAGGTCTTGATTCTGTCCGAAAGCGACATTCTGGCCATTGTTGAGGCGTAATTCACGCGTAATCATCTGATCTGAACGAATTCAAGGGAAATTCAAATGGCAGCTAAAGACGTAAAATTCGGTAACGAAGCTCGTATCAAGATGCTTCGCGGCGTTAATGTTCTGGCAGACGCGGTAAAAGTGACCCTGGGTCCTAAAGGCCGTAATGTGGTACTGGATAAATCATTCGGTGCTCCTGTCATTACCAAAGACGGCGTGTCCGTAGCGCGTGAAATCGAACTGGAAGATAAATTCGAGAACATGGGCGCCCAGATGTTGAAGGAAGTCGCCTCCAAAGCCAATGACGCTGCGGGCGACGGCACCACCACTGCTACTGTTCTGGCTCAATCCATCGTCAATGAAGGTCTGAAAGCCGTTGCCGCTGGCATGAACCCGATGGATTTGAAGCGCGGTATCGACAAAGCGGTGATCGCCGCGGTTGAAGAACTCAAAAAATTATCCGTGCCTTGCGCCGATTCAAAATCCATCGCTCAGGTGGGCACCATCTCCGCCAATGCCGACGAAACTGTGGGCGAGCTGATTGCCCAGGCCATGGGTAAAGTCGGTAAAGAAGGCGTTATCACCGTTGAAGAAGGTTCGGGTCTGCAAGACGAACTGGATGTTGTCGAAGGTATGCAATTCGACCGCGGTTATCTCTCCCCTTATTTCATCAATAAGCCGGAAACCGGCGCTATTGAACTGGAAAACCCGTTCATTCTTTTGGCTGACAAGAAGATCTCCAATATCCGTGAAATGTTGCCGGTATTGGAAGCTGTCGCCAAAGCAGGCAAACCGCTGCTGATTATCGCTGAAGACGTTGAAGGCGAAGCCCTGGCGACTCTGGTGGTCAACACCATGCGTGGTATTGTTAAAGTTGCCGCCGTCAAAGCACCTGGTTTCGGCGACCGCCGCAAAGCCATGTTGCAAGATATCGCCACCTTGACCGCCGGTACCGTGATTTCGGAAGAAATCGGTTTGGAACTGGAAAAAGCCACCCTGAGCGATATGGGTCAAGCTAAACGCATCCTGATCACCAAAGATACCACCACTATCATCGACGGCGTCGGTGACAAGGCTGATATCGCTAAACGCGTTACCCAGATCAACAAACAACGTGACGAAGCCACGTCTGATTATGATCGTGAAAAACTGTTGGAACGCGTAGCTAAACTGGCTGGCGGCGTTGCAGTCATCAAAGTCGGCGCTGCGACCGAAGTTGAAATGAAAGAAAAGAAAGCGCGCGTTGAAGATGCCCTGCACGCTACCCGCGCAGCCGTTGAAGAAGGCGTGGTTGCCGGCGGCGGCGTTGCCCTGATTCGTGTTGCCAACAGCATCACTGAATTGCGTGGCGACAACGAAGATCAAAACGTCGGCATTAAGATTGCCCGTCGCGCGATGGAAGCGCCGTTACGCCAGATCGTGGCCAATGCCGGTGAAGAACCTTCCGTCATAGCCAATAATGTTAAGGCCAGCAATGGCAACATGGGCTATAACGCGGCTACGGAAGAATACGGCGACATGATTGCCATGGGTATCCTGGATCCGACCAAGGTCACCCGTTCTGCGTTGCAATACGCGGCATCCATCGCCAGTCTGATGATTACCACCGAATGCATGATTACCGAATTCCCGCGTGACGACAAAGCCGATTTAGGCGGTGGCGCCGGCGGCGGTATGGGCGGCATGGGTGGCATGGGCGGCATGATGTAATGCCCCCGTTCTACAAGTAGCTTTTTAAACCCCCGGATTCCGGGGGTTTTGTTTTTTGTGGCAAAAAATTATCAAACTTGTCGTTTTTAAGGTATAAACAGTGGGCGGTATGGGCAAAGTTATCAGTGTTTTCAAGCTGGCGATTGCCCGAAGGATTCATGGTGCATAGTCGAACTTTTGCCGTATATATTAAAATTCGAGGAAAACGATGCGAATCAAATTTTTACTCTGTCTTTGCGCAGGCACGTTATTACTAACGGGATGCAGTACCAATACGGAATTGTCTTCAGCCGGTCAGGCGGTTAAATTCACTGATGCCCAGCCAGCCAGCAATTGCCGTCTGCTCGGGAATGTAACTGGCACGCAAAGCACCTGGCTTTCCGGACAAGGCGGGCAAGACAGCTCTATGCGCGGCGCAGCCAATGATTTAAGAAATAAAGCCGCCGCCATGGGCGGTAATGTCATTTATGGCGTGGGCAGCCCGGTTTCCACCACGGACAAGTACCTCTCGGACTACGTTCCGTTGGATAGCAAGCTGCAGGGCCAAGTTTATCAATGCCCGTAGAGTCTCCCCGATCGCCGTCATCGTCCCGTTATCCTGGACGATGACGTCTGTTACTCTTGACGCAGTTTAAGATCGATTATCGATTTACTGCGTTCTCCGCCTATTTCCCTGGCCAGTTTTGGCACCAGATAACCGGAAACCTGAGTTATCAGTTGCTGCATAATGCTGCGGGCTTCATCATCGGGCACCATGTAATGCGCCGCCCCCCGCACTTTATCCAGCACGTGCAGGTAGTAAGGCAGTATGCCGGCGCCGAACAGGGCCTCGCTCAGCGCCGCCAGGGTATCGGCATTGTCATTGACGCCCCGCAGCAGCACGCTTTGATTCAGCAGCGTCACCCGCGCCTCGCGTAGCTGTGTCATACTCTGCCTCAGCGCTTCATCAATTTCATTGGCGTGGTTGATATGGGTCACCAATACCACCTTGAGGCGGCAATTCGCCAGTCGATGGCATAATGCCTCGGTAATGCGGGCGGGTATCACCACGGGCAAGCGGGTATGAATGCGCAGGGTTTTGAGGTGGCTTATCGCCTCCAGGTCGCTTATCATCGCCGCCAACTCGCGATCCTTTGCCATTAAGGGATCGCCGCCGGAGAAGATGATTTCATTGATTTCCGGGTGTTGGCGCAGATAAGCCAGCGCGGCGGGCCAGTTGGCCTGATTGCTCTGGTTGTCCTGATAAGGGAAATGGCGTCTGAAACAGTAGCGGCAATTGACCGCGCAGCCGCCCTTGACCAGTAATAACGCGCGATTGCGGTATTTATGCAGGAGTCCCGGCACCGCGCTGTGCTGTTCTTCCAGCGGATCGGTGCTAAAACCGGGCGCTTCGAGAAATTCTTCGCGGGAAGTCAGAATTTGCTTTAATAAAGGATCATGCGGATTGCCTGGCTCCATGCGACGGATGAACGCGCGTGGTACGCGAAAGGGAAATAACCGCCGCGCAGCGGCGCCTTCACGTAGCTCAAGGTTGTTTTCCAGATGCAACTGTTGGAGTAGCTCAAGGGGATCGGTGACGACATCAGCAAGTTGCAGCAACCAATCTTCTCTAGTTGGGGTGTTTCGGGTTACAATATCTGCCATTTTTTTGGCTTAATGACCAAGTTTAAATTAAGAGGACCACCATGGCGTCTTATAGTACCAATGAATTCCGTTCCGGTCTCAAAATCATGCAAGACGGTGAGCCGTGCGCGATCATTGATAACGAATTTGTAAAACCGGGTAAAGGGCAAGCGTTCAACCGCGTGAGAATCCGCAAACTTATCTCCGGCAAAGTACTGGAAAAGACGTTTAAATCCGGTGATTCGGTGGAAGCGGCCGATGTCATGGATGTGAACTTGACTTACCTTTATAACGACGGTGAGTTTTGGCATTTCATGAATAACGAAACCTTCGAACAGCTGGCCGCGGATGTGAAAGCCGTGGGCGAAAACGCCAAATGGCTGGTCGAACAGGCTGAATGCGTGCTAACCCTGTGGGACGGTCAACCGATCGCGGTGACGCCGCCGAATTTCGTCGAACTGGAAGTGACTGAAACCGACCCCGGCCTCAAAGGCGATACCGCGGGCACCGGCGGCAAGCCGGCTACGCTGACTACCGGCGCGGTGGTTAAGGTTCCGTTGTTTGTCCAGATCGGCGAAGTGATTAAAGTGGATACGCGTTCAGGCGAGTATGTTTCTCGCGTGAAATAGGGCATGCCCGTCGTCTTTCAAGCTGCGGGTACGTTGGTTGTGGCTCGAAAGACGACACGGTGTCAGCGTCAGCCGGAAATGCTGTGATTGAGCGGTTTTTCCGGTGGTTGTTCAATAGGGGAATCGGGCGATTATGTTATTGCGCGGGATAAAGCTACTCGTTGTGACTGCCGTTGCGCTGGCGGTGCTGAGCGGATGTAATACCGCCAGAGGGGTCGGCCGGGATGTGCGGGCGGTGGGCGGAGCGATTTCACGGGCCGCCAAATAGGCTGAATTGATAAATTTTCAGGACGAAAACGGGCAATGTATCCTTTTTTTACTAAGCTTAAAGAGACCTACCTCTCAAGCTCGTATAAAAGGAAATAATTATGCTCAAGAAAAGTTTATTTGTTGTCGTCTCTCTGTTGATACTTTCGTCTTTGACCGCGTGTAATACCACCCGTGGGGTCGGCGAAGATGTTTCAGCCGGTGGTCAGGCTATTCAGCGCACCGCCAATTAAGTCAAACGCGGGCACAGTGTGTTGAATAAAGCAGGGTATTGATCGGTATGGTAATTCCTGCTCTGTAAAGTGCGTTGCGGTTTACAATTACAATGACCTTATAACAGAGCCCTGCCAGGTTACTGTCTGATGCGTCGCCTGAGCATGTTGTATGGACAAATCCTGCTATTGATGAAAAATATTTTTTCCTTTGTTTTTCGTCACTGTCAAATCTCTATTGCGCTACTTCCGTAGCGCCCCCACGGTCTTTTCCTTTCCTTATAATGTGTCGATATATCAGTTGCTTTACCGTCACTCTGAAGGTTGGCTTCCCATATGACGATTATTTTTAGCATTCGGTCCGTGATGTTTTTCGCGCTTAGCGCGCTATGCCGTTTGCTGAATCGATTGGACTTAAAATGAATGACAATTCATCGTGCTTTTACCAGGCCGTGAGCGGTAATTATATTTGATACGTGCGTCAAAAGTTTGACCCATTTATTTGTGTATAATATAAAGTTTGGTCCATTTTATATTTACTATTTTGGGTACTTGATTAATTAAAAAAATACCCGTTTGCCAATCCATCTTCTTTGACTTGACAGAAATCAACACCGCGCTAATCCAACCCTTATAATCTGCTAGATTAAAACATAGAACTTTCTGCCTTTGCTTGTTTCCAATGGAGGGACTCCATGTCAAATGAAGAAGATGTACTGATAAACCGAGCGGGATTGACCGATAAGGTCAAGAAGTCGCGTTGGCCTGCCCGGCTTGATTTATTGCAAAGCCTGTCCGGTTTGCTGCTGTTCCTGTTTATGTGTGGTCATATGTTTTTCGTCGCATCGATCTTGTTGGGCCGTGATGCGATGTGGACTGTGACCAAATTTTTTGAAGGCTATTTTTTTACCGGCGGTAAAAGCTACCCGTGGATCGTTTCCATTGTGGTGGGATGCGTCGCTGTGCTGTTTGTTGGTCACGCCATGCTGGCGGTAAGAAAATTTCCCGCCAGCTACAAGCAATATCATGCCTATCGCGTTCACATGAAAGGCATGAAGCATGAAGACACCACGTTATGGATTTGGCAGGTTTATACCGGGTTTGCCTTGTTTTTCCTGGCCTCGGCGCATTTGTACCAAATGTTTTTCTGGCCGCAAAACATCGGTCCTTACGGCTCAGGTGGGCGTATGTGGACAGACATGTTGTGGCCTTATTATCTGATTATGTTATTGGCCATTGAGTTACATGGCGGTATCGGTATCTATCGCCTGGCCATCAAGTGGTGTATTCCTGATGCGCCGCGTAAAACCTTGAAAAAGATCAAATGGGGTTTGACCGCATTTTTCTTGATCATCGGGTTCTTGACCTTGATCTCTTATATGAAGATCGGTTATGACCACAGAAATAATCCTAATGAACGCTACACCCCGTCCTGGGCTGTTGAATCAGTAAATGAGGGTGGTAAATGAAAACTATCGTAACGGACGTATTGGTTATTGGCGGCGGTCTTGCCGGTTTGCGGGTAGGTATTGGCGCCAAACGCCGCGGACATGATGTCACCCTTCTTTCACTGGTTCCCCCGAAACGTTCCCATTCCGCAGCTGCCCAGGGCGGTATGCAGGCCTCGTTGGCGAATGTGGTCAAAGGGCAGGGCGATACCGAAGACATCCATTTTGAAGACACGGTGCGCGGCAGCGACTGGGGCGCGGATCAGGATGTTGTGCGCATGTTTGTCAATACCTCGCCTAAAGCCGTGCGCGAACTGGCCGCCTGGGGTTGCCCGTGGAGTCGTATCACCAAAGGCGATCGCGAAGTTATCATCAATAGCCAGAAAGTGACCATTACCGAGCGTGATGAAGCGCAGGGCTTGATTGCGCAGCGCGACTTCGGCGGCACCAAAAAATGGCGTACCTGCTATGTTTCCGATGGTACCGGCCATGCCATGCTGTTTACCGCCAGCGATCGGGCTATCGCCGAAAAAATCGATATCCACGAACGTAAGGAAGCCCTGGCGCTCATTCACGATGGTTCCCGCTGTTATGGCGCCATTGTGCGCGACCTTATCACCGGCGAACTGGTTGCTTATGTGGCCAAAGCCACGGCTATCGCCACCGGCGGTGCCGGCAGACTTTACCGGGTATCCACCAACGCCATTATTTGCGAAGGGATGGGCCATGCGCTGGCGCTGGAAACCGGCGTCACGCCGCTGGGCAATATGGAAGCCGTGCAGTTCCACCCCACCGCTATCGTTCCGGCCGGTATCCTGGTTACGGAAGGGTGCCGCGGGGACGGCGGGCTATTGCGCGATGTGGACGGCCATCGTTTCATGCCGGATTATGAACCGGAGAAAAAAGAGCTGGCGTCCCGCGATGTGGTGTCGCGTCGCATGGAAGAACATATTCTGAAAGGCAAAGGCGCCAAGTCGCGTTTCGGCGATCACCTTTGGCTGGATATTACGTTGCTTGGGCGTCATCACATCGAGCACAATCTGCGTGAAGTGAAAGAAATCTGTGAAAGCTTCCTGGGTATCGATCCGGCGGAAAACTGGATTCCGGTTCGCCCGGCGCAGCACTATACCATGGGCGGGGTTCGCACCAAGCCAACCGGCGAGTCGCGCTCATTGAAGGGGCTGTTTGCCGCCGGGGAAGCCGCTTGCTGGGATATGCATGGTTTTAATCGTCTGGGCGGTAATTCGGTGGCGGAAACCGTGGTCGCCGGGATGATCGTCGGTGAGTATATCGCTGATTTTTGCGACAATATTGGCAACAGTATCGATATCCCCATGGGCTTGGTGCGTGAATTCGGCCAGCGGGAACATGCGAAGCTCGATGTTCTGCTCAATGGCAAAGGAACGGAAAACGCCTTTAAGCTCAATATTGAAATGCAGGACACCATGACCCGCTGTGTGGGTATTTTCCGCGACGGTAAAGCGCTGGAAGAAGGCGTGGCCAAATTGCAGGAATTGTTGGTTCGCAGCCGCAATATCGGCGTGAGCAGCAGAGTGGCCGGCGTTAATCCGGAACTGGTGATGGCTTACCGGGTGCAGAAGATGATTAAGCTGGCCCTGACGGTGGCGTACGGCGCGTTGCAACGTACCGAGAGTCGCGGCGCTCACTTCCGTAAAGATTTCCCGCATCGTGATGATCAGCAGTGGCTCAAGCGTACGCTGTCTTATTGGAAAGATGAAAATGCCGAACTGCCGGATTTGCAGTACGAACCGCTGGATGTCATGAAAATGGAACTTCCGCCGGGGTGGCGTGGTTATGGGGCCAAGGATTATATCGATCATCCCGATACGCCCAAGCGTATGGCGGAAATCGAAGAAATCAAAAAACAGATGGCCGGCCAGGATCGTTTTGCCATTCAAAACGCTATCATGCCCTATAAAGATAAGCTGCCTGAAAAACTGCGCGGACTTAATGAACGCATCGATGAGCCACTGGATAGATGAGCCTACACATGAACGAACAACAAAAAGTTGCCGCATCCGGCGCCCAAATCCCAGTCGCCGTAACCACCGGACCGGGGAATGAACCACAACAGGAGCGGATGCTGACCATTCGCGTGTTGCGTTATAATCCTCAGGACCCGGCCAGTAAGCCGCATATGCAGTCTTACCAGGTCGAAGAAGCGGTGGGGATGACGCTGTTTATCGCGCTTAATGAAATTCGCCAGCATCAGGACCCGACCCTGCAATTTGATTTCGTCTGCCGCGCCGGTATTTGCGGCAGTTGCGCAATCATTATCAATGGCCGCCCAAGACTGGCTTGTCGTACGCTGACCAAATCGCTCGGCACTGAAATCTCATTGACGCCGCTGCCTTTCTTTGAACTGATTGGCGACCTGTCCGTCGATACCGGCAAATGGATGCACGGTATGAGCGAACGGCTGCAAACCTGGGTTCATACCAAAGAGCAGGAACTCAATCTGAGCAAAGCCGAGGAGAAGATGGATCCGCTGTTGGCCGAGAAGATCTATGAACTCGACCGGTGCGTTGAATGCGGATCGTGCATCGCCGCATGCGGCACCGCGCAGATGAGACATGATTTTATCGGTGCGGTGGGTATGGGCAAAATCGCCCGTTTCCGTATGGATCCCCGCGACGAGCGCACCGATGAGGAATACTATGAAGTGATCGGCGATGACAACGGTATCTTTGGCTGTATGTCGCTGTTAGGCTGCCATGATGTCTGCCCGAAAGAGCTGCCGTTGCAAACGCAGATCGCTTTTCTGCGCAGAAAAATGGCCACCCTCTGCTAGCGCATTCATTGCGGCTTGCAACATAGACAACCCCCGCTTAGCGGGGGTTGTTTTATTCCACTAACCGTTGTTGAATTTCTCCTGCGTTGACTTATGACGGAGAAACTGAACGTCCGCCGGTGACGATGAATTTGTATCGCAGGTGGGTTTACGGGTAGACTTCATCCCCTGTTGAATCTCGGAGGGACTCCATATGAGCGAAATGGCAAGCTGGCAACCAAGTGCCTCCATCGCTAACTTATTGAAACGTGGGGCATTGACCGCACGTATCAGGCAATTTTTCACCGATCGCGGCTTACTGGAAGTGGAAACCCCGGCCATGAGCCAGGCCACGGTAACGGATGTGAATCTTGTTCCGTTCGAAACGCGGTTCGTGGGTCCCGGCGCGGTGCAGGGCTTGACGCTCTACCTGATGACCAGCCCGGAATATCATATGAAACGTTTGCTGGCGGCCGGGAGCGGGCCTATCTTCCAGATGAGCCGCTGTTTTCGCAATGAAGAAGCCGGCCGGCATCATAATCCCGAGTTCACCCTGCTGGAATGGTATCGTCCGCATTACGATATGTACCGGCTGATGAACGAAGTGGACGATTTGCTGCAAGAGATATTGGATTGCGACAGCGCTGAAACCGTCTCCTATCAGCAGGTTTTCAACCGGCATATCGGGATTGATCCGCTTTCAGCCGATAAAGCGCAACTGTGCGAAGCCGCGGCAAAACTCGATTTGGCCGAGATCTGCACCCCGGACGAAGATCGCGATACGATTTTGCAACTTTTGTTCGCCACCGGAGTTGAACCGAATATCGGCCGCGACAAGCCCACGTTCGTTTATCATTTCCCCGCGACCCAGGCGGCATTGGCGGAAATCAGCACCGAGGACCACCGGGTCGCCGACCGCTTTGAAGCCTATTACAAAGGGGTGGAACTGGCGAACGGTTTTCGTGAATTGACCGATGCGACGGAGCAGCGGCAGCGGTTTATGCAGGATAACCGAAAGCGCGCCGCCAGAAACCTGCCGCAGCAGCCCATTGATGAAAATCTGCTCGCAGCGTTGGAGCACGGCATGCCTGAATGCGCAGGCGTGGCTTTAGGGGTGGATCGCCTGGTGATGCTGGCGTTGAAAGCCGAAAGCCTTGACGATGTTATCGCTTTCCCGGTGGGCCGCGCCTGAACGTGGCCCGCTGATCCGCCTATCCGCCGCGCCTGCCTGTTTATTCTAACGGGCAAGCCAGGCGGCTCAGGGTCTTATTGACCGCCGGCTTTGAATTCGCCGGGGCGTGTTGTCCCTGTCATTTTCACCTGGAACGGCGGGAACGGCATTTCGATGCCATGCCGGTGATATTCCTCGATAATCAGTTGATTAAGCTGATGACGCAACGGCATGCGGTGGCTCATTTCGGCGGCATGCACCCGTAATTCGAAGATCATGATGCCTTGCTGCAAATCCACTAAAAACGCTTCCGGCGGCGGAGTGGCCAATACCAGGGGGCAGCGTAGCGCCGCCTGTTTCAGGAGTTGGGTGATTTCTTCGCTGTCGGCCTGCGCCGGCGCCGGGATCGTCAGCACAATGCGCGTGACGGAATCCGATAACGACCAGTTGATGAACTGTTCAGTGATAAAGGCCTTGTTGGGCACGATAATCTCTTTGCGGTCCCAATCGGTTATGGTGGTGGCGCGGGTATTGATGCGGGTAATGGTGCCGGTCAGCTCGCGGATGGTGACGGTATCGCCGATGCGGATCGGTTTTTCAAACAGAATCATCAGCCCCGAAATAAAATTCGCGAAGATTTCCTGCAAGCCAAAGCCCAGCCCGACGCCGAGCGCCGCCACCAGCCATTGCAGTTTGGCCCATTCGATGCCTATCCATGAAAAACCGATCAAACCGCCGATCAGCATCAGGGTATATTTGGTCAGGGTGGTGATGGCGTAGCCGGTGCCGGGCGACAGCACCAGATGTTGCAATAACGCCAGTTCCAGCAGCGCCGGCAAGTTTCTTACCAGTTGCGTGGTGATGATCAGCACCAGCACCGCAATCAACACCGATGCCAGTGTGATGGGCTGTATACTGTCCACCCCGTTGACGCTTGAGTTGACATCCCATAACCGAATATTTTCCAGAAAGCTGAAAGCGGAATGGATTTCCGACCAGAGCAGAATCACCGCCACAAACGCCACCAGGGCCAGCAATGAGCGCACCAGACGGAGCGATTGAGCGCTGATCACATCCAGGTCCATCACCGGCTCTTCCACTTCAGCGGCCGTGTCATTGGGTTGCGCCGAGGCGGCGTCGCCTTCGAGGCGCGCCCGCTGCGCCAGGATTTCCGCCCGCCGCTGTTTGGCCCGTTCAAAGGCAATGCGTCGCCGCTGGATAAACATCCACCGGCGAATAACATGGTAAATAACCAGCAAAAAGAACCAAATGGCCACCGAGGTTTCCAGCCGCGCCAGCAAATCCTGCGCGGTGGACAGATGGCCGAGGCAGGCCGCTATGGCCGCCGCCAACGGCGCGCAGATCAGCACATTCCATAAACTGCGGTTGGCCGCGTTGTCTCCCGACCCGGTCTTGTCGAGATACAACGGTATGCCGGCCCGTTTCAGGCTATTGGTCACCAGACTCAAGGCGGCGCACAGCAGCACGAAGCAGACTCGTCCCAAGGTGGCGGCGAAGTCGCGTTCGTCAAGATTGTCGAAGGTGATTAACGCCATGATAAGCGGCACGATCAGGCCGGTGGTCAGTGTGTAATAACGCATGGCCCGCACCACGCTGCGTTCCGGCCAGCCGAGATGGGCGATGAACAAGCCGCGCGGATGGGCAAAGTGAGCGCTTACCATGAAGAGCCATAATACCGGGACCGTGGCGATCACGCCGTCGCCAATGGCCACCGCAATCGGGTAGGGCCAGGCATGCCGCAAGCCATAGCCCAGCGCCGCCCACAATACCGGCAAGGGCAGCGCGCCGATAATCGACCAGAATACGGTGCGCAGGGTAAGGAAGAAATAGTCTTCGCTGACTTTGCCCACTTTGCTGGCGGACCGATCGAGAAAACCATGGTAATGGCGGCGGGAACTGATATTGAAACCGACCAGCAATAGCGCGCAAAGCAATGGAATCAAGGTGTCCTGGCTGGTGGCCATCATCAGAAAGGCGCCGGCTAATTGGGTAAAGGTGTCCAGCGACAATAAACGCCGCAGATCCTGCACCACCTGCAACGGGAACGATAAACTCAGCGGGCTGACATCCGCCGCCCAGAACAGATAGCGATGGGCGTCATCCTTGATTTCCGCCATGGCGTCCACCAACTGGGTATTAGCCACCTTCAGCTTGGTCAGTTCCAGGATCTGGGTATCATAGCCCGACAGCAGCGAATTGAGCAGATCCCGCTGCGTGTCCAATTGCGCCGCCAGGATCTGGCTTTGTTCCGCGGTGAGCGGCGAACCGTCGTCTTGTTTGCTTTGCGCCAGCAGCGGCAATTGGTTCAACAGTTCTTCATAGTGCAGCCGGTTGACGCCCAATTGCGCCATATCGCTGTCCACTTGCTGTGGTTTGGGCAAGTCCGGTAAGCGGGCCACCTGCGCGCGCAGCGTTTCTCCCAGGGCGGCGGAGTCGCCGAGCCATTGCGCCTGCTCGCGCAGGGTGTTCAGCGCTTGCCTGACCTGTAAGGTTTGAGCCATTGCCCGGCGTCGCTGGGCGGCGATGAGATCCCTGCGCTGCGCCTGTTCGTTCAGCGCCATCGACAGATCACGGTTGACTTGCAACTGGCTACTAATCGCCTTGGGTAAATCGCCGCTCTGTCCGGCCAGTAGTTCGGTGCGTTCAAGCGCCTGTTTGGCTTCTTGTTGGCGCAGGTTGGTTAATCTGTTGCGTTGCGCCTGTAGCGTCAAATCCATCAGGTCATGCTGTTTTTTAAACACTTCAGTACGCAGGCGCGATAATTCCAGCCGATTATTGGCGCTTAATTGCGCCAATTCCAGCTCGTCGATTCGTGCGCGCAGCGCGGCGGATTCCGCCAGATACATTAGGTTTTGCGCTTTGGCCATGGGCGATGCCGCGGCGTTGTTGCGCGTTTGCAATTGCTGTTCGGCGTTACGGAGATTTTTGCGCGCGGCGTTTTGTTGTTGCGGCAGTTGCGTGACCGAATCGCTGATTTCCCGCGTGAGTTCATGTTCTTGCTGTACCTGCCTGGCCAGCTCCAGCAATTTGCTGTTGGTCTGAATGATCTCTTGGTCAAGCTCGTTGGCGGATAATCTGGCGTCGGCCGCGGCGGTGTTGTCCGATTGGCTGGCTAATTGCACGCGCAGCGCCTTGGTCAGTTTGGGGAAGTCGTCGATGGCGCTTTGATATTGCCTGGAGCGTTCAATGGACGCTTTGCCCTCGGCAATGAAATTCAATGCGCTTTGCAGGGAACGAACGAGATCCGCCTGATTCGGCGAACTTTTGCTGGTTTCGGCCTGTTGAAGCTCTTTTCTGATCTGGGCTTCATCAGGTAGCGTGGCGGCCAGGAGCGGGGCGGCCAGTATCCACCCCAGGAGTACGATTACAATCAGACGCACGTATGTTCTCTCATAGTCACCTTCGATATTCTAAGGCGTTGAATCTTCGGCCGTAAGCGTCAACCCGACGGCCAGGCGTTCGCCGACCCGCGTGGCGACGCGCGCATACAGGGGATCATTGAGCGTGACGCGGCTTTTGGCGAACAGGTTCACCACGGTGGAACCCAGTTTGAAACGGCCCATCTCCTGGCCTTTCAGCAATACGACCGCGGTTTTATCCTCGGCCGCCGGGTAGCGCCAGCGTTTGATGATGCCTTCGCGTGGCGGCGTGACGGTGCCGGCCCAACTGGTCTCGATGCTGCCGACGATGGTGGCGCCCACCAGAATTTGCGCCATGGGCCCGAATTCAGTGGTAAACAGGCAAATGACCCGTTCATTGCGGGCGAACAGATTGGGGATGGCGGAGGCGGTCAGCGGATTAACGGAATAGAGAGAGCCCGGCACATAGATCATTTCACGCAGAACCCCGTTACAGGGCATATGCACCCGGTGATAATCACGCGGCGCCAGGTACGTCGTGACGAATACGCCGTCGCGGAATTCCTCGATTGCGCGTTCGTTGCCGGCCAGCAGCGCTTCCAGGCTGTAATGATGCCCCTTGGCCTGAAAAACCTGATCGTCGATAATCGGCCCTAACTGGGAGATGGCGCCGTCCGCCGGCATGACCAGGCTATTGGGGTCGGTGTCGATGGGGCGGGCGTCGTCGCGCAGCGGGCGCACAAAAAAGGCATTGAACGTTGGGTAAGCGGAGAGTTCGGGTTGTTGTGCTTCCTGCATATCCACCCGATAGTAACGTACAAACAGGCCGATTATCATCTTCGCCAGCCAACGTGTCCGGCACTCAGCGACGCGGCCGGCCAGTTGGGTCAGCCAAAGTTTCGGCAGAATATGCTGCAATGCTATCTTCATCCTATCTAGCACGTAAGACCTCGTACATGAGTAATTAAAAATATCCAACCAAGCGCGGGAAGAGTGTAATGCCGGTCAGATTAAATGTCAGTGATCCGTTTCGGAAAAAGATTTACGTGTTTTTACTTGCGACATGCTTTCCAGAATTTGGTGATAATTATCGAAACGCACGGCGGATATCGCGCCCGATTCCACCGCGGCGCGAATAGCGCAACCGGGATCGTTGTCATGCCGGCAGTCACGGAATTTGCAACTGCCCATATATTCCCTGAATTCGATAAAGCCGCGGGTGACTTGTTCCGCTTCCAGGTGCCATAGGCCGAATTCGCGTACGCCGGGAGAATCGATGACCTGGCCGCCCTGTTTGAAATGATACATGCGCGCCGTGGTGGTGGTGTGTTGTCCCAGACCGGAATTATCGGAAACGTTATTGACGGTGATATTCGCCTGGTCGGCGGGCAACAGCGCGTTCAGCAGGCTCGATTTGCCGACTCCCGATTGCCCGGCGAAAATGCTGATGCGCCCGGTCAGCGCGGTTTCGAGCTGATCCATTCCTTCGCGGGTTTGGCTCGACACCATAATGACCCGGTAACCGATGTCGCTGTAAATCGCCATGGTTTGATCGACCCAGGCCCGCGCTTTTTCATCGAGCAAGTCGATTTTATTGAGCACGATCAGTGGTTCGACTTCTATCGTTTCGCAGGCCACCAAATACCGGTCGATGATATTGAGCGACAATTCCGGCAGTATCGCCGATACGATAACGATTTGATTCATATTGGCGGCGATGGGTTTGACCCCGTCGTAAAAGTCGGGGCGGGTCAACACCGAGGTACGGGGATGAACGGCTTCGACAATACCGCTGATGCCGGTCAGCGCGTCATTGCTTGAACGCCATACCACGCGATCGCCGGTTACCAGCGAGATCAGCGTTCGGCGCAGATTGCAGCGGTGCAGTTCGCCATCGAGCGTCTCGATATCGGCATGCATGCCGAAACGGCTGACGACAAAACCCTCTTGCGCTTCACCCAGGGACGAGTCATCCGGCGCCAACCGGTGAACGCCTGGTCCTAGCCGGCGCTGATGGTTAGTTTGAACACGCCTTTGTTGGCCTTTAGTCAGTTTATTTTTGCTCACTGCGCCTCACATGTGGTACATGAATCGCCCGTGGCGATGAAAACGTCTATGATACACAGTATTCTACCAGAAACGCCTTAAAACCCTTTATATCGAGAAAAACATGTCGGTAAATGAGAACAACCTTATTTGGGTAGACCTGGAAATGACCGGGTTGGATCCGCAGCGGGATCGCATTATTGAAATTGCAACGCTGGTGACGGACGCCAATCTGACCGTATTGGCCGAAGGCCCGGTATTGGCGATACATCAGTCGGACGAACAATTGGCGGTGATGGATGACTGGAATGTCCGCACGCATACCGCCAGCGGGCTGGTGGCCCGGGTTCGCGCCAGCACCGTCACCGAGGACGATGCGGTGGCGCAAACGCTGGAATTTTTGCGCCAATGGGTGCCGGCGGGCAAATCGCCAATCTGCGGCAATAGCATCGGCCAGGATCGCCGTTTTCTGTTTCGCTATATGCCGGAACTGGAAGCGTATTTTCACTACCGCTATCTGGATGTCAGCACGCTGAAAGAACTGGCGCGGCGCTGGAAGCCGGAAATTCTGGTCGGCTTGAGCAAAAAGAATTGCCATCAGGCGCTGGACGATATCCGCGAGTCGGTGGCGGAATTGGCCTATTACCGCGAGCATTTCATCCGTCTTTAGGCGTTGGCGCGGCGTAAATTGACGTTAAAATCAGCATATCGGTGCTTTTATCGTCAATCAAACCGAAAGTGTTTTATTTTCGTCTTGAGGGGCTTGCAGCCTGATATTTTTCTCGTATAATGCGCTCCCCATACCGACGGTAAATTTACATCGTCAGCGTGTATTTATGAATGCGGGAATAGCTCAGTGGTAGAGCACAACCTTGCCAAGGTTGGGGTCGCGAGTTCGAGCCTCGTTTCCCGCTCCAAATATCGGTTGGCAGATTTTTGTTGAGGTCTGCGAATCATCTAAGAAAGGGCCTTACGGCTCTTTTTTCGTTTCCGCGCAGTCAATTCTAATGATACCTCGATCAGTATTGCAGAAAAGGCAACAATCATCGCCGTCAAGTTCAGGTTGTTGTTAGAGAAAACTACGACAAAACCTTAACGTAGGTAATGTTCAACCGCCGGAATAACGGGACTTTCACCAAATCCAGCAGGATGGCGAAGATCACGGCGGCGGCCAGCGTACCGGCCACTATTCCGCCGAACGAGGGTTTTACCATATCGCCCAATACTAATTCCACGGCGGGCACCGTTTTCCATACGCCATCGCGTTTGACTGATGAGGTCAGCGCCAGTCGCGATTTTAGCGCGGTCAGCGTCGCCTGGGCGCGGCTTTCCTGAAACAGCCCCAGTACAGCGTTAAAGATCAGCAATAGGGTGATGATCGCCGCTTCAAGCATCCAAGGCACGGGCGCCCAGAATTTTTCCAATGCACTTCGCAAGGGATGCACACTGGTGTCCGGCATGGCGTTGGGGCCGGATTTTGCCAATTGTCGGCGGGCTTCATCACTGGTCAAGCCGTTTTTGGAAGGTTCCGGAGTTTTTTGACCGTCACTGGTTGGCTTCGTGAGGTTTTCTACCGCCATTGCAATTGCCTGCTGGGGTTATGGATACATTAAGTCATGCTGCGGTTTTCCGTGCGGTTGTCATTAATCAGCCTAGCGCTTATCCGAGAAATAACCAGTGGTTGGTTTCGCCGAGAGTAGCCCATGCAATGCCAACCGCACGAGATCGCCCGAGGTGGGATGCGCGATGATCGCCATGACCGGCGCATGGGCGAGCTCGTGCAGCAGCGCCCCAAGCATTTCGCCATCGACATCAACCGCGAGATTCGGGCATCGCGCCGCGAGGCGCGCGCCGAGTTCGCGCCAGCAGGTTCGAAAATTTTCCTCCTGGCGTTGCAGTAGTTGCGGATCCGCAGCGGGTTGGCGCGCGTATTCCAGAATCGCCAACGCCCAGTTGCCGCTACGGGAGCGATGATCGGCCCAGCGCGCGACGGCGTCGATGATCGCGTCGGTACTTGATGCGAGATCCATTTCCCCATAGAGATCGTCAAGATTCGCACGGCCTTCGGCTTCGATGGCGGCAAGAAAGAGCGTCTCTTTGTTTTCGAAGTTGGAATAGACCGCGCCTTTGCTAAACCCGGCCTCTTCAGCGATCCCGTCAATGGAGGTGCCGGCATAGCCGTCGCGGCGAAAGCGTTGCCGCGCGATTTCCAGCAGCCGATTTCGGGTGACGGCACGGTTTTCACTCCGGGTTAATCTCGCCATATTCCTTCGCTTATCCTATCGCTGTCGCCTAGATTCTATGTGATACTCGATAGTATCTGAATTGCCGCCGGTATCAAAATACTCTGGGCGGACAAACCGCGGTTAAGCAGGAGTGGTAACTGATGAAAAAGAATCATCCCGGCTATAAAGTGATGGAAATCGGCGAGGCGCACCCGCTAGGATGGCAAGTCCCTCCGGTGGATGATCTGCGTTCCGCCATTGAACTGCTAAAGCAGATCCCCGGGCAGTATCTCGAAACCGATCATGAAGTGGATCCCGATGCGGAACTGGCCGGCGTCTATCGCCACGTGGGCGCGGGCGGGACGGTCATGCGGCCCACGCGCATCGGGCCCGCGATGATGTTCAATAACGTCAAGGGTTATCCCGGCTCGCGCGTTCTGGTTGGCCTTCTGGCCAGTCGCGAACGGGTCAGCCGTTTGCTCGGCGCGCCAAAGCGCGAGTTGGGCATCCAGATGGGACATGCCAGGATGGCGATAATCCCGCCGGTTGACATTGGCGATCGGGCGGCTCCGTGCCAGGAGGTGATATACCGCGCCGATGATCCCGATTTCGATTTGCGCAAACTGCTGCCGGCGCCGACCAACACGCCGGAAGATGCCGGTCCGTTTTTCTGCATGGGACTGGTGCTGGGCAGCGATCCGGATGATCGCGATAATGTCGATGTCACCATCCACCGTCTTTGCGTGCAGGGCAAAGACGAACTGTCGATCTTTTTCGCTCCCGGCCGTCACATCGATGCGTTCCGGCAAAAGGCCGAGGCGCGGGGCGAGCCGCTCGCCGTGTCTATCAATATGGGACTGGATCCCGCAATTTACCTTGGCGCGAGCTTTGAAGCGCCGACCACGCCTTTCGGTTTTAATGAACTCTGTGTCGCCGGCGGGTTGCGCGGCAAGCCGGTCGAACTGGTGGCCTGCGTGACCGTGGCGCAGAAAGCCATCGCCAAAGCCGAAATTATTATTGAAGGCGAGATCTTGCCGGGCCGGCGCGAGGCCGAAGATCAGAATACCCATACCGGCAAGGCCATGCCGGAATTCCCCGGCTATACCGGCGATGCCAACCCTTCATTGCCGATTATCAAGGTGAAGGCGATCACGACGCGCCGCAATCCTATTCTTCAGACGCTGGTGGGACCGGGCGAGGAACATGTGAGCCTGGCCGGTATTCCCACGGAAGCGAGTATTTACAATGCGCTTGAAAACGCATTGCCGGGCTTGCTCAAAAATGTTTATGCGCACAGCGCCGGCGGCGGCAAATTCCTGGCGGTGCTGCAAGTGGCCAAGCGCAATGCCGGCGACGACGGCAACACCAAACAAGCCGCGCTCATTGCTCTGGCGGTCTATCGTGAATTGAAGAATGTCATCCTGGTGGACGAGGACGTCGATTTATTCGATAGCGATGATGTGTTGTGGGCCATGCAGACCCGTTTTCAGGGCGAGATGGATACCACTTTCTTATCCGGCGTAACCGGCCATGTGCTCGACCCGTCGCAGTCGCCGCTGTATGACCCCCGGCTACCCGATAAAGGCACCACATGCAAAACCATTTTCGACTGCACCGTGCCATTTCACCTTAAAGCGCACTTCGTGCGAGCGCAGTTCAAAGACGTTGATCCGAGTCTTTGGGCGCCGTCGCTATTCGGCAAGCCGGCCTCATAAATCGGTAAACGATCCGGGAACCGCCATAACCCCTTGCGACTATTTTTATGCGCCATGCGACGGATCTGACGTCGCTGGTACGTTTAATAATAAGAATGGTCGCAAAGCGCGCAATTCTAAAACCGGTAAAATCTTGCAGGTCAATTCTGGCAAGGCTCCATGGTTCAAAGGAGAAGACCCTCTTGCAGCAAGAGACCGATCCCGATCTGGCGTTGCTCATTCGTTTGGCCGCGGGCGAACCCCAAGCCATGCGTCAATTGGTGGCGCGCAAGCTGCCGGCATTGCTGGCGCTGGCGCAGCGGATGCTTGGCGATCGGGCGGAAGCCGAGGACGTGGCGCAGGAAACCCTGGTCCGCGTTTGGCGGAATGCGCCCTTTTGGCGGCCGGGTGAGGCGCGATTCGATAGCTGGCTCTATCGCGTGGCGCTTAATCTTTGCCTTGATCGTTTACGCGCGCGGCATGAACGGCCGGCGGATGACGCGCGCTTGCCGGAAAACGCTGATCCGACGCCGGCGCCGATCGAATTGCTGGCCGGGCGTCAGCGCAGCGCACAAATCAAAGCTGCGCTAGCGAAGTTGTCGCCGCGCCAGCGCCAAGCGCTGGTATTGCAATATTTCCAGGGATTGCCGCTGGCTGACGTGGCCGGCCTGATGGATCTCAGCGAGGAGGCGCTGGAAAGCTTGCTTATCCGGGCGCGTCGGAAATTGCGTGAATTATTATTGGACGCCAAGTCTAAGGAATCGTTATGACACCTCATCGTTTTCGGCAATTGCTTGATGCCTATGGCGCCGATATAGAACGCTGGCCCGTGGCGGAACGCGCCCAGGCGCGGGTGTTAGCGGCGCAGGCGCCCGCTGACCTGCGCGAGTCCATTGAACAAGCCCGCAGGCTGGATGATTGGCTTGGCGAGTATCAGGTGGCGCCGCCCTCAGCCGAGCTTGAAACGAAAATGACCGCGACGGCATTGGCGTCGCCGATAAAGCAGGTCAGCGGGCAGCGTCTCATAACCGGCTGGCTGGGCCTGGGTCTGGCGGGGATCGGGCTGGCGGGCCTGCTGGCCGGGGCAGTGGCTTTCTCGACGGCGTTGTCCATCGCCACGCCTAAATCACTGCATGAGGGCTTGATCGAGAGCAGTGATATTTTTGGCGTCAGCGCTGTCGAATGGAGCGATTTATGAATGCCGCAACGAAGATAAAAAGCGCGCTGGTGTTTTCGCTGGCGCTAAATCTGTTTTTTGTCGCGGCAATCGGCGGGGCGGTGTTGCGCTGGATTATTGTCGAGTGGATGTTCGAGGAACAGTCCGGCCAGCAGCACGGCATGCGTTTCGTCACGGAAGCCTTGCCATCGGAGCAGCGCGGCGCCTTCCGTAACGCTTTGCGCGCCGCCCGCAGCGAGAGCCAACATGATGTGCAAGCCGCGCGCGAAGGACGGCGCGAAGTGGCGCGCCTGCTGTCCGCGCCGGTATTCAACCCACAGGATGCCGAAGCCGCCGCCGCCCGCACTCGCGCCGCCGATATGGCGGTGCGTTCCCGTGCTGAAAGCGCGGTGATTTCATTTGCGGCCACCCTGTCGGCCGAACAGCGTCAAGTACTGGCCGACGCCTTGATACAACATGGCCCGCTACATGTGCCGGCGTCATCACCGGCGGCGCCGACGCAACTGTCTGGAGGGGCGCATGGCGGCAATAACTGACGTCGCGCTGGCCGTTAATCATTTTGGTCTTGGCGCCCGGCCCGATGAAACCCTGCCGCCCGATGGCCGGGGTTATCTACTCGACCAGATCGAGACGTATTCGGCCTACACCGAACCATGGAGCGCGTTGCCCGCCAGCGCTGACGTTTTGACCGCCGATATGCAGGCACAATACGCACTGCGTGGGCAAAGCGCGCAAATTCGCAGCGATGCGCAGCGCGATCGCATGGCTGCGCAACATGACATTTACCAGAATGCCGTGCAGGCCCGCGCCTTGAGCGCGCTGCTGACGCCGACCCCCTTTATTGAACGGCTGGTGCATTTTTGGTCGAATCATTTTGCGCTTTCCGTGGAAAAAGGCGCGGTCATCGGACTGGCCGGCGGTTTTGAAGCCGAAGCTATCCGTCCTCATGTGCTTGGCCGATTCGAGGATATGCTGATCGCGGTGGAACATCATCCGGCCATGTTGCTCTACCTCGACCAGACCACATCGATTGGACCGGACAGCCCGGCGGGACTCAGGGCCGACAGCAATAAGACGATGGGGGAAAACGCGCCTAAACGCGGTCTTAATGAGAATCTGGCCCGTGAGGCCATGGAACTGCATACCCTGGGCGTCCGCTCCGGTTATACGCAAAACGACGTCACCGAATTCGCTCGCGCCTTGACAGGCTGGGGCGTGGCCGGACCGGTGGAGGCGGCGCAGACCGGCCGGCCTCACGCCGACCCGGAGAACAATTCAGCGCCGGGCACATTCCAGTTTTTCCCGGCACGGCACGAACCCGGCGACCGTACCGTGCTGGGCCGCCAATATAGTGCGCAGGGCGAAGAACAAGGGCTGGCCATTTTACGGGATTTCGCCGCGTCGCCGTCGACCGCGCAACATCTCGCCGCTAAACTGGCGCGCCATTTTTCACAGGATACGCCGCCCCAGCGATTGATCGACCGGCTGACCCGGACTTTTCTTGAGAAAGACGGCGATTTGACGGCGGTTTACCACACGCTGCTGGCCGCCCCGGAAACCTGGGCCTTGCCGGCCGTCAAGTTCAAAACACCTTGGGAATGGCTGATCTCAAGTTATCGGGCGCTGGGACGCCAGGATTTGCAGGACATCAAATTCGCGCAGTTAATGACGCAACTGGGGCAGCCTGTTTGGCGTCCCGGTTCGCCGGAGGGCTGGGATGATATCGCCGCCAGTTGGGCCGCGCCGGATGCGTTGGTGCGTCGGGTGGAGATGGCGCAACGTTTGGCGGCGCAGGCGGGCGATTGGCGGGACCCGCGGGCGTTGGCGCGGCTTGTCCTTCCGAATATCTTAAGCGAGTCGAGCGCCACGGCCATTGCCCATGCTGAAAGCGCCGTTTCCGGACTGGCGCTGCTATTGGTTTCACCGGATTTTTTGAGGCGATAAAACATGCAACGACGTGATTTTTTGCGCTGTGCGGTGATTGCCGCCGCCAGCGCGATGTTTGTTCCGCGAGTCGTGTTCGCCAAAGCCGCCACCGAGCGCCGCTTTGTGTTTATCATACAGCGCGGCGCGGCTGACGGGCTTGATACGGTTATTCCTTATGCCGACCCGGATTATGCCCGTTTACGCGGCGCCGCCGCGGTGGAATCCGCCGTCAGGCTTGATGGCACTTTCGCGCTGCATCCGTCGCTGGTCGAGACCGCCAAGCTCTTTACGCAAAAGCAGGCCTTGTTTATGCACGCCGTGGCATCGCCCTACCGGGACCGTTCGCATTTTGACGGGCAAAATATTCTGGAGACCGGTGGAACCCAGCCTTACCAGATCAAAACGGGCTGGCTCAACCGGTTGTTGTCATTGTTGCCGCATGAAGATCACGAGGCCGTTGCCCTGGCGCCGACCGTGCCTCTGGCGCTGCGCGGCCCAATTGATGTGATTTCCTACGCGCCGTCTGCTTTGCCGCAACCGTCGGACGATTTATTATTACGGGTTGCCCAGCTTTACCAATATGATCATCAATTGCACGGGCTGTGGTCGGAGGCGATGAGCGCCCGCAGCATTGCCAATGGCGCTGATCCGGGGGCGGATCATTCTCGTAAGAATTCAGCCAATATCGGCGCTATGGCGGCGCATTTTCTGAGTCAGCGCGAGGGACCGCGTATCGCCATGATTGAGACCGACGGGTGGGATACGCACACCGCTCAGACCGGCCGGTTGAGCAATCAGCTCAAAACGCTGGATACGCTGGTGGCGTCACTGCGTTTGGGCCTGGGCGCGGCATGGGACCAGACCACCGTTATGGTGGCGACCGAATTCGGCCGTACCGCGGCCGCCAACGGCACCGGTGGTACCGATCATGGTACCGGCAGCGTCGCCATGTTGTTTGGCGGCGCGGTCAATGGCGGTAGGGTATTGGCCGATTGGCCGGGCCTCTCGCCGGGCGCGCTGTATCAAGGCCGCGATCTACGGCCGACGCTGGCTTTGGATGTGCTGGTGACGGCGGCGGTCAGCGAGTGTTTTGGTCTTGACCCGCAACAAGCCGGACACGTGTTGTTTCCCGCGATGAAGGCTGATTACCGGGCGATTATGCCGCTACTGCGCCAATAAGGCCGCTGTACCGGGCCAGGAGGTCGCAGGGTTTCGTTGGCGGTGATGTTGATGGGTGAGCTAAACCCCTCTCCGGTGGCGATATTCTGGTCGATAACGCCATTACTGCATAAAAAGTTCTTGTCAGCCTTAAACAACTGGTACATAATGCTGTCCGTCTTCAGTAAGACACTATAAATATCAACGGAATCAAGTGATTGCATAAAACATAACGGATTAGATGCCGGTTTTATCCCTGAAGGACTTTGTTTTATAGATTCTGGCGGTTTTATAGCGTTGCGCACTCATCGAGAGTGCGGCGATAAGAAATACCATGTAGTGTGCGGGAATAGCTCAGTGGTAGAGCACAACCTTGCCAAGGTTGGGGTCGCGAGTTCGAGCCTCGTTTCCCGCTCCAATTCTCTTGTTATAGACGTTTGTTGAGGTCTGTAGCCTGTCAATACCATAGGGTTATCGCCCTGTTGTCTATCCATTCAAATTCTTTGTATATCCTTCTAATCATGCCAAACCAGAGATAAATAGAGCAAAATTTTATCGCCCTATCATTATCTCTTATTTTCACAGCGCCACGGTGGATAACCACGCCGGGTATTCCAGCATATCGGCAACCGTTTTGAGCGTGGCTTCGCACTGTTGACGGGTGTTAGGGCCGCCCAGGCACAGCCGTATGGCTTCCGGCGGATTATTATCGGTGCAGAAGGCCGCGCTGGATACGGCGCTGACGCCTTCATTGCGCAATTTCACCGCAATATCCGATGGCGTCCAGCCCTGCTGCCGTGGCAGATGCAGCCAGAGATGGAAACCCTCCGGGTTGGCATCCAGACTATAGCCCTGCAACAAGCGGCGAGCCATGCTTTGCCGGAGCTGCGCTTCTTCCCGGATGGCGATGAGCATGCGTTCCGCCGTTCCGTCGCTAATCCACTGCGATGCCAGCGCGTTGGTAAAGGGGCTGGACATCACCGTCAAGGCTCGCATCGCGCCCGCCAGATGGCTGGCCTGGCGCAACGTCGGCGCCTGCACCCAGGCGATACGCAATCCCGCGCCAAAACATTTGGACAGACCGGTGATATACCAGGTCAGTTCGGGCGCCAGCTCGGCCATAGTCGGCAGTGTCGTTGACGGCAGCATGGCGTAAGCATCATCTTCGATGATCGGTATGCTGTAGCGCAAAGCCACATCCGCCAGCTTTTCACGCCGCCGCAACGGCAGGGTCAGCGTGGTTGGATTGTTGATGGTGGGGTTGAGATACAAGGCTCGGATTTGTCCGGTCTGGCAGGCGTTTTCAAACGAACGGGGCAGGGGGCCGTCGGTATCGCATTCCAATGCCAGTAACGTTATATCCAACTGAGCGGCGATGGCTTTCAGTCCCGGGTAAACCAAGGAGCCAACGCAGATCGCGCCGCCTTTGCGCGCCAACAGCGTCAGCAGGCCCACCAGTACGCTATGGATCCCCGGACAGGTGAGAATTTTATCGATGGCGACTTGTGGTAAACGCCTTGCCAGCCATTGGCCGCCGGCCGTCCTGACATCGGCCGTACCGCCAAAGTCCTGATAACGCAGCAACGGAAACAGATCGCGCTGCGCGAAAAGATTAATCGCGCCTTGCCGAATCTGGGCGACCAAATCCGGGATGTCCGGTTCGATGGGCAGGTTCATGGTCATCTCATAACCGCTGCCGTTGGCCAATGGCATCGTCGGCACTTTGCCGCGAATAAAACTTCCCGTGCCGGGGCGAGAGTCAATCAATCCCCGCTTGCGGGCTTCCGCATAGCCGCGGGTTACCGTGGTGTAGTTCAGCGCCAGCGCGGCGGCCAGATCCCGCAAGGGCGGCAAACGATCGCGCGGCTGAAAATCCCCGCGTTCAATCGCGTCATGAATCAGATCGGCAATCAATAAATACGCCGGGCGCTGGGGTTGGGAAGCTTGATACTGCGACCAATGGCTAAAGGGATTCATGCGCGTATTCCTGTCACAAGGCAGATCATCACTCTAGCGAAAGCCGCAGCTTGGATGCAATCAATTAATGTTAAATAATTTCGCAATGATTGCATATGATTGCTGGAATGTATCTTTTAAGTGCAATCATGCGTTATTAATGTGCGTTCTTTTTGTTGATAACATGTTTCATGTCAGTTCCCGCACGCTTATCTTTGCCGAATAAATTTTTTTTGCTCAGAAAACGCGCTGTTGATTGGTCAATGATTGCATGCCGCCTAAAAGCGGCTGGCATAGCTCTTGCTCCGTTACTGATGACATCACCGCGCCGCCACACAATGGCGCGTGACAGCAGCCGCTGAACCCCAGCGGCCATCGTAACCTGCCAACCAAAGAGAGTAAGACGATGCCTACAGTAACCACACCTGCTCATCACGCCGGCGATTTCCTGGTGGATTATGAAGAGAAAGTGTTTGAAGACGTTAAAGCTGAACCGGGTCAAAAAGCATTGGTCACTTTTCACACAGTGGCGTTCGAAGGCTCCATCGGTTTCGTCAATATGCTTCAGGCCACCCGTTTACAACGCAAGGGTTTCGACACGTCGATCCTGCTTTATGGCCCGGGCGTGACGCTGGGCGTTCAGCGCGGCTTTCCGAAGCTGGGCGACGAAGCTTTTCCCGGCCACCAGAATTACAACAACCAATTGACGAAGTTCATGGCGGAAGGGGGCAAGGTCTATGCCTGCCGTTTTGCGCTGCAGGCGCTGTATGGTCATGGCGAACCCTCGCTGATTGAAGGCATTCGCGCCATAAGTCCGCTCGACGTGCTGGATATTAAACTGCTGCACATGCGGGATAACGCGGTGATTATCGATACCTGGACCATGTAGGCGGAGGCGCGAAATGAGTCAGTCACGTACCGTACGCGCGGCGGCGGTTCAGATCGCGCCGGACCTGCACAAAGCCGGCAAAACGCTGGCCCGGGTTCTGGACGCCATCGATCAGGCCGCGGCCAAGGGCGCGGAGATTGTGGTTTTCCCTGAAACCTTCGTGCCTTATTACCCTTATTTTTCCTTTATCACGCCAGCGATGACCGCCGGCGCGGCTCATCTGCGGCTTTATGATGAGGCGGTGACGGTGCCCGGTCCGATTACCCATGCGGTGGCGGAGCGTGCCCGGCTACGGGAAATTGTGGTGGTGCTCGGGGTCAATGAACGCGATCACGGCACGCTCTATAACACGCAGCTGGTTTTTGATAGCAGCGGCGAACTGGTGCTTAAGCGACGCAAAATCACGCCCACTTACCATGAACGCATGATTTGGGGGCAAGGAGACGGCTCCGGCCTGAAAGTGGTCGATACCAGTGTGGGCCGGGTGGGCGCGCTGGCCTGCTGGGAGCATTATAATCCGCTGGCCCGCTACAGTTTGATGACCCAGCATGAAGAAATTCACTGTAGCCAGTTCCCCGGCTCGCTGGTCGGGCCGATTTTCGCCGAGCAGATGGATATCGCCATTCGCCATCATGCCCTGGAAGCCGGCTGTTTTGTCATCAACTCCACCGGCTGGCTGACCGACGCCCAGATTGAAGAACTTACTCTTGACCCCGCGCTGCAGAAAGGGCTGCGCGGCGGATGCAACACCGCGATCATTTCCCCGGAGGGCCGCCATATCGTCCCGCCCTTGACCGAAGGCGAGGGCATATTGATTGCCGATCTGGATATGGCCTTGATTACCAAACGCAAACGCATGATGGACTCGGTGGGCCATTATGCGCGCCCGGAATTGCTGAGCCTGCGACTTGACGATCGACCCGCGCGCTATGTGGTTCCCGTTAATAGCGTCCCTACCCTTGAAGGAGCGATTGATGACGACTTCCAGCCTGTCCAGACAACAACTGATCACTGAATTGCTCACGCAGGGCGTCAACGTTATCAACCCTTCCGAGCGTCATGTCAGCCGTCACGGCGGCGCCGGCCCGTCCGACCATCAGGCGGTGACCATCGATGGGGTGACGGTTATGGTGCCGATTTACACCCAGACGGCCGCCCGTTCGCCATGGCAGGTCCAACATGGTGAACAAGGGCGGACGACGCTGCTGAAAAACATGATTCCGGTACGCGATATCACTTTTGCCCGCAAGCCGCGTTTTTATGATTTGCGCACCGCGGAAGGGGTGCCTTATTCGCATATCGCCACCTTGCACGGTACTGACGTATTGGCGACTACCGTTTTGCAAACCTGCATTCGTTATGAAAACCGCCAGAAAGCCTGCCAATTTTGCGCCATCGGACAATCGCTGGCGGCCGGCAATACCGTGGAGCGCAAAACGCCGCAGCAACTGGCTGAAGTGGCGAAAGCCGCGGTGGAGCTCGATGGCGTGCAGCATATGGTGATGACGACCGGTACGCCGTCCGGCAGCGATCGCGGGGCGCGCCTGCTGGTGGAGAGCGCGCTGGCCATCAAGGCCGCGGTGGATTTGCCCTTGCAGGGGCAATGCGAGCCGCCCGGCGATCCGGTGTGGTACACCCGGATGAAAGCGGCCGGTATCGACTCGTTGGGCATGCATCTCGAAGCGGTGACGCCAGCCGTGCGCGCCCGCATTATGCCGGGCAAGGCGCAGGTGTCCGTGACCCAATATATGGAAGCGTTTGCGCAGGCGGTGGCCGTGTTTGGCCGCGGGCAGGTCAGCACCTACATCCTGGCCGGGCTGGGGGATACGGCGGAAGCGATTCTCGGCATATCCGCAAAACTGATTGCGCTAGGCGTTTACCCCTTTGTGGTGCCCTTTGTGCCGATCAGCGGTACGCCGCTGGCGCAACATCCGGCGCCTGACACGGCTTTTATGGCATCCATTCTTGAGCCGCTCAGTGGTTTGCTGCATGGGGGCGGACTGCGATCCGCCGATATCAAGGCGGGCTGCGGACGCTGTGGAGCCTGTTCATCCCTTTCCAGCTATGAACAGGCGTTGCGATGAGGAATATGACAATGCTCAACTGTGCCGAATACGCCATCAAATGGGTCACGTTGCCGTGGGAGCGCGATCGGGCCTATGCCTTGCGCCGGCGGGTATTTTGTCAGGAGCAGGGGTTGTTTGAACATGACGATCTGGATGATATCGATCAGCAGGCCCGGCTGTTGGTGGCCTTGAGCGTTGTGGCCGGCTGGCACGATGAGGTGGTCGGCACGGTGCGCATCCATGAGCAGCGGCCCGGTATTTGGTTTGGTTCCCGACTGGCGGTTGATGAAAGCTTCCGCCGCCAGGGGCAATTGGGGCCGGCGCTGATCAGATTGGCGGTAAGCAGCGCCAACGCCGTGGGATGCCGGGAATTTTATGCCCGTGTGCAGCAACAGAATGAACCGCTGTTTAAGCGTATGCATTGGCGGACCCTCGACGTCATGCTATTGCGCGGCGTGCCGCATGTCCTGATGCAAGCGGAACTGGCCCACTATCCCCCTTGTTATGATCCCTTGAGCGGCATGGTATTGGCCGGCCGTACGCGGCGCGTACCGCTTGAACTGGCGCCGTCGCTGACTGGAGCGCCATTATGAACATATCGCTTGAAGACTTGCTGGCACAGGTGCGCAGTCATGCCGGGATTGAGCACAAACGCGATATCCAGCGGGTGGCCGGTGCGTTGCGCGAGGCCTGGCCGACGGAGCACGCCAACGGCGACGATTGCGCGGTGCTGGATGACGAACAGGGTTATAGCCTGCTGGCGATGGAAGGCTTTATTAATGCCTTCGTTGAAGCCGATCCCTGGTTTGCCGGCTGGTGCGGCGTGATGGTGAATCTCAGCGATATCGCGGCGATGGGCGGTCGTCCCGTGGCCATTGTGAATGCCTTGTGGAGCGCCGATGAGGCAAAGGCCGCCCAGATCCTCGCGGGCATGAGCGCCGCCTCGCGCGCATGGCGGGTGCCGGTGGTCGGCGGTCATACCAACCTGCGCAGTAACCAGTCGCAATTGGCGGTGGCGGTGTTGGGTAAAGCGCGTTGCCTGTTGAGCAGTTTTGCCGCCCGCGATGGCATGCAATTGATTGCGGCCATCAATCTGGCGGGCCGCTGGCATCCGCCGGGGTACAACTGGGATGCCGCCACCTCGGCGGACCCGGTCGCCTTACGCCGGGCGTTGGCGGTTCTGCCTGCGCTGGCTGAGGAAAAACTGGCGATCGCGGCAAAAGATATCAGCCAGGCGGGGCTGCTCGGCACCCTGGTGATGTTGTTGGAAAGCGCTCAACTCGGCGCCACCGTTGAGCTGAACGCCATCCCTCGTCCTGAAGACTGCGATTGGCCATCCTGGCTCTGCGCTTTTCCCAGTTTTGGCTACCTGCTGGCGGTGGAACCCCCGCATGCCGCGACGGTAATCGCCCGTTTCAACGCGGTGGGCGTCAGCGCCGCCGCGATTGGCGCGCTGAATGATAGCCAGCGGCTGATCGTCACCCAAGACCAACGGCGCGCCTGTTTCTGGGATCTCGCCACCACGCCCTTAACCGGCATGGGTCACTGAATTCTGGAGGTTATTATGCCCGCAATGCACTTTACCGTCCGCTGGCCGGATGGCAGCAAAGAAGAGTGTTACTCGCCGTCCACGGTGATTGAAAAACATTTCAGCATTGACCACGCCTATACGGTGCAAGAATTTGTGCTGAAGGCCAAACACGCCCTGGATGAAGCCAGCCAGCGCGTGGCGGCCAAATTCGGTTATGCCTGTTCCAGCGCGCTGGATCAGGCGGCCGCCATAGAGCACACCGCGCAGCGGTTCGCCGCGGGCGACTTGGTGGTCATTGAAGAAATCAGCGTTATTGAAAAATAATCCAGACAGGTGGAAAGCGTTATGCGACGTAAAACATTTCCGGTAGTGATCATCGGCGGCGGCCAGGCCGGACTGGCCATCAGTTGGTGCCTGACCCAGCGAAAGATCGCCCATGTGATTCTGGAGCGTTATCAATTGGGCTGGGCCTGGCGGGCGCAACGGTGGGATAACTTTTGCCTGGTGACGCCAAACTGGCAGTGCAAGTTGCCCGGTTTCCCTTACGATGGCGATGATCCGCACGGTTTTATGGTGAAGGATCGCATTATCGATTATATCGAACGCTATGCGGCGTCGTTCAATGCGCCGTTGCGTGAAGGCATTACCGTGCAGTCGGTCAGCCAACAGGCGGACGGGTATCTGCTGACCACCAGCGATGGCGATTATGCCGCGCAACAGGTGGTGGTGGCGGTGGGCAATTATCATCGCCCGCGTTTTCCCGATATCGCCCGACGCCTGCCCGCGCATATTACGCAGGTGCATTCCGCCGATTACAAATCGCCCGCCGCGCTGCCCGCCGGCGATGTGCTGGTGGTCGGCTCGGCGCAATCGGGCGCCCAGATAGCGGAGGACTTGCATCTCGGCGGTCGGCAGGTTCATCTGTGCGTCGGCAGTGCGCCGCGGGTGGCGCGATTTTATCGCGGTCGCGATGTGGTCGCCTGGCTGGACGATATGGGCCACTATCGCTTGACGGTAGATCAACATCCGCTTGGCGAAGAGGCGCGCCGGAAAACCAATCATTATGTCACCGGCCGCGATGGCGGGCGTGATATCGACCTGCGCGCCTTCGCCTTGCAGGGCATGAAGCTCTACGGCAGGCTGCAAGACTACCGTGACGGCAAACTTATCACCGCCGATGATCTGGCGCTTAATCTGGACAATGCCGATGCGGCGTCGAAAAAAATCACGGACAGCATCGACGAATGGATTGATAAGCAAGGGATCGCCGCTCCGGCGCAGGCGCCTTATATCCCCGTGTGGCAACCGCAAAATCCGTCCCGCGAGATTGCGCTGGACCGTATCTCCGCCGTGATCTGGGCGGTGGGTTTTCATACCGATTTCAGTTGGATCACGGCGCCGGCCTTTAACGATAAAGGCTATCCCCTCCACCAGCGCGGCGTTTCGCAAGCGGCTGGCTTGTATTTTATCGGATTGCCCTGGTTGTGGACCTGGGGGTCGGGACGATTTGAAGGCGTGGGCGAAGATGCGGAGTATCTAGCAGACGCCATCGCCAGGCGCATCGATCAGGCGGCGGTTGTTGACAGCGAGGTACCGTCAAATGAAAACATTACCGGCTGAACAGACCGCGACCGATGATCCCTTTCAGCAAGATTTCTGGCGGCGACAGGCGGCCTTGCTGGATTGGCATACGCCGTTCACCCAGGTGGCGGTACCGGTGGACCAGGGGCCTCGCTGCCGCTGGTTTGTCGGCGGCGAGACCAATATCTGTCACAACGCGCTGGATCGTCATCTACCCCATAACGCGGATAAAACGGCGCTGATTCATTGCGATTATGCCGGTAACGAGAGCCGCGTCAGTTACCAGCAGCTGTTTGATGACGTACAGGCGATGGCCTGGCTGTTGGCGGAGCATGGCGTACAGGTCGGCGATCGGGTGGTGATCTTCTTGCCCATGATCCCGCAGGTGGCGGTGTCGATGTTGGCTTGCGCCCGGCTTGGCGCGATTCATGTGACGATCTACGCCGCCGCGGCGGCGGAGGTTTTGGCGCGGCGCATCAGCGACAGCGCGCCAACCGCGGTGATTTATTGCGCCGACCCGCGCGGCCGCGACGAGATGCTGTCGATAAAAGATGTCCGCCGGCGCGCGGGAGTCAGGCCGGCGGCGTTGATCGACATCGCTGATGCGGATATTCAGCGCGAGTTACACGCCTGGCGAGGCCGGCCGCTACCCTGCCGTTGGCTGGCGGCCGATGCGCCGACTCATATACTCTATACCTCCGGCACCACCGGCAAACCCAAGGGCATCGTGCGCGATGGCGCGGGTTACAGCGTGGCGCTGCTGTCCTCGCTCAAGCATTTGTTCCGGTTGCGGGACGACGAAATCTTTTTTACCAGCGCCGATGCGGGCTGGGTGACCGGACACAGCTATGGCGTTTATGGACCGCTGCTGGCCGGTATTACCACGGTGATGCTGGAAAGCAGCGCGCTGAATAAACCAGGGCCGCGCTGGTGGCATTTGATTGAGCGTTTGGGCATTACCCGTATGCTGACCATTCCCGGCGCCATGCGGTTGGCCCGCCAACGTGAGGAAAATGGCGGGGCCGATCTCAGCCGCCTGCGGGCGGTTTACCTGGCTGGCGAACCGCTGGATCGCGCCACCCGCGAATGGGTTGAGCGGTACACGGGGGTCACGGTGCAAGACCACTATTGGCAAACGGAATCGGGCTGGCCGATGCTGGCCGGTGAAAACGGCGAGTTGAGTCCGGTGTTCTCCCGCCGGGTCCGGGTGCTCAATGTGTTGACCGGCGAGCCCTGCGCGGATGAGACGCCCGGTATGCTGGTGGTGGATAACACGCTGGGGCCGGGCGGAATGACTACGCTGTGGCAAGACGATGTGGATCACGATCAGCGCTATTGGCGCTGGGATCATGAACGCTGGTGTTATTTCACCCATGATTACGCCGTGCGGCGGCAAGATGGCACCCTGCGGGTTCTCGGCCGCCTGGAAGATGTGATTAACGTCGGCGGCATAAGATTATCGACCGCGGAAGTAGAGCAGGCCATTCTTGGCATGACCGATGTGGCCGAAGTGGCCGCGGTGGGCGTGGCTCATCCTTTGCTGGGGCAGATGGTCGGTCTGTATGCCGTGACGCCGTTGAAAACCCGGCGGGAAAAACAGCGGCTCAAGAGATTGATCATCCGGCGGCTGGTCGAACAATGCGGCCGCCATGCCTTGCCCAGACATATCTATTTTGTGGCGTCTTTGCCGCGCACCTTTTCGGGCAAACTCCTGCGCAGGATGCTGGCTTAGCCGTCACAACCGGCCTGGTTGGGCGTCGGGACACGTTCGGGCCGGCACGGCAAACGTTTCTTCAATGGCTCTTCATGCCGGCCGCGGTCATCATCAGGCGAAACATCATGGAAACGGCGCCAAGCGCCAGGATGCTGGCCGACCAGATGACGACCAGCCACATGACGCGTTTCCACAACCGAGCGGGTGTTGACCGCTGTTTTATCTCAAGCATCTGTTGCTCCGGTTTTTGATCAGTGGTAACCCGCATCCGGCTTGATTTTTCCGCGAAAGACGTAATAGCTCCAAAAGGTGTAAATCAGGATGACGGGAATAATCAGCAGCGCGCCGACCAGCATAAAACTCAGGCTTTGCACCGGCGCCGCAGCCTGCCAAAGGGTAATGGCGGGCGGGATGATTGTGGGCCAGATGCTGATGCCCAAGCCGGTAAAACCCAGGAAAATCAGGCCCAGCGTAAGCAAGAACGGCGCATGATGGGCCGGGCCTTTTACCGTATTGACGATTCCCAGGCTGCACGCCAGCACCAGCAGCGGCACGGGCAGGAAATAAAACAGATTGGGCAGCGAAAACCAGCGCACGGCGATGGCGGGGTGTGACAACGGCGTCCAGAAACTGATGGCGGCGACCACCATGAGCAGTGTCGCCGTCAATGGCGTAGCCAATGCCGACATTTTGCGGTGCAAGCCATGCTCGGTTTTCATGATAAGCCAGGTACAACCCAGCAGTGCGTAGGCGATAACCAGCCCAACGCCGCAAAATAACGGAAAGGGCGCCAACCAGCCGAGCGTCGGTCCGCTGTAGTGACGCGCGGTCACCTGAAACCCGTTGATCACCGCGCCGACCGTGACTCCCTGGCAAAAGGCGGCGATAAGCGAACCGGTAATAAAGGCCTGATCCCAGAAGGCGCGGTGCGCCGGGGTGGCCTTGAACCGAAATTCAAACGCGACGCCGCGAAAAATCAGCCCGATCAGCATAAGGGTCAGCGGCACGGAGAGCGCGTCGATTATCACGGCGTACGCCAGCGGGAATGCGCCGAACAGCCCGGCGCCGCCCAACACCAGCCAGGTTTCATTGCCGTCCCAGACCGGGGCGACGGTATTGACCATCATGTCGCGCTCGCCGGCATCTTTGTTGAACAGAAAAAGAATCCCGACGCCGAGGTCAAAGCCATCCATCACGATGTACATCAACGTGGCGAAAACGATAATGGCGAACCAAACGATGGAAAGATCGATACCCACGTTATTTCCCCTTTTGCGACAGATTCAATGATTCTTGCACGGCGGATAACGGCCGGGCCGGCGTGTTGGGCCTGCCCGGACCGCCTGCGGACAGGCGGAGGCCTTCGCCGTTTTGCGGACCTTTCTTGATAAGTTGCAACATATACAGGTAACCGACGCCAAACACCGAGGTATAGACCAGAATAAAGACGATGAGGCTGATGCTCATATGCATGGCGCCATGGGCCGAGACCGCCGCCGAGGTGCGTTGCAGCCCATAGACGACCCAGGGCTGCCGGCCGATTTCGGTGGTAAACCAGCCGGCCAGAATGGCAATCAAACCGGACGGTCCCATTAGCAGCGTAAACCACAAAAAAGGCCGGCAATGGTACAAACGCTGTTTGACGCGCAGCCATAAACTGATAGCGCCCAGCAGAATCATTAACATGCCCAGCCCCACCATGACGCGGAAGGACCAAAAGACAATGGTTGAATTAGGCCGATCTTCTTTAGCGAAGCTTTTCAGCGCCGGAACCTGTTTAGTCAGGCTATGGGTCAGTATCAGACTGCCGAGATAGGGAATTTCCACCGCATAGCGGGTTCTTTCCGCGTCCATATCAGGCAAGCCGAACAGGATTAACGGCGTCGCTTCTCCGGGCGTATTTTGCCAGTGGCCTTCGATGGCGGCAATTTTCGCCGGCTGGTGCTCCAGCGTGTTCAACCCGTGCATATCGCCCAGCATGGCCTGAATCGGCGAGACAATCAGAGCCATCCACAACGCCATGGACAGCATTTTACGAATGGCCGGGGTGTCGTGGTTGCGCAGCAGATGCCAGGCGGCGGAAGCGCCGACAAAAAAAGCGGTGGCCACAAAAGCCGCTGTCGTCATATGCAGCAGCCGGTACGGGAAAGAGGGATTGAAGATCACGGCGAACCAGTCCACCGGCACGACCACGCCATTGTGGATTTCATAGCCTTGCGGGGTTTGCATCCAGCTATTGGACGCCAGTATCCAAAAAGTGGAAATCAAGGTGCCGAGCGCCACCATGCAGGTGGCGAAAAAGTGCAAACGTAGCCCGACCCGGTTCCAGCCGAAAAGCATCACGCCAAGAAAGCCGGCCTCGAGGAAAAAAGCGGTCAAGACTTCATAGGTTAACAACGGGCCGGTGATACTGCCGGCGAATTGCGAGAAACCACTCCAGTTGGTGCCGAACTGATAGGCCATGACCAGGCCGGAGACCACGCCCATGCCAAAGTTGACCGCGAACACCTTGGACCAGAAATGGTAGAGGTCACGGTAGTCCTCGTTATCGGTTTTCAGCCATAAGGCTTCAAGAACGGCTAAATAACTGGCCAATCCAATGGTGATGGCGGGAAAAATAATATGAAAGGAGACCGTAAACCCAAATTGTATCCTCGCAAGGTGAAACGCATCTAATCCAAACATTGCTAACCTCTTATCGGCGCGGAATTCTTCAAATTGCCAACATAAATGAAAACGACGCGGTCGCCATTTATGCCGGAAAGAGGGACTTTCAGCGCTAAATTTTAAGGTCAATGCGCCTGTTTAAGTAGATGCAGTGGCGATGGATTTAAACTATAACAGTTGCTGTTATTCCTGTATTTGTCCGGTTTGTTAAGCTTATTATGTTGCAACTTGGTGAATCTGACGCCGGAGTGTCAATAAATGGTTAAATATAAGGAACTGTCAGAAAAATTAATGCAACAAATCAATGCCGACATCTGGCGGGTTGGGGATAAATTGCCTTCACTGCGAGAACAGACGGCCCGCACTGGCGTGAGCTTGATGACCGTGATGCATGCTTATGAGGTTTTGGAAGAGCAAGGCTGGATTTTGTCGCGTCCGCAGTCCGGCTATTATGTCGCCCCGAGAACGGCGTTTTTACGCGCGCCGCGGCAACAACCGCGGATGACGCTTATCGGCACGGTTGATGTCAATGCCTCTATTTTCGCCCTGCTCCGGGCTACCGGTGACCCCGCCGTGGTGCCTTTCGGTTCGGCGTTTCCCGACCCCTCCCTTGCGCCTTTGCGGCAACTTTCGCGATCATTAACGGCGGTCGCCCGCGAAATCACGTCCGATCAATTGCTGGAGCACTTGCCGCCGGGCAATTTTGCGCTTCGTAGCGCGATCGCCAAAAGGTACGCCATGCAGGGCATACATATCCCCCCCGAAGAAATCGTTATCACCGCCGGCGCGCTGGAGTCACTGAATCTTAGCTTGCAGGCGGCGACGCAACCGGGCGACTGGGTAGTGATTGAAAACCCCTGTTTTTATGGCGCGCTGCAAGCCATCGAAAAATTGAAATTACGAGCTATCGCCATAACGTCCGATCCGCGGTTGGGCATTGATTTGGCCGCATTGGAGGAAGCGTTGGCCTCAAAGCCCGTAAAAGCCTGTTGGCTGATGACCAATAGCCATAATCCGTTGGGATGCACGCTGGCGGACGAAAAGAAGCAACAGGTGGTGGCGTTGCTGGAAAAATATGGCGTAACGCTGATTGAAGACGATGTTTATAGCGAATTGTATTTCGGTTCGGTAAAACCCAAACCGGCCCTGGCTTATCGGCGGGAGTCCGGCGTTATGCATTGTTGCTCTTTTTCGAAAAGCCTGGTCGCCGGTTTCAGAATCGGCTGGGTGGCGGCGGGGCGATACGCGGAGGAAATCGAAAAATTGCAATTGATGAGTACGATTTCCACCAGTGTGCCGATGCAATTAACCTTGGCGAAATATCTGTCGACGCAGCGTTATGACAGCCATTTGAAGCAGTTGAGAAGAACGCTTGAGCAGCGAAAAATTGCCGCGTGGCGCTGTTTGAAACGGTATCTGCCTTCGTCGGTCAGAATCAATTATTCCGACAGCGGTTATTTTCTCTGGATCGAATTGCCAAAACAGATCGATGCCGGCGAGCTAAGCCAGATCATGTTGGACAATAAGGTGAGTATCGCACCAGGCAAGATGTTTTCCACGGGCAATAATTACAACCATTATTTCCGGATTAATACGTCTTATGAATGGCGAAAACGGGAAGAAGAGGCGGTGATCATGTTAGCCGCTGTGATTGATATGCTGATGGGCAGAGTATGAACCCGCTCGGTGTTAGATCGGTGCGCATCGGGCTTATCCCGCCAGGGGGCTCTGGCGGCTTTCGCCGCTTCGACCCCCATTCGACCAGCTCTCCCGAGGATTCGGATTGCGCTAACCCCGTTCGGCGTTGGTTCGTTGCACTGGTTTAGTACTGCATTTTTTTCAGATCGGCGATCAATCCGGGGCCGGTAGGGTTCCATCCGAGCAGTTGCCGCGTTTGTGCGCTTGAGGCCGGGAAATCCATGCCGGCAAATGCCGCCAGCCAGCCGAAATGGTTAACCGCTTCTTCCGGGGAGAGCGAGACCACCGGCACGTTTAAACCTTGGCCGATGACTTCCGCGATGTCGCGGACCGGGATGCCTTCCTCGGCGACCGCATGATATCGCGCGCCCGGTTGGTGTTTTTCCAGCGCCAGCAGGTAAAGATGAGCGACATCAAGCCGGTGCGCCGCCGGCCAGCGATTTAATCCGTCGCCGACATACGCCGAGACGCCCTTTTCCCGGGCCAACGCCACGGCCGGCGTTATCAGGCCCTGTTTCACCGGGTCGTGCACTTGGGGAAGGCGTACCACCGAGACGTTGACGCCGGCAGCCGACATGGCCGCTCCTGCC
>Ga0224527_1000222_pt1 | contig 44136 bp, 35 predicted proteins | sample CBST0metaG_FD_179882 | JGI IMG/M metagenome (GOLD analysis project Ga0224527, IMG submission 179882) | Peat soil microbial communities from Stordalen Mire, Sweden - C.B.S.T0 | ecosystem: Environmental > Terrestrial > Soil > Wetlands > Peat | place: Sweden: Norrbotten County, Stordalen Mire... | reverse complement strand
GGCATGGACCAGGGATATTGAAAGGAAAAATCCGTAGAGAAGGGGGATAATCAGTCGTTTCATGCGGCGGAACTCCGGGGTGCGAGGATGAATTGGGTTCCTTCCATCTACGGCCAGCCGCTACGAGTTGTATCAATCCCCTCGATCTTTACGGATGATTTGGCTGTACGCGAAGATAGGCCATCAGGATTTGCTTGCCTGTTGGTTTGGCGCTTCCGCCCCGCGGCTCGACGGTCACGAAGACCTTATTCAGGCGCGCAAGGGTCTTGGTGTCGTTAAATCGCAGAACCCATCGTTTTTGTGTTCCATCCTGATAAAACAGTCCCAGATTTACGTCCGGCTGCGCATCTCCGCTGCCCCAAGCCTGGAAGGCCACCGCCTGCTTATATCCGGCCTGTTTGTCGAGATCGTATCCATAGAAGACAAGGGATTTGTCTTTTGTATAGAAAATGCGGCCGAAGGGCTTAGCCGTTCGGCCATTGTCTTTTACATCAAAGATGTCGGTAATATAGAGATTTCGTGCGGCAATCAAGTCTCGAATTTCTCGATCGTGAGCGAGAAAATCCTTGTCAAGCGCCAACATGCGATCTTTCTCGTCGAGGGACGCGCTCAGTTCTCGAAGCCGCGTTTCAAGGAAACCTACGCGCGCGACTCGTGCTTGTTCGGCTCCGCTCGCCGCTGCTGAACTGGCGCGTAGCGACTGGATCTCCGACTGCGCATTTGTGAGTTGCTGGTGAAGTCCATCTCTTTCGTCGCTGGTCTTTTTCCACTCCGTTCGTGCCGCTGCCAGTTGTTGCGTAACGTCGGCCACGGTCAGATTCGACTGCTTGTATTGTTCTTTGGCAGCATCGAGCCGTTCTTGAAGTTTCTCCGTGTCCGGTTCGGTGGCTTTAGGAGCGGGGGGCGACATAACTCCAGGGTTCGCCAGTGTCACTGGTTTGGAAGCTCTCAAGGAGTTTTGCGGTGAGGCCGGTTGTCGTGCCGCATTTTGTTTCGACGGAGCAAACTGGAAGTAGAGTAGACCTGTGATGCCCAGAGCACAAGCCGCAAGCAATCCGGCCGCCACTGCCCACGGGATCTTTCGCCGGCGTTGTGGTTGCCGCGCGGCGGGCGCAGTATTCACTTGTTCCATGAGCCGCCGTTCGGCCGCTTCCAGGGAAAAGCCCGAGGTTATGGCTGCGCTTTCCGGTTCCGCAGCGGCGCTTGCGGCCATAAGGGGGATCACGTCTGCATGAAGGCGCTGATATTCTTCGAACCTTGTCCGGCAAGAATCGCAATAGGCAAGGTGCACCTGGAGGAGTGCCCACTCCTCGTCCGTCAGCTCTCCCGCGAAAAACAAGGTACTCAGGGCAATGAACTCGTCATGAAATTGAGGGTTCACCGGCTTAGCTCCTGCACGCAACAACTGCTGCCTAATCTTCTCACTTTGCGCTCATTTTTTAGGGAAAACATAGGAACGTAGCCGTTCAATGCCCCGGTAATAGTGATTTCTGATGTTCCCCAGCGTCTGGCCGGTCTTGGCGGCTATCTCGCGGAAACTATACCCCTCAAAGAGATGGAGTTCAAGGACCTGCCGCTGTTCTGTGGATATTTCTCCTCGCAGCCTGTCCAACAAGGCTTTGCCCGCAATCTGGTCTATGGATACTTGCCCCCTGGTTGCCGGCGACCGCTCTTCGTCGAGTTCCTGGACGCTGTAGTGATGACGAACATCCAGGTATCTTCTGCGGTCAATTGCCCGTTGGTAAGCCATTTGAATGATCCACGATGCGCCCGAACTCTTCTTGGCATCAAAAAGCCCCGCTTTCTGGAAGAGGAAGAGAAAGAGTTCCTGGAGAAGATCCTCAGCCTCGCTCTCATCCCGGAGGATGCGGCATGCAACGCTGAAAACGACATGTGCGTGTCGCCGGAAGAGGACGGATAGGGCTTCCTTGTCTCCCTGGGCGACGCGGTTCAGCAGCAGGTCATCGGATGATTCTCTGGGTTGGTCGGCAAGAGTGGCACACGACCGCCACGCTTCCGGCACTGTGGCTGTGCCAACGGTCTCCGCTTCTGGACCGGATGTACCCTTGCTTGGCTCCTGAACTCCCGCTCTTTGAGCTAGCACCTCCAATTCCGCCGCCATCTTCAGAGCCTCGGAGGATGAGCCAGGTTCAGTGCCTTTCTTGGGCAACGTACGGGACAAGTAGAGCGCAGCATCGGAACTCATAGTGCCCTCCCGTCACACACCAATGTCCAGGTTGCTGGAATTGCGGTATTGGGACATTGGTCAGCCATCAAGTTGTCGGTAATTACCCGTTGGGCAAATACCGACAACCGAGGACCATAAAACTCAGGATGGCTAAACGCAAACAAATTCAACCTCGGGTGGGAGTCGAACGAGCGTTCGGAGATGAAATGCGTAAGGCCCGATCTAGGAGCAAGATGTCGCAGATGGACCTGTACAAGGTTACTGGACTAGACCGTACTTTCATTAGCGATTTGGAACGTGGAATCCAGGGTCCCAGCCTCAGGACAGTGTTCCGCGTGGCTAAAGGAGTCGGCATGCAACCGGAGATTCTCATTGAAAAGACCAGGAATTCTCATTTTTTCGTCTTCCCGACCGACGAGAGACCACAGAGCAAGGCGAAGAAGGGCTGAGCCTGGGGTTTGGTGAAGTCGATGCTAACACCATTCTGTCATCAGAATCGGTCAATATGTGTAATTAGTCAATGAAATTGTACTGGTCACGTACTTCACAGAGCAAACGAGATAACCAATCCTGAGATCAATGGCTCTTCATCCTCTTGACGGAAAACAGTTTCGTGCCAGATTGGTGCTGCTTCGAAATGCCAAGGGGCTCACGCAGGAGCGGTTGGGTGAGAAAATCGGACGCGCAAACAACTACATCAGTCGCGTAGAAACGGGATTTATCAAAACCGTTCCCTACGATATTTTGGAGAAGTTGGCGCGTGTGTTGGACGTTACGATCGACGACCTCCTGTTCGTTGAGGGTCTGCAGGAATCGGAGAAGGATATCAAAGCGCGAATTTTACGTTTGCTTGATACTATAGATGCCAAGAAGCTTCGCAAGTGGTATCGCATACTCCTCATAACGATTGAAGAGTGACAATATTCACCGTTTTACGGGGTGGGTGCTGCGCGGCAGCCATGAGTACAGTGGCGACGGGGTTTTAGAGTCCTTTCAGCACGCAATTCGACCACGATTTAGACCCGGAATTCACCTTTCGGCCAAAAACAGGCCGGTTCCAGAGACCTGATCGTCGAGGAATCGACGACTTATCCTCCCGGCAAAAACGCCTGTTCGGCGTAGCGCCTTTATCGTGTTCGGTTATTTCGTTTAATTGCGATCATTTCGGATATATGATAATGGGAGAGGTATTTGCTATGTCTCCCGCCGCTTCTCCCACTCCGACTATTCCCTCCGAAGACGACGTCAAATTGGCGAAAGAGACCAAGAAGATTCTTGCACTGCGCTTGAGTTCGAACATGCCGCTTGACCTACGCGAGGTGAGCATGCCCCAGGAGCCTCCGATCAGGATTCCTGCTCCCGCTGCACATTTGCTCATTCAGATATTGGACGAGATGAGCCGCGGCAACGCCGTCAAGCTGCTTCCCATCCACGCCGAGCTGACAACGCAGGAAGCCGCCGATCTTCTGAACGTCTCGCGGCCGACGCTGATCCGGCTGCTCAACGAGGGCAAGATTGAGTTTCACAAAGTCGGAACGCATCGCCGCGTTCCATTCAAAAGCGCTCTGGCCTACAAGAAGCAAATCGACAAGGAGCGCAGGGCGACCCTGGCGGAACTGGTCGCCTATGACCAGGAGTTGGGAATCTGAAGATGGCCGCGCTTGTTGCGTTCTATGACGCCAATGTCCTATACCCGGCGGAACTCAGGAATTTCCTGATGTATCTGGCGACCACCGGCCTGTTTCGGGCCAGGTGGTCGAATGCCGTGCACGAAGAGTGGATTTCCAATCTTCTTAAGAACAGACCTGATCTCACGCGGGAGAAGCTGGAACGCACACGTCAGTTGATGGACAAGGCCACGCTTGATGCACTCGTCGAAGGCTACGAGGCGCTCATTCCAACTCTCAGTTTGCCAGACAAGAACGATCGTCATGTGCTTGCAGCCGCCATTCACGGCGGTGCGCACATAATCGTCACGAAGAATCTCAAGGACTTTCCGGCAAAGAGCCTTCAGAAGTTCAAGATTAAAGCCCAGCATCCGGACAAGTTCATTCTCAATCTCATCGCGCAAGCCCCGAGCGTCGTATTGCAGGCAGCGGAGGAACACCGTAAGAGCTTGAAAAGGCCGCCGAAAACAATCGCTGAATACCTGACATCGCTCGAATCTCAGGATTTACCTGAATCCGCAGCCGCCTTGCGACGCCTGTATGCGGCAATAGACGACTAATTTCTGAGATCGCCTGAAACTGTTTGAGGCAAGATCAAGTGGGTGGCTGCTGGCGGCGTTGCCTCGCGCACGCCCAACAGTTTCCTTCTCTCAAGCGGCTTTCGCTTTCGCGCATTGCCCGTAACCGAAAATGAATAAGCCCGATGAAGAACCGCACAAAGCAATTCTTCACGGGCTTATTCCGTCAAATCCCGTGTTCAACCCATCTCAGTGCTTTTCAACAAGCTCTTGATTCTTCCCGACCGTCTTGACCAGTTCCGCGAAATACACCGTGTGGTAATCCTTTTTCGGATAGAATTCCTCATCCACTGCCGGAATGAGAAACCCTGCGCTCTCCAGTTGGCCCCGGTAGATTCTGTGAGCGACCGCCGTCAGATGAGCTTCCTTAAAGGTAGGAACGCCATCGACAAAGGTCGGGGTCAGTCCCGACAGAGCAATCTTGTTGGTATCACGGCCGGATTGGGTGCCAAGAATGTTAAGCGCCTTCCTGTATTTTCTGTCGTAGAAGCTGACAGAGAAGTCCTCGAGCTTATCCATGAACTCGTGGGTATAACGCGGCGGGCGAACCAGCACGGTGATGACGGGCCGCTGCCAGATGAACCCGAGGCTGCCCCAACTGATCGTCATTGCATTGAAGTGCTTCTCGTCCCCAACGGACAAAAGCGCCCACTCATTGCCGATATTCTGGAAAGCCTTGCTCACTGCATCGTCTGCAATCGAAAATGGCATGGAATAAACCTCACCTTCTTCTTGCGATCTGTTTCTGAGAGCATCGATTTCTTCCCGGAAGGAACCGTCTTGCCTTCTTGTGTCGTCTCGACGGCCGGCGCTGAACGTGGCCAGTCCTGCTGATAGGAGAATAACTCTCGCAACTGGAGCGTAGCGGCGCCAGTTGGATCACGTTGCCAAACAGCAATCTGTTTTTTTCCGCTGACGGCGTTCTGGTCACTGCGGACGGTAATTCAACCTGCTCCATGCAGCATCAGTGCTTCAAGTCGTCCAAGAACTCAGACGCTGGCTCCGTGCCCGTCACGAGCAGGTAGTCGCGCGCCCGCGTGCAAGCTACGTACAGAAGTTGCCGCTCGGTGTTGTACACATCCTCCAGGTCCGCTTCGTCGGCTACCGTTTCGATTCTCTCCTGAAGCGGAATGATCTCGTCGTCGCAGGCCATGACTGCCACAGCCCTAAACTCCAACCCCTTCGCCAAGTGCATTGTGCTGACCGATACCCTCCCGGCAGCGGTATCGACATTTTCGTCCAGAACATTGGCGGACATTTCCGCCTTCGCAATCGCAGCTTTCGCGCGCTCAAGCTGCGCCGCCGAACGAACGAAAATGGCAATCTCTTCCCGCCGGACGCCCTCGGCTGTCAACTGCTGAAGCCACTGGCCAACGGTTTGAATCTCCCGTTCCGTCGATGCCAGCACTTGAATACTTGGCCTGGGACCATTGAAGAGCGAGACCGTGCCTTTCCGCTCTTCCTTGTTGCCGTCCACGTCGGAGATTTCTGGATCGAGCAAGCGATCAGACTGGAAACGAATCTGATGAGAGGTGCGGTAGTTGATCTTCAGCGTCGTAGACCGTCCCCGCACATCCACACCTGCGGCTTTCCAGGAAAACGGCTGCTGGAAAATGCGCTGCCCAAGATCGCCGGCAAAAAATAGCGCATTCGGCCGTTCGCCACCAATCGCTGCAAGAAAGCGAAGTTGGGCAATGCTGATGTCCTGCGCCTCGTCCACAACGGCAAAGTCAAACGGCGATGCCGCCTCCTTTTTGTAGTGCTCAGCTAAAACTCCAAACATGCCGGAAGTAGTCAGCGCAGACTGCGATCTCAGAGCATTCCGTACCCGCTCGAAAATCTCCCACAGAATCTTTCTCTGTGGCTCCTTGAGATGGGTTCTGCGGCCTAGCCGCACCACGTCCCGGTAGGCTTCCCATGTATCCAGTTGCCAACCATCAACGACCTGCTCCCATTCCGTCATCAGGAACCTGTCCGAAAAGTGATGATCTCCGACTTCGGCAGATGCCTTCCGAATCAGTTCCGCCACGAGAGTTGGAGAAGCAATCGCCAGCTTCCCGATATTCATCTCGTAAAGGCGGCGCGCAATCGCGTTGATCGCATGAACCTCGATATGCTCGCCAAGCCGCGGTTCATTATGAAGTAACAGCCGAAGTTTCGCGCGTAGCGCATTCGCCAACGGTTCCGAGAATGTCGTGAGCAGCAGGCGCGATTCCCTGTGAGTCCGCGCCAGATGCGCTGCGCGATGCAGCGCGACAATCGTCTTGCCTGTGCCTGCCGAGCCGGAAACGCGGGCCGGGCCGTTGAAGTCTTTCTCGACAAGCGCACGCTGGGCCGGATGCAGAAAGACTGCCCAGCGCTCCCAGGGATAATCGAGCGCCAGCGCAAGTTCTTCTACGTTCTTCATTACGCGGAAGCGGCGTAGCGCATCAGGATGCTCGAAAGGATCGATTCCGGCTGCCACGGGCTCGGGCACCGGAGGTCGGATTCCGGTCGCCAGATTCAGCAGAGCCTCGGCGGCCTCGCCGGGGAGATGACCGGCAATCTCCAGCAGAGAATTATCGGTTGCCTCCAACACTTCGGGAATCCACTCTGGCGGCACGCCATACGCCAACAGTGTTCCTTCGGAGATTCCCTTGAGCGCACGCGGCTTGGAAACTGGCTGCTCGACTTCGACGTATTTCGGGACCGTGATTTCCTGGACACGCTCTCGAACCTCGACAAGCTGCGCCGCTCCGGTCTTGGGATGAATCTCCAACCGCCGCCGTTCTGCCCACTGGTAGGCATCGTCGTGGTGCGCTACGTAGCACAGCAGCAGACTGGTTCCCGTACGATGAGCGATGATCCGCAGATCGCGGCTGACGCGCACAGACAAGAAGTTTGGGTCTTTGGATTTTTCGAGTTTGTGGCATTGCAGGCTCGGATGTGCAGGGTTCACCTGCAAGTCGAAGGCCGCGGTCTTCGCGGCCTTCTGCTCGTCGCCATTCAACCGCGCCAAACTCTCCGTAAACGTGTCAGCAATCCGGAATTCCATTCGTCCGCCTCTATTTCACCCGAAACACCTTCATCACCTCGTCGCCAAGATGGTTGATGACCTTCACTGCGATGCGCCCTGACTCTGGTTTGTCGAAAGGCCGTGATGTGTCGCTGTGCAGGGACTCCCACGCCTCGGCGTTGATTTCGGCCTTCAGCGTCGTCTTCAATGCCTTGTAGGGATCGTTTGCGCCGAGGAAATAGGCGTGGCGGACAAAGAAGCTCTCCTCGTTATAGTCCGTATCAACGAACCAGCAGGCGATCTCGTCCGGCCCGTTGCTCCGAACCTCGCCGGTGCTCGGCTCGAAAACATCGACGCCGTTAACCTTCACCGCAATCTGACCTTCCGGCGCATCCAGAATCCCGATGTCCGGCTCGCCGAAGATGACAAAGAGATTGCCCTTGCCAGTGTTCTTCAGGTCGAGGGCCATGTGCAGGTCGGCATTCATCCGTGCCTTGAGCACGGGAATGCGGCCCAGCTTGTTGAAGTCGGCAGAATGCGCATCGTAGCTGAAGGCGCAGGTAATCAACACGTCGAAGGCTGCATCTCCGGCCTCGCGTGCGGCGCGAACCAAGTCTTCGCGGGCCACGGTGCCAAACTCGGGGCCAATAAGGATTGCCGCACGGCGTTCCGTTCCATTGGACTCCTCGTAACGGCCTTCGGCGCAAATCAGTTCACCGGGCCAGGCTGTCAGTGATGTGAAGGTGATCTTGTCCTGTTTGTGGGCCTGCTGAACGCCGCTCGTCTTCAGGTTGTCCAGAATCAGTTGAACGAAGTTCCGGGCGCTGCGTATCTCGTCGTCGCCAGCCGAGCCGGGATCGAAGAGTTCTTCGTTTTCATCGACGGCAAGGACGCGATGCGGCGACAGACTCTCGACAGTGAAGGGACCGGCGACGCGAACCTTCTTCTTGTCTTCGTAAGGCTTGTCGTAGAGGTACTCGAAATCAGCCTTAGCGGCAATCGATGCGTCGATGGCTTTTTGCCGGGCGATACGCTGTTCCCACCATGCCGCGTGGAGTTCCTTCACCTTCGCGGACCATTTGTCCTTTTCTGCACTTGGGGCCTCGCGCGAAATCTCCCATTCCTGCCAGTTCTTACCGAGCGCCGCATTCAATTGCTCGCGTAGCGGCTCAAGGCGCGTCTTGTAGTCCTCCCAAATCACGTCAATCTCGGCATTGTTGGCGATATCCCCAAGTTTGATATGCGGGAGACGCGCGCAAACAAATCCGTGCCTCACGCTACCGCGTGTAGGTAGCGTAGAAACGGGTCGTCCAGATATCGCGGCTTCTTTTATCTGTCCATCGGGACTGTCAGACAAATAGTAGTATGGGTATCTTGCCCCCATGATGCGTGCACGAGCGAGAGCCAAGGATACTCGTGACGTATCAATTGTGATCCAGCGCCTCCCCCATTGCTCTGCTACGTAAGCCGTTGTGCCAGAACCACAGGTAGGATCGAGCACTAAATCTCCAGGGCTTGTCGCAAGGAGAAGGCAGCGTTCGATCACCTTGGTATTTGTCTGAACTACATAAACCTTATCGTCTGTAAAGTTGCCCGTTCCGGTATCAGTCCATATGTTTCCATGCATTGCAGCATCAAAGTCTGTGTGAAACCTGATGTATCGTATTGAGTTATCTGCTACATGAACGCGATAGGCCTTGGCAAGCCGTTCCATTCCTGTTGGGTAGTTTGCTTTCCAGTGTGAGTTCTTTTCCCAACAGTCGTAGGTTTTATTCATGTATTTGAATGGTTGTGGATCTCTTGCTCGCCCCTGAGAAATCAAGTTATCTGGTTGATATGGACGCGCACCAATCGGGATCTGAATCTCTCCAGACCGTTCCTTGGCAGATACGCCTCGATATGAATAATCATCAAGCAATAACCATTTGGCGTTTCCCTCTCCGAGCTCAAATGTCTTCCGATAATAGAGAGGATTCGATCTTGCGGATGATTTATCTTTGCCATACCAGACGATAAAATCTGACATGTTGCCGAGAAATTTAGATTCAAATCCACTAGTCGTCTGGACTGAAATCAGGCTAAGGAAATTTTTGTCACCGAAAACCTCATCTAGCAACGCTCGCACACGATGGACGTTTTCATCCCCAATTTGCACGAAGATCGAGCCTGAATCCGTGAGCAAGTCACGAGCGACAGTTAATCTGTCGCGTAGATAGGTGAGATACGAGTGAATACCGTCTCGCCATGTATCTCGGAATGCCTTGACCTGTTCTGGTTCCCGCGTGATCTGATCAGGATTACCATCCTTTACATCACGGCTCGTCGTTGACCACTGGAAGTTCGAATTGAACTTGATGCCGTAAGGCGGGTCGAGAAAGATGCACTGCACCTTGCCGCGTAGTCCCTCGCGCTCGGCCAGCGAGGCCATGACCTGCAAACTATCGCCAAGAATCATGCGGTTGGACCAATGGGAATCGTGCTGATAGAACTCGGTGCGCGCCTCTTCACTTGGCAATCCATTGAAGTCGGCAAAGAGGTCGTACTGCGGTTCATCCTTCTTGCTGCTCTTCTTCGACTCGCGCTCAAGGTCGTCGATCAGAACCTTGGGATGCACCTTCTCCTGGATGTAGAGCGGCGGGGCTGGAACCACGAGATCGGACCAGTCCTGTTCGTCCTTGCCGCGCCAAACCAACTGCGGATCGAGATCGCGGTTGCGCCGCTCGTAGGCCACGCGGATGGGCGTCATCTCATCGGTCCGCATCACGGACTGGTATTCCGCCGTGGGGATATTCTTACGTGACGCCTCATCGTGCAGCAGCGTTTCAACGACCTTCTTCGGCTTGTCTTTCGATGTTGTTCTTGGCATTCTGGCTTCCTTATTGCGCGACTGGCGCGGCAGTCGGCGCAGTCGTCTCTATCATTTTGTTGAACTCTGCTTCGACCTTGGCGGCAAAATCGGCCTCCATGCCCCAAACATCGGTAAACTCCGCAAAGGCCCAGCGGCCAAACTTGCCGTTATTGTTAACGCCTGGAACCCAGTAGGTCTTCATCGTCTCGGCCTTATCTTTGGCATCCTCACGGCGGTAGCCCTTGACCTCGACGACAAGGTGGAGCAGGTCTGGTTCGCCATGGCCGTCCTCAACCATAACGATGAAGTCCGGCCGGTAGATTCTGCTCTCGGAACCGCAGCGGTAAGGCACGTCAAAGCCGAGATTGTGATTCTTGACGTAGGCGCGCACGCGCGGATGTTGCTCGGCGATGCGGCAGAACTCCGCCTCCCAATCACTATCGAGGATCACCCAATTGAGGTGGCAACGCCGCGCGTCGGTCTCCCATCGGCTCGTCTTTGAGGTCATGAAGTTTACATGGCTTGTTGATCCGGTGGGGTTATACGGATCGAGCATGACCGTCATGATTGGCCGGTCTGCTGATTCGGATTTCTGCATGGTCGCGTTGATCGCAGCCATGATCCGCCCGGCGGCACGCTCGCGAATGTCGGGATAGAGAACCTGGACCCTCTGAGTCTCGCCTCTGCAGATCAGGCAGTGGTCGAGCCAATCCTTGGTGATGCGCTTTAGCTGCCCGAAGAGGTTGTAATTAGTCTCTTCGCCCGCATCGCGCCACATACGAAAGAGTATGTACGAAGTGAGATTGTAGAGAATCGTGGACGGTCTGGCGTTCGCCAGGTGCTCCACAGTAAGGTTTACGCCTTCGCCGACGATGCCGGCATTGAGGGTTTCGGTCGGGCCGGTCAGCTCGGGAGTCAATTCGAGAATGTGGTCCTGAGTAAACTCCGCCCGTAGACGCTGCAAAGGCAGTTCCACACGGTATCCGGTGACGCGCGGAAAACAAATCTCCAGAGCGTCACGCTCCGGCCGGACGGCCTTCACGTGGATGGTTTGGTGCGGCGGCTGCGCCGGAGCCACGACAGGTTTCGCGGCAAAATCGAAAGGGATACCGAGAACATCGGCATACTCTACATTGAAAAGCCCCTCTTCGTTCAGGTCGTAGGAAAGACGGCGCAGGGCGCGCCCGATGACCTGCTCACAAAGAAGCTGGGTGCCGAAGGCGCGCACGCCAAGAACGTGCGTCACGGTATTTGCGTCCCAACCTTCGGTGAGCATGGAGACGGAAACCACGCAATGAATCTGTCCGCCCAGCTTGCCTTCCTTGCCGACGGTGTTCATCACCTCACGGAGAATAGAGACATCATCGATGTCCTCGACGCTCTCCTGCTGGCCGCTGCGCTCGACGCGCTCAAGGCGGAACTGTTCGAGTTCCGCTGCTGCCGCTTTGCGGAAACTATCATCCAATCCCTCCCCAGACTCAAGTTGCTCACTGTCGATCAGGAGGGTACGCGGCTGCGGAATGGGATTTCCGTGCTCATCGAAGTTGCGGAAGAGTTCGAACTTCCCCTCGATCGTCTTTTCAGCGCCATTTTCGTCGGTACGCGTAAAGCCGGAGATGTAATCGAAGACCAGCTTTGACGTGGAAGTGTTGTTGCAGACAACGATGAAGCATGGAGGAGCCTTCGTCCCCGCCTGCCTCCATACGTCATATGTCTCTTTGTAGTGTTTGTAGAGCGCGTCGAGCGCGGCGCAGAGTTTTGTGGGCAATTTCAGCGGGTCGAGGCCATCAGTCTTTCCTCGTCCCTTCTTGGGCATTTCCTTTCGGATATGCTCCCAAAGGTTACGGAAGACCGGAACTTCATCGCCGGGAATATTGTCGGCCACGGGAACGCGCGGCAACTTGACGATGCCGCACTCAATAGCGTCCATCAGCGAAAAATCGCACATGGTCCACGGGAAGAGCGTTCCCTCGGCGTACCCTGAGCCGCGCAGAAAGAACGGCGTGGCGGATAGATCAAACACGCGCGAGATGCCGATCTTGTGTTGAACGGTCTCCAGTCCATTGATCCAGAGGCGAGCAGCCTCCTTGTTCCGTTCTGCTTCTTCTTTATCGTCGCGTGTCAACTCCTCTTCGTTCGATTCGCCGGGCTTCTCCTTGTAGCAATGGTGGGCCTCGTCATTCAGCACGAGAATGTTCTTGAGGCCCATCAGGTCCGGCATGACGCGCTGAAGCATCTGACCTTCGGTTTCGAGCGTGTCTACAGCGGCTCCGTTACGCCCTTCGAGCAACGCCCGGCCACCCTTTGAAATCTCGATCCGCTCGCGACGTTTGAACGCGTGATAGTTGGTGATGACGATCTTTGCCCGCTGGAGATCGTCGAGCATTTCCGCCGGAATCAACTCGCGATTCGCGTAATAGCTGTCCGGATCGCTGGGTTGCAGAACGCGCAAACGGTCTTTGATGGTCAATCCTGGAGTGACGACCAGGAAACCACGGGTAAAGTGACTGCTGCCGGGCCGGCGAACCGCATTGATTGTCTGCCACGCAATCAGCATGGCCATGACGGTTGTCTTGCCCGCTCCCGTAGCCAGCTTGAGCGCAAGGCGCATCAGCTCCGGATTGGCATCCGCATTGGCATTGGCAAGATGTTCGAGGAACGTCTTACCAGTTTTGCCTAGCTTCGGGGCCACTTCGGTCAACCAGATTGCCGTCTCGGCTGCTTCAACCTGGCAGAAAAATGGGCGGATACCCTGGAACTGGTGATGCCGCCAGTGCTGGAGCAGGCGCGCCGTTTCGGGGGTCACGAGCCAATCATTGGGGTTGGGGAGACGCCGCCACTGATCGACCTGCTGCCGCAGCTCATTGATGATCGCCGAAGTCGGATCGTAGAGTTGCTTCTTGGTGGAGAGGCCGGTTCCATCATCAAAAGGGATCGACTCCTGCTCCGCAGAACTCTTTCTTTTTCGGGGTTTTGGGATCGGAGTGATAAATTCGGCCTTGCGGCGGTCCAAAATGATCTTCTGGGTCGGCTGTCCCTGCGCATCCAGTTCCCAATGCTGGGCCGGGTACTTGTACGGTGAATTCAGGATTGGATGCTCAAAAAACGGATTTTCCATGATCGTGCCACGTTCCCCTTGGCTATCGAATCGAGGAATTTGCGGAGATCGCGCTGTTTCTCCGGCATAGGTATAGCCAACTCTATGTAATTCTAATAGGTTAGGGAGACGGTTCGTTCTCCTCTTTTGGATTTCAGCCGCGCACAGCGGTGCGCGGCCTGACCGTCGGGCGGGAAAGAGATGGCCTCCCGCAGCGGCGGGAGCACAAATGAGGGTGGGTATCGACGGGCAGGCATGGAAATGCGGAGCCGGTCGGGTTGGCTCCGCATCGTGTTTTCTGTTGGGCTGACGATTATGCCGCTACTGCTTTCTTGCCAGCCTTTGACTGGGCCTTTGCGGTCAGCTTCGGCTCAGCCTTTTTGAAGATCTTCGCCTTCTCTTTCGCCGCGAATTCCTGTTTGACCTTCGCGGCAATGGCATCGGTATCAACCTTGTAGGTTGTGGCCGCATCGCGCAAAGCCTGTGCGACGTTTCCACGCGAAGCCGTATGCAAAATGACTGCCTCGACCACGGCGCGGCCCAAGGTGCCTTCGTCGGCGCGGCGAAGAAAGGCCGCGAAGAGCTTGCCGATGGAGTCGTTGTCCTTGGTCTTCTTGATGCCGTGCTGTCTGGCAAGGATCGCGGCGCGGTTTTCGTCCAGCAGGTTCGCCAGACGCTCGGCCACAAACAGCAGGTCGCGTTTCATCAACCGCACCGGGACTGCCGCGCCAATCGCGGCCAGTACGCGCAAGCCGGTTGCGTTGGCGATGGCTTCCTCGCGGCGGCGCTTTTCCTGTGCTGCTCTGAATTGCGCATCGTTCGTGCCTGTGCCGTTGGCCTTCTTTGGATGATGCACGGGGCAAGCCGGATTGGCGCAGACCTTGTGCAAGGTGCCAACGTCGCTGCCTTCGGTGATGATGGCGTCGGTGGCGAACTTGCACGCCTTGAACTCGGGACGTTTGGCTTCGTCATTGGACTTTGGTTTGTCGTCGCGGATCGCGGTGTACTTGTTGCGCGGCAGAACCGGACTGCCCTCCTTCTGTGTCCCGTAAGCCGTGCTGATTTGCACAAGGCCGGGCTTGGCGGCGACGGTCTGCGCCACGTGCGCCGCGAGTTTTGCCTGATAGCAGCCGGGGTCGGTGCATTGGTCCCCTTGCCGTCCAAGGTCGTCACCAAACAGCAGTTTGTTGTGCCCGGTGCGCTTGGAGCAGTCTGCGCAACTGCCCGCCGTGGGCACAAGCTGCGCATTGCGCTTGTCAAAAGGCGCGTCTTTCAATACAAGCAGCACATTCGATTCAATCCAGAATTGCAGATTGCGGACAGGTAAGAGAATCCGCGCGGGCTTGCCCGCACCGTTGTGAACTTCCTTGAAGCAAGCCGAAAGCGCCTGTTCCTGCTGGTCGGCTGGCAGCTTTGCCAATAGCAAAGCATGGCCCACGCCGATCTCATTGGCGTAGAAGGCTTCGACCGCTGCGGGCACAAGGTCAATCAATTTCAACCTGGCGGCCACGAAAGACGGCTGTTTGCCCACACGGGCGGCTATCTGTTCGATGCTGTATTTCGGTTCCTCAAGCGCCAGAAGCCGCGCGAACCCCTCGGCCTCTTCCATCGGGTGAATCTCGGCGCGAATCAGGTTCTCGACTAACTGCGCCTCGATCACTTCGGCGTCGGAAAGATGGACGATGCGCACCGGGACGGTGGCAGTTTCGGCCATCTGCGCGGCGCGGTAACGCCGTGCTCCGGCTACGATCTCGAAGCCGTTTTCGGTGAGTGGCCGAACCAGCAACGGCGACAGCACACCCTGGCTGCGAATGCTGGCGGCAAGCTCTTTAAGACTTGCCTCGTCAAACACACGGCGGGGATTGGACTTCGATTCGTTGAGTTGAGAGAGTGGAAGGTCGCGGTACTCGGTGGCATTGATAATTGTGGTTTCCATGGCAGTTCATAGCTCCTTTCGAGCGGTTGAAGGGTGAAGGCACGCGGAGCGGAGACACATCGGGCCGATTCCGCTCCGCAGGGAGCGGACTAGCCGCGAATCGACTTGTCCGTGAAAGCATCGAGAAAACCCTGTGCGTGGAGATTCCTGTCCCACTGCCGCGCGAACTTCGCGTGCTGCTCGTAGAGGCCGGGAAGGAAAACGTAATTCTCCCCGTCCCGATAGCGGGAATACTGTTCGACGCCGAGATAGTCATTTCTGAAATACCAAGCCGATAGTCCGAGGCTGCACAGCGGTGGTTTCGATAACTCGAAACACATCTCCGGGTCGCGCATCAGGTCGCCATTCTGTTCGCCGTAATGCGCAACGGAAATTGAAGGCAGGTTCAACGGTCCCGGCTCCGGCGTGGCCTCAATGACAAGGGCCATGTACGGCGTGTTCTCGATTTTGAGGTAGAGGGTGGGCCGGTAACCACCGGCCCGCTCAAGGATGCGGAGAAGGGTTTTCATTACGCCACCTCCGCGATTGCGTCCTTCGACTCCGGCGAAGAAGCCAAAGACGTATTCTGTGGGTTGTCCAACTCCCCGGTGATTGCGTCCAGAATCACCGCAGAGGTGCGCTGTACGACTTCAAGGCTTTCAGCTAGAAGCGCCGCGTTTCCTGCGTACATTTGAATGTAGTCACTTGCTACGTGCCCCATCTCAAGGCCGATAGCCTGGCCGACGATGAAGGCCACGGCCTCGGCTTCCGTCTCGCGTACGGTGGCGGTGGTCATAGTGCGGCGAGTGGATTTGTGCAATAGCTCATGAGCCGTTTCATGGACCAAACTGGTGAAGTCCTCGGCCTCCGACTGGCCCGGCAGTAGAGCAATCTTTCCGCCGTAGCTGACGCCGAGAGCGGGCGCGATGTTTTCGGTGTATTCAAGCGTGATGCTCTGTGAATCGAGAAACGCAATCAACCGGTCCCGGTGTTCGCCCACATCGCCGGTAATCGAGTGCTCGAACTCGGGCAGGTCCGCGCCTTCGGTCTGCGCTACGTCAAAGACATATACGGCGCGAAAACCAATCAAGACGGGCTGCGGCTTTGGGCTGTCGTCCGTGTTGCTCGCCCGTTCGGCGTTGTCCTTGTTGCGCCGATGGCCAATCATCGGGGCGAGAATCTGGATTCCCTTCTCTCCGCGTTTCACGAACCGGCCCAGTTCCTTCCATGCGTAGAACCCTGCGACTCTGGTCGCTGAGGGGCGTTGTCTGGCGATCTGCAAAATATTACCGAAGGAATAGGCGTGAAACCGGGCCATTGCCGCGAGATACGCGGTCAGTGTCTCGCTCTTGCCCGCTTCAAGCTGCTGAAGCAAAAAGTCCACGGCCTGCTTGATAAGCTGCTGCGTGGGGTTGTCTTTCTGGCTGGTGCGCTGTTGGTAAGGTGAGTTGCTCCGGTTGGGAAGCGCCGCATTGTTGCTGTGCGGCGCGGTGGTGGCTGTGTTGCTATTGGCGTAAGGCATGGTGCTTGCTCTCCTGTGGTGCCCGCGTGGGGCGGATTCTGAAGGAAGGGCATCTGCCTCAAACCAAATTTCTTTGTTTGAGTGCCCCCGCTTCATGTCTTGCGCGGCGGGCAGGGGCGAGGCGGGTTCAGTCAAGGCCGGGCGTTCTCCAGCCCGTTCATCGCAGCGAATGCGGAGAGCCTTGACGGGTTCCGACCGCTTCTGCCATAAAGCCGCATGAAGCGGGGGCACTTAAACGAAGAAGAAATTCGGTACTTCTTCCGCATGGTTTTAGCTTGTAGGGAGGGGCGTTGCGGGGAAGGAACTGACCCGCTGAGATGGGGAGCGGAAAACGCCGGTTCTATCGGCGGTTAGAGCGAGGGAAGACGCTTCTTCCCATACACATCAGGCAACTCGTCCATAGGGTTGTATCGAGACAAGTTTGGGCGTTGAGTGAGAAAATCACTGCATGACGAACCCCATCTGGAAATCCATCGCCGACGCAGCTCCGACGTTAGAGGATCTGAAAAAGCTGTCGCTGGAACGTCAGATCATGTTGTTGCTGGCGCGACTGAATGTGCTGTATCCACAGATGGCTGGAACTGGGGGATTGCACAGGGAGAATCTAAAACTCGATGGCTATGACCTGACTGTCGGATACGAACCCCGCGAGAAAAGGGGCGTGACGGAATATCTTTTGGGGCGGCCCTGGATGGAACTGATTTATCGGGGCTACCTGCTGGAAAGTAGCCGGGACTTCTATCGAATCTCGGAAGATGGCATAGCGGCTCTTACGAATACGGCGATTCCTTTGATAAGTCGCAGTGCGTTGGAGGCGGTGACGCTACTGCATCCTGATCTTGCAGAAGCAGAGCGCAATTTCAGAGAGGGACGATTCGAGGACGCGGTGCGGGATGCTTTTCGCATCTATGAAAACCGACTCAATGCAATGCGGGATGCCTCTTCCGATGCGGGGGTGCATGGAAGGAGCGGGGCAAAGTTGGCACATGCGTTAGTCAAGTCGGCTGCATTCCACTTTCCGTTTCCTGGTCTTGCGCCTACTGATCCGCCCGCGTTGGAAGGATACAAGGAAGCTCTTCGCAATCTTTTTTCGGGTGCTCTCGGCTTCATTCGCAATGCCTACGATCACGAAGCGCATAACCTGCCCGCGCTTGAAGAGCGTTCCGCATTGGAATTGTTATTTTTTGCGAGCTATCTGCTTCGCTTGCTCGACCTATCGAAGTAACAGCTATGGACTGCGAGTCATTCATGGTTTGAGGATGTAGGATTATGGCTAAGAAAAGCCTGGAAAAGACAACCTTGCCATCCAAATCCATTTCGCGCAATCTCCGGCCTACGAAGGACGAAGCCGCCTTCTCAGAGGTGGTCCGGCTGATCGCGGCCTCCCGCGAGCGAGCCTTCCTGGATGTCAATACGACCCTGATTGACCTCTACTGGAAGGTGGGCGAAATCATCAGCCATAAAATCGAAACCGAAGAATGGGGCGATGGCACAGTGGACAGGCTCGCGCTCCACATCGCCAGGACACAACCCGGTATTCGGGGGTTCAGCCGCGCCAACCTCTTCCGAATGAGGCAGTTCGATGAGACCTATCGGACCAACTCAATAGTCGCATCACCGATCCCGATTCGCCTGCCTAGGGTTGGGTATGTAGGGCCTCCAGTCAGAATCCCACAAACCAAATCTCAGTCCCGCCGGCGACTCACAAGTCCGATATACTCTCATTGTCCGAACTACACGCTGCCGGGGGCACAAATGAGCTGGTTCTGCTATGGAAGGTACCTGTCTCTTCAAGACTACAAAACGAACCATATTGAACAAGTTACGATTCTTGTGTGCATCCTTTGCATACTTCTAGTCTCCAAGATGCTTTACTCCAGGCGCGCTGGGAGAGGAAGACGCCTTTCGCGCCTAGTCCGCCGCAAGCGCAATAGCCTGTATCGTCTTTGTTTATGGGATCGGCTGTGTGGGCTTCTACATGATTGCTATTATCCTCCCAAAGCTCTGCAATTAGTGCTTCCTCTGCTTACTGCATGGTGGGTCCTGCTCTATTGGTCAAGAATTTCACCCACAAGCGATGCCCTGCAACTGATTACCCGACTTCAGCAATTGGAGGTCGGAATCGCCACAGTATTTGTTCCGTTAATGATCTTTGCCGTTGGGCTCTCCGTGCGACGCACCGTCAGCGGGCTGAATGTCGCCGAGGTGCTTCTGGCAAAGACTTATCTCTTCCCAATCGCTATCTTCATTCTTGGTCTACTTGGAGCTTTCATCTTTTTGTCAAATTTGCTTGAGGCACAGCTATCGATTGTTCTCACACTCTTAGGTGCGTCCTTTGTCCTATATAGGTTATGCAATACGCTTTTAGATGATTACTATTTGCATTCTGCCGCCGTCCGCCTTCTTCAGGACAAGATTCGCCGCAGCATTGGGAATGCTGTAGATATTCGGATCGGGTATTCTCTATTGCTTTCAGAGCTTGCTGCTACCAATATCGTTTACGACCCCCTCACACTTCATGGCTCCTTAGCACAGAGAGTTTTCGTTCCCTCCCCCCGAAAAGGAACGATAACCGACATCGATATTGAAAAGCTGATTTTCTTCTCGAACAGTCTTGCGATTGCCGCGGATGAAGCAGGCGTTTCCTTCGCTGCAAGGCAAGAACGGTTTCCGTTTCAGGGATCAAACGACAACGCGCTCTTGATTCCACAATCTCGCCATTTGAAACAAGAAAAGCCGCCCTGCATCATTCATATTCTCGGAGATGAAGTTACAGATCTTACGGATAACCTTATGGCGTTTCCCCGGAGGGCCGTGCAGGATGAGAAGGTGCGGAGGCGGCTCGTAAAGCTCGCACGCGAAGCAATTGTCATTAAGCCAGGGGATTCTTATTCTCAGCGTGTCCGCCAATATATGAGGGCGGTCAAGGATGAAGCGATTCTTGCGATCCGAGACCAACGCACTGCCCAGCTAGAGGACCTGCTGAATGTGTACGTCTCCGCTGGCGACACGTTTCTCCAGGAAATGCAGAAGCTTGGTGGTTACGATCTCAAAGCGGCACAAAGGGAACGCCAGAATCTCTTCGGAAGTTGGGCCGAGTTCGAATGGATTACGCGAGACCTGCGGGAACTTCATCGTCTTGGTTGCCTCAGCGAGGAGATTACTGTTGTTCGACTTGTGACTGCGATTCCGGAGAAACTTGCTCACCTTGCTATCCGTTACGGAGATCATCTCGTCTTCGATGCGATCACGTCTTTTGCATTATACGAATACCATTTGCGGAACGAAGTATCCAACGTAAATATCAAGGACTTTCTTGCCGAGCACTCACTGAGGAGCTTGCAGGAACTCGCCGATTACGGGATCGTAATCGAGCTACGACGCCTAAGTACTCAGATTGGGGCAATCGAATCGATTGGATCATTAGTCACGATCTTGCTGCTACGCTTTCAATATCTTTTGAAGACGTCACTTGCGGATAACCAGTTTGACACATTTCGTGACTGCGCAAAGAGAGTTGGCGCCCTGCTTGGGACCCTTGATAGGGGAGGTGAAGAAGTTGTGAGCAGGAGCTTGGATGGCATGCTTGAAGAAGATAGGGCAAGTATCCAGCAGGCGTCAGAAAGAAAGAAAGCTATGCAGGAAGTAGCTCGGTCAGTTGTGAGACAAAAGCAGCTGATGTTTTTCTCTGTGGGTAGTTTAATATTAGATAAACTGGTACAACCTGGCGCTCAAGACTTAGTGCCTTTCATCGCCGAAATTGCCACCCAATGGAGTCCAGCAGACCTGACGCGTGTGTATATCGAAATTTCCCAGTCGGAGATGGAGGAACGCTGGGGTAATCAACTCCTCGATTATCCGCAGGGAGGGGGTGCGGTTGGAAGTGCCCATGAAATGTTTTCCAAGTACTATTGTTTCTCGCTGCTTAAGTCAGTGCAAAACTTCAGTGACGCAATGTTTGAAGAACTCCAGATCCCCAGTACACCGGAACTGGTTTTTGAATTGGATGATCGTGGACCGATTCGGAACAGCTTGTCATCGTTTGAGACGCATAGAGATACATGGCAGGCCATTGTTCCGGAGGAATGGCTCTCAAAATTACCCAAGCTGTACTCGCTCTTTGAACCCCTGATTTCAATGCAACGGCGCAAGGATGAAGATCAACTCATCGGCACTGGAATTGATGCAATATACCTGAAGCAGTTTCAGCAACGGTTTGTAAGAACATTCGCAGCGGAAGCTGGACTGCGGCGGCTATTCATACAGTTTAAGGCGTATATTCCACGATCTAACAATGAGGATTTAGGGTCCTCAGTCCTGCGTTGGGGTGCAAACATCCTGGATAGCAGAGAATCGTATATAGACGGGCTTCGTCGATCCTCCGTGAAATGGCCTGAGGAGTATGCGCGAAATCTAGCACTTTCTGAGTCGGAGAAAGCTTTTAATGAGATATTAGGGCTCATTCCAGAGAGCAATCAGGTACAAGATGGGGTCGAACTCAGCAAGCAGATTGCAAATGTTGAAGCGGAGCTAGAGAAGAGCGGAGCCGAGCCGGATGTCATGCTTGTCGGTGGAGATTGTTCATTCTTTTATACAAAGGAATGGGCTCAGCTATTCGTTCCGGAGTGGTCCACGAAGTCAACGAAATGGAGTCATGTACCTGGGTTTCAAGGGGTTCTCAAGCTGACTAATACCGAAGTGCCGATTATCCAAGTGCGGACAAAACAAGATGGCGGCACCGCATGCCTACTGAGCTTCCGTCTTGGGATTTCGTGGCGTCAATATCTCCCCTTCGATAGCGAGGCCGAACAAGAATATTTGGAGAACTTCTTCTTTTTCCGCATTATCGATCTCGCGGTTGAACAGGGAACACGTGAGCAAATCATTCGCGATAATCCTGCTTGGTTGCGAGAGATTCAAGAGAAAGAACGGTATCTGCAGCAGCGTGTGTGGTTGCGAGTGTTTGAGCGTTTTGAAATCCAAACAAGTGGCGCGGTGCCGGGGCTGAAGTTTCAGCTGTTCCCATAGCCAGTACTGAATGCAGAAGGCATTGCGCCCGGCGACGAGAGGCGCTTGAATCGTCGAGCATGGACTGCAAGTCCATTACAGCTTTTCAATTCGGGCGCGCCAAAGAATCGGTACCGCGATGTCGCCAAGGCTTCTGGAATCTCAGAATGCCCGCCGATAAAAACCATGATGCTGCGGTGCTTATCCAAGGTTTATCCCCAAGCCGATTCCTTGCGCGACAGAGGCATTCTGAGCAATTTTGAGTGCGGAAGTCTTGGAGACGTCGGCACTGAGCTGCGGGGCGAGTTTGGCAAAGTTGTCGGTGAAGACGGTCGCCTCGTGGCTGGCGCGAGAGACGGAAACGTAGCCAAACCGCGAATTGATGAGATCCGGGTGAACGCCGGTGTCAGCGTTCACGAGCACGCGCTCGGCGGTAAGCCCCTGAGAACTGTGACTGGTGACAGCATAGCCATGGTCAAAGTGGCGATGCTCGACTGGATCGAAATCGACCTCGCGGCCGGAGTCGAGGTGGGCCTTGATTCGAGCATTGCCGCGTCCATCGGGCGCAATGGAATCGATGACGGCGAGATCGCGGTTGGCGACGCCGAGCGTCTTGTCGGGCGCAGTGAATTGGATTCGGTCGCCAGTAGAGAATTCACGGTCGATCTCGCGATAGACGCTGACGCCCGATAGGCGGCGCGGATCATAAGAGGCAAGCTCTCCATTGGCCTTTTTGACGGAAAGCAGGTTATCCGCAGGGTTGACGCCGACAACCGTGCCGTAGCTGCCTGCATCAATACCGACTGCTTTGCTGCCACGGGCGTAGCGAACAATATCTCCAGCTTCATAGCGGTTCGCCCAGGTGCGCTCCGCGCCAGTCATATCCTGACGCGGAGCGAGCACGCGGAAACTCCGGTCGTCCGGGGCAAGAGCGCCTTTGGCCTTTAACTCCTCGCGCACGGCGACATTCAACGTCTGGCGTGAAGCGTTGTCGGGTGAGACGATGAGCGTCTTTTCTGGTAACTCAACGTAAGCCTGGGCAATGGCGCGAATGCGTTCCTGGGCATTCGGAATCTCCCGGATGCGGCCCTGCCGCTGGAGCGATTCGAGCGCGGCGGAAACGTCCCCCTTGGCAAGCTGCTCGACGGCAGATTTCAAAGCCGGGTCTTTCTGGCGAACAATCTCGTCAAGCTTGGCCGTGCGCATCCCGGCTTCTTGCAACTGCTCGAAGGGACGGCCAGCCTCGACGCCCTGATGCTGGCGAATGTCGCCGATCAGCAGCACCCGGTCCTGCGGTCGAAGACGGGCAAGAAAGTCCCGCATCTGGTTGGTGCTTGCCAGACTCGATTCATCAACAAAGTAGAAATGCCGTTGGGCTGGCGTTGCGGAATCGCCGGAACACGCAAGGAACTTTTGCAGCGTTTCGGAGACGACGCCTGCATCATTCAACTGTCGAGCGGCACGCGATGTCGGGGCGAATCCGCACACCGTGTAACCTTGGGACTCCGCTGCATCACGGACCACGGAAAGCGATGCCGTCTTGCCACTGCCTGCGAATCCTTGAAGGCCCTGAATGCGATCCGGCGAACTCAGCACATCCTCGACGACGCTTTTCTGCGCCCGGTTCAAATGCACATGCTCATCGGCAATGGCAATGGCCTGTTGGCGGGACAAAACCGATTCAAGCTGGTTCTGTCCCTCGCTGACACGGCGCACGATCTCCTGCTCGGCGGCAATGGTTTTGGCGGTTGTGAACTGGCGCGCCGGAGTGCTCTGCCCTCGCTCAATAACCCGGAATTCCCCGGAAGCAAGCCGAGCGTTGAGGTTCGCGCCAACCTGGGCGTAGGTGACCTCACCCATGCCGCGCCGGAGGCCGTCGCGCATCAAAACGCGCTCGTCAATGACGGCTTCGCGCTCGAAGTTCTTGTCGCGGGCGAATGTCAGGGATTCCTGCGCACGATTGTCTGGAATCGCAGCCTGGACCTTAATTTGTTGTCGTTTCCGTGCCTTACAGACGACGGCCTCGGGCTGATTGCCGTACTGGTCGGCCAGACGCCGGTGGGCATCGAGCACTTCCTTGGGCGACAAAATTTGTTTCCGGTCTCGTGTCGAATGAGCGGCGATCTGCGCGGCTTCGTGGCCATTTACGCCGTTGCGCTCCATATATTCACGGATTTGCTGGCTGCGCGGACTGGAGGCGTCAAGGTACTCCTGCGAGTAGCCTTTGATCTCCGGCGCTCCACTTTTGCCCGGCTCAATTTCGTAGCCAAGATTGCGGAGCCGGTACATCAATTCAGACTGGTAAACCGCCGTGGCGTACTGCTGAGAGGCGAAGAGACTCTGTGGCTGGAGCGCCCGCGCCGTGCTGTCGGTGCGCTCGGTCATATTGAAGATGACAGCATGGGTATGAAGTTGCGGCGCGGCATAGCCGTTGACGGGCCGGGCAGTGTCATGCTCGAACTTGGCGGCTGCAAATTTGCCGGTGGTTTCGGGCGGATGATTGCCGCCGATCCGCGCCTGGGTGTAGCGCTCAAGCTCCGAAAGCGCGACGGTAACAGCTTCGCGGTGAGCAAAGCGCACCCGTTCATCGCCGCCGACAAGGGTGGTCAGCGATACGGACTTGGGCGCGCTGAAGGTTGCGTCCCATCCGGCACGATGTCCAACCGCTTTTACGGCTTTGCCATCGGCGGTTTGATATTGATTGGACTGGCGGTGACGCACGAGCTGGTTGCCAGTTACCGGGTGCTGCCCTTCGGAGAGCCGGGCGAACTCCTCGGCTCCGACAGCGCCAGTGAGGCCGAACTCCTCGGCGAGTTGGCCCTGCCATTCGCCGGTTACAGTCTCTCCACGGCTCCAATAGCTCTGGTCGGGAGAGGTGAACTCTTTGGAGTGATAGGTCTGGGCCTGACTGGCGGAAAGCGGTTTGGAAATAGTCAGCATGCTTACACCTCAACCTCTCAAAATGAGATTCTGTTGGTCTTCCGTATCGGGAGCAACAGTTGGCTCCGGCTCGATCTGCTGCACAATCGGCAGCGTGTTGGGCTGCGACGAGGGAGAATCTTCCGGCACCTGTATCAAGTCCGGATTCGGTTCACCGCCATGCACGCGCGCCGGATCATAAGGCAACTTGTCGTCGGGCCGCTCGCGCAATTCAAAACCCTCGGCAACTTCCGGCATATTGAAGTAGGGAAAAGAAAATCGCGTCACATAGTTCTGATACTTCATGTAGGCATGGAGATCGGCGAGACCGGCAATTTCAGATTCCAGGACCAACTGTTCGACCTGCCGGTCGAGCGCGAAGTTCCGGCCTGCGCGCGTCCCGTCGAAGTGGGTTTCACGCAGCCGTTCGATCTCAACCTTGCCAATGAACTTCGAGACCCATTCTCCGGCATTTGGTTCCTTGGTGGTGAGCCAAACACTGGTTGCAGGCTGCGACAGCATGACCTCGGCCAGATGCCCGTACAGGTATTCAAGCTGGGCCTTGCCCTGAAAACCAAGGACGACTGGGTTATTGCTCTTGCGAGCCTCGGTAATCGCCGTGTGGAGTTGCGGAAGTTTCTGCAAGCTCGCCAACTCGTCAATCACAAACCAGACACGCTTTTGCGCCGCAGTCGGTTCATTGAGTAAGCGCAGAACCAGCCAATCGATCCACAGGCTCTGCAAGGGCCGAAGCGCTTCCCGCTCGGCCGGAAGCGAGGTAAGGAAGATCCAGCCCTGACGCTTCTCAGCCCACTCCGTTGCAGTCCACGTTCCATTGGCTTCGCTCTTTTTCGGCAGTAGCCGGAGGCTGTCTGCAACGAGACCAAGCGAGGCCAGAACTCCGGCGCGCTGCTGGTGCGCCTGCGGGTCGATCAGGTGCGCGTGTTCGGTGCCCTGGACTCTACGGTCGATCTCCTCGGGGTTCGACATCCACTGGACAAGTTGATCTGGCGTCGGCCCGTAGGCCATCAAAAAGGCAAAGATTTTCTGCGGCGATTCGATGAAGAATTCGCCTTTCTTGTCCTGTGGCGGCTGGAACAAAGAGACCGCCAGCGCCTTTGCCTCAGAACGGCTGCGCAACTCCTCCGCCGGTCCCCAGTACGGGCAGCGCCGGTCAAGCGGATTGAGGATGATGTCGCCGCGATCCGGGTCATAGAATCGCTTCACGTACTCTCGCGCCGGGTCATAGACAATGGCTGAATCACCCCGGCTGCACACCTGCCGGAGTAGCTGAAACATAAGCGCGGACTTACCTGCGCCTGTGTCGCCGATGATCTGCATATGCTGGGCCTCGGCACGCGCCGGGATGCGCAGCATCTTGTGCATCCCATCGATCTTGAAGCCGATGCCGTCGCCTTTGACGACCCGGTTGAACTGGCGCGGCGTCAGCATCTCCGGGCCCTTGAGCCGTCGCCCATAGCGGAGCTGTTTCTGTCGTTTCACATCTTTCAGAACCGCAAATGGCAGCAGGATCAGAAAAACCACTAAACCACCGATCAGCGGCGGCCGGAAGAAGGCTGCCAGACTGGTTCCGCCATAGACAACTTCCTTCATGTAATCGCGCAGCCAGGCATTGGAAAAGCTGCGCAGCGGGCCACTAAAAAGCAGCGTGTATCCATGCAGCGGAGCATCTGCTGAGAGCGTGAGCGGAATGGATTTGCCATCTGGTTCTGGAGTCCTGCCCAGCATCACGTCGGCATTTTGCGCGGGCCGCGGTGGAAGTCCGTGACCCGTAACGAAGAGCACACGGTAGTTGCTCCGGTGAGTTTTGCTGAACGTGCCGATCACCGAAGTCCGCTCATAGAGCGGCAGGTAGTACCGCTGCAAGGACGTCGCGCCAAAGCGAATCCACCCGCATACAAAGAAGAAGGTCAGTACGGCGGAAAGAAACGCCGCGCTGTAAGCATAGATCGGAATTTGGTAAGGCCATACAATCGATTCTTTACGTCCCCATGTGGTGTTCTGCATACAGCTACCTCCTGCGCTCAGACGCAAGTTTTCCGGCCAGCTCGTACTTGGCGATGCTGATTTCGTCGAGCAATTTATCAAAGACATCGGGTGGGAGTTTCTGGCCTGCGGCCAATGGGCGAAGCACATTGACAAGAAGCAAACGAATGCCAAGAACTTCCGCTAGAGCGGCGTTGTTCCTGGAGGTGCTTTGCAGTTGGGCCAGGATCACATCGCGTATCCACTGACCACGGGCAATGCCGTGGGACTCCGCGAATTTGGTTACAGCGTTCCGTTCCTCTTTTGTCAGCTTGGCGGTGACCGGATAGACACGAAGAGCCTCCCGGTCGTTGCTCGTTTTCTTAGCGGATTCTGCTCCCAAAATCGTCATGTGAACCTCGCATTTCCCAGGTGCACCCAAGTGCACCCGACATCGCTACCTCATTGAGTTCGCAACAAGTGCACCGTGGTGCACTTGCATGAACCTTTCAGGGGTGGAGTGTCTAAATTCTTCCGGTGCGTAGCACCGTAGTGGCTTTGCCACCCCTGTAGGCGCGGGATCATGACTTCGATCCTGCCGCAATTGCTGGTGTTTGGGACGCCGATTGAGCCACTGAAAACGGCCTTCTTCGAGACGGTTCGGCTGGCTCATTGGCGACTGGCCGACGCACACGCAACGTGGGCGTAATGCGCTGTGCTTCAGAAGTGCGAAGGAACTCCTGGAAGTCGCGGTCTTTGGAGAAGACATAGACAAGCGCCTGGTCAATCACTTCATCGGCGGTTGCATGGATGAAAGCGGCATATTGATCGAGTTGGATTGCGGTCGTATCCGTCAATCGAACGGACGCGCTGACGTAGCGAGTTTGGACGACTTCAAGCAGTGGCATACAGGTTCTCCTTGAACTGTGGATTCAGGCCGTCTTTCGACGGGTAATCATGCGCTGGGCGGTGGCCGCAATCTCCCGCGCACGAGCAGAGTTTAGTGCGGGGGAAAGCTCGAAGCGGCGGCGGACTTCGAGCATGGTGATGACGTCGTCGATGGGAATGGCATCTGCGAGCCTGAGGTATGCAGAGGCAACATCGACGGTACGCTGTGCGTAATACCGCGGATCGACCTTGTCAGAGCGGCGCGCAGCAAGCTCGTGCGTCAGCTTCGCGGCGTCCCGGCCGTGTGCGAGCTGGTCGCAAACCCAGGCCCAATCGTCCTCCGAAAGAGAGTGCTTGCCGGAGGACGACTTCCGTGCGTTCCTGCGCAGCGGCAGCACGGAATATCCGGCGACTTCATCAAGCCGGAAGTCTGGGGGACCATAAGTCGCGTCGGCCGGGTATTCGACCGCGACAAGATGAGCGGGAGAATATTTCCGGTTGTAGAAACTGGGGATGCGAAGCACCCGGTTGCGGTCTGTGCAGGCTGGATCGCCGCCGAAGGTTTGAGCGATCAGCTTGAGCGTTTGTTCTTGCTGCTCGAAGTCGAAACCAGCGACACGCCAGAGCGCCTGGTATTTACTCGGCGAAGTCGAGATAATCGCTGTGGGAACTGGCACGGCATCCGACGCCCGCAGCGCAGCAAGCCGGGCGTCGCCGTCCTCGTCAATATCTATATAGATGTGACGAACAGAAGCAACGCACTCCTTGGTGCGTTTGCGACTACCAGGACGAAGCGGGTTAGCGGAGACATAGATGTTCGCGCCATTGTCGTTCTCAAAGGTGAGCCAAGCCATATAGCGAGGCGCGAGAACTTGTTCGAGAGTGACAATGCGTTGCTGTGGCCGTGGCGCATCTTCCCGGCGCAGCAAAAGCGCAATCGTTTCGCTCGATGCGAAGCTGCGGGTGAGGAAGTTGGCGGCGACTTGGTTCATGTCTTGACCTCTCAAGAACTCGATTCCATGGGCCATTGTCAGTAGGAAAGCCCGGCGTGTGCCGGGCTTTCTTGCGTGAAGGGGACAGGGCCTATTCGGCCCCGTCCTCGGAGGGAATCTCCTGCTCGGCTTCCTGTTCTTCCGCGGCGGCCTTTTCCGCGCGGTCGAGCTTGAGGATGGAGGTTACTCGAATGGTGTCGGTACGCACCGGCTTCTTCGCCTTCTTGGGCGTGTATTCGGTGTGGCGAATCTCACCCTCGACCTGCAAGTGCGCGCCCTTCTTGAGTGTGGCCGCGAACTCGCTGAACTTGCCGAAGACGATGCAGCGATGCCATTCGGTGTGCGAGATGTACTCGCCGGACTCTTTGTCCTTGTAAGAGGTCTTGGTGGCGATGGAGAAGGTGGTGAACTTCTGGTTGTTCTTGCCGGTACGAACTTCGGCGTCGCCGCCCAGGTAACCGATGAGAGTTGCGCGATTCAGATACATTGTGAGTCTCCTGATTTAAATTCCCGATCTGCTCGGGTCACACCTAGCGAAGCTATGCGAGTGGGCGCGACTCCCAAGCGCCAAGCCGTGCATTCTGGAGCAGGGGCCCAGACTCGCTCTGGGAGAGGAGTCCGGAAAGCAGAACGGCGCAGTGCCGCCGGGCGTCGCAAAAGCCCCGAAGCAGTGACCGAGCAAGTGAGGAATTGATCCGGGGAGACTCGCATCTGGACCAAGCAAACTCCCGCTTCCTGGCGATGCCGTAGACCTTATTACCGGCAAAACCAGATCCACACTTTCCATCTCCAGACCTCGGGACAAAGAGCCGCATCTCACACCCGGTATTGCGCGTCTGCTGTTCGGCGCGGCCGCGCTCAAGAGCGCACAACAAGGATGAGATTCCGTTTGCTCCATCGTGCCCAAGAAGGCTTTTCATAGCCGTACCTCCAATTCGCGTTTCCATCCGCTCGGTCCGCATCGAAATTCACGCTGCCGCCGTGGAGGGAGCTCGGTAGATTTCCTCCGTCTCGAAGGACTGGTCCGCGTGGCTGTATCCCTTCACGGTGATTAACTCGCGTACCCTGCGTCGACCCGTGGAATTGCGTTCGCAGTAGAGGACATAGTCCACTGCCTTGCCGGTTTGCGACCGGATGAATTGCTGGTTCAGATTGGTCCTGGCGCTAAGTGCCATATCCGCCAGTCTGTCCAGCGCATCTACGGCTGAATCTGCGTGTAAAGTCGAGAGCGTTCCGCCGTGACCTGTGTTCATCGCTTGCAGCAGGTCATAGCCGCACTCATCGCGGATTTCGCCCATGATGATGCGGTCGGGACGATGGCGAAGCGCTGCGGCTACAAGCTGGCTTGGCGTGACCGCAACCTGGCCGGGAATCGCGGCAACGGCTTCCCAGCGAACGGCGTTCCGATGTGCGATCTTCAATTCGGCCGGTTGCTCGATCACAATGAGCCGTTCTTGCATGGGAACGTGATCGAGTAGAGCCTTCATCAAGGTTGTTTTCCCAGAGCCGGTTCCACCGGCGATAATGCCGTTCTTCCGCGCTCCAATCAGCACCACGACCATATCCCGAACTTTGGCGGGTAAACTGCCCGATTCGACCAGTTCATCCGAGGTAAACCAGCGGTTGAACTTGCGTACGGTAAAGGTCGGCCCATTGATCGATGACGGCGGACCGACGACGGCCACGCGCGAGCCATCGGGCAAGCGAGTATTCAGAATCGGATTCTGGCCTGTGAGGTCCTGGCCAAGAATGCGCGCCACGCGCTCAATGGCCGCTTGCAGCCGCTCGTTCGTATACGGCCGCTTGAGCCGTATTTGCTCTACGACGCCGTTCCGGTCGGCGAACACGCCTGTCGTCCCGTTAATCATCAGATCGGAGATTGACGGGTCGAGCAGCAATGCTCGCAATTCCTCGGGGAAGAACGGCAGAATCAGTTCGTAACTCATTGCGTCTCTCCCATGGCGGAAGGAATCTTTCTCGGTGAATCCGCCGCATTTGCTTTGGGCGTTATCGTATCGACAGAAATACGGTTCTCGTGGAACTCGGTAATCGTGAGGCCCAGCGGATTGATGAACTCGTATTGCGGATAAATCCGGGACTGGTCGCTGACCTGTTTGGGATTGAGATAGTAGGTAATGCTGAGCATCCAGTGCTCTGTCCTGGGCTCGCGCGAATTCTGCGCCGAATAGAATCGGTCCACGGTCATCAGGGCCGTGCCGCGCGCTATGCGAGCGCCCTGAACCATCTCCTCTGACATGGACGTAATGGTCACGTTCTGGACCGCGACATCGCTCGATTCAATCTGGCCAGCCGTGACCTGCGAGATTAGATGATTCTGGTTATCTTCGGCCATCAGGCGCGACGCCAATGCCTGCGACAGAAAGTAGTAATTGAGTGGGTATTTCTTGGCGATCACGTCGCGGCTGATCGTGTAGCGATAGTTGGCCCAGTCAGTCAGATAGGTCCGTACTTCGCCCTCACGTGGGCTATAGTTCAAGTCTGAATACTGGATGGCCTGAGCACGTCCCATCTCGTCGATACGGATGTAGCGATTGGCAATCGGGCGGCGCGCCAGCGATAGGTTCATTCCCAACGAGCCAAGTAGCACCACTGTTCCGCAGACAATGATGAAACGGTATGCTTTCCGCTCGGCGTAATGCGACGAATACACTTCGTTTCCAATGCGGTCAACGAGCAACAATTGCGCTGACGTCAGAGACGTTTCAATAGGAGCTGTGCGTGTGGACATGGAGAGCATTTGTCCTTTCTTCAAGAGTGATAAACAGGTTCGCCGTATAGACAAGGACGATGGCAAACAGTGCCGCTATCGCCAACAGCAATGCGCGGCGCAACGGCTTTGAAACTCCAAGCCGACGGAGAATCAGGAAGCTGAAGAGAAAGGTCCACATACTCATCCCGACATCATGGCGACAGAAGCTACGGCTCCGCCGGCCTTGGCTACGCTGTCGGCCATCCCCGCCGTGCCGCCAAAGATCGCCTGCGTCATGCTGGGGATAAAGAGCAGGTTAATGATGAAGGCGATGAAAACCATCGTGCAGGGAATTAGATTGGCCAACCACATCTCCATCGAATAGGTTCCATTGAAGGTCTGCTGGATGAATGTGTTCAGGAACCCGGACCACACGAAGATGAAAGCGGCGGCTACGGCGCGGATCATGGCGAAGCTGAGCAGCACGTCGAGAAAGTGGAAAAACTTCCCTTGGAATGTCCTGGTCATCAGCAGCGGAATAAAGACCGGACCGAACAAGGCCGTCACGCCGTAAAGGATGAACGAACTGCAATTGATGAAAAACAGGATCGCTGATGCTAAACCGAGCAATGCCTGCACAAAGAAGTAGCAGAGGATCTGGACTGGAGCAGTCAGCGATGGCATGGCCGTATTGTCCCCGGCAGTCTTCAAAAGCTGGAGCAGATTGTCGAGCGAACTCTGGTCGAAAGCCGCGACCATCGCCTGGGCGATGTAGCTGAAGAAGTGATTGAGACCGAAGCTCGCTCCGGGGAACGGATTGACCCAGTAATTGATGAGCAGGCAGCAGAGGATCAGCCGTAGCAGAAAGTGCGTCAGATCGCCCGCGCGAACTGGATGCGTATGGAAGCGCAGCGTCATGCTCGACGTATTCCAGTTAATGACCATGCTAATGAGCGTGAACATTGCGATCGCGCTTAACTCGGTCAATCCAAGCTGTGTAAGCGCTCCGCCGTTCTGCGTCGTGAGATTGGTCAAATTGTTGGTGAACTGATAGAGCCAGTTCACGCCGGAGCTTGCACTCGGTAATGCCTGGGCCAACAGGGTCGGTGAAATCATGGTTGCCACCTCACAACGGGGATCAAATGCGGCGTTGGCAAAAGCGGCCAGCGCCGCAAGGTTTTAACTCACGGAAGATAGGTCTGCCAGGTGTTGCTTTCACTGGCGGCGCTTGCGTCATTTGTTGCGCGTTGCTGCTGGACGAAGGCCGCGGTATTGAGGTCTTCGACAGCGGCATTGCGCCGTTCCATGTTGGCGACGGTCATCTGCCCGGCGAGGCAGGTATGAAGCGTTCCCTGGACCTGCATCTCGCTCAGCTTCTGTGCCTCGGCCGCGTTCAGAAGATTGAGCTGTTGGACTTCGCTGTTGGTGCTGTCCGTGCTGTCGAATTGATCCGAGAGCAGCGAAGTATTGGCCGTGGTATTTTCGGTTCGATTGTTCCGGTACTGGCCTACGGCGGTGAGGCAGTCAGGAGAGATCGAGTCCGAAGTCTCGATCATGGCAAGTTGCGAGATGCGGGAACTGCCGAGAGACTGCCCTTGCAGGTAGCTGCTCGTGCTGCTGTTCATTGAAACCGTGGCCGTCTTCCAAGCCGTTGCCGATGTAGTAGGCGAGTTGCTGCTGAGCGCAATCTTGATGCCCGCTGTCTCGCCAAACATATTGGCGACATTCACATTCTCAAGAGCGTGAAGCGTCGTCTTCCACTGCTGTTTGAGCGAGAAATGGGTAACGTTGTTCTTAAGCATCTTGTACTGCGTCTCCAGCGTGGTGAGTTGGGAGACAAGACTGGCGTAGCTGGTGGGGTCAAAGACAATATCCCCCATGCCAAACAGGGCGAAGCTGGGCGTCGCGGTCAGGACAACAGCGGCGCCGACGATAAACCATTTGCGATGTTTCTTGAGTTGCATTGGCATAAAACCTCCTTGGGTGCGGTAAACAGTTACAGATGCGGTGGACAGGTCGGGTCCATCCTGTCCATGGAAAAGCACTTGCTGTGGTCCACGATCCAGCAAGGGAGCCGCAGAACCTTTGTGCCGACCTCGGCGACACTGACAAGCGTGGCGAGCGCAGCAGTCGCCAGCGCGCAGAGGTCGATTCCGGTAACGAGTTTGCGGCAAGCCTTTGAATCCTCCGGTCAGAGTGTTGGGTCCATGCGATGTTCCGCATAGGACGGGATGAGGATGTCGCGCCCCACATAGACACGTGCGCGCGAGCCTTCCTTGAGCGTGATGATGGGCAGACGATTGAGAAAGTGATTCAATACCTGCTCACCTTCCGCCGCTGTTTGCTCAGAGATGCCATTGCGAATCTGCGTTGATGAATCAAGGACGCTGCTGTTGTTGCCGATCTGGGCGAGACCTCCCAAACCGCCAATGGCCGCCGCCGCGCCGAAAGCCATCAAATATCCGTGATCGACTTTGGTGGCAAGGCCTGTTGTCCCAATCGGATCGAGTCCGACATACTTATCGAAGTCGAGCGAGAAGCCATCCGGGCAGACCGCGCGGTGGAAGGTGACGAACATCTTGCGCTGCTGGCTGTTGCCTACGCTCTGCACGGTGCCGATCAGGCGCGTCCCTTGCGGCATGAGCAACTGTTGATGGTCATGCGAGTAGTAGTCAGTGGTGAGCATGACCAGGATCGGTCCGCTGAAGCCGCCGTCGATGTGGTTGGTAACAACACCTTCGAGGACAGTTCCCTCGAAGATCCGATAGAGCCGTCCCTGGTACTGGTCGAACTCATACGATCCCATCGGATCGGTCTTGGCGGTTGCTTTTGCTTGCGCAGTGGTGGACTGTTCGGAGGCCGCGCTGCCGCCGGTCACGCCTGTAGTGGCCGGGCTTTGCGGCGCACCCGTCGCGGGCGGGACCACAGCGGAAGGAGTGGCGGCTTCGCCAGAATGGGCGAAGTCAATCGCCACGGTTCCGCTGTTGACGGCATCCTGCTTCTGTTTTTCACGCGCCAAGGCCCGTTGTTTGGCCTCGGCGTGAACCTCCGAAACGTTCGAGGTATGCTGCGGTGCATTTTGGCTGCCGCCGTAGATCGTGTCACGCTGCGCCGCCGTCATTGGCGCGGCGTTGGCGGACTCCGGGCCGGGCGTTTCGGCGGTCTGGAGTTGTTGCATTGCCGCAATCAGCTCCTGCTGCTTTTGTTTTTCCTCAGCGTCGTGCTGTGCCTGGAGTTGTTGTTGCGTCTCGAAACTTGATACCTGCTGCGCGTTCGGCGAGACAGGGCGCATCTGTAAGGCACTCGCCGGAGCCACCTTCTTGTTGCCGCGCAGCAGGCTCGACACATTGGCGATCCCGAGGATGGCGAGGATCGCCACAAGGGCGATGACCACGGGCATCCCCTTTTTGAGTGGCAGCTTTGCTTCGGGCTGCTCTGGAATCGTTGCGGGAGTGTTGAGGTTCTGTTCGGTCATGGCTACTTCGTACCTCCCACGCGATGGAATTGAACCTTTTGCTTGCCGATGGCGAGATACCCGTTGCCCAAGAGCTTGGGCACGGTATAGAGTCCGCCGTTGAAATCGAAGTTGATAAGCGATGGCTTCTTGTCCTTCATCTCGTAGAGAGCGGGCGTTTCCTGGAACTGGCCGCGCAGGTAGGTGAATTTGTCATCGTGCCAGATTTGCTGGAGGCCAAGCTCCTTGCCCTTCTTCTCGTCCCACGCGTAGTCAAAATGCAGAGTGCCTGGGTATTCACTGCGGTACTGTTCCGCCTTGGTCTGTTCCGCTTTGAGTTCCGCGGCCTGAGCGGCCTTCGCGGTAACAGCTTCCTGTTTCGCCTTATCCAGCTCCGCTGCGGGCACAAATACGGGAAGCTGCGCCAGACGGTCCTTGGCAGCCTGATCGCCGGGATTGATAAAGACCTTGGAATCGAAATGCGAATCGGGGTCATTCGATATCTCGCGCAACTGAAGTGTGTATTCGTTGCCGTGATCGGAAACGATATGAATATCCGTGGCGGCGTTTGCGGTCTTCGGCTTAACGCTGATGAAGCGCGAAGCCACATGACCGCCGTCATAGATCCAGTTCACCGTGTCGCCGGCGAAGACGTTGGCGACCTTCTCTTCTGTTGGCAATACAATGAGCGTTGATTGCAGTACACCGGCACGGACTTGAGGCGGAGTTTCTGCCTCAGTGACTATCACCGTGCGCGGGGCGCTGGGCTGGAGTGGATGCGGGTCGGTCGCGGCGTGAGCCGAGGACGCGGCCAGAGCGATGCTGAAAAGGACAGCAACGGGAATTGGTGGGTGCATGACATGACTCCTTTCGTGGATTGAGTTGGGTTACTCGGTCTCGCCCTGGGCAAACCGTGTGATGCCCTCGGCGAGTCCGTATTTGGCAATGAGTTTGTTGCGGCGCACGCGGTCTTTCGGCTTGGTCGAAAAGGCTGCGTAGCTGCGGTTATCGAGATTGAGCTTGACGACCTTGGTCAACCCATCACGGCGCATATAGAGACCTTCGCGATCCTGCAAGCTCTCGAAGAGAGCAAGCTGCTGCTCGTTCATCTTGAAAAGCTCCGCGTACCGCTTGCGGTTGAAGGTCGCGTCTTTCAGAAACAGGAACGACGTGCAGGAATTGACAATGCTATCTGCGTTCGCGCCCAGGTCCTCGGCGGACTGGCCGATCATGGTTACTCCACCCAGGTTCTTGCGCACTGTCTTGATGGAGGCGAGTGCGCCATCCAATAGCTGCTTATTCTTCATCGAAGAAAAGATTTCTTCGATCAGAATGTGTTTGGGCACGCCCAGATTGGCTGGGTTGTAGAGAACGTCGTTGATTCGCCTGAGCAGCCAAACCATCACCGGCTCGATCAGGTCGGCGCACTGCTCGTTGTTGACGCCCTGGAAGTCGAAGCACTGGAGACGCGACAACGAGAGACTGTCTTCCACGTTGTCGAAAACCGCGTGATAGACGCCGTTGCCAACCCACTTGGACAAGTAACGGTCGAGCTTCTTGGGCAGGAAGAGGTTCGACAGGCGGCGATTCTCGGCGTCGAGCAGGTACATATCCCGCACAGCCTTGTGAATTACGTCATCGTCTTCCGGTTCCAGCTCTGCGCCGCCGTTCATGAGCAACAGCTTTACGAACGAATAGAGAAACGTGATGTTGCTTTCCGTCGGCTCCAGCGCAAACGGATTGACGCGTGGGCCGTCCTTACCGATACGGTCAACACGGCCACCGTACAACTCGACGACGCTCTCGTAGCTGCCGCCGATGTCAAAGATGTAAGTGAAACCGCCATATTTCTGTTCGTGGGCGATGGCCATGTTGCCATGCACGGATTTCCCGGTTCCTGTTGGCCCGAGGATGAGCATGACGCGCACACCGTCTACATAAACGTCCTGAAAGAACGGCGTCCGCGTGCGCGTCTCGAAGATGTTTAAATACTCGTTGTCCAAGTCTTCGGAATACGGATGACCGGGATTCGGCGCGAAGATCGAAGACAGCCGCGCGTGATGGTCTTCCGCCAGCCACAAGGGGAAGACGTTGAACTTCTGGTTGCCGGGAAACAGCGCATAAAAGGCCGAGAGGTTCCCAAGCGTTTCTTCCATGACCTGCGCCCGCGCATCGACGAAGACACGATGCACAGCGGGTGCGATGCCGCGCAGTTCGTCCACGCTGCGCGCGGCCACAAGCAAGCGCAGCGAGTATTCGCCCTGCGCTTTCTTGTCGAGCGAGCGGATCACTTCGCCCAAGTCATCGACCTGGTTGTTCGCGGCTCTGGCTCCGGCCCCGGTTTCGAGCGAAGCCGTATCGTGTCCGCTCATGACGCGCGTCAGCACGCCGACTTTGAAAAACGAGATGAACTTTTCCTGAGCGTCGATTTCGTTGCGCGCCGCAGTGGTGGACTTCGACCGCCATGTCGAGCACAGGACGCTGTCGCAATCGAGCGTCATCAGGCCTGAGAACAGGCACGGCCTGGACGCCTCCGGTGTTGTCTTCAGCGAAAACATCTGAACATATCTGCGGCCGATGGTGAGGTGGTCGCTGTGCCACTCGACGGGACTCTTTACAATCTGCTGGTCCATACCATCATCGGCGGACAACGTATCGGCACTGGCCCACTCTTCGAGATTGAACAGGTAGCTGAAGAATTGGTAGACGGCATTATTTTCAAGCAATTTCAATCCGAGTGAACTACCAAGATGCCCCTCAAGCAGCGTGGCTGTCTTTTCAAGATCGGCCAGCATCCGCGTGGTGTCGGCGGTGTGTTCTTTCGGCTGACGTGCGAAGGCCTTGGCCTTCGGCGGCTCCAGCGTCAAGCACCAGTGAAGGTCGATGCGGCGGAATCCAGCCGTCTTTTCGAGAAACGCCAGCCGGTCGTCCACGAATACCTGCGTGACCGGATTGGCGTAATGCTCTTTCCGGGGTAGATCGAAGCCGGACATAACGCGCGTGTATTGATAGAGGCACGCCCCTTCGGGCAGTCCGCGAAGCGCGCCTTCAATCGACCGCATCTGGGCTTCAAGTTCCTGATCGGTCAGACCTTCCTCGTCGAGTCCAGCTAGAGAGAAGAGGCAGCCGTAGCCGCCGCCCTTCAACGAAAAGATCCGGTGATTGACGAAGCGTGCAATCGGAACGATGCTGCACGCGGCTCCGGCCTTGGCGAACCACGGCGTGTATTTCAATTGCTCAGTGTTTACGCGGGTCATAGTAGGACCTCTGGATTAAACTCAAGCCCCAAAGCTCGAACATTTTGGGATGTTTACGGACGATTAGCCATGCACTGATGGCAAGTGCTGGAAAGGCGATCAATGCGACTACGCGGAACCCGACGAGGAAAACCGTTACGCAGACGAATACGATCGCCATCCATGCTGTGAGGTCGAGGCCCAGCTTGGCCCTCGGTCGATTCAGCGCTTGGTTGATTGGTAACGGTTCTCCTCGCTTGGTCATGGCCGTCGCCTACTGCATCGTCTGACCGGTGAGCGAGCCAATCCAGCCGGCGCCCCATCCGAGGACTCCAGCGCCAAACAGCGCACCGAAGAGGCCCGGAATGGCGTCCGCAAAGCGACCGCTCATCATCCGGATCCCGGCGAAGATCAAACCGCCGAAACAGATGACAGCGCCCGCATAGATAGCGAAGGTTTTGAAAGTTGTCATCAGCGTAGTCGCTCCGGAGAAGTCCATCGTCCCCTGGGCGTGGGCTACACCGGTAACTGAGAGCGCAAGAAGAGTCGGCCACAGCGTATGTGCTGCGTGGCGAAGATTGTGTTTGGAGAGAGGTTGAGCCAATCGCTTGGCAAAGCGGGTTGTCGTGTGGAGAGAAATGATTTTGCTGCGAGAAAACATCGGCACCTCCGGTGGCCCTGCTCGGGCTGGAATATGCCGTAATGATTGGCTGAGAATAATTCTTCGTCCAATACGTTTTATTTATCGGCCGATAGCTCGCAGTTATCGGCCTCCGTTATCTGGTGTGGATTCAGTAACATTCACAGATGAAGCGATAACTGGATCGGCGGATTATTCGTTAATGCAGCGGGTTGTTTGCAGCTTGCAACAGGCTTCCGGATGTTCAGAAGAGGGGTGGAAACGCCTGGAGACAGGCTTTTCTGAATCTGCCTTTGGAGCTTCTTCACCAGTATGGGAACGGTCTTGGGATGACGTTCTTTGTGGTAAGCAACGGCAGTGTCTACGGTCCAGTCAACTCCGGCAACCGGACGTGTCGTCAACTCTTTCTCCAGCGGAGTCCCTTCGCGGATCAAGGCGAAGCCGTACCCTTCCTTGACGAGCGTCTGCACTTCGGAAGGATGAGAAGCGCGTGAATACTCTTCAACAGAAACTCCGATCCCGGCGAGACGTTTCATCAATCTCTGGTGAGCGTCAGGATGCTGCTGCGGATGATAAAAAATAGCGAGATTGCTTTGTAAATCTGTTGCATCCAAAGCGGCTTTGGATGCAAGCACATGATCCTTGCGCAGGCACACGACAAGTCTGTCATGGCGGATTTCTTCAACGTGAAGCGCTGGATGCTTCAAGGGAAGGGTTACGATAGCGGCATCGACCATGCCGTCCGCAATCTCTTCGGCCAATTGGGCAGTATCGCCCAGTGTCGGCCGTATGGAGCATTTCGGCATCAGTTCCTTATGCAACTCACAGAAGATGTGAAACAGCCTCTGATCGACGAGTGGCGTTGATCCGAACCGCACGGAGCTAATTTCGCCTCGTTCGATTGCGATAAGTGTGTCGATAATTTCGTCGCGAACTTCAAGCAGCATTGGTGCCAGCGTTAGAAAAGCTTGGCCGGTTCTGGTTGGGCAGATGCGTCCGCTTTTGGATTTGCGGAAGAGACGAATGGCGGCGTTTTCCTGAAACTGCCGGGCTTGAACCGTAAGATTGGGCTGGGATGTATGGAGTTCATCCGCTGCAATGCGAAATCCTCCTCGTTCGAGGATCGTGAGTAAGTACCGGAAATGACGAAACTCCGCCCAGTCGTACATTGCCCTCCTGCGCAACTAAGGAGGCGATGCCGATTGAACTGAGAACGAGACTTGCGATGCCTCCGCTTGTGGAAATCTTGCCACTTGGAATTGAAGGATGCAACAAAAGTTTTGCATTTGGCCAAACTTACTCTAAACGGCTTTTGCACGCATCTGGCGCGGCATTCATACATCTCGCGTCGATTTGCAAAGCGCGCGCGCCTTGATTGAGAAGGCGTATCGCGCTAAAGTTGCGGCAAGTTTTGTCCTGCGTTTACGGAGAGTCTGCCCATGCGGACCATGAGCGATTTCAGTTGGCTGTTGCAGCGCCTCGGCTCGTCACGGTGGCGGATCGTTCTCGGCCTGCTCTGTGTCTCGCTTGCCGGACTCGCCGCCACCGCCGATCCGCTGTTTCTCCAGTTGCTGATCGATCGGGCATGGCCGCAGCGCAATGCACCCCTGATGCTGGAACTCGCTTTCGGCATCGGCCTTTGCTTTTTCGCGCGTTCCGTTCTCTACAGCGCAGGTTCACTCATCAATTTCTCGATCTCGCAGCGCTGCATCCGTGAGTTGCGCATCGAACTGCTTGACCAGATGAACCGCCTTTCGGAGGATTATCACCAGCAGACGCCCACCGGCGAGAAGCTGGCCCGCATGGAGCATGATGTCGATGAGATTGCAAACCTCGGAGCGGACACTGCCAATCAGAGTATCCGCGCCATTCTGTTCTTCGCGCTTTACCTGGGGATGATGGCAAAGCTGAATCTCTCCATGACACTGACTCTGTTGCCGCTTTTTCCCTTATTCGCATTCGTGCAACGGCACTACCGCACGCAGCTCAAAGAGCGCGCCGATGAAGCCCGTTCCGAGATTGGATCAGCGGCCAGCATTCTCAATGAACATTTGAGCGCGGTTCCTCAGATACAGTTTTTGGGAGCGGAAGAGGCGACTACGCAGCGGGCTGTGGCAGTGTGGGATGGAATGCTCCGCGCACAATGGGTTCAGCGGCGCACGCAGATGGGTTTCAGCTTGTCGATGAGCGCAATACTCGCACTTGCCATCCTCGACGTTTTCATCACCGGCGCCTATAAGGTGTTTCATGGCGCCTTGACCATCGGTGGACTGGTTGCGTTCTCCGCCTACATCACGCGCGTGTTCGAACCCGTCAGTTCGGCAATGGACCTTTATGCGCGCACGCAGTCGGTGGGAGCGAGCATTCGCCGGGTGCGGCAATTGCTCGCCCTTGAACCGACGGTGCAGGATACGGGAACGCGCCGTCTCCCGGCTGGCGCATTGAAGTTCGGCTTTGAGATTCAGAATGTCTGTTTTTCCTATGCGGACAATTCTGTTCTCGATCACATTTCATTGAAAATTCAAGCGGGTGAGCGCATCGCGTTGATTGGCGTGAGCGGTTCAGGCAAAAGCACCTTGGCGCGTCTTCTCGTGCGTGCCGCGGACCCGCAGTCAGGCGAGATACAACTGGAAAATCGCCCGATCAAGGAGTTTACGCTCGCCTCCTTGCGGCGCACGGTGGGATATGTTCCGCAGCAGCCGCTGCTCTTCCAGGGAAGCATCCGCGAGAATCTTCTCTATGGGAACCCCGCGGCGACCGAAGCCGATTTGCAGCAAGCGCTGGCCACGGCACAGCTTACTTCCGTGGTGAACCAACTGCCGCAAGGCATCGATACACCTCTCGGCCCTGGGGCTGGCGGCTTGTCGGGAGGTGAGCGTCAGCGATTGGCGCTCGCTCGTTCTCTGCTGAGAAATTCCTCCGTGCTCGTTCTCGATGAATCAACTTCTGCGCTCGATGCGCCGACAGAGTCCACCGTATTGTCTTCCGTTTCCAAGTTCTGTGAGGGGCAGACGCTGATTCTCATCTCGCACCGCATCAGCTCGCTTACATGGGTGGATCGCTTGGTGCTGCTGGGCCGCGGTAGGATTGTCGAAACGGGCAACCATGAAGTTCTCTATGTGCGGTCCGCGCTTTATCGTTCCTTGTTCGACGCTTCTGCGCATGACGCCTCGCTTCCGCGCAATTGACTACGATGAGCTATACACCGGACATTCCACCCGGCGATTGGCGCAAATGGTGTCAGGTTCACCACTCGGTCATTCTGGAGTTGAACATCCCCAGCTACCGGATGGAGCAGGCCAAGAAGACGAGGGATCCGGCACTGGAGAATAGCGAAACGAACTGACAGGGCGGAGATCTGGCCACCGTTGTTGCTGGCAGGTCCTCCGCTTCGCCCCTTCGGGGCTTCGCTCCGGCCCTGCCAGCAACAACGACATCTCAGCAAGGAGAGGAGAGATAGAAGTTCCAACATCTATCGGGAATTATGGTTGTCGTTGAGGGGAAAGAATAGTTGACGCCAGACAGTCAGGTAACTAATATCTCTAGCGACTCATATTTGTACCTCGTGTAGACTTATGAAGGAGGATTTTGAATGAGCACGAAACAACTACTGGCTGAAATCGATCGCGGCATCAATGCCTTGCAGAAGGCGCGTGTCCTGTGTTTGAAAGGTGAGGCTGTTGCACCGAAGGCCAAGGCAACCAAGGTAACAAAGGCGCCAGCAAAAAAGGCAGCCCGGGGTGGCATGAGCGATGAGGGCCGAGCCAAGATCGCCGCTGCTCAGCAAAAACGCTGGGCCAAGGTCAAGCGGGCAAAGAACAAGGCAGCCAAGGCGGCTAAAGCAGCTTTGGCCGTCCCCGTTGCAGAGTAACCCGCTTCCACACATACACACATAAAGGCCCCGAGGCTATCGACCTCAGGGCCTTTATCTTTGGCGGTGACTACCTCGGCGAGAGCGTATGGAGCAAAGCAGTAAACGCCCCCAAGTGCGGTGATGGCGGTCGGTCGATCTCCGAATGTGTCGGGGACGAGTTGCTGGCAATCGCCCCAATCCGCGCCGTGACCAAAGGAAACTTGCGGGAAGGCGACATTCAGCAGACCAATTTTCTGCCAGTGAGTGAGTTGGCGATTTGGCGCTCAGCAGGATCACGAGCGCTTGAAATGTCTACGAATCGCAAGCAGAAACAGGCCGCCAAGCGTAGTGGTCAGCAGCAGTTCGCAAAGAGCCAACATACGGCCCCACGGGTAACTTGGAACATAGCGGAGTTCGCGCTGGAAGCCCGCAACAGAGAGCGAGGTCATGAGGCTGTCGAGAATCATTCCCCAAAAACCGGATGGATACTCGGCTGGATGGGCATGGAAGAATGTCGTCCAGTCCACATATCCGAGCCAGCCGGGAATGTTGCCAGGGGGGTTGAACTCGATGCCGGGAATGGGATATAGAAATGCAAATGCGGCCAGGAAGAAAACCAGCCAGAGCAGCGGCATTATGTAGCTCTCCCCGTAGGCACTGGCGTACTTGTAGAGCGCAACTAGGCTGAAGTGATGACCTAGCCATCGGAGCGGCCTCCAACGCCAGCGGCTGTTAAGCCTCTTCATCTCCATCTCGCCATAGTGCCAGTAACCTCCAGTCCAGTAATCGCCCTTTGCATCGTAATTTCTCTTCAACTGCTGATAGGTCTCGGCGATCAGGCTGTAATTTCGCTTGCTCATCATGTTGGGCGACCGTAAGGTCCACGCTAGCTTCGCCCAGGCCCAGCCGAAACGGCCATAAAACCGTCTCATCCGTGTATTGAGCTGTCGCCAGTCGTTCGTGGTCCTGAAATCAGCGGCAACGTCATAGTCTTGCTTTACTTGACGATATGTACTGGCTAGATGATCCGAAAGGCAGTGTTTAGCGAGCCGTCTTTCAGGAAGTCTAAGTGCAGGTATCCCCGCCAGAGCCACATCCTCGTCGAAGAGACAGAGACGATATTCGCGCGGGCGCACAAGACGCGAGAGTAATTCCCATCGTTTTAGCCACACCCTGCGTCCCCGGATGGCACCAAATCGCCGTAAGCAGTACCACCGACGTCTCCAGCGATAGTGCTTTACCCGTCCTCGGTCGCGCCATTGCACCAGCGTGAAATCCACTTTCGTGAGGTCAGTATTGTGAAAAAGCGCTTGCCCCAGATCCGTCCTATAGAACTCAACCTTTTCTGGATGCTCGATTTTGACATCTGTGAAGTCTAGCCCCGGCTCAGTAGAAAGATCATGCCGGAAGCGTGTGTCTCGAAAAACCGCCGCACCGGAAAACCTAGCAGTTCTAAAAAGAGTTGTCTGCGAGAAGACCGCACGAGAAAAGTGAGCATCCCCGACGAAAAATACGTTGCGAAAGCTAGCATTTTTGGCGAATATCGCTGCCTGAAAGTCGGCTGTCTGACTGAATTGTGCGCCGCCAAAATCGGCCCCTTGGCCAAAAATAGCTTCTCCAAAGCCTGCACTCTGGTGGAAC
>Ga0224527_1000221_pt1 | contig 44179 bp, 42 predicted proteins | sample CBST0metaG_FD_179882 | JGI IMG/M metagenome (GOLD analysis project Ga0224527, IMG submission 179882) | Peat soil microbial communities from Stordalen Mire, Sweden - C.B.S.T0 | ecosystem: Environmental > Terrestrial > Soil > Wetlands > Peat | place: Sweden: Norrbotten County, Stordalen Mire... | reverse complement strand
GAAAATATTCAGGGGTTGCAAGTAAAAGGTGATTTAATTACTATGACACCAGAGCCTTTTATGGAAAACTCTACTTGTTCTACTCCTTGCGACGAAGATGGTTTTCCTTTAAAACCTGTAGCTTTATATGAAAATGGCATTCTCAAAAAATATTGGGGAGATGTGCGGCATTGCCATTACTTGAATATAGAGCCAACAGGAAATATTAAAAATATTGTGGTACAGGGCGGCAGCAAATCCATAGCTGCTATGAAAAAACAGCCATATCTCGAGTTAATTGCTTTCTCTAGCTTCCAGATGGACTATATAACTGGCGATTTTGCCGGAGAAATTAGGCTGGGCTGGTACTTTGACGGAGAAAAAACCATTCCTGTAACAGGCGGTTCTATTTCAGGTAATATCACAGCAATGCACGAGGAAATGTATCTTTCCCAGGAAATGAAAAAAGATAATAATTATTCATTACCTAAGACTGTGCAACTGTTTAATGTATCTGTTGCGGGAATGTAGTTTGTAAATTTTCTTTGTCATTACGATACATTATTTTGAGGGGCTGCCGCACTAAGAAATTAGTGTAGCAGCCTTTTTTAGCTAGAGGATGTTGTACTGTTACCTGCAATGAAAACAAATATACGGAACAAATACACGAATTATATTGCAATTTGTGTCTTAAACACAAGGACAGCTTTTCCGCCAATCTTAACCTGCACTGGCTCACCGTTTACTATTTTTACATTTACATCGACGGTTCCACTGCGCCCGATAGCCTCTCCCTGAGCCCCCGTGAATAAAAACAAGGAATCGTCATGCTCAACTAACCTATGTTTAACCAGATAGGCTCCAAGTGGGCCGTTGGCATTTCCCGTTACAGGATCTTCAGAAATACCAATTGCGGGGGCAAACATTCTGCCATGGGTTAAAACATCACTGGGATGGGATGCAAAAGTAAAGACATAATAGCCATTACAACCAATCCTGTTACTTAATTCAGTCAACATACTCATGTTGGGAGATAAACTGTTGAGCTTGGCTCTGGATTTGATCCCAATCATTACTTTTGAATGTCCTGTAGAGACTACTTGAATGGGGCAACGTTCGTCTATTTCCTGTTGCATTAGACCAAGGGCTGACAACAGACTGAGACGGTCTTTACCGCAAAGTGGTTCGGAGAACTCAACATTTCCTTGGGTCATCCATATTGTATAATTATCATTTTTCACAACGTCTACTGGTAAAATGCCAATCTCTATTTTTTGAATCACTCTGCAAGATTCCAGCTGATTTTCTATCGCTCGAATGTAGTGAGCTGCGATGGTGGCATGCCCACATACCGGTACTTCGGTAGTCGGTGTAAAATATCTAAGCTTGACATCGTGGCTGGCGTCATCGGGAGGGAAAATGAAGGCCGTCTCAGAGTTGTTAAGTTCACGTGCGATACACTTCATATCTTGTTCGGATAATCCTTCCGCATTTGTGACCACACCAGCGGGATTGCCTTTGAATTTTTCGGACGTAAATGCATCGACTTGATAAACCTGATATGTTTTCATTACGTATACCTCCTAAAATTAGTAATTTTACTTTTCTCACTTACTATATTAGTGGTAAACTGGACATAAGTAAAATTCAATTTACTAAACGTAACTATTAAAAATAGTAATAGCGGAATGTGTAGTGCGAATAATTGGTTCAGGACGGTGAAACGATTTTATGAGGTGTATCATGGATATTAGGCACTTGGTTACATTTAAAACAATTGCTCGTCTGAGAAGTTTTACAAAAGCCAGTGATGAATTACGTTACTCTCAGTCAGCTTTAACGATACATATTCAAACGATTGAAAAAGAATTGAATGGAAAAGTGTTTGACAGAATAGGCAAAAATATCGTAATAACTGCTTTAGGTAGTAAGCTACTTTCGATTGCCGATGATATGTTAAGGGCACATGAGAAAATTGAAACATTGAGAAGTGGCGAGATTTGCAATGAAAGTGCCATTAGAATGGGCGCTCAGGAATCTGTAGCATTATATCGATTACAGCCAATAATTAATCAGTTTCAAAAAGATTATCCTCACATAAAGATATTGCAAGTTTTAGATCAAAAGTCTGAGCTAACTGGCAAACTATTAGCGGGAGAAATCGATGTAATGTTTGTTATGCAGCGGCAGTATGATAATGCTAATTTAGTAGCTATCGATTTGGTCCAAGAAAAAATGGGTATAGTGGGACGATGTGAAAATCTGCAATCATTAGATGATCTGAAAAATAAAAAAAATGTATTGGTGTACCCTAAAAATGATTGCAGTTACCGAAATGTATTTGACAAATATTTGGGAATTTATTTAGATGAGGGAATAAATAGGATTGAAGCGTTGAGCATCGAAGCCATAAAACAGAGCGTATTAATAAACGGTGGCGTGAGTATTTTACCGTATAGCATTGTTAAACGTGAAATTGAGTCTGGCGAAATGAGCTTTTTTGAGCTGGATTTATTCTCCGAAGATAGAATCAGTACTCAGCTTATCTATCATAAAAATAAGTGGTTTTCTCCTTTGTTAAGAGAATTCGCGAATCTTATAGAACATGAAATGTCCAGAACAGCAGCCTCCTGAATTTTAGATTATTAGGCATGCAACCCCTTAGTTTGAGTATGCAGTAAGGGCGAAAAGAGAACAGAGTTGATGAAAATAGGTGCAATAGTTAGTGTCTGATAAGAAATCACTTGACATGATTTCTGGGAAATGGAAGCCGATTATAATGTGGCGACTTCGTTTGGGGAGTCAGCAACTTTCAACACTAAATAAAGATATTCATGGCATAAATCAAAAAATGCTAATACAGCATTTGAGTGAGTTAGTTGAATGTGGAATTGTTGGTAAAAAAGTGTATGAAGGATACCCTCTAAAAGTAGAATATTTTCTTACGAAAGTTGGATGTGATTTTATTAAAGGGTTGGAGATTTTTCAGGAAATAGGTCGGGAGATGCTAAGGGAAACTACAATAAAATATCCAGCAATTAAAAACAATGAGGGGATGTATTAAAATGAAGGTATTGTTGCATTTAGCGGATGGATTTGAAGAAATTGAAGCAATTAGTGTAGTTGATATTTTGCGGAGGGCAGATATTAACGTTCAAATGGTTTCTATCATGGGGAAAAAAGAAGTAATGGGCGCCCATAACATTGCGGTCATAGCCGATGTATTATTTGAGAGTGTTGATTATTCAAATGTTGATATGATAATACTTCCTGGTGGATTACAAGGAACTCAAAAAATGGAAAAGCATGTTGGCTTAAAAGAACAGTTATTAACGGCAGTGGAAAAGGAAGTATGGGTTGCAGCAATATGTGCAGCTCCGACTATTTTGGGGAAATTAGGGCTGCTCAAAGGAAAATCGGCTACTTGTTATCCTGGTCATGAGCAACATTTACAAGGCGCAGATATAAGCACGCAGGACAGTACAATAATTGACGGTAATATAATTACCTCCCGTGGACCAGGTACTTCTTTGCACTTTGCACTAACAATAGTGGAAGTCTTAAAGGGGACCCAATTAGCAAACACAGTGAGACAACAAATGATAATCTGACTAAAACCTATGGTCAAACAATAAAAAATCAAGCAGACCGCTTATATGGTCTGCTTGATTTTTTATTGTGGTGCTAAGGTTATAGGCCACAGTCACCAATTTTATGGGAATGATTGAAGACGTCGAAAACAGTAAAGGATACATAACCTGTAAGTTTCTGATCATCAGTTAAGTCGTAAGGACGTAGGCCTTTTAACCATAGATTTTCATGTTTCCATAGTTTATCAATGATTTTGCCGTTTACAATGATTTGAGTAGTATCGCTGATTTTAACGGCTTCAGCTTTAAGTTGGATGACTAGAGAGGAACCGTCAATGTCTGCCAATGCATTTTTCAATTCATCACCGGTAACTGGTTCGGTACAATCAGGGAAGCTGAAGAAGGTGTCAAAACGTACATTGATATCCAAAGGCAGGAGAATATTATCGCCAGTTTTTGATGTGGCCAGTATCAATAGTTTTATTTGTACGTTTATGATTTTACAATCGTCACTTAAGACTTCCTGGGCGGATATAAGAAAGACTTTTAATGATTTAGTGGTATCAATTGTTGGCAAGGTGATGCCTGGCCCTAAGCGGCATGGTCCGATAGGGGGGAAGTAAAAGCATTGGGTAAACTCGCAGTGATCACCAGCTGTACCAATAAGACGGACTTCTTTGGCGCAAATATCGTGACAGACGCAATCGGGAATGGGATTGTTGGGGCCGTTAGGCGCGTCAAGACCAAACTTCAGCCGGCTGGCCTCATTACTAATAAGCAAGTCGCATGCAGCTTCAGGAATAGGGCAAGATAACACCTTATACGGTCTCATCATTTCGTTATCTTCGTGATCGATAATATGACAATGCCATACATAGCCGGGACCAAAGGAAGGGTCAAATGGAAATAAATTAACACAAGGCTTAACTTTTTTGGGATCTGCATCTTGTGGTGCAAAGCGAAGTTTAAATCTAGTAACTTGAAAAGGCGGCACTAAGACAGTATCTTTCCATCCGCGTTCATTCAAAGCGGGATCAATGGGATTACCTTGTAGGTAAGGTTCTACAGGCAATGGTATTGTTGGATGTTGAAGGGGAAGAGTACCACCATTAAGGTTGAGCCAGTCTTGATTGTAGGTTGCGCTAGCAAAGTTCTGGCGATTTTCAACTTGAAACTGAATTAAGTGTACGTGAATGGGATGTGCGCCATTTGTAAGGTTGACTATTTCCCATTCTACTGTTGAGCCAACGATTGGCAATTCTGAAATGGGAGCCTCCCACATCTGCCCATCCAATAGTAATTCAGTAGGCATGGTAGTAGCTTGACCTACTACATTTAGGGTTAAGATTTTTTTTGGTACATTTGGCGTGAGTACCGGTATTTTATTCAATTCTGCCGGAAGCTGAGTTGGTGGTATTATGGGGGTATCAAGTACGGTAAACTGCATAATCTGCCCAACCGTATTTGGGTTTGGTGCAGCGCCATTTGGATAAGGAGCATTCGCATTATTAGTGAGAATAACTTCTGTTCCAGGGGGTAACAGAGAGAAATCAATCAAGATGTCAGCACGTTCTGCTGGTGAAAGTAGTAGCGCTGTTAACGTTACTGGGAAAGGAAGAAAGCCTCCGTCAGAGCCAATTTGAATAAAGTCCTGACCATTTGAAAGTTGCAGATTGTAGGTCCTGGTATTTGATCCGTTAAGAACTCTGAAGCGGTACTGTCTACGCTCTACATTCAAATTGGGCCAGACCCTGCCATTGACCATAATCGTATTGCCGATAAACGTGGGACTCCAATAGGGATGAACATTAGGATTGACACCACTATTAGGGAATAATAATGAACCATCATCATAGAAGGAGCGGTCTTGGATAACGATTGGAATTTCATAGGGACCACTTGGAAGAAGTCGAGATATTTTATTATTTGGATCTTCTAGTAAATAGAATCCTACAAGACCTGCATATACATTAAGACGTGTAGTTCCTAAGGCATGATCATGATACCAAAGGGTGGTTGGCTCTTGTGTGTTGGGATAGGTATAACGAGATGTTATAAAATCAGGTCCCTTTTTTTCTTCTCCAGCTGTAAACCAACTATTGGGATTACCGTCGGAATCAGATCTAACCTCTCCGCCATGCAAGTGGGTAACAAGCGGAACGGGGCTCTGTGCTAACGGGTATCCTGGTGGAAAAGGTAAAAATGGTGGGGTTGGCATTGGCATATTATTAGGGTTTGCCCAGTGCACGGTAGGATCGACTGCAAATGGATTTGGTTCAGTAATCTGATTAACCCAATGGACAATGCTGGGGATTCCTCGCACCGCTCTGAAGGTAGCACCTGGCGTGCTATGAAAGCGGGAAACCTCACATGTATCTGAATCTTCAACAGTGCCTTCATACCCCCAGACAGATGTTTTTGGAAAGGTCGGAGGAAGAATTTGTTGCATAAATTGTGTCATGCTGATTGTATAATTATGACTGATATCTTTACAGGTAATCGGATCTTTTTCGACAATCGGCTTAAATACGGGTGGGATAAACAATTGATTGACATATTTAGTGATAGAATTTGGGTCTAATGGGTTTGCCATTTCTACGGCCTCCTTTTATAAAAGCATATTGGAGATTTCCATCGTATGGGGTTTGTGTCAAATAGGTATATTCAATATACATAATATGTCGACTAAGACAAAAATGTGATTGTTATATCAGAGATGTATGTTGGTTGGTAGTAGTTGTGTACATGGCTGAATAGTTGGCTATTGACACCCCGTAGTTAGTTAAACATAATGAAGGTAGAATCGTGTGGCACCAAACAATGAGGTGAGCTATGATAACTGGTAACGATAAATTTAGGTTAAAAAAATCGAGAAGGAGGAGTATTGTGTGCTGAACAAAGCCATAGAAATTGCTACTCGTGCCCATACCGGACAAGTTGATAAAGGAGGAGCACCTTACATACTTCACCCGTTAAGAGTGATGCTGTCAAGAAAAAATGAAATTGAAAGAATATGTGCTGTGCTACACGATGTTGTAGAAGATTCTGTTCTTACCTTTGACGATCTTAGTAAAGAGGGCTTTTCGGAGGAAATCATAGAGGTGCTGGATTGCCTCACTAAACGCAATGGAGAAAGCTATGATGAGCTTATTGATAGAATACTTACAAATGAAATTGCCTGTCATATTAAGCTTGCAGATTTATTTGACAATATGGACCTGAACAGGATTGAGAATTTTACTTATAAGGATGAAGCCAGAATTAAGAAATATAGAAAAGCCATAGAACGAATTAGCGATGCTTTACCTATGCAGGATGGACTCAAAAGCCAAAGGATTATTGAAATTGATGGTTGTGTGTCGATACAACATTTCATGAGCCATGATGATTTTTTAGATAGATTCATTAATTTTGTAGAGAAGCATGGCTGGCGCTTTAGTGGTGGAACAAAATTTTTGTTGATGTATGTTAATGAGACAAACCGTAAAGAAAGGAAGTTGTGAGATGATTATTTATGCCCACAGGGGAGCTCGTGGATATACGCCCGAAAATACTATGACTGCGTTTTATCGAGCTAACCAACTCAAGGCTGATGGGATAGAGCTGGATGTGCAAACAACAAAAGACGGCAAGATTGTGATTTGTCATGATCACGATATTGACCGTACGAGTAATGGGAAAGGATGGATTAAAGATTTTACGCTGGCGGAGTTGAAAAAGCTAGATTTTGGATCTTGGTTTGATCCATCTTTTGCTGGTGAAAAAATTCCCACTTTTACAGAGTTTTTTGAATGGTATGTGACCACTCCTCTTCTTTTAAACATTGAAATCAAGAATGGTCCCGTGGTTTACGGCGGTATTGAAGAAGAGATTGTGGCTATCATGAAAAGCTTAGCGCCAAAAGAATTTGATTTGTATGGTCGCATTATCATTTCTTCTTTTTATCATCCCTCGTTGCTAAAAGTTAAAAAACTGGATGAAGAATTTAAGACAGGTGTTTTGTTTGCAGATCGTATGGTCAATGTGCTGAACTTGGCGGAACAAACGAGTGCTGATTACCTGCATCCGCTTTGGCATTACCTTGAACCAGAATGGGTAGAATCCGCTCGTGCAGTGGGGATTGGTGTCAACAGCTATACCGTCAATAAAAGGGATGAATTTGATTTTGTACGACCAATGAATATCAACGGTATTTTCACTGACTACTGTGATCGTTGGAGATAATTCAAAGAACATAAAAAAAGGGGTGGTTATGTCAGAACTGCAAACCGCAACGACATCAAGAGTTAACATGACAAATGTTTGTTGGCAGATCATGTTCCCATTGGGAGGCAAGCAAAACGTAATCGAAGAAAAGAATGTTTCCTTTTGGCAAGCATTAAAAATCGTCATAAGGAAGCCCTCTTTGTATGCTGTGTGTTTATCAAACAGTGCGCTTTGTTGGACACTTTATACCTATACGAGCTGGTTACCGATGTATTTGCAACATGAACGTGGCTTTTCCATTGGCAAAACTGGTTACGTTGCAACACTGCCTTTTTTACTCTCTATGATAACAATTCCACTCGGTGGTATTGCGTCAGACTGGTTGTACAAAAAAACAGGAAAACTCAAACTAGCTAAGAATATTCCAGTGATGTTCGGTCTGCTTGCTGGCGGCGCGATGATGATTCCTGGAGCATTCGTAACTGATCCAATGACGGGAGTGATATTGCTTTCCATTGGTTATTCCTTGATTATGTTAATCTTAGGACCACAATGGGCAATACCCGCAGATATTGGTGGAAGAAAGGCTGCGGCCTATGCATGTGCTATCGTTCAATTGGTCAGTGGTGGAGCGGCAATTATAGCACCAATGTTCATGGGTTATATTGTTGAAGTTACAGGACATTATACTGCAGGCGTTATGACGGCTGGTTTGGTGGCCATTGTTGGCGCACTGGTTTTTCCGATGCTGTATCATGGAGAAAAGGATCTTTATCGAGAAACGGAAATAGTTTAACAACATGATGATTGTGGCAAAGATTGATGATGTATTGGATTTTATCATTTAGAATCATCTCATGTTTCAAATAAAATAGTGATTTATCACAATAGTATAAACGTGACTGAAACTAGTAATCGGACTGGATTATGGTTCCAGTCACATTTTTTTACATCAAAATACTGGCATAGTGCAATCGGAAGCTTCTTGTGGGATCGTAGCAATAAACCTTTAATCAACATAATATACACAAGACGGTAAGTTGGAGGATGATTAGATTGAGCTACAAGGGGTTAACAGGAAGGGTGGTAGTGCCGGGAGATTGTGAATATAATCAGGCCAGGAAAGAGTATAACCTAGCGATAGATGAATATCCATTTGCAATTGTGTATTGTTTTGAACCATGCGACGTAGCCAACGCGATTACTTGGTCAAGGGAGCGGGAAATAATACTGCGGGTTCGTTCTGGAGGTCACAACTATGAAGGATATTCAACTGGTACAGGCAAGTTGGTAATTGACACTAGCTGCATGAATGATATTGAGGTGAATACCAACAATAATACTGTCAAAGTACAGGCAGGAACAAGGCTATTATCACTGTATGAATGTCTTTATAAATACGGTTATGCTTTCCCGGGCGGGACTTGCCCATCAGTTGCTATTTCTGGTCTTGTGCTGGGAGGCGGTATAGGGTTATCTGCCCGCTTTCTGGGCTTGACGGCGGACAGTCTTATTGAGGCTGAAATGATAGATTACGCAGGAAATCAGTTAATTGCGAGCGACGCTTACAACTCGGAATTGTTTTGGGCTTTGAGGGGAGCGGGTGGTGGAAATTTCGGTGTGGTAACCAACTATAAGTTTAGGTTGAAGAAGGTAGGAGAGATAACCTTGATTCAACTGAGATGGGATAATAATATAGTGGCCAGAGATGAATTTTTACAAGTGTGGCAGGAATGGTTGCCGAATTTAGATCGACGCATGAGTTCATTTAGTGGCATATATAAGAGGGGAGCCTGGGTAAATGCATTTTTCTATGGACAGGTGGAAGAGGCTCGACAAATCCTGGAGCCTTTGTTAAGCATACCTGGAATTACTGTTGAGGTTATCAAGTATGTCCCTTTCATTGACGCAGTAAAAACCATAGGGGCGATTTACTCTAAGGGAGAAGCTTTCCAGGCCGCGGGGAGATTCGTGCAACAGCAATTCACGCAAAGCCAATTAGATAAGCTTATAGAAATTATGGATAAAGCACCTTCCGATAGTAATTCATCCATTAGGGTATACTCTTTGGGAGGAGCGGTTAGGGACACTGAAGTAAACGCCACATCCTTTGCCGACAGGCAAGCTAACTATATAATGGCGATTACATCTTCGTGGGAAATGGAAGATGAAGCATCGTCACACCGTGCATGGATAAAAGCCGGTTATGAGTATATTTATACTATTACCTGTGGTTCATATATAAACTTCCCTTATGGCCAAACCCCAAATTATGAGTGGGCCTATTATGGCGATCATTTACGAAAATTGCAACGAATTAAAAAAGAATACGATCCCTGTAATATTTTCCATTTTCCTCAAAGTATTAAACTTACGTAATAATTCTAAGTGAATAAATTTAAAAAGTACTGCTCCGATGAAGGAACAGTACTTTTTTCGCCTAATTAGCATTAGCACTTTAATGCCATTTTTTTAAATTTAAAAAAGAAGAAGTGCGTAGAAAATGTTGTAATAATAAAAACAATGTGTTATTATGTGGAAGTTGATTGATGAAAAGTAATAATATGGCTCGTGGTAGTTTAAACTCAATATGGGCACCATTTGTCATGGGGAATAGCTTAGCGGTAGACGCGCCGAGTTTAATGTTAACTATACACCTTAGTAAGGTGTTTTTTTTTAAGGGCGTCATTATTTGAGATATTATCAGGGGGGCGATCTTTATCATTTTGTGATTGTGTTGACTCAGTATGAGTAGGCGCATCACAATCACGATAGATATACTCCTTATTGATCGGTTTTTTATAAACCGTTTACATAGCACGATATTGTGGAAACAAAACTTGAAAAAAATGCTGTAATAGCGGAAGAGAGAAATTTTGATGATGGATTTGGATTTGGATTTGGAAAAATTTGCTACAATAAAGGTTATTGGGGTTGGCGGCGGCGGAAATAATGCTGTGAATCGGATGATTGAAGCTGGACTTACTGGTGTGGAATATATTTCTGTGAATGCAGACGCTCAGGCATTGCAACATTGTAAGACGAATAATTGTCTTCAGATTGGCGGAAAACTAACTCGAGGGCTTGGTGCGGGGGCGAATCCTGAAATTGGGAAGCAAGCTGCACAAGAGAGTCGTGATGAAATATTAAAGGCTTTGCATGGCGCAGATATGGTTTTTGTTACGGCTGGTATGGGGGGCGGAACTGGTACGGGAGCAGCACCTATAGTTGCTGAGTGTGCCAAAGAGCTAGGAGCATTGACGGTTGGTGTTGTTACCAAGCCTTTTTGTTTTGAGGGGCGTAGGCGGCAAAAACAGGCTGAAATTGGAACTGCTAATTTGAAGGAAAAAGTAGATACTCTTATTACGATACCTAATGACCGATTGCTACAAATTGCCGATAAAAAGACTTCTATGACGGAGGCATTTCGTATTGCTGATGATGTTCTGCGGCAAGGTGTTCAAGGGATCTCTGATTTGATTGCAGTGCCAGGACTTATTAACTTGGATTTTGCGGATATTAAAACGGTTATGTCAGATACTGGTTCTGCCTTGATGGGGGTTGGGCATGGTACTGGTGATAATGGCGCTAGTATGGCGGCAGAGGCGGCGATTAAAAGTCCTTTACTGGAAACTACGATTGAAGGGGCTAGAGGGGTTCTACTTAACATTACGGGTGGTAGTAATTTGGGGTTATTTGAAGTTAATGAGGCAGCAGCGGTTGTTTCTGATGCAGTTGATCCCGATGCTAATATTATTTTTGGAGCCGTTATTGACGAACAGCTTAAGGATGAGGTAAGGGTTACCGTTATTGCTACGGGGATTGATAAGAAGGTCGTTAGCGCGGATTATGGTAGTAAGGTTAATGGGAAGGGACAACCGGATGAATTGGTGGTTAAACCAGTTGTTGAGTCGTTTACGATGAAGGATTTGGAGATTCCTTCTTGGATGCGAAGGGGATAGTTTACTTATACGCGCTCAGACTTCGGTTTGAGCGTTTTTTTGTATAAGTTATGCCTTTACGTGTGAAGCGAAAGGAATTGCAAAGCACACTAACGAATATCTGAGTATAAAACATGATGTGAGAACTAATTTTGAAAGGAATAAGTGAGGTTTAAGAATATGAAGATAGGTTTTTTCGATTCTGGAATAGGAGGCATGACGGTGCTTTATCACGCATTACGCTTGCTACCTAAGGAAAACTATATTTATTATGCTGATACACTGCATGTACCATATGGAGAAAAATCAAAGGATGATATAAAAAAATATGTATTTGAAGCGGTAGAATTTATTTCGCAGCAAAATATTAAAGCATTAGTCATTGCGTGCAATACCGCGACCAGTGCTGCTGCCCAAGAACTGCGAGCAAAATATGATTTTCCCATAATAGGTATAGAACCAGCGGTAAAACCCGCTATTATAAAGAGTCAAGAAAAAGGAACTAGAGTTTTGGTATTAGCCACAAATTTTACTCTTAAAGAAGAGAAATTTAACAATCTAGTAAATGAGTTGGATAGCGATCATATTGTTGATAGACTTGCTCTTCCCGGCCTAGTACGATTTGCAGAACAATTTGAGTTTAATGAAGAGGTGGTCTTGCCGTATCTTACATCACAACTAGCTCCATATAAACTTCATCAGTATGGAGCAGTAGTACTGGGATGTACTCATTTTCCTCTTTACAAAGACATGTTGAAAAAACTTTTGCCGGAAAAAGTAGATATTATTGATGGCGGGATTGGGACAGCCGAAAACTTGAAAAAAACCTTAGAAAAAGCAAATCAAATCCATGAAGGGATTGGGGAAATTGAGTACTACATATCTGGTAAGAAACTTGAAAATGAACAAACATTGCAACAATATGCCAAACTGTTTGAACGATTGAGCATGATTTAAACTGCAGAATACGATACTACTATTATTGAAATTGACATTCGACAATAAGAGGGAATATACTGATAGTTAGAAATTGTTTTTAAAGTGGGGTAAATTATGAAGAATATATTATTTCTTAATTCTGCAAAGTTGGATTTTGATAAAGAACTTGATTTTTCGGCATTATCTCAGTACGCTATTATTACGAAATATGCTGCAAGTAACAATGAAGAAATCTTGCAACGGGTTACGGGGCAAGAGATTATCATTACCAAAGAATTAACGCTGGACAGGGAGTTGATTTCGAAGTTTCCTGCTTCTGTTAAACTCATCTGCGAAGCTGGTACTGGCTACAACAATATCGATATTATTGCTGCCCGAGAGAAAAATATTGCTGTCTGTAATGTTCCGAGCTACAGCAGTGAGGCAGTAGCCCAGTTAGTGATTACTTTTATACTAAATTTAAGTTCCTCATTAATTCAACAACAGATCATGCTCCAGCAAAAGAATTTTGATAATTTCACAAAACATCTTCAGTTGCCACATTTTGAACTACAAAATAAAACCCTTGGCGTTATTGGTGGCACTGGGGCTATTGGGCAAAATGTCATAAAAATAGCTTTGACGTTGGGGATGAATATTCTTGTATATAATCGCACACCAAAGCGTTGTGATGATCCAAATGTGAAGTTCGCTTCTCTTGAAGAGCTACTACAGCAGAGTGATTTTGTTACCATCCACTGCCCTCTCAATGCCGACACCAAACACCTTATTAATAAGGATAGGCTAAAGATGATGAAATCATCGGCATTTATCATCAATACGGCGCGGGGCGGAATTATCAAAGAAACAGATTTAATTGAAGCGTTGCAAAAAGGCGAAATTGCTGGCGCAGCCCTTGATGTTCAAGATCCAGAACCACCGGAACTAGATAATCCTTTATTTTCTATGAAGAATGTTATTTTAACTCCCCACATTGGCTGGCGGCGTTTGGAGTCTAGACAAAGGCTTATTGATTTTATGGCTGTTACGATTGAATCTTTTATTCAGGGTAAATTAATAAATGTTGTTAATTAGACAGGCGAGGGAAAACACTCATTTTTGTGAGTGTTTTTTCATTTAATATGTTGGATTTTAGCAGGAATTTCTCGGGGAGTGAGGTATATTACTTAAAAGATAAGGGATGCAAGTTGATAAGAAGGAGTAATTATAAATGAATAAACCTATTTTAATTGGTATAGCAGGTGGAACGGGATCTGGAAAAAGCACAGTAGCCAATGAAATATATAACGCTCTTCCCAAAGAGAGTATTGCAAAAATTGAGCAGGATAGTTACTATAAAGACCAAAGTGAGTTATCCTATGAAGAAAGAATAAAAACAAATTATGATCATCCAGATGCTTTTGATACAGACCTATTAATAAGGCATTTAGAGGATTTAATACAGGGAAAATCCATCGAAAAACCAATATATAATTTTGAGAAGTACAACAGGGATCCAGTAACAGTTAAAGTGGATTCAAAAGATATCATAATATTAGAAGGTTTTATGATATTAGTTGAACCTAGAATCAGAGAAATGCTGGATATAAAGCTGTTTGTTGATACAGATGCAGATGTTAGAATTACGAGAAGATTACAACGTGATATAAAGGAGCGTGGAAGAACGATCGACTCGGTTATCGATCAGTATTTAAATGTCGTAAGACCCATGCATTTGCAATTTGTAGAACCAACAAAACGCTATGCGGATCTTATAATACCAGAAGGTGGCTATAACAAAGTAGCAATCGATATCATGGTCGTAAAAGTAAATGAAATAGTAAATAATAACAATAGCCTACGGTGCAAAGCTTGATGTAACGGTATGATTCTATCATGGGATACCACTTCAAATAGCGGCAACGCAATCTAGCTCAGTAAAAGGATTGCTAAAATTATGGCACGGATTGAATGGTGGTCTGCGTTAGCAGCAATTAAAAAGAAATTTGCATGAAATAACTAATAGTATGTTTGCATGATACGTTCGCCTAAACTTTGGTTTAGGCGATATTTTTGTTGGTGCGGTGCGGTTAGACAATCTGTATAATTATGGTCTGCGGAAAGGTACGGTGTTTTGGTTACTTATATTCATTTTATGTAAGTGTTAAATAGATGTAATGTTTGGCAATAAGTGATTTAGGATGTAGATTGATCGTATGCAGGTAAAATCGATGGAATCTTATAAGATTAATAAGATAGAATAGTAAAAATTATACAAATTTGAAGAGGATTTATACGCTGAAATAGAGAAGCTGTATTGCAGTAAAATAAAAAAATGTGTGGGCAGGTGTATTTTTTTGATAAAGCAGGATATTTTACAAGCATTGGCAGATTCGGTCATTGAAATGGATGAGGATACCGCGAAAAAAATGGCACAAACGGCAATTGATACAGGTATGGATGCATATGAAGCGATTACTGAAGGATTAGTTAAAGGTATGCAAATTGTAGGCGACAAGTATGAACAACAGGAATATTTTATTCCCGAGGTATTGCTATGCTCTGATGCAATGATTGCTGGCATGGAAGTTTTGAAACCTTATTTACCGGCTAATGAAAGTAGCAATGTTGAAAAGATAGTAATTGGCGTAGTGCAGGGAGATACACATGATATCGGCAAAAATTTAGTAAAAATTATGTTAGAAACCGCAGAATTTGAAGTGTATGATCTAGGTAGAAATGTGCCGTTGCAAAGTTTTGTTGACAAAGCGCTAGAGGTTGGGGCTTCTGTAATTGCAATGGCTACACTAATGACGACAACAATGGAAGGAATGGGGACTGTTATCAAGGAACTAGAAAAACGTGGCGTTCGTGATAAATTCACAGTAATTATTGGCGGTGGCCCAATTTCACAAGCCTTTGCTGAGGAGATTGGTGCAGATTTGTATGCAAACGATGCTAATGTTGCAGTGAAAAAGCTGAAAAAACGGCAGGAGGCAACAGCATGAGTGAAGCAGTTAAACAGGACACAATGACCCCTAAACAACGGGTACTTGGATGTTTACAGGGAACTAAAATTGATAGACTCCCATCAGCACCTCTAGTATTGAATCACTGTTCACGAATAGCTGGGGTTACGGTTTCAAAGTTTAATAGTAATGGTCAAATCATGGGAGAAGCCCATGTGGCTGCTTGGAAACGCTACGGATACGATATCCCTCTGATGTTCACTACTACTTCAACTGTAGCCGAAGCAATGGGAACTGAGTTGTTTTTTCCTGAAGATGACGCACCGTGGGTTGAAAGCCCAATTGCCGCAGATCCCGCGAATATTGGAAAAATAAAGGTAGCTAATCCTTGGAAAGATGGGCGTCTGCCTGTCTATCTACAGGCGGCAAAACATGTAGTCGAACAAATCGGCGAACAGGTATTTGTTGGTTGTATTTTTGCGGCCCCCTTCACGACAGCCTCGCACTTGCGTGGAACAGAAGCGCTTATTCGTGAAACCTATAAAAATCCTGGCCTGGTAAATGAATTGCTGGAATTATCTAAGGCTAGTGCCCTTGCAATGATTGATGCATTAACTGAGATTGGGGTAGTACCGGTTATTGTAGAACCAGTAGCTAGCTCGAGTCTGATTAGCCCACGTCAATTTGAAAAATTTGCGTTGCCACATCTAACCAATATTGTCGCCCATACACACGCAAAAGGTATGCCAATATGCCTCCATATTTGTGGTAAAACACAACCGATTATCGAGATGATGGCTGCAACTGGCGCTGATATTTTAAGTGTTGACCAAATTGATATGACTATCGCGAAAAATTTGGTTGGCAACAAAGCCTGCCTGTTAGGCAATGTGAAACCAGCAGAGACGCTGTTAAAGGGTAACCCAGCTTCAGTGATGGCAGAGGTAAAGAATATTATTGAATGTGCAGGGGACAGTGCGAGGGGACTTATTGTTTCATCAGGCTGTGAAGTTCCTTTTAATACTCCGTCAGAAAATATTGATGCACTGATGACAGCAACTAGGATGTATGGACAACGTTAAGGTGGAGGATAGTATTATGTTGTTTACAGAGAAAGCACGACTGAAAGCCGTACTCGCCAATAAAAAGACCGATCGTCCGCCAGTGATTTGTCCCGGTGGGATGATGAGTGCAGCCACGAGTGAAGTATTTGTTACTAATGATCATGTTGATGCCAACCTTCATACAAATCCCATCATAATGGCGCAAGTGGCTGAAGCGATTCGTAAGAATACTGGCTTTGAAAACTTAGGTGTGCCTTTTTGCATGACGGTAGAAGCAGAGATGTTTGGCAGTGTCGTTGATTTTGGTGATGCAGAGGTGGAGCCTTGTATTACTCAGTACGGAATTACTGAACTGGCAGATATTATGAACCACCCGCTACCCAACCCTCAGACCGATGGAAGGTTGCCGGTTATCCTTGATGCTATCAAGCTTTTAGCCTCAAGAAATAACGATGTACCGATAATTGGTAACGTAACTGGTCCAATGAGCCTAGTAACCTCAATAGTTGATCCTCTGTATTTTTTTAGGCTTTTGCACAAAAAACCAGCGGAAGTAACCAGGGTTATGGATTACTTAGCCGATTATTTAATCAATTTTGCTCAGCAACAGGTATGTGCGGGAGCAGATGTAATTGCGATTGCTGATCCTACGGCGACTGGCGAGATTTTAGGCAATGCCAACTTTCAACGTTTTGTTGTACCTGTGTTGCAACGCTTAGTTCGAGAAATTCGAATAGCCGGAGCGGATGCGATTGTACATATTTGCGGTGATGCAACAGTATTACTGGAAAGTCTGAAACAAATTGACGGAGCAGCGTTTAGTTTTGACTCAATCGTAAATCTTGGCAAAGCAAAAACCATTTTGCGCCCAATCCCTGTTATGGGGAATATCAATACTCAGTTATTGCATACTGGCAATTCAGAACGGATTATGAAAGTAGCCAGCAGTTTAGTGGAGCAAGGTATCGATGTTATCGCGCCGGCTTGCGGCATTAGTTTAGCAACTCCGCGTGAAAATTTGATCGCTTTTACTAATACAGTGAAAGGATATACTATTAATGACCGGACGTAGTAGGGTTTGGGCAACACTTAAAAGGGAACCAAGACCCTGCCCACCGAAGGGCGAAATTCTAATTGACGAAAGATGGCTGACCAACAATGGCTTTGCCGATTTGGATATTGCCATTGACTATCTGCAGGCTGATTTAGTTTCTTTACCAATCATGCCTACACGAGCAAACAGTCTAAATTGGAAAGGATGGATTCAAAAGGATATATTTCTATTCGGGTGTCTGCAGGGGCCGGTGACATTTCTTTCCGAACGGGATGGGTGGTCTGCCTTTAGTCATTTAATTATTAAGCAACCTTTAGAAGCTAGTCGGGTAATCGCTCAATTTATGGACACAACGGTTCAGGCTGGCCTGACCGCCCTAGATAAAGGTTGTGATGGTTTGGTATTCTTTGATGATCTAGCAGGAGATCGGGGTCTACTTATCAATCCTAAGTTTTTAGAAGATATATATATTCCTGTTATGGCATCAGCATTAGAGCGACTAAATAGTAAAGATGTTCCGGTGATTTTTCACTCTGACGGCAATATTCTAAGCCTGATCTCAGCACTGCGCGCTATAGGATTTTGGGGAATTCAAGGTCTGCAACCATCATTAGGTATTGGGCCGGAGATCTTTCGTAAGTGGGGCATACAAGATTGGGTATTTTGGGGTAACTTTGAATTTGAGGGCAATCGTCGTCTAAAAAATTCGTCTGAGATCCAAGTAGATGTTATTGAGTTACTAAGGACTTGGGGTGATTTTCCTGGCTTTATTTTCGGATCGTCTGGGGGCTTATACAAAGGCTTATCCTTACCAGAAATTAAGTTAGTTTATCATACGGTCGCGAACTGGAAGGGGTCAGACTATTTTGTCAAAAATATGTGAAGTAGTATTTGTTAAGGAAGGCAAACAGGTAACTGTTGCTGAGGGCACGACATTACTGCAGGCAGCACGAATGGCTGGCGTGGGACTAGAAGCACCTTGCAATGGACAAGGTACATGTGGTAAGTGTCGCGTTAAAGCGGTGGGAATGATGAATTCGCCTGAACAAGTTGAAATGCAGCAACTGGACGGAGTGATGGTAGCAGATGTGAGATTTGCTTGCCAGGCTAAAGTATATGGTCCGGTGCAGGTTGAGACACTCTCGGATCGGCGCGATAGTTTTGTAACGTTAGAAGCAGGGCAAAGTAATAATTGGCCATTCAAGCCCTCCATAAGAAAAATTAAAGTTGATACTCTCACTAATCCCAGTGCTTTAATTGCTAGTTTGGTGCCAGTTTTCCCGAGCAATTTTCCGGCGATGCTACAGGGACTGGCTACCGAATATGGCAAAGGGATGACCTGCATTGAAGCTGTTGTGAAGAATGATCAACTCCTGGATTTACAGTATCAATCAGATAGACCTTACTTTGGTTTATCAGTAGACATTGGTACAACTAGTGTTGTAGTGGAACTGTTTAATTTAGAAAATGGCGAAAAAATAGGAGTGGCGTCTTGTCTGAATCCCCAGGCTGAATTCGGTGGCGATGTTATGACAAGAATTGCATTTGCATCACAGCATACGGAAGGTACTGAAATCCTGCAACGCAAAATTGCGGATGGTATTAATCGTTTAATTGAGGAACTGGTTACACAGCAAAACCTAAATACCAAGGATATTTACGAAATCGTTATCGCAGGTAATACCACGATGCTACATTTGCTAATGGGCGTTAATCCACGCTCATTAGCCGCTGCGCCATATCGGCCAATTTTTACTCAACAGATGATTGTTGATCCAACTACTGTTGGTCTAGATATCGCACCGCATGGCATAGTAACTATTTTGCCGTCGGTAGCTGCTTTCGTTGGAGCAGACATCGTTGCAGGCTTGTTGGCTGTGGGACTACATAATTATTCGCAAACGGCCTTATTCATTGATATCGGCACTAATGGGGAGATTGTCATCTGCAAAGAAGGAGTGCTCGTTGGAACCTCTGCAGCAGCTGGACCTGCTTTGGAAGGGATGAATATTGCTTGTGGGTGCCGCGCTGAGGACGGGGCCATTGAAAATTTTGCTATTACTAACGATGGTATCATTAGTATGAAAACCATTGGAAATCGTACTCCTAGAGGAATCTGCGGTAGTGGGTTGATCGATTTGGTTGCATCCTTAGTTAAGGTTGGCGTAATCGAAAAGAATGGACGCTTTAGTAAAAAAGCAGCATTGCCACAACCTTTAGCAGATAAATTGGCAACGATTGATGGTCAATTGTCATTTGTAATATCGGAAGAGGGGCCTGTTTTCCTTAGCCAAAAAGATATACGTCAGGTTCAACTGGCTAAGGGGGCAATTGTAGCAGCTATTGAGTTGCTATTAAAAGAATTACACATATCTCATGACGCGATCAATGAAGTATTGATCGCGGGTGCTTTTGGTTTTCACTTAAATCCAGCATCCCTAATCGGAATTGGCTTGTTACCACTTGCATTCCGAGATAAAATACGTTTTGTTGGTAACACAGCGAATGAAGGAGCTAAGGCGGTACTACTCAATTATGATGCCAGCGTAGAGGTGCTGAAAATTGGTCAAAATATAACAATTAAAGAACTCTCTCTACAGCCAGAATTTCAGGAGTATTTCGTTCAGTCTTTGGCATTTCCTGCCCTTGCGGTTTTGAAATAAAATTGCGGAAGCTAAGAGGCGGATCTTTACATGAAACATTTATTTTGTGTAGCAGTATTGTCTGTCGATAAAAATACCTGTTGAGTGCGTAATTGAACAGAGGAATAAGCCAGTCAGGGTGAGGTTGAGTCACCTTGATTGGCTCTTTTTTTAACACAATAGAAAATAATAGATACAACACATTAAGAAAGTAACATGTATATTGTTTGTCTTACATTCCTAGGGATTGCCACGCTATATCCAATTGCGGAAAAATCGCCATAGAATGCTTGGTGGATTAATTTGTTCGGAATTTTTAAGTGGAAACTCCTGAATAGATTGACCGGATTGAACCTTTAAAGTTGCCATATTTTCATCACGGGAAATCGGTAATTGTGTTTTCAGAATGTCGATAGCAAGAGAAGCTGTCATTCCGGGATATCCCCAAATTTGTATCGGTTCAGCAGAATATAGGGAACTATCACTGTGCCACGCAGTTACTACCCCGCCGTAACTGGTTGATTGAGGTGCTAGAGGGTATAATTTAAACTCAGATCGAACCTCGTCTAACATTTGCACATTTGCATCTATGGCGCTCTGCAGGGATTGGTCAGTTTTTTGACCTAGTACGGCTCCAATAATATAATGTGTCTGCGCTCCAACACCGATCGGTGTTGCTGACACAAAGCAACCGCCAGCTGCCAATGTGGAGCCTGTTTTAATCCCCACAATTCCATGCTTTCCAAGCATGTTATTCACGTTATATACGGTACCAGCTGTGGAAAAAGTGGCTTGTGGCATGGCAACTATTTCTCGGAAAATGGGGTCTTGCATGGCAACTTGGGCAAGTTTAATTTGATCTACGGCGCTGCTCACGGTTGCCGGACTCACGCCACTTTCTTCTTCATAGTGAGTTTGTGTCATATTCAGAGATTGAGCAGTCTCATTCATTTTTCCTATAAAAGCAGTACTCGATCCAGCAACCCATCGGCCTAAGGTACTGGCGATATTATCTCCTGATGGTAGCATCAACCCCTCTAACAGTTGTTTCTCGGTTAATTTTTCCCCCAATGCAACTTGTAGAACAGAATCGCCTTGTGCTGTATCATTAACATAATCGGAAACATCTTCTGCAGTCATGGTTAAGGTGGGGCCTTCTTCTCCAGGTTTCAAAGGATGGGTCTTTAGGACTAAATAAGCGGTCATGATTTTCGTTACACTTGCAATTGGAACTGCAGTTTGGTCAGGAGACGAAGCGATCACCCCTAAATTGTCCGTGCCAATGGCTGATTCCCCTTCGGTGGGAAAAGTAACGGAAAATTGGCCTGGCAAAGTAATGGTGGGGGATGTCGGTGTTGCCTCGATTTTTGGATGGTTGTTGTAAAAGTGGACAATACTTACAACGCAAATTAATGCAATAATAAGCAAAGTTAGGGTCCCCCCGCTAAGCAGAGACGCGATGGGATGTCTTGACGGTGAATCAGACATAAAATAACCTCCTCAAAAGAATGATATAGAATTTATTTAGCAGATCGGGTGGGGTAGTCATGATGAGTATGTTCATCGCTATCCTGCCCATAGTATCTGCTGGTACGCGGTCTTCCATGCATAGTAGCATACTCTTCGAAAACTTCATTTATGATAATATTGGTTTCAGTAACAAAGGTTATGCATGATATGCGAATATAATTTACATATAAACCCCAAAACTAGGTTAGTATGCTCAAAATGATGAAGCACATGTAGCTATCATGAAAAATCCAAACGGAATAGTAAAGGGGGAAATAAATGGTTACACCCGGACTTAGTGGGTATTTATTTTTCCTTTGAAGAATATAAATATAATACTTTAAGATTGTTGAAAACTTTAAAAAAAACCGTATAAATTATTCTCTTTTGAAATGAAAATAGAACTTAACTTTGGTAATTTGTTTTAACAGGTATTTTCATAAAATAGTTGACATAACCACATATAAATGATATTATATAGCTCGAACACAAAGTAAATTGTGTAGTAATTGACTCCGTAGCCCAGCTGGATAGAGCGTTTGACTACGAATCAAAAGGCCGCAGGTTCGAATCCTGCCGGGGTCACCATTTTGGAGCGGTACTCAAGTGGCTGAAGAGGACGGTTTGCTAAATCGTTAGAGGTCGTAAGGCCTGCGTGGGTTCAAATCCCACTCGCTCCGCCATTTATTATGGGGGATTAGCTCAGCTGGGAGAGCGCCTGCCTTACAAGCAGGATGTCGGCGGTTCGATCCCGTCATCCCCCACCATCATACTATATGGCCCAGTAGTTTAGCGGTTAGAATGCCGCCCTGTCACGGCGGAGGTCGTCGGTTCAAATCCGATCTGGGTCGCCATTTGCTGGAATAGCTCAACTGGTAGAGCACCTCACTTGTAATGAGGATGTTGCGGGTTCAAGTCCTGTTTCCAGCTCCAAATTCCTGGATAGCTCAGTTGGTAGAGCAATCGGCTGTTAACCGATCGGTCGTAGGTTCGAGTCCTACTCCAGGAGCCATTATCATGCGGGAATAGCTCAGCGGTAGAGCATCGCCTTGCCAAGGCGAGGGTCGGGAGTTCGAATCTCCTTTCCCGCTCCATTTCATCGGCGGCATAGCCAAGTGGTAAGGCAGAGGTCTGCAAAACCTCTATTCCCCAGTTCAAATCTGGGTGCCGCCTCCAATTAAATTAACACTTCATATCTGCGAGGGTGGCGGAATCGGCAGACGCACCGGACTTAAAATCCGGAGGGTGGTAACGCCCGTGGGGGTTCAAGTCCCCCCCTTCGCACCAAATTGAATGTAAATAAAAAATTACATAGTTACGAGCATTCGTCCACGTTATCAATTTTGATAACGTGGACGAATTTTTTTTATTTATTTTAAATAAAGGTAATCGATGCTCACTTTTATTGTTAAATTACATAATATGTAGTAAGCACTTATGGGAGGTGTAAGGAGAATGTATAGTAACTATGGTGGTTTACGCCCATCCAATGGTCCTGGTTTCCGTCCTGGTTTTGGTCACGGTGGAGGTTTTGGTCACGGATTTGGAGGTTTTGGTCACGGATTTGGAGGATTTGGTCACGGATTTGGAGGATTTGGCCATGGATTTGGAGGATTTGGTCATGGTTTTGGAGGCTTTGGTCACGGCTTTGGGGGCTTTGGCCATGGTTTCGGTCACGGTTTTGGAGGCTTTTGGCCGGGGTTTGGTTTCGGCTTTGGCTATGGATTAGGCGATTATGACTATGATTACGACTATGACGATGATTGGTACTACTAAACGACCACTTAATAATAGAAAAAATATAGAATATGTCCAGGGAGTATAGTGTTGGCTGAGAGCCGTCCGCAATATGTAATGCTAGTTGTTCATTTGCCTTCAGATGGACGGCTTTTTATTTTGCAAAAGTAATTGGTGTAGCGGTTTGATGTTCCTATGCGTGCAGAAAGGGTATAATAAATGAGTGGAAGTAGACACTAAAATCATAGCACGCCTATGGTTTTCATTTTAAGCAAAAGAAAGAAGTAGAATACAACAAGATAACAGCAGAAAAGGAGCAGATATGATGATAGGGCGAAAAGCAATAATAGACATGGGATGGAACTTGGACAATAGTTATGCCCGTCTGCCAAAATCGTTTTTTACCAGTCAGAGCCCAACCCCTGTGCGCGCACCGAAGTTGATCATGTTCAATGATTCATTGGCAACATCTTTGGGGCTAAACGTTGAAGCGTTGCAAAGGGAAGAGGGCGTAGCAGTACTTGCTGGCAACCGGAGTCCTAATGGCTCTTTGCCCCTTGCTCAAGCTTACGCGGGACATCAATTCGGACACTTTGCCTTGTTAGGGGACGGTCGGGCTCTGCTGCTTGGCGAGCAGATCACCTCCTTGGGTGGACGGGTTGATATTCAGCTCAAGGGTTCAGGTAGAACGCCATATTCCCGTCAGGGGGATGGTAGGGCGGCACTTGGGCCAATGCTACGCGAATATATCATCAGTGAAGCAATGCATGCTCTTGGTATTGCGACCACTCGTAGCCTAGCAGTAGTGACAACTGGTGAAGCAGTACTGCGGCAAACGGACCAGCCTGGTGCAATCCTGACACGAGTGGCTGCTAGTCATCTGCGTGTTGGCACCTTTCAGTATGCCTCAGAATGGGGGACCGCTGAAGATCTGAGGGTGCTAGCTGATTATACAGTGCAACGACATTTTCCTGAGGTTGGCAATGCTCAGAACCACTATCTTTTCTTGCTTCAAGAGGTGATTAAGCGTCAGGCTGCCTTGATTGCGAAATGGCAATTGGTTGGCTTTATTCACGGGGTGATGAACACCGATAATATGGCTCTTAGTGGTGAAACCATTGATTATGGCCCTTGCGCCTTTATGGATGTCTATGATCCTGCAACGGTATTCAGTTCCATTGATATTCGAGGTCGTTATGCCTATGTCAATCAGCCCAATATTGCCGGGTGGAATTTGGCGCGATTTGCTGAAACATTATTGCCGCTATTACATGATAATCAGGCGCAGGCCATCGAGCTGGCCCAGGCTGCGATTTCTAATTTTTCGGAGCTGTATCAAGGCAATTGGCTCACGGGCATGAGAGGAAAATTGGGAATATTTAATGAAGAGATACAGGATGAATCTCTTATTGAAGATCTTCTCAGTATGATGCAGAAATATCGTGCCGACTATACAAATACCTTCCGTGCATTGACTTTTGATGCGCTGTCCGATACGGCCCTGTTTAGTACTCCGGAGTTTGCTCAGTGGCATGAACTATGGCAGGCCAGGCTCAACAGGCAACAGGAATCAAAATCATCCTCCCAGCAGTTGATGCGTAGTAGCAATCCTGCGCTAATTCCCCGCAACCACCGGGTAGAAGCCGCGCTAGGGGCCGCAGTAGAGCAAGGCGATTACAGCGTGATGAAGAGGCTTCTTGATGTTCTTTCAACCCCCTACGCCCACTCCCCCGAACAGGTTGCTTACTCCACACTGCCTACACTCCCGACCAGCCCTTACCGAACTTTTTGCGGTACCTGAGTGAAGCATTATGGATGATCATTTCTGCTTTTTCAATCAAGTTGAATCTTATCATAGTGATACTATTAGTATGAAATAATGCTACTCCTTTATTTGGGGTAGCATTATTTTTATGATGAATATCATGATTTTGGCGTAATAGTTTTCCCTGAGGCATATTGTATAACAAACACAGGGTGATGAAACAGTAAGTAGAACTTTAGTAGGATTCTACGAATTTATATTTGAAAAAAATTTGAACCTAATTTTCTGTGAAATTGTAGATTTGCACAAAAGGGAAGGAGGAATTTTTGCAAATATATAGAAAATTACCAATATAATACTTTGAAATATTATCCAAATTCATGTTGATCTTCAGAAGGAGCTGATGTGATAATGCTGTAATGGAGATCGGGGACCTTCAGATTAGTAAAAATTTATTAGATGAGGAGTGTGCATATGAAACAAGTAGATTTTAAGAGTCATGAGCTACAAGTACCTGAACTTACGTTTCGGGGAATGTTGCTAGGGATGCTAATTACCGTTATTTTTACGGCATCTAATGTGTACTTGGGCTTAAAAGTGGGGCTTACGTTTTCGTCGTCTATCCCGGCAGCAGTTATTTCAATGGCAATTTTGAAGATGTTTAAAGATTCTAATGTCTTGGAAAATAATATGGTCCAGACCCAGGCATCAGCTGCAGGTACTCTTTCGGCAGTTATCTTTATTATTCCTGGCTTGCTGATGATGGGTTATTGGCAAGGATTTCATTTTTGGCAGACCTTGATGGTCTGTGCTTGTGGCGGTAGTCTTGGCGTATTGTTCACCATTCCGTTGCGCCGCGCGATGATTGTCAATAGCGATTTGCCTTATCCTGAGGGGTTGGCAGCGGCAGAAATTTTAAAAGTAGGTAGTGGTAATGCCGCTGGAAACAAAGCAAATGGTATAAAAGATATTATGGCTGGTGGCGTTATTTCTGCTATTATTAGTTTGTGCGCAGATGGTTTTCACTTTATTTCATCGTCAGTAAATTATTGGTTCACCTTTGGGAAAATTACTTCCCAGCTACCTCTAGGCTTTTCTTCTGCTTTATTGGGGGCCGGTTATTTGATTGGTATTGCCAGTGGTATGGCAATGTTAGTAGGGATTATTTTGTCATGGGGCGTATTTGTGCCATATCTTACATCGGTGTTGTCACCAGCAGCTGGGCAGAGCGCGAGTGCATTTGCGTCCGCTGTATGGGCGCAAAAGGTACGGCTGATTGGTGCTGGTGCGATTGGTATTGCTGCAATATGGACACTGATTACGTTAGTAAAACCAATCATCGAAGGGATGCGGATTTCAGTACAAGCCATGAAGAGTTCGAAAGCTGGAGAAAGTTTGCATCGCATGGATACGGATTTATCTCCTAAAACTACAGGAATTGTTTTAAGTATTATTATTATCGGTTTACTAGGAACCTTTTATTCCTTTGTTGGGGATGCAAATCTGTCAGCAGGGGCTACGGGGATGTTTGTTGTTGCAGGTGTTGTCGTTGCGATCTGCATGGGGTTCTTTGTAGCTGCGGCGTGTGGCTACATGGCTGGCTTAATCGGTACATCGGCCAGTCCGATTTCGGGGATTGGTATTTTGGGCATACTGGTATCCTCCCTTGTCGTATTGGGAATTGGTACAGCAGTAAGTTTGTTTGATACGGCGCTAGGGACCAAATTTGCTATTGCGTTGGCTATTTTCATGACCAGTGTTATTGTTAGTATTGCTGCAATTTCCAACGATAATCTGCAAGATTTAAAGACTGGTTATCTTGTTGGTGCTACGCCATGGAGGCAACAAGTATCCTTATTGTTGGGTTGTATTATCGGAGCTTTTGCCATTGCGCCAGTATTGAATTTATTATATGAAGCGTATGGTTTTGTCGGGGCTATGCCACGGGTTGGAATGGATGAAACTCAGGTTTTATCTGCACCCCAGGCAACGTTAATGACTACGATCGCCAAAGGTATTTTTAGTCATAATTTAGATTGGAATTACATTATTTTCGGCGTCGGCGTCGGGATTGTGGTCATTATCGTAGATTTACTATTGAAAAAGAATTCGACCAAATACTATCTGCCACCATTAGCTGTAGGCATGGGGATTTATTTGCCACCTACATTAGAAGTTCCGTTGATCATCGGTGCTGTTATGAGTTACTTTGTGTATTCATATCTGCGTAATCGGGCGATTGAGCGGAGCCCTAAACATGTTGAAGAAGATGTGGAAAATTGCAACCGCCATGGCGTGCTGTTTGCGTCGGGACTTATTGTTGGTGAAAGTCTAATGGGGGTTATCATTGCCATTATTATTGTATTCTCAGTCACAAGTGGTGGCAGCGATTCGCCACTGGTTCTCGTAGGCAAGGGTTTTGCCCCCACAGCGGATTGGCTGGGCTTGATTGTATTTATTGGGGTGCTTGCTACCTTTATTTATCGAGTTGTTAGTGTGAAGTTCGAAAACAATTAAGGATATTTTTTCACCAATTTAATAGACATTAGTCAAATTGATGGCTAATGTCTATTTTTATCGCGCATCTCATGTCATGAAAGTAAATTAATTGGAGGGTAATAGTAGCGTGATCCAAATCAAAAAAATATTGGATAATGGACAAAAAATGTTACAAATTCTATAATGACACTGCAAACTAAGGAGTATCTGAAGTATGATTATTGGAGACGAAAGAATAGAAGGTGAAAATCTAACATGGAGACTTCGTTGTCCAACGAAAGCTGACGCAATTGAACTGTCTAACCTAAGGACTAAAATTGATGGCGAAACAGAAAATCTTGATAGGGAATCTGGTGAAGGTTTGTTAAGTCCCGAGGATTTTGAAAAGCTTATTGATGAAGATTCGATAGCGGAAAAAAATATATTTTTAGTTGCAGAAATGAAAAGTGAAATTGTTGGCTTTGCTCGTTGTGTAGGAAGTAAACTAAGTAGATTTAGACATAAAGCAGAGTTTGGTATTTGTATAACAAAGGAATACTGGGGCTATGGCATTGGTAAAGTACTACTAGAAAATATTTTAAAGTGGGCACCTGGGGCTGGGATTGAAAAAATTTCATTAACTGTGGTGCAAACAAATACAAAGGCAATTCTTTTGTATAAAAGATATGGATTTATAGAAGAAGGGTTACTAATAAAAGATCGTATTCATAAAGATGGAAACTATTATAATACAGTTATAATGGGAAGATTATTAGATAAATAGATATTGGTAAAATTTTTATGTATGATTTTTATGTAAAATACTGTATAATGAAAAATAATGCGCATATATCATGAAATTAATTGGATTTATTAAAGGGAGATATTTATGAAAAAACAATATTTATTTTTACTATTAGTGTTGTCATTTGTTTTTATTATGCCATCAGTGTTGGCTAATCCGATGGGGGTGCCTTTTTCAACCATTGGACAGTATAAGGCAACTAAAGGTCAATTTACTCTTATCGATGTTCGCTCTATAGAAAGTCGTGAAGAAAGCAAAAAAGGAATTTTGGATGCGATCTGGATTGACCCAGAGAGTGATAGCGCACTGGAAAGTTTTGAGCAAAGTGCGGACAAAGAAAAAACATATGTAGTTTTTTGTTCATGTCCGGAGGATGGCTATAGTATCCAAACTACTAAGCGACTTGTAAAGGATGGCTTCCAACATGTTTCTGTTCTCAAGGGTGGATGGGATGTGCTGATCAATAATGGAATCAAAACAGTAGCACTTGAAGAAAAACAACAATAATGAAATGTGTTCGCCTAGACTTTGGTTTAGGCGAACATTTTTTATTGGGAATAAAATATGACAGCTGATTTTTACAAGATTTTTATACTTTTTATGTTATTATCCAATTAAAGCTCTGATGTGAAAATTTTACAAAAATGCGTCAGAACTTAATTAAGGAGGTAAATTATGGATAATACAAAGAAAATGGGTTTATGGACCTTGGTAATGTTGATCTTTGTCCCAACCTTTGGATTTGGTAACATTGCCTCAAATGCAGTGGCGCTTGGGCCTGCTGCAATTCCTTCATGGCTAATTGTGGCCTTATTATTCTTTCTACCTTTGTCGGTAATGATTGCAGAGTTATCTTCTGCTAACAAAGACAAAGGGGGCGGCTTATACATCTGGATCGAATGCTCCATTGGGCCAAGATGGGCATTTATAGGTACTTGGTCATACTTTGTTGCTAATTTATTCTACTTGCAAATGGTTTTTTCAAAAATACCCGTATTGGTATCCTGGACTCTTTTTGGTGAGAATCGATTTAATGATGTCAATGCACACTTATTGCCTTGGCTAGGTATGGGGCTAGCAATTGCATTAACCTATATAGCTACAACTGGAGTTAAAAAATTCTCGAAGATTAGTGATTTAGGTGGGAAATTAACATTAGCTGTTACCGTTATATTTATAGTATTTGCAGTGGTTGGGGTATTAATTGGCAAACAACCATCAGCGACAGTTTTTACAGCAGCCACAGTGATCCCTAGTTTTGATGCTAGTTATTTTTCAACTTTTTCATGGTTAATTCTGGCTGTGGCTGGAGCTGAGGTGGCAGGAACTTATATTAAGGATGTTGATGATCCTAAAAGGAATTTTCCGAGAGGGGTTATTATAGCAACCATCTTTATAACGGGAGCATACATACTGGGATCCCTTGCAATATGCTTGGTAGCATCACCTGATTTTATAACTAAAGCTGGCATTAAGGATGCAGGTTATGTTGTTTATAAAATACTCGCAGAGAATTGGGGTTTGGATGGGAAAATATTAGTTCAAGTATATGCTTTAATTTTAACGATCACATCGATAGCCGCATATGTAGTTTGGCTGGAATCCCCAATTCGAGCAATGTTTTCAGAGGTTCCGAGTGGCACCTTTCCTAAATTTTTAACTAAAAAGCGTGAAGATGGGACATTGGTTAATGCACTTTGGGTTCAATGTGGAGTTTTATTAGTATTAATAATAGTACCGCTAGTTGGATTGGATAATATCGATAAATTCTTTAATCTGTTAACCAACTTATCATCTCTATCTCTGGCAATACCTTACATTGTTCTTGCAGCTGCATATTTAACATTTAGAATGAGAGGTAATGTGCCCCCATTCGTAATGCTAAAATCAAAAACAGCTGTAATTGCGACTTCAATGGTTGTTTTTGTATTAGGTATATTAGCGTTTTTTGGAGCTGGTTGGGGAGATATTGCAGAAGCCGAAAGCTTTTCAGATGCAATGGTTCCAATACTGCAAAATTATGGAGGACCAGTAGCGTTTATAATCTTTGGATTATTTATTACCTATCTGACAAAAACGTTTACGAAAAGTAATGCGGAAGATAACCTGCCAATGTAAGAAGTCACGGGCACATTTCTTTTGGCATAAAAGTGATAAACAATAGCACTAGGGATAATAGTTATACTACCCTTACCACGGAAACGTCCTTAATTAACTTCCAGTTGATTAAGGGCGTTATCCTGTGTCGATGAGATATTCACCATGAGCATTATGTGAGATAATTCGTTTAATAATTTCAATCTGCAATAACTTTCTACTCTTGAAATGATTCATCCTTCTAAAAAAAGAATAGTTATAAAATAACTACAACTAGGAGTGAGGAATTTAGCCCTGGTGTAGTATTAATCAAAAATCTTGATACTACAAAGGCAATAAGGTATGCTAATGAGCAAGTTGTTTCAGCCAAAATTGACTTTGCCAACAGTTCTTATGAAGGTGAGTTTTTGAATAATAAGAAACATGGAAAAGGAAAACTTATATTTCCTTATGGCAAGGTCTAAAAGAGTGATATACTAGTAGATTGATAAAATATAGGATGTTTTTCTCGTTTTGTAAAAAAATCATAAAGACTATTTATTTCATTATGTATAGCAGGAGTTTTAGATATTAATGGAAAAATACATCGTGGGTATACTAAATACAAATAATAGTGACGATCTTAGTGGTACCTTGAAGACTTTGTGCATATGAGTAGAAAGACAACAAGAGTCTTAGGAGGTACCTAGATGATTACCATCAGTCTTTGTATGATTGTGAGAAATGAGCAGGATACCCTTGAGCGGTGCCTGCAATCGGTTCAAGATGTTGTGGACGAGATCATCATTGTTGATACGGGATCGACAGATCGCACGAAGGAAGTCGCCAGCAAATGGAGCCAACATATTTTTGATTTTGAATGGATTCATGATTTTGCAGCTGCGCGAAATGTTTCCTTCGCCAAGGCCACGATGGATTATGTCCTGTGGCTTGATGCAGATGATGTACTATTGCCTGAAGATAATCAGCAACTATCTAAACTTAAGCAATTTCAGTCTCCCGAGGTCGATGCAGTGTCAATGCAGTATCATTGTGACTTTGACGATTATGGCAATGTTACGCTGAATGTACGACGCAATAGACTCGTGAAAAGGTCAAAGAATTATCAGTGGGAAGGTGCTGTTCACGAAGATTTATTGATAAAGGATGGAATTCTTTATGACAGTGATATCGTGATTACGCATCGTAAAAATCATAACACCTCTGATCCTGATAGAAATCTGAAAATTTACGAAAACCTTTTAACTACAGGCAAGGAATTTACGTTACGAGATACACTGCACTACGCTATGGAACTTCATCAGCATCAATTATACCAAAAGGGCACAGAAGTCTATCTGATTTTTCTAGACATGCAGAACATTACAACAGAAGACTGTATTTATGCTTGTTCAAAATTAGCAGATTGTTATTACTACCTTGGAGATCGGGAAAAAGAGAGAGAGTTTATCTTCAAGTCTTTTGAATACGATATTCCCCGCCCAGAGTTCTGTTGTCGCTTAGGTTATTTTTTTCTAGAGAAAAAACAGTTTGTTCAAGCTGCATTCTGGTACAAATTGGCTATCGAATTACCGATACCGAATAACCATTGGGCCATTCAGAATCAGGTGAGTCGTACATGGCTACCTCATATGCAGCTGGGTCTTTGCTATTATCAACTGGGTGAATACGAATTATCATACCGTCACAACGAAATTGCATTGTCTTATCGACCTAATGATGTAAGTATCATTAATAATATAAAGCTTCTTGGGGAGTTAAGGTTAAACAAATGAAGAAATGGAAAAGACCAGCTCACGTTGAACGTAAGTTGGTCTTTTCACGAAAAAAATTGTATATCCCGTAGACATATGGTTAAGGATTTACACCGATTCCGATAGGGGAGATGCCTACTGCAACAGTGGCAATAACGGTATTAGAAAGTCCATCAATGATTGAAATATTGTTACTGACAATATTACCTACATAGATTTCGTTTGTTAAAGGATTTATACCGACTCCACCTGGGACAGCACCGACCTTAACAGTGGCGATAACCGTATTGGTATTTCCATCAATGACCGAGATATTGTTACTGAATTGATTTGCAACGTAAATTCGGTTGGTTAGTGGATTCACACCTGCTTGTGCCGGAGCCAAACCTACCGGAATGGTGGCAATGATCGTATTACTCGCTCCACTAATAAGCGAAATATTGCTACTGCCGTCATTTGCTACGTAGATTGCATTTGTTAAAGGATTGATACCTACGCCAATTGGCAAGAAACCTACCATAACGGTGGCGACAACTGCGTTGGTATTTCCATCAATTACAGAGAGTGTGCCACTAAAGTAATTTGTAACGTAAATTCGGTTGGTTATGGGATTCACACCCACATCGATTGGATCTTTACCTACTGTAATGGTAGCGATAACAGTATTGATATTTCCGTCAATGACTGAGATAGTATCACTGAAGTTATTTGCAACGTAAATTTTGTTGGTTATTAGATTCACGCCTACTCCAAATGGAAAATCTCCTACCGGTACAGTGGCGATGACAGTATTGGTATTTCCGTCAATGACGGAGACGTTGTCACTGAATCCATTTGCAACATAAATTCGGTTCGTTGTCGGATTTACACCTGCAACGTTAGGATCTAACCCTACTGGGACGGTGGCGGTGACAGCGTTGGTAGTGCCATTAATGACTGAGACATTGTCACTGCCTCTATTGGCAACGTAAATTTGGTTGACTGAAACTGGGATTAATGTGCCAGTAGGACCAGTAGGGCCAGTAGGACATATTAGACATTCTGGACACAATGGTGGTGTGCATCCGCAGTTAGGTGGGAATGCACAGCTGCTTTTAATGGTATTAAATCTAACATCAGCTTCTGGAATCTCCAAGCCGCTTTCCGGTATGCTATTTGCTTTATCGTTGCTGATGTTGGAGTGCTCGTTAGTCGCAGTTTGATCATTGGAAGACATCAAAAGATTAGCCCCCTTTTATCTAATAGTAGTTACATAATATAATATGCTATATTACGATTATTGTACCGACATTACGGTACTCTGTCTCATATAAAAATTTAAAATAAAATTTATTTCATTATGTATAGCAGGAATTTTGGATATTAATAGGAAAATATATCATGGGTATAATAAATACAGATGATGAAATTACAGGGGGGAGATTATTTGGCTACAGTATTAATAAAAAATCTTAGTAAGAATGTAGGACAAGAAGTTACAGTCGAGGGCTGGCTATATAATCAGCGTGGTTCAGGAAAAATTAAGTTTTTGATTATGCGTGATGGTAGCGGCCTATTGCAGTGTGTTGTCGTAAAACAAGATATCGGCGAAGACGTCTTTGCTGAACTTAAAACCGTAACACAGGAAACATCCATGAAGGTCACAGGAATTGTGAATGAAGAACCGCGCGCTACCGGTGGTTATGAAATGCAGGTTACTGGCTTTGAAATCGTATCGATAGCCGAAGAATATCCTATTACTCACAAAGAGCATGGGGTGGACTTCTTAGCAGAACGTCGCCATCTATGGATTCGCAGTCCGCGGCAAATGGCAATATTGCGGGTGCGTTCCGAGATTGCGCATGCTTTTAGAGAGTTTTTTTATCAGCATGATTTTGTGTTAGCAGATCCGCCAATTATTACGCCAGCAGCATGTGAAGGTACTTCTACTTTATTTGAACTGGATTATCATGGTGAAAAAGCATTCTTATCACAAAGTGGCCAATTGTATAGTGAAGCCAATGCGATGGCTCTGGGGAAAATATATTGTTTTGGTCCTACTTTTCGTGCCGAGAAATCAAAGACGCGCCGTCATTTGATGGAGTTTTGGATGGTTGAGGCAGAAATGGCTTATTGTGATATGGATGAGAATATTAATATTCAAGAAGAAATGGTGTACTATGTAATTCAACGAGTGCTTAATAAGTGTGAAAATGAGCTTAAAATATTAGGACGTGATGTAGAAAAATTAAAAAGCATTCAATTACCATTCCCACGTATAAGCTATACGGAGGCAGTGGAAATTTTAAAACAAGCGGGTGAAGATTTCCCTTGGGGTGAAGATTTTGGTGCTCCTCACGAAACCATTATTTCTAGTCATTTTGGGTCACCAGTATTTGTCCATCGCTACCCTACGGAGATAAAAGCTTTCTATATGAAACCAGATCCTAATGATCCTACGGTCGTACTTGGCGCTGATTTATTAGCTCCTGAAGGCTATGGTGAAATCATTGGTGGTGGGCAGCGTATTGATGATCTTGCTCTTTTGAAGCAGCGTATTGAGGAACACAAATTACCGTTAGAGGCGTTTGAGTGGTATCTTGATTTGCGTAAGTATGGCTCAGTACCTCATTCCGGTTTTGGCTTAGGGCTTGAGCGTACTGTAGCTTGGTTATGCGGTCTTGAGCACATTCGCGAAACAATACCATTCCCTAGAATGTTACATAAAATGTACCCATGAAGTAGATTCTAAATAACTAGAAAAAATCAGAATTAAAACTATACATAGGATTAGAACGGGGCACATTGAAGAAATTTAATGTGCCTCAATGTCGTTCCATCCTTGGTCTAGTTGGATCCCATTCAAGTAATTTAAGCAACAAAACGGCCACACTTCTACAGAATATAGAGGTGTGGCCGTTGAATCTATTACAGCAATTATTTAAATGGAAGGTTCTAGTTAAAATTGGTTGAAAGTGGAGAAATAATGCAAGAAATTGCTATATGTCAGGAAGTTTAATGAAATTTTTCATGAAAAGAATGGCTGTAATTCCAAGGGATAAATTGCATTAGTATATGATTGTGATTTGTGATATTATAGCGGAGACACCAGCTTGCACTGTGTCTCATTTTTTTCAAGATATCAAGCAAAAGGGAGGAATAGAAATGGAAAAGACAGTTCGTAATATGATAATTACGGCATTAGGTTCGACGATGGCAATATATATGATGGCAGTACCATTATCGGCTACAGTATATGCAGCTGAGAAGCCACCCGTTGTGGCTAATTTTGAGATAGACAAACATGAGCACAAGAATGAAGTCATGCACAAAATCGAGGGCAAACATTTTAAGCATGACAGACTATCCATAGCTAGACAGATGGAAGCATATAAATTTTGGTTGAGGAAACACAACCGGGAAAGATATCAGGATCCTGTAGCTGCAGTTACGGCAGCAGCTCAATCATTGGGATTGGATCCAAACAATAATACTTTTAACGTAGTAAATAAAACTCCGTCCCAAGCCCTTGTTCAAGTTACACAAAGCGGTAGTAATGATAATGTTAATATTACATTACAACTCACACCTACTGGCACATGGACAGTTTCTTCTATGAAATAAATATAATAAGTATTACCGCTCAGCTTTGAAATGGCTGAGCGGTTTTTTTATGCTAGCTTCGTCATGTTCGGAATCGCTAGTGGCTATTTGACCAAGTCCTGGGCGGTAGCTAATGCTTTAGTGAGTAAGTTAAAGCCCTCTTGAAAATTTGTAGTAGCATCCGTATCTTTGGTGAGTGTGTTTTCTACAAAAGCATCAAACAGTTTGGCAAGCTGATTTTCGTATGCATGTTGTAAGGCTTCAGCATCCGTCATGGAATCACCTCCTATACGATACCCGTCCACATATCGGTAACTAAACCTGCAGTCCAATATTGATAAGGTAAATAAAAATAGCCTTTTTCACCCCAATCAATTCCCCAACTATTGCGAACAATCGCCCACTCTTTTGTTTCATCATAGCCCACGACTAGAACGGCATGACCGCCAAGAAGCTGTTCTGTCTCTGTGTTTGGCATGGGTACAATGCCAGTTGTAGCAACCTCATTACTTTCAAAAGAGCTATAGACATTGATCCCAATTACTACTGGCTGCCCTTCAGCTAGTGCTGTCTTAAGCATTGTTAGATCATTGACCCGATGATATTCACTAATCTTATATTTTTGGGCATCAGCAAGATCTTGCTGTGTGGGAGACTGGGTAAACTTTGTGATGTCATAGGGTTCTTCGGTTTCTGGGCAAATACCCATAGTCTGTACCACTTTCATTCCATCGCGAATCATAGCACCGCTATCTTCATCGACGGTGCCCTCCAACAGGCGCTCTTCATAATAAAGAAAAAGTCTAGATAACGCTACCCATGGTTGTTTTTTTTGTAAAAGAAGATATTCACGCAAACCAGAAGCAATCGCATTTGCTGTGCAGGAGCCAAGTTCTCCCTGGTTAACCACTGGACTACATTGTGCTCTAAGATCGATCAGAGGCGGTAATTCCATGGGATGAGTAATCAAACTCGCCCGATAGGTATAGTCCCGAAGATCACAATCGTCCGCTTTTAGTTTGTAAAATCTTTTTGTCATATCCACCCAGTCCTTTCTAAATATATCTGTCTACCTTGCCTTTTAAGAAACTATTATTAGGGACGGAAGAATCATTGCCAGAGCCATCGATAATTACAATATTTCAGTGCGTTTGGTTTGTATGATAATCAACGTATTTTATACTATGTAAAGTTCATTTCAAATGTTACATCTAAATAAGTAGTGCGTTTGCCTGTAGATTATTTGAAAAAATATAAATAATTAGGTGTGATTATAATTTGCTAATAGGAAATTTATTGAAAAAATAGAAATGCATATATAAATATATATGCATTTGATTACCGCGAGAGTACTAAAAAATTTTAGGAGGTTGAATCATGTTCAAATTTCAAATTGACGATGAACTGGAGCTGCGCTTACTTGAAATCAGTCATGGGGATAAAGTTTTTAGCTTAGTTGATGCAGGACGAATCTATTTGCGACAATGGCTACCTTGGATAGATGGGACTAGGAGTGCTGTTGACACGCAGGCCTTTATTCGGTCAGCTAAAAATCAATATGCCTCAGATAATGGCTTTCAAGCTGGCATGTGGTATAAAGGAGAATTGGTTGGTATTATTGGTCTTCATCAGGTCGACTGGTCCAATCGATCTACCAGTATCGGGTACTGGCTTAGTCAGCAGTATCAAGGCAAGGGAATTGTAACAAGGTCTTGTCGGGCTTTGCTTAATCATGCTTTTAATGAACTTGGTCTACATCGGGTGGAAATCCGGTGTGCGGAATAAAATCATAAAAGTCGCGCTATCCCTGAACGCCTTGGCCTTTCTCATGAAGGTATAAGACGTGATGCAGAATATCTGTACAATCGCTACGCAAGTCATGTTGTTTACGGCATATTGGCCCCTGAATATCAATCGCAACATAATGTAAATAACAATTGCTGAAATAGAGTGATTACTTTTCTATAAATTGGATAAATTAATCAAACTAGATAAAAATATGTGTTTTATAAAATAGTATTACATGATACAACCTTCTAATTAGCATAATAGAAATTGTCGATCGGTGATAAATGTAAAATGCTAATTGGAACTATGTATATAAGTGAGGGGATTCTAAGTGCCAGTTGCCAGCAATGATCAAATAGCGGGATTTGAGAAGCAATTAACCAATATGAAAATTACACATTGGCTAAATGAAGACCTATTTTCACCCGCATGGTGGTTGATGTTGGTGGTGTTGGTGGTGCCTTGGATTATTTGGTGGAGGTACGTGAATAGAACTCGCATCTTACAGATAACGCTGGTGGGCATGCTTACTTTAATATTATCTTCTTACTTAGATGCAATCGGTAGCGAACTTGCTTTATGGCAATATAACAAGATGCTGATTCCTATCTGGTCCAGATTGATAACAGTCGATTTTGCTATCATGCCAGTAACTTATATGTTCATTTATCAATATTTTACGGAGTGGCGAATATTTATGATCGCAAGTGTCATTATGGCTTTTTTATATGCATTTGTAGTTGAACCCATGGTCGTCTGGATCGGTATTTATCAGTTAAATTCTTGGAATCACTGGTATTCATTTATTATCTACATTATCTTATCTTTATCTACGAAGAGTATAGTGGATAAGCTTGTAGCAAGGAGCTATGTATGAATCATCACATTCCATGACGAAATTGCTGTGTAGAAGGGCTAGTGGGATATGTAATAATATCATGCATGTTAAGGGCGCTATTACGGACCATTTGCAGGTGGTCCGTAATAGTGCTTTTTTACGTAAAAAAAACTTCAGTAAAAGCTCATAGGGACATTTGCAGGAGTTTAATGTATGGAAGGGTAATTATTGTAAATAGATAAATACAAATATGGAGGGAAATATGAAATTAACAGTCTTAGTTGATAATAATACGATCATTGATAGATATTTTCATGGGGAACCGGGAGTAGCTTTCTTTATTGAGTGTGAGGATAAAAACTACTTGTTTGATACCGGATACTCGGATATATTCATAAGGAATGCTACTAAAATGGGGATTGACCTATTAGCATTAGATGGAGTAGTTCTTTCCCACGGGCACAATGATCACACTGGAGGGGTAGGCGCGTTAGTTAGGCTATATTCGGAAGCTACCTATGAAGGCTATAAGTGTAAGAAACCCACAGTAATAGCCCACCCAGATGCATTTTTAGATAAGAATGTCGATGGGATTGATATAGGATCAATGCTTTCTGCCAGTCAAGTAAAGAAAGCATTTTCAGTAAAGCTTGGTAAAGAATCGGTATGGCTGACTGAAAAAGTTGTGTTTTTAGGGGAAATCGAGAGGCAAAATTCTTTTGAGGCAAAAACGCCAATCGGCAAAACATTGCGCGATGGTATTTGGGAAGATGACTTTGTACTTGATGATTCGGCGCTAGTGTATAGGTCGGACAATGGGCTGGTAATAATTACGGGATGTTCCCATGCAGGGATTTGCAATATTATCGAATATGCTAAGAAAATATGTAACGAGGAACGAATACATGATATTATAGGTGGATTTCACCTGTTACAGCCTTCTCAACATAAGCTGAACAATACCGTTGAATATCTTGAGAAATGCCAGCCTCACGGGATTTACGCATGCCATTGTACCGATTTGCATTCAAAAATAAGGTTAGCTAAGGTTACAAATGTTGAAGAGGTTGGTGTCGGATTAGTGGTGGAATATAAATGAGGCAGAGGCTTACTAAGTAGGGATGTACTGAATAGTGGTAGGGGAATGGAAGGGGGCAATGCTAGTGATTATAGTTAGTGCGTGTTTGGCAGGGGTGGAATGCAGATATAATGGACAGGCATTTCCCATACCCATGGTGATGGATATGGTTAAAAAAGGGCAAGCCATTCCGTTATGTCCAGAGATACTAGGTAAATTGCCGATACCAAGACCTAGTGCCGAACAATGCGATGGAAAAATTTTCGCTAGCGATGGTCATGATGTAACCGACCAGTACGTAGCTGGAGCTAAGATCGCATTGGAAATTGCCAAGCTAGTAGGGTGTAAAACAGCTATATTAAAGTCAAAATCTCCGACTTGTGGTTGTGGGACGATTTATGATGGTACATTTTCTGGGAAGTTAATTGAAGGGGACGGCGTTTTCTCTGGGATGCTAAAGCAAGAAGAAATTGAAGTGTATACTGAGAAGGAAGTACAGAAAGGCAAGCTAATTTTGTTATGAAATAATAGAGGACCATGTTGTGATTTGTTGAAGTGCTTATAAAAAATGACAAAAGGGGTGGAAATATGGGAGCAACAAAATACTATGATATAAAAATTACCGTTTTAAAAAATCTTGAAGTAGGTGATATTCATAAAGAATATGCTGCGGAGGGAGTCCAGACTACATGCTCAAAATATAAAGAGGGACAAGAGTATCTAGTAAAGAATTGCAATAAACCGGAAGGCTTTTGTAGTTGGGCTTGGGCGGGAATTCAAGATAAGGTTGTATTTTTAGCATTAGGGCATGATTATCCTTGGATTAAACAAAAAGGAACAGAGATATTTTGCTGTGCTGATGGGCTTCACCCAGTTCTTTATAAATTAGAAAGAATAGAAAATAGTTTTGCGTAGATATAACACCCCAAGAAAGTAACAACTATGTTGGTGGTCTGCCAGGAATGGAAGCTAGCGCATCAGTTAAAAACTTGCTAAAGTGGTAATTATTGACAATCACTTTGGCAGGTTTAGTTTATGATCACCCAGATTTTATTGTTTGAGAAATACTTGTACTTACTCAGAAAGAATGCTTGCTCTCCCGAATTTTCCAAATACATGAACTGCTAGTCCGAGCATCACCAATAGAGCACCTAAACTTTGTTCTAGAGAGAGGGACTCTCCCAAAAAAAATGCGGAACTGCTCATGCCCACCAACGGGACCATGAGAGCTAAAGGAGAGACGACGGCGGCTGGATAACGAGACAATAGCTTGCCCCACAAACCATAACCAATTAGCGTGGCAAACAAGGAGAGATATACGACCGAGCCGACGGTAATCCAAGTTGTGGAGCGAAAAGCCGTAAGCCAGGCATCGTAGCCTTCTAGTATCAAGGACAGTAGTGAGAGGGGCAATATGGCGACTGCGCCCGACCAGACGACCAATGAGAGCATGGAAAATTTAGGGGCGCCGAGGGTAGCTTGACGCATAATGACATTACCGATGCCCCAACAGGCAGCAGCGGCTAAAATCAGTCCAAAACCAGCGACAGTCATAGTCCCTCCTTGTTGTAAACCAATAATGGCCATACCACAAATCGATAGGATAAGTCCGACTACGTGATTCCACTGCCAGGTCTCACCCAGCCACGTAACCGCTATCAACAACGTAAAGAAAGCTTGTGACTGTAGTAATAAGGAAGCCAGGCCAGCAGGCATGCCTGTTTTCATACTTAAAAATAAAAAGGAAAATTGTCCCACATTGATGGATAGACCAAGGGCGATTAACCAAGTCCAACGTATGGGTGGGCGTGGCAAAAATAGGATAGCGGGAAAGCAGGCTAGCAGAAATCGTAGTGCTCCAAGTAGCAGTGGGGGCATATGCTGCAGTCCTAATTTGATCGCAATAAAATTAAGCCCCCATACAATAATGACAAGTAGTCCAATGAGTAAATCTCGTCGTTGCATGAAATCACACTCCTGATTAACAGTGAATTACTTAGATTTAAATTTAGTGTAGGAAATAAAATGATTAATTTATCATCACACAAAGGTAATGTATTTGTCAAATAAAAACCCTTGTGCTCAACGTGACGCTTTCTAGTTTTGTTTCATCTACTGAGGCCATGTATCCTTACAATATATTTTTTTTATTCCATATAAAGGGAATGTGTAGCTTATTGTCATAACCCTAATTCTGGTATTGGTTATCTTATTTGTAAGTACATATGTAGTTAGTTATTTTGTGAGAGCTGAAATGGAAAAAGTCTTGTTAAGTAAATCAATCGAAACGGCTCAAGAAATTGGTTATGAAGTAAATAACTTGATGGCGGTAAAGGATAGCAAGGTTGAGGATTTGCAAACCTTTATCGATGGCAAAGCCAAGCAGAAAAACATAATCTACGCTGTCATTATTGACACCAATGTCAAAGCGATAGCACACAGCGACAAAGAAACGACCGGCAAAGTATGTGATGATGCCTATACGGTCGATGGCGCTAAAAGTGGAAATGCAAAGACATTAAGATTTTATGCTGATGTGCAAAAAATGCTGGACCTATGACGTTATGGTGCCAATTTATAAGAATGGAGCCTTGGCAGGGGCGTTAGACATTGGGATTCCGGAAAACGGCATTACTGATGTTGTAGATAAAATACAACAGATCCAAGGGCTTATCGCTTTAGTGTCCTTTATCCTGATTGGTGCATTGCTCATGTTGTGGTTTAACCGAGCATTTGCTCCATTGACCAAAGTGGTAGCTGTGATTGATAGAATGGGAAAACTGGACCTGACGTCTACTAATGAGATCAATGATTTAACAGAAACGGAAGATGAAATTGGTCAGATAGCAAAATCAATTCACACTATGCAAAGTGGTGTCTCATCCTTAATCAATTCGATCATTGATAATTCAAACAATCTAGGTAACTCTTCTAAAGAACTTTCCCTCACGGTGGAAGATTTGTCGGAAAAATCGGTAACGATCAATGATGCCGTGAAGAATATTGCATACCGTATGCAAGAATCAAGTGCGGCAACGGAAGAAATCATGGCTTCCATCGAAGAGGTAGACTCCAGTATTAATGTATTATCCCAGAGATCGGTGGAGGGCAGCCAAAATGCGATGGAGTTTAAACAACGCGCGACGGGTGCCCAGGAAAATAGTCAAAAGGCAATTGAAGAAGCGCGCAGGATCTCTGATGAAAAGAAACTGAACATGGAAAAAGCCATCGAAGATGGCAAGGTTGTAGACAGCATCAGGATCATGGCGGATACCATTTAGTATCGCGGCCCAAACCAATCTCTTGGCATTGAATGCGGCGATTGAAGCAGCTCGGGCTGGTGAACAAGGTAGAGGTTTTGCCGTAGTGGCAGAAGAGGTCAGAAGACTGGCAGAGCAATCGTCTACAGCGGTTCTGGCATACAAGAGACAATTACGAAAGTGCAAAGTGCCTTTGAAAGTAGCACAGACACAGGCAGTGATATTTTGAACTTTATTAATAAAGATGTTCATGCTCAATTTGATGCTTATGCGGAAACTGGCCGCTCCTATCATGGTGATGCGGATTTTGTCGGCCGAATGTCAGAAGAGATTGCGGCCATGTCGGAAGAGGTTACCGCCACAGTTGGACAGGTTAGCACAGCCATTCAGAGCATGGCGGAAACGACGCAACAATCCAATTAACAAACCGATACGATAAAAGTGAGTATGGGTGGTAATATCAAAGCCATTGAAAAAGTGGCGGCAACAGCAGAACAGCAAGCCAAACTGGCACAAACCTTAAATGAAATGGTGCAGAAATTCAAAATTTAGAACACAGTTCTAATTACAATGCAGGCAAAATATAAGTTATAAACTTACATAATTATCATGGCACCAGTCAAGCCGATATATATCGGTTTGACTGGTGCTTTCTTACTCTTGTATCATTTTTAATGATTCACTTTACTCCTCGAGAGAGCAATGGGCACTCAATATTAATTTGGATTTATCAGCAACGTTTACCGCGATAACACCATCGTTTGCGATTAAAGAATAATCTAATCTAGCGCTTTTAGTTTCGTTTCGTCACCAAGGACGATCATATTGATGGCAACAACGACCAATATCGTGGTAAACATCATAAATATTAACGACATTTTGTCTGGCCCGGTAAACAATGCTCCCACCACAAGGGGTGCCAAGATACCACCTACCCGCCCAAAGGCGGCTGCCAATCCCACGCCGGTGGACCGTGCTTCTGTCGGATATAATTCTGCCGAATAGGTATATAGGACTCCCCAAGCACCAAGATTGGAAAAGGACATTAAACAGCCCCAGAGGTAAATATCAAAAGAAGTTGTAGCGTTACCAAACATATAAGCTGTGAATGCACAAATAAGCAAA
>Ga0224527_1000220_pt1 | contig 44262 bp, 39 predicted proteins | sample CBST0metaG_FD_179882 | JGI IMG/M metagenome (GOLD analysis project Ga0224527, IMG submission 179882) | Peat soil microbial communities from Stordalen Mire, Sweden - C.B.S.T0 | ecosystem: Environmental > Terrestrial > Soil > Wetlands > Peat | place: Sweden: Norrbotten County, Stordalen Mire... | reverse complement strand
ACTTCAGGATAAGGGCTTCCATCCTGTTTCGTATGATGCATGAGTGTGTGAACATTCTTTCCTATCATTGAATTGATCGAATCAATCTTCAGCAACCTCGCACATGCAGAATTCATGAAGGTACAAAGGCCTTCGCTGTTGACCCCTAGAATTCCCTCCGCAGTTGAGTCCAGCAGAAGTTGCATCTGTGCTTGGCTCTCCTGCGCATGCGTCTCTGCCCGCGATTGAGCTAAACGCGATTTCGTATCCTCCAGTGCGCGTCGCACCGCAATCGGTAGCCGTTGCAGGCTCCCTTTCAGCACATAGTCAGTGGCTCCCGCCCTGATGCACTCGACTGCTCGCTCTTCGCCTATCGTTCCCGACACGAGAATGAAAGGCGTGTGTTTATCAGTTGCCCGGAGCCACTTCAAAGCGTCCAGACCGCTCCATGCTGGAAGCCGATAGTCGGAAAGAATCACATCGTAAAGATTTGAACCAACGAGAGCTATGAATTCGCTAGATTTAGTAGCAACGTCGCTGTCAAATAACAAGCCGGCATCTTCCAGGTTCAAGAATGCCAACCGGACATCAGCGGGATTGTCCTCGAGAATGAGGATGCGGACTCGTTCCAATGCACTCGTCTTCGTCATCCTGTTCATACCTTCTGGTGTTCTCTTTGTACAAGAAGTCAAGCGTCTTTTAGGCGGCGCGTTGCGGTGGCAATCTGACAATATTCAGCCAGAAACCATCAATGCTCTTGATGATTTCCAGGAAACCATCGAGACCTACCGGCTTCGTAATGTAGCAGTTGGCGTGTAGATGATAGGTGCGCAAAATGTCCGCCTCGGATGCAGACGTGGTCAGGATCACGACCGGGATCGTTTGCAGATCTGGACTCTGTTTGATCTCATCAAGAACCTCCCGGCCATCCTTCTTGGGAAGGTTTAGGTCGAGCAAAATCAGATCCGGGCGAGGGACATTGATGTACTTCCCTACGTGCAGAAGAAAGTCCATCGCTTCCGCCCCGTCTGGCGCAACATGGAGAATCGCGTCCACCTTGGCGTCCCGGAATGCTTCCCGTGTAAGCCGTACGTCACCTGGGCTATCTTCTACCAACAGAATTTCTAACGGCATTGCATCGACTCCTATGGTTTCCATTGCTCCCCGTTTCGCTCTGGAATGGTGAAGTGAAAGATTGAACCTTTTCCTGGCTCCGACTCGACCCAGATCCTTCCGCCATGACGTTCCAGTATTCTTTTGCAAATTGCCAATCCTATCCCTGTGCCTGCGTACTCCTGTCGTCCGTGCAAGCGCTGAAAGATGACGAAAATCTTTTCAAAGTGTTTCGCTTCAATACCAATCCCGTTGTCTTGAACGGAGAACACCCACTCTCGCTTGCTCTTGACGGCAGAAACATGCAATCTCGGCGGTTCCGTGCCGTGATACTTGACGGCGTTTCCTATCAGGTTTTGGAATACCTGCACAAGTTGAGGACTATCTGCTGAAACTGTTGGCAGTGCATCGTGGGTTACGACCGCACCACTCTCCTGAATGGCCTCCCTAAGATTCTCTTCAGCTTCGTGCAATGCGTGTTCACACGAGACCTCTTGAAGCGCATTCTGCGTGGCTCCGGCGCGCGAAAAGGAGAGCAAATCCTGGATCAACCCTTGCATTCGGTTGGCCCCGTCCACCGCGTACCCGATGAATTCGTCAGCATCTGCATCCAATCGTCCCTTGTAACGACGGGACAATAGCTGTGTATAGCTGGCCACCATGCGCAGCGGCTCTTGCAGATCGTGCGAGGCGATGTAGGCGAATTGTTCGAGCTCGTCGTTCGAGCGTTTCAGCTCTGCCACTTTCTGCACCAATAGCTCGGCAGATCTCTTTCGTTCAGTGCCGTCCCGGATTGCGGCCAGCGCCACAATGCCAGTCTCGGTTTCCAGCGGGCTCAAGCTGATCTCAACGGGAAACTCAGTGCCATCCTTCCGGAGTCCAGAGAGATCAAGTCCCTTTCCCATCTCTCGGGTCTTGGGTGCTCCGAAGAAGCCTTGTCGATGTCCGCCGTGGTGCTCGCGTAAGCTTTTCGGCACCAGGATATCGACGGACTGTCCAAGCAATTCAGGTCTCGTGTATCCAAACAGTTTCTCTGTCTGTGCATTGGCAAGCTCGATGATCCCCTTGGTGTTCACGATGACCATTGCATCCGGAGTTGCTTCCAGCAATGCGCGGAATCGAGACTCCTGCGAACGAAGACTTGTGCTTTGTTCCAGTAGTGCTCTGTTGGCGGACTCAAGTTCGCCAGCGCGCGGAATAAGCAACGCCTTGGGAGCCAGCCGAACCAACAGAACCGCCGTCGACAACGATGCCACGGCGGTCACGGCTTTGATGACTCCAGAGAGCCAGTAACTCGCAGTCCAGAGAGTGACTACCTCCATCACATGGGTCGCTCCGCAGCTAACGATGAAGACGCCAAAGCAAAAGAACATCCAGTTAAACGGGATGTCTTTTCTCTTACGCGCGAATGTGACCAGGGTGATAGGGATCGAAATGTATGCAAGAGCGATGAGGGAGTCAGAGACCGCGTGAAGCCAGACAAGTCTCAGATTCCACATGTAACATTGCCCATGCGGCATGAAGTCGCCCGGGGAGAACAGGCTCTTCAATAATCCAAAGACCATTTCCATCGCAATCGAATCGCTCTCTGCGGACAGCTACAGTGAAATTCGATAACCAGCGAAGGCTGGCGGGACTTCAGAGGCCGTGGCTGCTAAGTCCTGCAAACGCGTCTGTCCAACTATCTCGACGAGCCAGGCTGTATGAAGTAGAAAGTCCCCGTCCACAATCCTTCTCGCATCGAGCTGCGAAGCGCGAAGAATGGAGCGAGTTTGTATGGTTACTCAGCAGACGCTAGTCCCTTTTGTCGGGTATTACCACTGCTGTGTAGCTTTTATTCTTCCCTTCCATCACCATCAGGGCCTATGTTCGAAACCAAGAGCCTAAGATAGCTAGCAACGGGAGTGGGGAGATTGGAATGGCCATGGATCGAAAGAGCGAATTCGATAATCTCTATAAGCAAGCTCAAAATATTCTCTTGCACGAGATGACTCAGGAAGAACAATCGTTCGTCGCTGAACTCGCATGGGAGAATCACGCTGCTATGTCTGAAGACAGGCTCTCCAGGCTGCGGCAGTTGGTCAAAAACAAGGGCAACAGGCCGAGCGTCGCATGATTGCAACGCCTCAGAACCGTAATACGCGCTACGCTGCTAGCAATCCCAATTGTTTGTTAAAGCTACTGATCGTCTGCTTCAGCTGCGAGTCACATTCGTCGGCGATGGTCATCACGTCACCCAACAGTAAGCTGAAATCCACTGTGCTCAGATTCTTCTGCAAAGTGTGAAATATGCTGACCTGCAGAATGCGAGATTCCTCAACCATCATCTCAACCGAATAGCCCTGCGATTGACGAACCTTGCCGTGTTGCACAGCGGCCTCTGACACGGCTTTCGTCCCCAGAAGTCGCGGTACCCTCAATCGATGAACAAGTTCCTGAAGAAGCTTTGGGAGATGTCCGGTGCGCGCTATTTGGTTCAGCGGCACGCAAGTGAGCTCGTCTTCTTGCTCAACTCTAGAGAGCCATTCAGCAATGGTTTGCGAGGCGTCGCGTTCCAAGATTGCTGCGACCCGTTCGATGTTGGCGGCCTTTCTTTCCATGCGTGTTTCCAATCTCCCATGGATTAGAGACAGAAGCGCAGGAATATCCATTGGTTTTACCAGCACTTCGTCGGCTTGCAAGAGGATGGCGTCCATTGCTTGCCCCAGCGCAGGGTAGCCGGTGAATACCAGAGTGACCGCAGTCGGATTCTTGTGGCGCATTGCGCCGACCACTGTGAAGCCGTCGCCCGCTCCGGGCATGTGCAGATCGCTGAGCAGGACGTCGAACGATTCCGTATCAATACAATGCAGCGCCTCGCTTACGGTCGCTGCCGTCGTAACCTGAAAACCACTGACGCTCAACACCTTGCCCAACGTTGAACGCACCTGCTCGCTATCGTCTACGAGCAGAATCTTTGGATATTCCTTTTGGATACTCTCGATTTCCATCTCACTGCTCCCGGTGGGCTGGGGTATACGTTATTGATTGCTACGAGTCTATAGGAGATTCCTTGTAGCATTCCGTTTCATATTGCTCACCCCCTCCGTCTCGCTGGAATTGGACCGAGGATAATCTAGCCCTGAGCAAAGTCCAGCACCTCGATCGAGCACTGCTTCTTCTCCTACGGAACTCAACGGTGTGGCTTGGTCTCAGACCCGATTGCGAAAAATACTCACAAGATTCTGTGCTGCCTGACCTGAGTAGCGGCCTCCGGCGAAACCCTCTACAGAATCCTTTGACTTCCGGGGGCGGTACAAAGAATCGCTCAGTCTGAACCTGAGCTTTCTGCTGCTTGATCGAAACAATTGAACGATGCAGTATTACAACGATGCAGTATTACTGCGACTCGCAGAGTCAATTGAGTCATACATGGAAACCGAGCGATGGGAGTCATGAGAAGCCTTCCGCCTCCACCCTTCAGCTCAAATCCACCTACGGTTCGAGAAGCGGCGGCGCGCCGACGTCCCAGACACACCGTCACCTATATCTGACTATGCAGCCTTGCGATGGGTGCGGCTGTGACGAATTTCCTCTTCGGCACGAAGCCAATCTTCAGCATCGTGACCGTGTTCACCTCCGCGCTGCAGGTAAAGCTCATACGCTCGGACGCGAACTTCTTGCTGTTCTTGCTCTGACTTGGTCTGGTCGGCGGGACGATTGATCTCTTGTATTTGTGACATTAAAGATTCTCCAGTTGTGGTGTTGCTTTATCAATACCAAGTAACCTGTTCTGACTCAACGCTCGATCATTACGTTCTACAAGCGTGTTTAAGACGCGGCGAGCTCCCCCTCACGAACTTCCTGCCGGATGTAGTTCCAGGCGCCGGAGACGGAGCATTCCCAAACACCTCAGACGGTACAAAACGAAGGCGTCACCGGATCGCGAGGAATGCCATTGAAAGCCGCCAACCTGAGTAGAGCACGGTCCCAATCCGGGACGCCTTTTTCGCGCGCTTCGTCATCGGAGTGTCCGATCATGACACGACCCTTGACTGGAGGTTCTTCCATTTGACAAAGGAAACTCGTGCTCGCACAATCTGAACTGTCGTTCTAAGTACATTGCATCTAGCTTTACTCGCGTCGGCGCAGGGAATGCCGTGAGATTCGGCAACAGTGGCGCTGCTGTAACTGGCTACGAAACCTCAACAGCCACCCGGAATTCCGGGGAAGGCGAGGCGGTAGGTCTGAAGCCAGAAGTCAGAACAACGGTCGACGCGACCTGATACCCAGGAAACTTCGCTGCAAAGGAGGTGTCCCCATGTCCGACTCGTTGTCTTTCCACGTACACACCGGACTCCCGCAAATCCCCATGACTCGTTGATTCCCACTGCCGCGCGTTCGGTGCGGCAAGGTATCTCAACCCGCATATTGCAAAGGGCAGTCGTGCGTCAAAGCTCGACCGCATCGGCTTGCCGCATTACGGTGACGAGCGAGGAAGGTGCAACACTATGTGTTTTAAAAAGCTAGTTCTATTTATCGCGTGTATGTTTCTTTTTGGAGTTGAGGTTGCAAGTGCACAGAACTTCGGTACCCTGCGGGGTAGCGTCAAAGATCCCAGCGGTGCGCTGCTTCCCGAGGCGGGAGTCACCCTAAAGGCAGTCGCATCCTCAAGGACGCAAACCACCCGCACCAACGCTAAGGGTGAGTTCATTATCAATGGCATCGCGATCGGGCAATATACGCAGTTTGCGGCCCGCCACGGCATCTGACTTGCGCGCCTGGTAAAGTTTCAGTGCATCTGATTTGCGCCCGACTTTTTCGCGATGGCGTTTGCCGTCGGCATAGTAGTGAATCCACCAAATGCCACTGCCTTCTGGCTTTTCATATGCTCCGCGCATCGAATCTCTCCGGTGGCTGTTTATTCGGACGGATCATATCACCCAATCCGACTTCGTAGCGCATGGGTTTCGAAGATGTCAGTCTGCCAAACCTGGTCGCCCCCTCTGCATCCGAGAGTTGAATCTTCAGACCCCTCCTAAACGATTACAAGGCTGTCGAAGCCTCCACATCAATCGCGCGAGGAAAGAGAATGTTGTTTTCCAGATGGATGTGTTGGTGAAGATCCTGTTCAAACTCTCTCAGCCCGTCGTAGAACGCATGATAGGTGGGGCAGGCGTCTTCCGGCGTAACGAAATTGTGGCTCAGGAGGCGAATCTCGGCTAGAAGCGTCCCTGCGGCATCGTGCTCCTGGGTCATCATTGCAATCGGGTTGGCGACCGTTCCAAAGCATCCGTGGGGCTTCGGGGTTCGGGTTGCAAGGGCTCTTTCAAGTTCTGCTATGTAGGGAAACAGGATTGCTTCTTCCTTTGCGAGGTGCTGGCTGAGTTCCTCATCCAGCTTTGCGAGCGTTGCCTGAATTACCGGCAGTTCTGTTTTCGTTGCCCCGTGGCGAGCCACGACCTTCAGCGCCAGCTCTGCCAATCGGGGCAGTTCACGCTTCACGTACGCATGATGCGTGGCGACAATATGGCCACTTAGGCTCTCCAGAGACGCCTGCGACCAATCTTTACCCGCAGGAGTAGCGATTTTCGAAGCAGCTTCAATGGCAGCAATCACGGCGTTTACTTCCAGTTTTCCGGCGATGCACGCCTCGGCGAGAGGCGTGCGGCCTCCGCAGCAGTAGTCAATACCGTATTGTTCGAACACTCTGATGGACGACGGTTGTTCCAGTGCAATTTCGCGAACGGTCTTGGTTGTGGCGGTCATGGCGAATCTCCCTGAACCACAACTTAGTCGATTGCTGCTACGCTCACAGCGACTTTGGTCACTCCGAAACGCAAAGAATGTAATTCGATGTCCCTGTGACTTAAGTCGCTGTTCTCTGCCGCAGTTCAGCATCTGATTCAGTACGCACGACAATTCCTAATCTGGAAGTGCCGATGAGAAAATCCATCTCGGTCACGCTGCTGCTTGCGGTATTTGCTGGCACGATGCTTGGTCTTGGCGGTTATACCTTCATCTATGCAAAGGGCTATTCCTATTTGTCCAATGATCCTCAAGCCTGTACCAATTGCCATGTAATGAACGCGCAGTACGATGGCTGGATCAAGGGAAGTCACAAGCATGCCGCCACCTGCAATGACTGCCACACTCCTCACAACCTCGCGGGCAAATACGCTATTAAAGCCCGCAACGGATTCTTTCACTCTCTCTACTTCACTACTGGATATTTTCCCGACAACATAGAAATCAGCAACACTAGCCGCAACGTAACTGAAAACGCCTGCCGCCGCTGCCATTCCGATGTCGTTCAGGCCATTGATACCGGCCACCACGGCGATGCCAATGGAATTAGCTGTCTGCGTTGCCACAACTCCGTTGGACACTCCGAATCAACAGCTACGCTGCGCACCCCAAAAATGGGAGGAAGCCCTCATGGAAGATAAGAATTCACCCGCTAATGCGGACCCGAACAAACAAGAGAAGCAGCAATCGCGCAGGCTTCTCATAGGGGCTACAGTAATGGCCGCGGTTGCTGCTGTCGCCATCACAGCGTTGCTCGTCAACATCTTCGAACGTAAGCAGGAAGCCAAGAATCCCTTCTATCGCGTTGTTGAACTCAATGACACGATTGACGACCCAGCCACCTGGGGCAAGAACTTTCCTTTTCAGTACGACGGTTACAAGAAAACCACCGATCAGGTGCGCACCAAATACGGCGGTAGTGAGGCGATGCCCCAGACTCCAACCGATGCCGATCCTCGCTCTGTCGTCGCTCGCTCCAAACTGGAGCAAGACCCCCGCCTGAAAACCATGTGGGCGGGGTATTCATTTAGCACCGATTACCGCGAGCGTCGCGGACACGCCTACATGCTCGACGATCAAACCTACACGGGACGCCAGAAGGCCAACCCTCCGGCCATGTGCATCAACTGTCACGCCTCGCTCGTTACTACATACATGAAGATGGGCAATGGCGACATCATGAAGGGATTTGACGAATTCTCCAAGAGCCATATGACGTACCCGCAGATCCGGCAACAGGTCAAGCATGGTGTGGCCTGCATCGACTGCCACGATCCCAAGAACATGCAGTTGCGCGTCACTCGCCCCGCGTTCATCGAAGGCATCCGCGCGCTCAAAGCGTCACAAGGCGTGAAGGATTACGACGTCAATACCATGGCCACACGCCAGGAGATGCGCTCCTATGTCTGTGGACAGTGTCACGTGACCTACTACTTCAAGGGACCGGAAAAGCGACTCACCTATCCCTGGTCGCAGGGCATCAAGGTGGAAAACATCATCGCCCACGAAGATGCCGAAGGAGTAAAGGAGTGGGAGCATCCTGACACCGGTGCCAAGATGATTAAAGCTCGCCATCCGGAGTTTGAAATGTGGAATCAGGGCGTTCATGCTCGCTCCGGCGTTGCCTGTGCCGACTGCCACATGCCGTACATGCGCGAAGGCGGGTTGAAGATCAGCGACCATCAGGTCAACAGTCCTATGCTGAAAATCAATCGTTCTTGCCAGACCTGCCACCATTTCCCGGAGGCCGAACTGAAGGCACGTGTGGAGGAAATTCAGGACCGGTACTTCAATCTGCGCAACGTTGCGCTTGATTCGCTCATGGATCTCATCCGCGACATTAAAGACGCCCGCACCAAAGGTGTCGTCGAAGCCGATGTTAAACAGGCTCAGGATTATCAGCGCAAGGGCCAGTTCATGATCGATTTCGTTATGTCCGAGAATTCGATGGGCTTTCATGCTCCCGAGGAATCAGTTCGTATTCTCGGCGACGCCATCAACCTTTGTCGCCTTGGGCAGCTTGCACTCAAAGGCGGTCCTCAGCCGACGCACACGGTGCTGACACAGCTTTCGACGCTTCCGGCAGCGGGCCACTAAATTCAATGCGGGTGGAGTACGAGATTGTCGTGCTCCGCTCTCATTGGGCTTTGGAATTCCCGCGTCAGGGCCAAGCGCTAACAATCCTTTACTGCTGAGACTTAAGTCATAGAGTGAGCGTTTTCGCTGTGGTTTCCTGAGTTAGACTTACGCGTCTGGGAGATCATTGTGATCACCGCGACGAAAAGGAATTCATCATGCAGTCCGAATCCTCTCCACGGCTTCAGCTAGCGCTCGGCACCGGAGCTTTTGCATTCTGCTTTGCAGTCTTTGGCTCGCTCTCGGCGATGATGCCGATCTTGAGCAAGCAAATGCATCTGTCTCCCGTGCAGAAAAGCATTGCCGTCGCGCTGCCTGTTTTGCTTGGCAGCTTAGGACGCATCCCGCTTGGCATGTTGACCGATCGCTTTGGTGGGCGATCCGTGTTCAGCTTCGTGATGCTGCTCTCGATCATTCCCGCCTTCCTCATGGGAACGGTGCGTGACTATCAGCAACTCCTGATCTACGGGTTCTTCATCGGCATTGGGCTGGCAAGCTTTTCTGTGGGCGTAGGTTTTGTCAGTGGTTGGTACAGTGCCGAGCGCCAAGGCTCCGCGCTTGGTGTCTACGGAGCGGGGAACATTGGCCAGTCACTGGCTGCGTTTGGCGCGCCTTTGATAGCGGCAGCAGCAGGATTCCGATGGGGATTCTGGACCTTTGGCGTTCTGCTTTCGATCTGGCTGGTTGTTTTTGCGCTACTGGCTCGCAACGCTCCACGACGCGGCGCAATCAAGTCGTTTCGCGACACGGTGCAGCCATTGAATGATTCGCGAAGCTGGGTGCTGAGTCTTTACTACTTTCTTACCTTTGGCGGCTTCGTCGCCATGGCTGTCTACCTGCCGATCTTCCTTACCGAGATGTTCAAGTTGACCCCGCAGGACGCGGGCATGCGAACCGCTGGGTTTGTTGTGCTGGCTACGGTGATGCGTCCCGTCGGCGGAATTCTGGCGGACAAGGTTGGCGGTCGAACCATTCTGAAGTGGGTTTTTCCTGTAACTGCTCTCATGGCTTTGTTCCTGGCCTGCCCGATGATGACCACATTCACCATCGGGGCGCTTGGGATGGCTGCGGCGATTGGTCTAGGGAATGGCGCGGTATTCAAACTCGTTCCGGAATATTTCCCTGGTGCTGTGGGCAGCGTGACTGGACTGGTCGGCGCAGCCGGTGGGCTGGGCGGCTTCTTTCCACCTTTACTGCTCGGCTTTATCAAGCAGCAGACCGGCGGCTTCTCACTAGGATTTGTGCTGCTTGGCGCTTTTGCACTGGTGTGTCTTACGGTTCTATTGCGGCGACCGACGTTGCAGGCCGCAGCCGCTGCTGTCCGGTAGGTGAATATGCGACAACCTGAATTTCCAGTCCGAGGTTCCGATACTGCTCATGCGTTTGGGTGGGGTGCGCTCACAGCGCTGCTGCTGATCGTGGGCATTGTGGTCGGCAGTCGTGGCCTTAAGGATTTCGATCCCGCGTTGGTGTCTTATGCGGGTGCTTCGGTGTTTGCAGCGTTCGGACTTGGCTATCGGTATTCGATGTGGCTGCGCAGACCACCCACGCGTCTCTATTGGTATCGCGGATGGCAGCTGTTCTTACAACCTCGAAAGCTACCCGGGAATATTGCTCACCTTGCGAAGATTGCCTGGAACAACATCTTCCTGCAGCGCTTCATTGAAAAACGTTCACGCATTCGCTGGACTGCGCACTGGTTCCTCGCTTGGGGATGTTTGCTGGCGGCGGCAGTCACGTTTCCTCTGTCGTTCGGCTGGGTGCGCTTTGAGACCGCGCGCGATAGCCAGGAAATCTATAACTCCTTCATGTTCGGCATTCCGGTTGGCAGCTTCCATCTCGGGACCGTGGTAGCGGAGCTAACCTTCAACATCCTCGACATTGCCGCCGTGATGGTGCTGATCGGGGTATCGTTTGCGCTCTGGAGACGCGCACGTGATCGCGACGCTAGATCGGTTCAACAGTTTTCAAACGACCTGCTGCCGCTGATTCTGTTGTTTGCCATTTCGATCACCGGGCTGTTCCTGACTGCCTCCACGCACCTGATGCATGGACTACACTACGTATTCCTCTCGCAGCTTCATGCGATCACCGTCATCTTCACGCTCCTCTATCTACCATTCGGCAAGTTCTTCCATATCTTCCAGCGCCCAGCACAACTCGGCGTTGACTTCTATAAGAAGGCAGGAGCCGCAGGCGAGCAAGCGCTGTGCGTGCGATGTGGTGAGCCTTACGGATCTCGGATGCAGGTGGAAGATTTGAAGTCCGTGCAAGCTGCCTTGGGTATTCAGTATCAGATGAGCGACGGCACTCACTATCAGGATGTTTGTCCAATGTGTCGTCGCAAGAATCTTGCGTTGACGCAGGACAGTCTATGGAAAGCCCACGGCACAGATCTGCGGCAGATGTAATAGGAGCAACAAACAGTGGCAAAGCTTCCTACTGATATTCCGGAACTGGTTAAGCAATTTGGCCCCACGCTGCACACAGTGCCCCCGGGCGGCTGGGCTCATACCGACCAGGACGAAAAGCTGGTGAAGACGCATTGCTGTTTCTGCGGCCAGCAGTGCGGCATCCAGCTGCGTGTGCGCGAGAACAAGGTAGTCGGTTTCGAGCCATGGGAGGATTTCCCCTTCAATCGCGGCAAACTCTGTCCCAAGGGCGTCAAACGCTACATGCAGGACGAGCACCCTGACCGCCTCAAATCCCCTCTGCAGCGTGTCGAAGGTAAGGGTTTCGTGCCGATTGCGTGGGACGCGGCAATGGATCGCGTCGTCTCGGAAATCCAGCGCATCCAGGAAACATACGGCAATGACGCGTTTGCCCTGCTTACCGGAGCCTCGCTCACCAACGAGAAAGCGTATTTGATGGGTAAGTTCGCACGCGTCGCGCTGAAGACGGCGAACATTGATTACAACGGACGGCTCTGTATGGTGTCTGCTGGTGCGGCTTCGAAGAAAGTCTTCGGCATCGACCGCAGCGCCAACCCATGGAGCGACATTCCAAAAGCAAAAGTCATCTTGGTCGCAGGCGCAAACATTGCCGAGTGTGCGCCGATCACCACCGACTACCTTTGGCAGGCGCGTGAGAATGGTGCGAAGTTGATCATTCTCGATCCGCGCATGACACCGATCGCGCGTAATGCCGACCTATTCATTCCCGTGCGCTCGGGCGGGGACATTGGCGTCTTCAACGGCATGCTGCACATCATGATCGAGCGCGGTTGGGTCGACCGCGAGTTCATTGCGCAACACACGACGGGCTTTGATGACGTAATCGAAGCGGTAAAAAAGTACACGCCCGAGTACGCGGCCAAGATCGCAGGCGTTCCGCCGGAAATGATCATCAAGGCCGCCGAACTCTGGGGCCCTGCTACCACCAGCTTCCTATTGCATGCCCGTGGAATCGAGCACCATTCCAAGGGCGTAGATAACTGCATTGCGGCCATTAACCTCGTCGTGGCTAGCGGACGCATCGGACGCGAAGGTTGCGGCTACGCAATGATCACTGGCCAAGGCAATGGGCAAGGTGCTCGCGAACAAGGTCAGAAGTGCGACCAACTTCCCGGCAGTCGCGACATCAGCAATCCCGAACATCGCAAATACATCGCCAGCGTGTGGGGCGTCACGGAAGAATCGATTCCGCAGAAGGGCTTGTCAGCGGTTCCGCTCGTCGAAGCCATACACGACGGAAAGATCAAGGGTCTGATCTCAATCTGCTTCAATCCCGCAGTGTCTCTGCCGGATGGCAATTACGTTCGGGAGGCACTCGATAAGTTGGAGTTCTACGTCAACATTGATTTCTTTCTTTCTGAGACTGCCCGCTACGCCGACATTGTTCTGGCGGGCTCGCTTATGGAAGAAGACGAAGGCACAACCACCAACGTCGAGGGTCGAGTCATCCGCCATCGTCAAGCGGTGACGCCTCCGGAAGGTGCGCGTCAGGATTGGGCGATCATCAACGAGATTGCCAGCAGGCTTGGATACGCGGACAAGTTCAACTCCGCACCGCGCGAGATATTTGAGGAGCTACGCATCGCCTCAAAAGGTGGGGTCTCCGACTACTCCGGTATGACCTGGGACGCTATTGAGAAAGACTACGGCATGTTCTGGCCCTGTCCCGAGCCAGGGCACCCGGGCACTCCGCGCCTCTATGAGAACGGCAAGTTCGGCCATCCCGATGGCAAAGCGCACTTCATACCGATTGAGTGGAGGCCCTCCGCAGAGATGCCCGACGAAGAGTATCCGATCATTCTTACTACTGGGCGCGTGGTTTCACATTTCCTCTCTGGCACGCAGACCCGCCGTATTGGAAGCCTGATGGAGCAGTACCCTCAGCCAAAATGCGAGATGCATCCCCGACTGGCGGAGAAGCTCGGCATTGTCGAGGGCGATTTCGTAAAAGTGGAAAGTCGCCGCGGCGAGATCGTAGTGCGTGCGCAGGTCGTCAAGACAATCCGTCCGGACACCGTGTTTGTGCCCTATCACTGGCCGCTTGATCGCTCGGCAAACAATTTGACGATCCGCGCGATCGATCCGGTATCGAACATCCCTGAATTCAAGATTTGTGCTGTTCGCGTCAGCAAGACAGAAGCGCCCACCGATGCCATCGCGCAACTGGAAATGGAAGCGGGTGGCGTTCGATGAGCGAGGCAGCATTTTTCATCGACCACTCGCGCTGCATTGGATGCCAGTCGTGTCTGCAGGCGTGCGCGGAGTGCGACACTCATCGCGGCGTCAGCATGATTCATCTGGAAACCATTCAGCGCTCCGACAGCGTGCAGACAGCCCCGCAGGTCTGCATGCATTGCGAAGACCCAATTTGTGCGCGGGTCTGCCCGGCGGATGCCATCAAGAAAACCCCCGATGGAGTGGTGCACAGCTCTCTGAAGCCACGCTGCATCGGGTGTTCCAATTGCGTCATGTCGTGTCCGTTCGGAGTGCCGAAGTACCGCGCCGAGATCGACCAGATGATGAAGTGCGATATGTGCTACGACCGCAGCAGCGTGGGCAAGAAACCGATGTGCGCGACGGTGTGCCCCTCTGGCGCGCTGACCTTTACCACCATGGAAGATATTCAGCGCACGCGAAGCGGCATTCCTATCAACACATGGAAGTTCGGAAATGAGATTGTGAAGACCAAGGTGTACGTGATGGTTCCGCGCGAGGTCGAACGCGTGAATGTTGATCTCGTACAGATTGCCGCCACTCCGGCCTCGTTGCCGGTTGATCCCTACGATGTTGCATTGATGCTGGAGGAAGTCTGATGACCGTCGAGAAGAAAGAGTGTGCCAGTTGCGGTAAGACTCCGAAATGGAAGCAGGACTTTCCCATCGAGTGGGAGGGGGACCATTACGTCACCCGCCGCGAAATGGTGAAGTTCATGACCCTCGGCTCGTTGTTGCTGGCCGGAGCCAACTGGATCACCGCAATTGCTGGCAGGGTACTTCATCGCGGCTCGAAAGCGGAACGTGAGATCGGCGCAGCCTCCTCTCTGCAACAGACCGGCTCGTTGCTCTTCCGCTACCCTACTGACCAGGACCCATGCATTGCCGTGCGTACGCAAGAAGGCAAGCTAGTTGCCTATTCACAAGTCTGCACCCATCTCTCATGCGCGGTTGTGTACAACAAGGCTGATAACGCACTAGTCTGTCCATGTCATCACGGAATATTCGACGTGGATCGTGGTAGCCCTATCGCTGGACCACCCACCCGTCCTCTTCCCCGGATCAAAATCGAACAGCGTGGTGACCGGCTCTTCGCGACGGAACTGGAGGCGTAAGTGAGCGCACGCACTCAGGGCACAACCCTATTTACTGCAATTTTGATTCTCGTGGCAACGACAGTAGTGCTGCAGCTCTGGCTACTCACGGTCTCAACCGAGGCGTTGCTCAGCGGACAGACAAGAACACTGGTGCCTGCAGCGGTAGGGTCGACGCTGCTGCTGCTAATCAATACTTGCTTGCTTCGCTACGTCTTTCGATTCGACCGCGATATCGAACGAGAGTGAACAGCTAGCCAGTATGGACATCAACAAGTTGCCTGCCAGGCTGCTCGACGCGCCCGCATTATGGTTTCGAAGCGCTTCCTGAATGTCAAAAGCCATATTGCTGTATGACTGCAATCTCTCTCATGAACGATGAAGTTTTTGCCGATGAGGGCAATATCGACTGAACTCTTTTCCGCATGCGAGAAGAACCTTAACCGAGGACCCTATGTTTAGAAACACCCTGTCAAGGCTCTCCGTCAAAGCGAAGCTCATCGTGATTCTGATCCTACCTCTCATCGGATTAGCGTACTTTTCTTGTGCAAGTCTCCTCCAGTGCATACAGACGCGAAGCGAGATGAAGACGATGGACCAACTCTCGACTCTGTCGGTACGCTCTAGCGCCCTGATTCATGAACTGCAGAAGGAGCGCGGCATGACCTCGCTTTTTGTCTCCAGCAAGGGCACACAGTATCGCGACGAATTGGGTAGTCAGCGTTCTAAGTGCGACGAACGACTTCATGCGCTCAACCAGTACTTGGAGGTATTCGATTCGAGTGGGTATTCGCCAGAGTTTGCAGCCAAACTCAAGAGCGCTGAAGCCGGGCTGAAAACCGTGGAAGAACACCGGCGAAAAGCCAATGCCCTTGAAGTCTCCGCGCCTGAAAACATCAAGTTCTATAGCGGAGTTATCCAACCTTGGCTAGAAGTGGTGGGCCAGTCTTCAAGGCTGACCACGCAAAATGAGATGACACGTGTTCTCGAAACGTACTTCAATCTGCTTTCACTCAAAGAATACACAGGGATAGAACGCGCCACGCTCTCCGCCGTCTTTACGGCAGATCAGTTCGATAGCGAAACACTGCAGCGCTATATTGCCGCGCACTCCGCAATGGCAATTTATCGCCTAAGCTTCCTCGCATCCGCAACAGAAGAAGAGCGCGATCAATTCAACAGCAAGATGCAATCTCCCGATGCCCTTCAGGCCAAGAGCTTCGAAGATCTTGCCAGCCAGAATTTACTAACCGGAAAGTTCGGCGTGAAAGCTACCGATTGGTTTGCCGCAGCAACCCACAGGATCGAATTACAAAAGCAGATTGAAGACCAGTTGTCGGCTGACGTTTTTGCGGTGACCGCTAAACTGGACAAGGAGGCTTTTGCCAAGTTGCTGCTTTCTCTGGCGCTGACCCTATTCCTGGTCCCAGCAGCCGTCTTCGTGACTATTGCAACAGGACGCAGCATCGTGCTTTCTCTAAAGGACATTGCAACCCGAGCCCGCGAAATTGCAGCAGGCTCTCTTGACCAGGAACCGCTAGCCATCATCTCTAAAGACGAGATAGGGGAAGTTACGCAAAGCATCAACGAGATGCAGGTAGATCTGAAGAAAATGGTCTTTGCCATCGGAAACATTGCAGATCAAGTTTCTGCTGCCAGCCAGGAGCTCTCCGCCAACGCTACCGGTCTTTCTCGACAGGCGAAAGCACAAGCTGACGAGACCGCCGTTGTCGCGACAGCCATGCACGAGATGTCACTTACAGTTAAGGAAGTCTCAACCCATTCCAAGGAAGCAGCATGCGCAGCTGCCGGAGCAGTTTTGGGTGCTCACTCCACCTCGACCGCTGTCGCCAATGGGTCAGCGTCCATGCGAGAGATTGTGAGCTCCACAAATCAACTAGCGACGCGGCTAGCTGGGCTGGGAGAGAGTTCCAAGAAGATCGGAAAAGTGGTCTCTGTGATTGAAGACATTGCAGACCAAACGAATCTTCTGGCGCTGAACGCGGCGATCGAAGCAGCCCGCGCAGGAGAGCACGGACGCGGATTCGCGATTGTGGCAGACGAGGTTCGTAAACTGGCTGAGCGCACAACCGTGGCGACTCGTGAGATTGAAGAAATGGTCAGCAGCATTCAGAGCGAGGCCAATCACGCCGTAGATGCTATGGGGCTCGGCAGCAAAAACGTAAATCAAGGGGCAGAAGATATCGAGGCGGCTGGCGAAGTGCTGCACAAGGTGAAAGACGACACTGAACGTGTTGGTGACATGCTCACTCACATCGCAAGCGCGACCGCGGAGCAAACGAGCGCTGTCTCTGAAATCAATTCCAGCATCGAGCGGATTTCTTCACTCACCCGCGAATACTCTGAAGCGTCGGAGCAGAGTGCGCAGGCATGCTCAGATTTGTCCGCCCTCGTATTGGGTCTAGAGAAGCTTATTGATAAATTTCACGTCAAGCATGACGCAAGGACCACCGCCAGATTATCTACCTCGCATATTCCACAGGGGCGTCTAACCGCCCTTCGCAGCGCAAATCACTTTTGAGGCCTTGCGAACACAGTGCTTTTTTGCATTCAGTTCCGAAGTTAATCATGTCTTTTGAACCATCAAGCAACTTGCCGAGGCGGGGAACATTGCGGACATTCGCCTACGCGCTGCATCATCGCTTCCGCCAGCGTTTCGTAAGTGTCGTGGGCATTTGTTCCAAGTCCCAACTCCGCTTCCGTGAACTGCTGCAACAGTAGTGCGTCATCCTCTCCCGTCAGAACCTTGGCGGCCATGGGGAACAGCAGGTAGTCTTCCTTCCAAATATGGGCAGGATAAAGCGTCACAAGGGTCTGAAGCGTCTGGATCAGGCCGACGCGCCCACCTTCCTTGTCGGCAATGTAAGTAGCAGAGGCAGAAGCAAAGTCGTCCATCAACTGCCGCCCCTTGACGTGTTCTGCCTTCAGTACCGACAGTGGGCAGCCCGTCGCCGGAACGCCCCTTTGCTCCAAGAGTGGAAACAGAAAGCTCTCCTCTTTGGCGTGATGGCATTGATCGCCGAAGACTCTCATAAACTGAATAAGATCGCGCAGCAGATCGGCATCCACGGAGTGCTTCAACTCCAGTTGATCGACAATGCGTGACATTACCGCGACTGCTTTCTGGATTGCCTGGTGTTCCCGTTCGAGAGATTCTGTTGTTTTTCCCACTTTGCACTCCTTCGGCCTTTCAGTGATCCTAGTCCGATATGTAAGCTGCAGCGAATTGTCAGTACAGCACATGCAGCGCCGGAGCTCTCGTGATGGATTCCTTCGACTTGATATAGCCCTTAGGTATGTAAGCGCAGCATGGTTCCTCGGCCAAAGGATTGCCCGTCAAGGCGAAAGCTCGCGAACGCGAGCCGCCGCAGATTTCTTTGAATTCGCAGGCTCCGCATTTCCCTTCGAGCAGCGAGGTATTGCGCATGTCTCGGAATACTGGTGACTCGCGATAGAGGGTCGTAAGACTTCGCTGGCGAATGTTGCCAGCAGCCTTGGGGAGGAATCCGCTGGGAAACACCTCTCCGGTATGCGAGATGAAGACGAATCCCTTGCCGTCGTTCAAACCGCGAGGAGCGCGCCCAATCGAATCCGATGGCTGCTGCGATACTGTCAATTGCGAGACCGCTGCTTTCCGTTCCAAAACGCGTTGCTGCAACATATACCTTCGATAGTGCTGCGCTTCGGTGGTCTTTAGGTCGAAGCTTGCGGTCTTTGAAAGACGATAGAGTTTCTCGAAGACTTGCTCAAATTCGTCAGCATTGAGCAGATCGCTCAGTTTTCCGCGTCCGGTTGGAACCAGGAAGAACACGCTCCATAGAGTGATCTTCAAGCTCTCCATCAGTCGCACAATGTCGTCGATCTCAGCAATGTTCCTGCGACTGAAGGTCGTGTTGATCTGGACTGGTAGGCCGACCTCATTCGCCCAACGAATCGCATCGAGAGTGCGTGCGAACGATCCGGACATGCCCCGGAATACATCGTGTGTCTCTGCACAGGCGCCATCCATGCTGACGGCGAGTCTCGCAAGACCAGCTTCCTTCAGTCGGATGACAATGTCTCTGGTCAATAGCGGAGTGGCACTTGGGGTCAGTGAGACACGCACTCCCACTTGTTTTGCGTGGCCGATCAGCTCAAACAGGTCCGGTCTTTTTATTGGATCGCCTCCGGTAAGCACAAATACCGGGACCTGCAAGGCCGCGATCTGATCGATCAACTCTTTTCCTTCTTCGGTACTCAGTTCAAAAGGATTACGGTCAGGTTGGGCCGATGCCCGACAATGTACGCATGCCAAGTCACAAGCTTGAGTCACTTCCCAGATCGCGATGAAAGGGCGTTCGTCAAAGTCAATCGCGTTAATCAATGGATTCATATCACCATTAGGCCTGCGCAGCGACCAGTATGCAGTGACCAAAGTCTCGCGCTGCTATAATTCCTCGCGTGAGCCCTGAACCTGTTGACCTCGCGGCCGTCCTCAAGAACACACGTCTGTTGTCCAGCCTCTCTCAATCTGAACTGCAACTTCTAGCAAAATGCACAGTAAGAAAGTTGTTCAACGCTGGAGAGCTATTGTTCTCCGAGGGAGAGCCGTGCCACGGCCTGCACATCGTTTCACGGGGAATGGTACGCATGTTCAAGACCTCTGTGAATGGAAGAGAGCAGGTCCTAGCCGTCGAACACCCGGGTGATTCCGTCGCGGAGATTCCGGTCTTTGATGGCGGCCCCTACCCCGCCTCTGCCGTCGCCGTCGAAGAATCTGAGATTGCATTCATCTCGCGACGCGATTTTCAGGCATATTGCATGGAACACCCAGAGGTCGCGCTTAAAGTGCTCGCTGTGGTGGGCAAGCGGCTCCGGCGTCTGGTCGGGATCATTGAGGAACTGTCGTTTACCACAATTAGGCAACGACTTGTCTCAACCTTGGTGCGATTGGCGCAGAGCGAGGGCAAAGAGACTGCTCGTGGAGTGGAGTTCCTGTTGCCTGCCAGCCATCAGGAGTTGGCCAACCAACTCGGAACTGTCCGCGAGTTGATCTCTCGCAATCTGACACGGCTGCAGGCCGAGGGTTTGCTGGAAGTGGATGCGCGACAGATCGTGGTTAAGGACCTGAAAGGCCTCACGGGAATTCTCGATGTGACACCGTAGTAAGCCATCAGAAACATAAGATCCAATCATGTGACATAAGTTACTGCTCCGCCTCCCGTTGTTCTCTAAGTTAGGTGGTGGAGAGTGCTTCATGCTCAGCTCATCACAAACCATTCGCGACATTTCTGCCAACCAACCATCCGCCGTCGCCCTGTTCGAGCGATTTGATATCGATGTCTGCTCTCTCGCCGACAAGTCGTTGAAAGAGGCATGTTCTAAGCTTCAGCTCTCCCTCGACCAAGTATTAGAAAAATTGCAAGAGAGCCATGACCGTGAGAGCGGCTTGGGGCCGAGCGATCCCTCGACGTTGTCCTGCGCCCACCTGATCCAGCATGTCGTTCGTGTTCATCACCTGCGAGTTCGACAGGATCTCCCGAGTTTGGTGCGACAGGCACAGAAACTAGCAGACAAGGGCGGTGAAGAAGCAGTATTCAAAACACTTCAGGGGCTCGTCGAACAACTCCAGCACGATATGCTGACGCATATTCGGAAAGAGGAAGAGGTCCTATTCCCCTTCATCGTTCAGATGGAGGAAGAATCCATTCTCGCCTATCCGGCAAACCATCCTTGCTTCCGCTCCGTCAGCCATCCTGTCCTCATGATGGTGCAGGAGCATGAAGTCGCAAACAGGATCATGGAGCAGATACGCCACTCCACCGGGAACTTCGCCACACCTGACTCTGCATGTCCAACCCATCGTGCGCTGTTTGATGGACTTCGTGGATTTGACGAGGATCTACAAGTGCACATTCATCTTGAAAACGATCTTCTGTTTCCGCGCAGTATCGAGATGGAAGCTGCACTCCGGAGCGCGAAATAACATGTCCAGCGTAGTCCAGATCGCTGGCGGAACTGATAGAACTGCCGCGAGTAGAAGAGAGCGGGATAAGAGCTTTCTGCTTCGTGCCTGGATACTGAGCGGACTTTTCTTCATGGCCATTCCTGGGACACTGCTCGGTTTTTCAAACCTGCTGGCAATCAGTAGTCACCACGGCGCGGCGGGCCTGCCACCCGCATGGATGGAAGGTCACGGCCATGCACAAGTTTTCGGCTGGATTGGCAGCTTCATCCTCGGCATTGGATTCTATTCACAACCTTCCAGTAAACATTCAACGAATCTCATTCCGCGGCTGTGTTTGCTTCTCTGGGTATCCGGTGTAACTCTTCGCTGGATCGGCAATATTTACGGCTGGCACTGGAGAGTTCTGCTGCCAGTCTCTGCCGGTTTCGAATTGGTCGCGGTGCTCCTGTTTCTCAAAGCGGCGTCGCGTCATAAGTTGCCGGAGAAAACCAAAGATCAAACTGCAACGAAGGCGCCGATGGAGAAATGGATGATCTCCGTTCTCCTGGGGACCGCGGCATTGACCGCCGTGGCGGTGTTCAACTTCGTCGAATGCTGGCGCTTGGCGATGTACGGAACGACGCGTTCGTTTCCCCACACTCTGGACCAGAAATATTTAGTTCTCCTTGGCTGGGGATTCATGGTTCCCATCGTTTGGGGATTCTCGGCCCGTTGGCTTCCGGCGTTTCTCGCGATTCCCAAACCAGATGACCGGAAACTACTTCTGGCTCTAGCACTGGATGTACTCGGTGTACTCTGCGGCATTATTGGCGTGCCGGTTTTCGGCGCGATACTGTTGGCGTTGAGCGCGGTGGTTGTTGTCCTCGCTCTCCACCTTATTCAAAAACCAAATGGGCGAGCTAAGACTCTAGGTATCTCTCCAAGCTTTCCTTCCTTTATTCGAATCGCGTATGCCTGGCTCGTGATTGCTGGCAGCATGAGTATCTGGGCCGCATGTGCCGACCACCACGGAGGCATCTGGGGCGCGTCTCGCCATGCGCTCACCGTTGGTTTTGCCGCGACCATGGTCTTTGCAATTGGGCCGCGCATCCTTCCTCACTTCGGCGGCATATACAAGCTTTTCAGTACTCGACTCATGTTCTTGAGCTTGCTGATCTTGCAGGGAGGATGCACACTGCGAGTAACGTTCGAGCCCCTGGCATATGAAGGAATTGCGACATTGGGATGGAAGGTGTTGCCTGTCTCCGGCGTTCTGGAGCTAACCGCCGTTCTTGTCTTCGCGATCAACCTCGCGCTGACCTTTCTGCTCGGGCGCTCCATGTTCGCGCAGAATGCTCGGCATATCTCGGTGGCGTCATAACGAACAGTGCCGTCCCTGCCTTACGCGTCAAATCAATTTCTAACTTTCTTCTCCCTGCGTGACTTAAGTACCTGCAGCGCAGTAGCGAAGCCTCTACTCTCGCATCATGAACTCTCTGCTTTTCATGCCTCGTGTGGCTGCAGCCATGCCACTGTCCGCTAAGCCTCACCGTTCAACATCTGTACCCTGGAGAGAATATGTCGTATAGGCGCTATTGGGTGGCATTGGCCATCGTCATCATCGGATCATTTGCCGTACTCGGAGGTGTCGGGCGGAAGATGATCAGCGAAGCTCCCCCACTTCCCGACGTGTACACCACCGACGGAAGGTTGCTCTTCACAGGTACATCCATCACGGATGGTCAGGGTGTCTGGCAATCCATCGGCGGCCAGGAGATCGGCACCGTCTGGGGACACGGCGCATATGTTGCTCCCGACTGGAGTGCCGATTGGCTCCACCGCGAATCAGAGATCGTTCTCAATGCATGGGCAGTCCAACTCGGGGCATCCGACTTTGCTTCGTTGAATCAGGACCAGCAGGCGGTTTTGAAGTCGCGCTTGATTCGCGAGATGCGAACCAACACATACGTTCCCGCGACCAATCGAGTCACCATCAGCCCCGAGCGCGCCGCAGCCTATCAACAGTTGGCCGCCTACTATGCTGGCGTGTTTTCTGAGGGACGCAAGGAATACGCGATCCCACGTGGGGCTTTGACCGATGAGGCAAAGCAGCGCCAGATGGCTGATTTCTTCTGGTGGACCTCCTGGGCCGCGAGCACGAATCGTCCGAATCGCACTACGACTTATACCAACAACTGGCCCCACGAACCGCTGGTGGGAAATCAACCGACCTCCAGTGCCGTTCTTTGGAGCATTCTGAGCTTTGTCTTCCTGCTCGCCGGTATTGGCGGACTGATCTGGTGGTATTCCTCGCAGGAGAAGCCCGAGTTTCATGGTGTGTTTCCCCGTACCGATCCCTTCTTAGGGATGCAGCCGACGCCTTCGCAGCGTGCCACGATGAAGTACTTCTTTGTGGTCGTGATTCTCTGGGGAGTGCAGATTCTCATGGGGGCTATCACCGCCCACTACGGAGTCGAAGGCCAAGGCTTCTATGGCTTCCCACTTGACCGCTACTTGCCCTATGCCATCACGCGTACCTGGCATTTGCAGCTCGCAATATTCTGGATCGCAACTTCGTGGCTTGCGACGGGCCTGTACGTCGGACCGGCCGTTAGTGGTGTTGAGCCAAAGTATCAGCGCCTCGGAGTTAATGTCCTGTTTGTCGCGCTCGTTCTGGTGGTCGGTGGTTCACTCGCGGGCGAATGGCTCGGAATTCAACAGAAGCTCGGCAACCTCTGGTTCTGGTTTGGAAGCCAAGGCTACGAATACGTTGACCTTGGACGGTTCTGGCAAATCCTGCTCTTCGTCGGATTAGTCCTCTGGCTCTTCCTCATGGGACGCTCGTTGAAACCCGCGCTGCTCAAGAAGTCAGAAGACCGCTCGCTGCTGATCTTGTTCTTAATTGCAAGCATCGCAATTCCACTCTTCTATGCGTCGGGATTGATGTACGGACAACGCACCCATCTTGTCACGGCTGAGTACTGGCGCTGGTGGGTTGTGCACCTATGGGTTGAAGGCTTCTTCGAAGTCTTTGCAACCGTCGTAATAGCCTTCCTGTTCACCCGGATGAAGTTGATCGAGATTCGCACTGCGACAAAGGCAGTCTTGTTCTCCACAACAATCTTCCTGGCGGGCGGAATCATAGGAACGTTCCATCATCTCTACTTCACTGGAGCTTCGCCCGCGGTGATCGCGCTCGGTGCTGTCTTCAGTGCTCTTGAAGTCGTCCCCCTAACCATGGTCGGCTACGAGGCATGGGACCACATGCGCCTCACTAAAAGAACTAGCGAGGCACCCTGGCTTGCAAACTACAAGTGGCCCATCTACTTCTTCGTCGCGGTGGCATTCTGGAATCTGGTCGGAGCAGGATTGTTCGGCTTCCTGATCAATCCACCGGTTGCCTTGTATTACATGCAGGGGTTGAACACGACTCCGGTGCATGGCCACACCGCACTCTTTGGTGTCTACGGAATGCTGGGCTTGGGTCTCACATTGTTCTGCCTGCGAGCACTGAATCCTGTGCGTCCGTGGAAACAGGGACCGCTGAAGTTGTCTTTCTGGCTGATCAATCTCGGGCTGGTGTTTATGGTTGTCCTGAGCATGCTACCGGTGGGATTGATGCAAGCCTGGGCTTCCATCGAACATGGAACCTGGTACGCACGTTCTGCCGACTTCATGCAGGCACCGCCGATGAACCTGCTGCGGTGGATGCGAATTCCGGGAGATGTCATGTTTGCCGCCGGTGCCACCGTGTTCGCTTGGTTCGTACTGGGGCTGCTAACCGGGCACTCGTTTAGCGACGAGGCGTCTGCGGATTCAGCCACACTTAGCACCACCAAGCGACAAGAACTGACGGTAGCGGGCGACTAAAAAGCTTCGTCACTCACAATCCGGCCCGTGGTCGATCTTTAGCCACGGGCCGGAGCTTTTTTGTGCAATGAAAATCCCCGAGTCATTCCTCCGCTTAAGTTCCATCTAGCAATCTCGAAATGTCGTGACCTAAGTCATCGCTCGTCGATGTCTCCATCGGTAGGCTTTGCATATAGGAGCATCGTCATGAGCGAGCTAATCGACAACCGCACGCAACGTATCGCGACATTGAAGGAAATCATTCAGCACCTGCACGCCGGAAACGCTCCCGACGCTGTAAAAGAGCAATTGCGTGAGATGGTGCGTCGCACCGACGCGAGCGAGATCATGGCCATGGAACAGGAACTCATCGACGGCGGGATGAAGATCCACGAGGTGCGCTCCATGTGTGATCTGCACTCGCAGGTTACGCGCGATATTCTCGTGCCGCTGAAGGCGATCAAGACCATGTCTCCGGGACATCCAGTTGAAACGTTTCGTCGCGAAAATGCGGCTCTTTCTGCTGTGATCAAGAAGGGTCGCGAGCTCTTGGCGGAAACTGCTAACCTCGTCGGAAGCACAGAGGCGGCAGAACTACTGGACCGCATGCGCCGCGTAGCAAACGATCTGATTGAAGTGGATAAGCATTACCAACGAAAAGAGCACGCCCTGTTCTCGTGCCTGGAGCGGCACGGCATCAGCGGCCCATCCAAGGTCATGTGGGCCAAGGACGATGAAGCTCGCGAGGCAGTGAAAGCAGCGATCGCCGCGCTGCGTGGATGTGTGCCGACGACGGAAGAATGCCGGTCCGTCGCGCCGAAATTGCTAGTCGCCATCGACTCCGTCGAGGAGATGATCTACAAGGAAGAAAACATTCTGTTGCCCATGGCATTGCAGACACTGACCGAAGAGGAGTGGGGAGAAGTGTTCGCGGTTTCGCCCAAGTACGGATGGTGTCTTGTCGAACCACTGGAGGACTACGTGCCAACCGGAGCCGCCAAGGAGGGCATTCCTGCGGACGGCCAGATTATGATGCCCACCGGCAACGTCTCTCTGGAGCAACTGAATGCCGTTCTTTCGATACTCCCCATCCACCTGACTTTTGTGGACGCCGAAGATAAGGTAGCTTTCTTTAGCGAAGGTCCGGAACGCGTCTTCCCGCGAAGCAAGGCGATTATTGGACGAAAGGTGCAGAACTGTCATCCTCCCCGAAGTGTTGAGACCGTGGAGCGAATTCTCGCTGACTTCCGCGAACACCGCGAGGATGTGGCGGAATTCTGGATCGAGTTTCAGGGAAAGTTCATTCATATCCGTTACTTCGCCGTCCGTGACGCAGCAGGAAAATATCTCGGCACACTGGAAGTAACGCAGGACGTCACAGGAATCCGCAGCCTTCTGGGCGAGCGGAGATTGTTGGAGTACGAGGAGCATTCCTCGGCTGCTGCGAACTGAATGCGGGTTTAATGGTTGATTGGATAGTTGATATCTCTTGCGTGATAGGAGCAAATGATTTCATGGCAAAAGTGCCGCTTCATCCTCAACATCCGGAACGGGTATGTTGGGGATGCGATAAGTATTGCCCGGCCGATAAGCTTTGTTGCGGCAATGGAAGCGTCCGCACTCAGCACCCTGTCGAACTGTTTGGCGAAGACTGGCTCGACTGGGCAATTGGCAGCCAGCAGGAATCTGAATCATTCGACGACGCTACTCCCAAGGAAGACTTGCGCGCATCAGATGTCTGATGCTGCTTTCAACATTTGGCCGTAGCTTGTTCCAAAGGGCTGTTCAATCCAAACACGGCCGGCACGGATGCACATATCTTCCAAGCATCGGAAGGTATGGCAGCCGATACAGCGCATACTGCATCTCCCCGGCAATCTCCGCGCCAACAAATGTTCTCAACGGTATCCGCTCCGCCATGATGGGAGGCCCTGTTTCTATCTCGCTCAATGTGTCGAGGGCGTTCTCCACAACTTTCTCGTCCGGAGACATGAGATCGATAGTGCAAGTAGTAAGAATGCGGGCCGCTGCTTGGTGCTCTCTTTCATCAGGAGTCAAGGATTCCTGATCGACCTGGTCTCCGGGGGCGAGTCCGGAAACTGCCGCCCATTTTCGGAGGCAAATCATATAAGCGTGCAGGAACAGCCAGCGGTAATTGTCGCGCCTTCCCTCGGGTGTCAGCAGGTACTGCATCACGTCGAACGCAACCTGGATATGCACTCGCCGACGATATCCGGATTCCGGCACATCCGGAAGTTCCCGCCCGGTCTGGCGAAGATAACTCTCGGCAAGCGCAGCAGACTCGACGGGGTCTTGCAATCGGGAATGCCCTAGATCGCTGACAAACTGCCAATGCCAATCCGGAAGCCAGGAAAGCGCGCCCTTAAACTGGAGATCGGAGAGTACCTCCATCACATCTGTTTTGTAGTGAACAAGAGGATCTTCTCCCAGCAACTCTGTAAACTTTGTTCGTCCCAGAAATTCCCGCCGGCACCGGCGCGCACGTCCGTTATGCAGGTTGCGAAAACTCGCCGACAAATCGTGAGCTTGTGACTCACATTCATTTCCGAGTTCTGGTGGAAACTCATGCTGGAAGACTGGCTGTCCAGCATCATTTCTCACCACCATGTGCTGCTGGCAAATAGGACAGGCAATCCGTAGCGCGTCACAGTCCGCGGGTTCCACGAGATTCACATCCACGTATTCGTCGATGAGAAGACTGTAGGCGGTTTTCATGGCCAACAGTTTAGTCCCGGTTTTAAAGGTTTGTACAAGAAAGTCGGGAGAATTTCCTGAATTGGATCGATGTCGAGTCAATCTATATCTGACGCACGACGTATTGCGGTTCTGATCTACACGCAAGGTTTCTTGGCCCTATCGGGTTTGCACGGAGGAAAGCTTCCCTTTAGTGCGTGGGCAATACTCCGCGCGAGGCACGGCCCCGGTACACATCATGATTGCAAAGGATTTCCGGAGTGCTCAAAGAAAAGGCTCGGCACCTTAATCTCCCAAAACGAAGTGTCCCGACACCGCATTGGCGCGGTCTTTTCGCCTTCCTTGAAACAGAAAAATGCGGGATGCCGAAACATCCCGCGTCCATGGGTACGGTACGTCTAGGCTGCCACTTTCTTCTTGGTTGCCGTCTTGCCCTTTTGTTGTTTGGCCGCAGCTTGTTCTGCCACCGACTTCTCGATCTTGGCAGTGTCGATGCGGTAACGCTTGGCCGTCTCCAGCAGCGGATCGTTCGGACCATTGCTGCCAGACTGGTAGGCGGAACTAAGCAAAGTGATTTCAAGCAGTGTCCGGCACAGTCCGGCCTCGTCGTAGCTGGCGATGCGTCTAGAGAGAAGCGTTTCAAGCGATACATTGCTCTTGTCGGCTTCAATCTTGTGGCGCTTCGCCATGGTCTGCACCTGCGTATACGGAAGATGCACGACTAGATACTGCGCGACCTGCAACAACTCGCTCTTCTTGAATGGCGCTGCCACCTTGGCCAACACTGCGGCCAAGATGCGGTGCCGGATGGTGATAGCGAGTTTGTCCTGCTCGATGCGCTTGCGTGCTTCGGCGCGTTCGCGCTCCTGCTTCTGCGGGGAGGGGCGGTCGGGATGATGCACCCGGCAGTTGGGATCGGAGCAAATCTTGACGACCTGTCCTCGCTTGCCGCCATCCATGACGATAGCCTCGCTCATCTTCTCGCACGGCTTCTGTGCGGGAGAAAGTTTGTCGGTGCTGCCATTTGCTTTGCTGCGCTTGACCTCCAATTCCACATAACGGTTGCGTCCCAGCGGTGCGCCCTCGCGGCTCGTCCAAGCGGAAGAAATCTGCATCAGCTTGGGCTTGGCCTCCAAGGTCTGGCTCACGTAGCCGTCTAGTTTGGCTCGAAAACAAATTGGATCGGTGCATGAATCTTTACGAACGTCAGAAAACAATAGGGTGTTGAAGCCAGTCCGTTTGGGGCAGTTGGTGCAAGCTCCCGCTTCTGGCACAAGGGTTTCGTCCTGCTTGCTGAAAGGCGCAGAGGCGAGTTCGAGCAGGATGTTCGATTCTATCCACGTTGAAAGTTCGCGTACCGGAATCAATACCTGCTGGTTGCCGTCGCTGGTCCACATGCTGCGGAAGCTGGCGGCAAAGGCCGCTTGCTGCTGTGCTGCCGGAAGCTTGGCAATGAGCAGCGCGTGTCCAACGCCGATGCGGTCCTCAAGAAACGCCTCGGCAACAGACGGAATCAACTCGGTCAATTTTAGACGACCTGTGATATACGCCTCGCTCTTGCCGCATCGTGCCGCAATGACTGCGGGAGAATAGGCGGGGTCTTTCAGGTCAATAAGACTTCGGAAGCCGAGTGCCTCTTCCAACGGGTGAATATCGTCGCGTTGAAGATTTTCAATGCACTGCGATTCGATGACTGCGGCATCAGAAAGAGCGACCACCCGCACAGGGACAGTGTCGAGCGCGGCAAGTTTGGCGGCACGCAAACGCCGTGCTCCCGCAATGACTTCGTATTTACTCTCTTCCACTTCGCGCACCAAAAGGGGCGCGAGAATGCCTTGACTCTGGAAGCTGGCAGCCAATTCCTGCAGTCGTTCTTCGTTGAAGCGACGGCGTGGGTTGGTTGGTGACTCAACCAGCGCGGTGATGGGCAGGTTGCGGTATTCGGGAACGGCGTTGGGATTTGCTGACATAACCTTCTCTCCTTTTGATTTGTGGTTGGACTTCGTTGTTGGGACACAATTTGGCTGTGAACTCATCACGGCTTCTCCCTTCGGGTTGTCGGTAGGTTTTCTAGGCTGCGACCTGGGCGGGAACTTCCTCGGGGCTGAGTGCCCCGAGGATGACCGCTGCCGTCTTCTGCACGATTTCCAAGCTCTCGGCTAGCAACTTGGCGTCACCGTGGTAAAGCTGGATGTAATCGCTCGACGCGCTTCCGGTTTCAAGACCGATGGCCTTCGAGACGACAAAGGCAATGGCTTCGGCTTCGGTCTCGCGCACCGTCTTTGAGATCACGCTGCGGCGTTCGCTCTTGTGCAAGAGTTCGTGCGCGACCTCATGCACCAACGTGGCGAATTGTTCTGCCTCGGTCATATCTGGCAATAGCTGGATGCTGCCGCCAAACGAGACTCCCCGCGCGGGGGCAATCGTTTCGGAGTAACCAAACTTGATGCCGCGCCCGATCACGAATTGAACGAGCTGTGCCAAGTGCTTTCCGGTTGTACCGCTGAACTCGCGCAAGGCGGGAAGCTCTTTGCCTTCGGTCTGCGCCACATCCCACACGTACACCGGACGGAATCCCACCAGCGCGGGGCTGGCGGTGCTGCGGCTGTCGGAGTCCTCACGTGCATCGCTATCTTTGTTGCTGCGCTTATTGGCGATCATCGGGGCAAAGATCATGATGCCTTTCTCGCCTTTCTTGACCTTGCGGCCAAGCTGATTCCATGTATAGATTCCGGCGACGTGCGAAGCCTCGGGCTTCTGGCTGGCGATCAAAAGGACATTGCCCAAACTGTACTTGTGGAAGCGTGCCATGGTGGTGAGGTACTGGGTGAGGACTTCGGAGTGTCCGGCCTCCAGTTGCGCAATGAGGTGCTGCACGTTGGCGGCAATGATGGCCTGCGTGTTGGGTTTTCCGTCGGCGCGAAGCGTGGCGACGAGTGAGGGAATGCTGCTGGGGTTGCTGTGGTTGTTGCTGCTGAATTCCATGTTTTTTGTCCTTTTCTGCCGGAACCGGCTGTTTTGTTCTTCACAGCCGCGACAGCGGACAAAACAGACGGTGCTGGTGGAAAAGACGGAGCGAAGGACTCCCGAGGGTGGCAGGGTGCGAGTGGGGCGCGGTGAGTGACAAACGCGGTGTTTGGTTTGGCGCGAAATCGGCGCGGACCGAAGCGCCCGTCGGAGCCGCGTCAGCGGCGTACACATGAGGAGTCAGGAGTGGAAGGAAGACGCGCAGCTATCGTGGCAGTTCGATCCTCAAGACGTATTGAACTGCCAAGGTGTTGCTTGCTTGACGCCTATGGAGAAAAGAGCGCAATTCCGCACAGGGGTCACTATACTTTGCTTCTGCCCACCATCCCGCGACCTCGGGAATGCGTTCCGTGCGAGAAGTTCCATCTCTTCCGCTGCGTACGCTATTGCGGCCTCTTGGAAGCTGGCGGCATCTCGACAATCTGGCGACGACGGTGCTGCTTCACGATGTCCTCCGCTACTGCCTTCGGAAGGTGGAGCGCACTGCGTTGCAACTCTGCGGCCTTCTCGTCGTCGGAGAGGACTGGCTCTTTCGATCCCCAGTTACGGTTCCGCTCTGTCGTGAGGGCATCGCTCAGCATCTTGCGGCCAGCATCAAACTTCTCTTGTGGAACTTCTTCCGTATCATCGGCTGGCCAATCCTGGTCATATTCCATGATGGCTTTGTGATAAACGGGATATACACGCTCAGCCAGTGCGTCCCCGGTGGCATCGCCGAACCCCTCCAATTCCACAGGAATGAACTCCTCCATGTCGTCTACTTCCTTCTTTAGACGGAAGTTCACCAAGAAATCCTTAATTACAAACAATTCCGCTAGGTCCGCATTTTCGACTTCGTCCAGAAGGATGGTGGCGTGTTCTTTGGAACGGGCGTTCACGACTGAGAAGTCACCGTTCTGCCAGCGGCAGATGTATAGGGGCATGAATGTTCTCCAATGTTAACCAGATGGTTCCGTTGCTCATGCGGTGATTCTATTGCGGCTTACGGCAACTTGGATAGGACAATCACCCGCTCGTGTGCCGGCTGCACATGACGAGTGAGCAACCACACATTGCTAACGGGACGGAACCCGGCCTACGCCACCGATTCGTACAGATACTTTTGAAATCCGACGAATACCGAACTGATCTCTTCCGGCCTGCCAAGATCGGCAATGGCGTCTGCGATGGAGTTCAAATACTTGAGGCGGAGCAAGGGCGTCAGCTTCTCCTGATCCAGTTCGTCCACCCCTACGCCGACATAGTGGGCCAACACGAAGGCCAAAAACGCCTGCTGTTTACTGTTGAAGTTCGCCGTAATGGCCACCTTCGCCCGGTCGGCGCGTTCCTCCCGCGTAAGTGGCGGCAGAGCGTAGGCGATGTATGCGAGAACATCGAAGAGATCACTCTTCTCGGCGTCAATGATCTTTTGCATTTCGCTTAATTGTTCGTGGCCGAAGCCTTTCTCCGCGAGCCCGTTCAGGAGCATCTTCCTGGTATCGGGGGCGCTCCAAAGGGTGCGCAGTTCCGCCTCATCCTTGAAGAACTCTGGCAGTTTGCCAAACAATAACTCCATGAACTGCTGTGCGGAAATTGGTGTCCCGTCCGGATGCCAGAACGTCGTACATACCATGTGCTGGATGGCGCGCTCTTTCCCGTCGGCAAGTTTCACCTTTGCTCGGGGCTTCCGGTTGCACACGCACGGACGCTGACCGCAAACCGCGCACGCTTCTTTCTCGCACTGGCATGGCAGCTTCCCGCAGACAGGACACGCTTGCGGCTCTGGCTTTACGCATTGGCATGGGTGATAGCCGCATTTCTTACATGGCTCTGGTTCCAGCGGCTCGCCATCCCACTCGGGATCGCTGAAATGCGTGTACGCCTTGACGAAATCGTAGATGGTGAAGTAGTCCTTTCCATCGTAAAGCCGTGTGCCGCGGCCGATGATCTGCTTGAACTCGATCATGGTTTTGATCGGTCGCATCAACACGATGTTGCGGATATTGCGCGCATCCACGCCCGTCGAGAGCTTTTGCGAGGTGGTCAAAATCGTCGGAATCGTGTTGTCATTATTCTGAAAATCACGAAGATGTTGTTCGCCGAGTTCGGCATCCTCTGCCGTGACCCTCTGGCAATAATCCGGGTCCGTGCTGGTCTTCATCTGGTTGATCAGATCGCGCACCGCCAGCGCGTGATCCTGCGTGGCGCAAAAGACCAGAGTCTTTTCCTTCTGATTGATCTGCTCCATGAACAACTTCACGCGATGCGCTTCTCGCGCCTTGATCTCGATGATCTTGTTGAAGTCGGATTCCGTGTAGCGTTTCCCGGTCTCAACTTCACCTTCTATCACCTGGTCATCCGGCGTGTAGATATATTCGTCGAGCGTCGTGGCAATCTGCTTTACGCGGAACGGCGTGAGGAAGCCATCATTGATGCCGTCTTTGAGCGAGTAGATATAGACCGGCTCACCGAAGTAAGCGTAGGTGTCTGCGTTCTCTTTGCGCTTCGGAGTCGCGGTCAGCCCAAGCTGCACGGCAGGCGCAAAGTAGTCCATGATGCCGCGCCAATTGCCTTCATCATTAGCTCCGCCGCGATGGCACTCGTCGATGACAATGAAATCGAAGAAATCTGGCGGATACTCGCCGAAATATGGAGAAGCCTTGCCGTCCTTCACCGGACCGCTCATGAAGGTCTGGAAGATGGTGAAGAACACGCTTCCATTCTTCGGAACCTTGCCTTTCTTGCTGATCTCCTCTGGCTTGATTCTGACCAGCGCATCCTCCGGGAATGCGGAGAACGAAGTGAAATCGTTGAAGGCCTGATCGGCAAGGTTGTTGCGGTCGGCAAGAAAGAGAATGCGCGGACGGCGCGTCGGCGGGGCTGCGCTCTTCCAGTCGGTCAGGTTCCAGCGTGCATTGAACAGCTTCCAGACAATCTGGAAGGCAATGGAAGTTTTTCCCGTGCCGGTCGCCAGCGTCAAAAGCACGCGGTCCCGCCCGTCGGCGATAGTCTGAAGCACGCGATTGACCGCAATCTCCTGGTAGAAACGAATCAACCAAGTGCCACTCTTATCCGGAAACGGCACTGCGGCAAAGCGGTCCCGCCACGCGTTCGCCTCGGCAAATGTCAGCTCCCAAAGTTCATCTGGCGTCGGATAGCGAGGCGTCTCACCTTCCTCGCCGGTCTCCATGTCGATGCCATAGATGCCCTGGCCGTTGGTGGAATAGCTGAAACGAATCGCCAGCTTCCCCGCGTAATTCTTGGCTTGCGCCACACCTTCAGTCAGTCCTTCGTCCCACGCCTTGGCTTCAACGACGGCGAGTTTGATGTTGCGATATTCCAAGACGTAATCAGCCGTGAGCGATTTGCCGCGCCGCCCTTGCCCCTCGATGCGACCGGGAACAATCGCATACTCGCGCCGGATGCGGCTGCCATCGACGACGCCCCATCCCGCAGCCTTCAACGCAGGATCAATGTATTCGGCTCTGGTCTCGGCTTCGTTCATTTCTTCTTCCCGGTGATCTTCTTCCCGAGTTTCTTTGTGCTTCGCCGTTCCGGCGGCAGAAAGTTTGCGCCCGTGACGACCGATTGCCCGGTTTTGCTTTCCAGATCGAGGCGCGCTCTTTTCGCGATTCGGCCTCCGGTTTTAGCCGCCGTTTTATTCTCGGTCATTCCGGTCGCGTCCACGCTTTCGGCCAGTTGACGCGTAGAAAGCTCGGCTAGCGCAGTAAAGATCAATTCCGCTTCGCTCATGTGATCCCGCAGGTTCTGGGTCTTCAGTCCCTTAATGTCCTTGTGCGCCTTTACGGTCAAACCTGCCCATTCCTGATGAATGATGTTGGTGAGAATCGCGAATTCCTCGCCCTTCTTAATTTCGTGCCCCGACCAATAATCAGTCAGCTTATTGCGTGTTTCCTGCCCCGTCATGCGCTGCTGAATCCATTTGTCGCTCCGTCCATGCTTTTGCCATGTCTCTCGCGCCCGATCCAGCGACAGCGCGGGGTCGGCCATCTCCTGAAGCCGCTCATAGCCAACTTTGGCCAGCCACAGCTTGATCGGTTCGGCCTTGGGGCTTGGAACGGATTGCACCAGGCGCAATAACGTCTCGGCGGTGGCCGCGTCGGTTCGGTAGCTTTTGCCGTCAGCGGCGGGCAATTTCAGTTGGTGACAATTTGTCACCAACTGACTACCTTCCTTCCCAAGCCGCTGTTTCAGCTTGTTCCAGTATTTGCGCGCGGTTGTGGAGTCCGGCTGTTGGGTCAGCACTTGAACAATGTCCACCACGGAAAACCACCACGTCTCGGTCGGCTCGTCATAAACACGGCGGATAGCATGATCTTCAAACTGCGCGGGCAGATTTTGCATGATCGTTCCTATAGTTGTCCAGTAAAGGCTTGGTGCAACAGTGACTTTTTCAATTCCTCCAGCGCGGCGAGCTTCTGCCGGTAGATGGATTCGAGGCGCTGGGTTTCCTCCAAAAGTCCATCGAGCTTCGCTACTTCTGACTGCTGTTGCTTGTGTGCGAGTCTTGGGACCTCAAAGCAACGCAGTGATTTCAGGGAGACTGTCTTCTGTGCGGCGCCCGTGGCGCCTTCGTTTGCTTGTTTGAATACTTGTGGAGACAAAAGAAGATAGTAAAGCCAAGCGCTACTTGTTTCAGGCTTTGGGCGGATCAGACCAATGTGCCGCTGGAAGCAAAACTTAACACTTTCACTCACCATGACGGGAATCCCGAACGATCCTGTAACCGTGTACAGCACGTCACCATTCTTTGGCTTCTTGTTTGGTTTCAAGGCATCGAAGTACGTGTACGGCACCATGAACGTATCGGCGAAATCGATCTTGCGAGTCTGTTTAATGATGTTTCCGATTGTTATAAACGGCACGCCACTCGAAGATTTAGGCGGTGGCAAATGGTCGCCGTCTGTGATGTCAGATGCCAAGTCCGAGAGCCTCACAAGCTCACACGTTCGCCACGCATCTGCAAAAACAGATTGGAGGTGACTTTCGAAGATGGCGTGCGAGTTTTGGAGATTGGTTTCGGCTTTAGATTTGGCGGTGACAATGCTCTCAAATGCTTCGTCGAGTGTACCGACAATCCGCTGTTGTTCGAGGAGCGACTTCGGATACTCGATGGTGAAATCTTGAAGCTGCGCCTTCGTGATGGCCTGCCTTGTCGAGCCTCCTTCTTCGCCCGTGTACAAGAGCCGGTCTTTGTAAGTTTTCGAGATTAGCAGATAGTGGAGGAAAGCGGAATTGATCTGTCCCGTTTGCGGTCGGATAATGGAAACGTGTTGATTGACGCGAGCGGGCAAGAAGTCGGAGGGTGCGAGGCAGCATCGAGCAACGGACGCGCCTGTGATGTTCAGCAGCACGTCATCCGGTTCGACGATCACATTGGAGAGACGATTTGCCTGCATATCGTCAATGCGCGCGAGCTTGGCTACCCGGAATCCGTCATCGTACACATTTAAGCTACGTATGAGGGAAATGCCTTCCGCCTTATATGCCTCTCCGCCGCCCAATGGCGTCGCACCGCTACCAATTTTGGTCGTGACCTCACCCAACTTCTTCGTGACCCAACCATTCCTCATAGCAGCGCCTTGATATTCGCCAGCACTTCCGTGCTCTCCGCATCCAATGCTGCGATTTCGTCCATGATCTCCTGAGGACTGCGGTGCACGATTTCCTCGCCGCCGTCGGGGTTCTTCACGGAGAGATCAAAAGTTGATTTGTCGATGCTCTTAGCGTCAACACTCCAGCTTTTGGGCGAATCGGCACAAGTTTCTTGCAGCGTCACGAACTCTGCGAGATCGTCGTCGTTGAGAGAGTTTGTCTTACCAAGGTTGCGGCCTGGGGCAAGCTGGTAGTACCAGACTTTCCGAGTGGGAGCGCCCTTTTCAAAGAAGAGCACGACGGTCTTCACGCCGGCACCCTGAAAGGTGCCGCCGGGGCAGTCGAGCACCGTGTGGAGATTGCAGCTTTCCAGCAGGAGTTTGCGCAGTTGCACTGCGGCATTGTCGCCGTTCGAGAGGAAGGTGTTTTTAATCACCACGCCGCCGCGCCCACCCGCTTTGATCATCTTGATGAAGTGCTGGAGGAACAGGAATGCCGTCTCGCCTGTGCGGATGGGGAAGTTCTGCTGCACTTCCTTCCGCTCCTTGCCACCAAACGGAGGATTAGCCATCACAACGTCGTAGCGGTCTTTCTCCTGAACATCGGCGAGATTTTCCGTAAGCGTATTAGTGTGAATAATGTTGGGCGCTTCAATGCCATGCAGGATCATGTTCATGATCGCGATGACGTAGGCGAGCGACTTCTTTTCCTTGCCGTAGAACGTGCGCTCCTGAAGCGTCTTTGCTTCTTTCGTCGTCAGTCCCGGCTTTGCATTCAGGTAGTCAAACGCCTCGCAAAGGAATCCCGCCGAACCGACCGCGCCGTCATAAATGCGCTCGCCGATGCGCGGATTCACAACCTTGACGATGGCGCGGATGAGCGGACGCGGTGTGTAATACTCGCCGCCATTGCGTCCGGCGTTGCCCATGTTCCTGATCTTCGCTTCATACAGATGCGACAGCTCGTGCTTTTCAGTTTGCGAGCGGAAGTGCAGTTCATCAATGTGGTCGATGATCTCGCGCAGGTTGTAGCCGCTCTGAATCTTGTTCTTGATTTCGCCGAAGATCTCACCAATCTTGTATTCGATGGTGTTCGGACCGCTCGCCTTTTGTTTGAAGCCGTGCAGGTACGGAAACAGCTTCCCACTCACAAAGTCACGAAGGTCATCTCCGGTTAACGCTTTGTTGTGATCGAGTTTGCCGTCCTTGTCCTTGGGCGCGGCCCAGCTCTCCCATCGATAGGGTGTATCGAGGATGTGCGTGTATTTCTTGCCGTCGAGCTTGGCTTCGGTGCTCTTGTCCTGCTCAAGATCGTCAAGATATTTCAGGAAGATCAGCCACGAGGTCTGCTCGGTGTAGTCCAACTCGCTGGAGCACCCCGCCTCTTTCCAGAGGACGTCATCGATATTCTTAAAAGCTTGTTCAAACATATGTGGTTGGTTGTAACTTGAAGAAACTCCTAAAAGAGAGCGCAACGCTCCCAGAATGAAGGTCTTGGGAATTTCTTGGATTCACCCAAATCATACGTCTGTGAACGGCACCCGTCCAGAGGTCATTGAAACGCTCGCGTAACGTGATTTTGAAACATAATTCTTCGGCGCGGCACAGCACAATGAAATAATTGGCATAGAATACCGAACGGTCTCTGACGGGCCGCCCTGAATGCGTGGTCGATGTGAAGAAGGTGAAGAATGCCAGAGATTCAGCCAATTCGCACGGAAGACGATTACGAAGCTACCCTGACGGAGGTCAAGCCTCTGTGGGGTGCGAAGCTGGGAACTCCGGAAGGTGACCGGCTCGATGCGCTGGCAACATTGATCGATGCTTACGAGCAGGCGCATGATCCGATAGAGTAACAGCTTTACCGTGAAGGCCCCGAAGCAGATTGGCGAAAGGCAGGTAGTTGCATGGCACTTCTCGACGACCTCTAGATGCGCAACCGGCGCTCCTAGAGGAACAATGTCCCGGTCTTACCGGAAACCATACTTCACAATTTGCGGAGGCGATGCCTCTGAGCACGACGACAAGAAAGCCGCAAGCCGAAGCTGGCGGCGACTCATTAACCGCAGCCTACGACACGCAGACTGGGATTCCTATCTGATCCCTGTACGCCATGAGGCCCCAAATAACAACCGCTACCAGTGGGGCGCGGATGGCGGGAATCAGCTCGATTGCTTCCCGGATCGCTGGGATCGCCAACGCTTATTGTGCAATGGCGACACTGCCGGATACGAGCGGGCGCGCCTCTGGCACGACAAACTCACGCGAAAATGAGAGACGAGTATTGCAAAACGTCATTACTTTTTAACTTGTAATGACGTTTTGCAGGTTCCAGTCTACGGCTCGGAATCCGTGGCCAGTGAGACTCTCAGAAGCCTTTTCGACGTTCTTCGAGTTCACGTCTGGACTTATCCAGTTCGTCCGCAATGAGCTTTTCGTCCGGCAAAACAGTCTGATACTCAGCGGCCAGCACCTTGTTGGGAAGATTGTCGAGTGCGTAGTGGGCTTCTGCGGCTCCTTTTTCGGCGCACAGGATCAATCCTACCGGTGGGTTCTCTCCGGGCTTCGTCCAGTTCTCGCGGGCATAGTTCAGATACATGTGCATTTGCCCCGCGTCTGCATAGCTGAACTTGCCAACCTTAAGATCAATGACGATCAGACAATGCAAGCGGCGGTGAAAGAAAAGGAGGTCGATGCGAAACCATGTGTCGTCAATGCGAAGTCGGCGCTGCCGTCCCAGGAAAGCAAAATCGTCACCCAATTCCAGCAAAAAATCGGTAAGGTGTTGGATGAGAGCCTCTTCCAAGTCCGATTCCGAGTACTCGTCTTTGAGGTCAAGAAATTCCAAAACAAATGGGTCTCTGATGGCCTCTTCGGGAGTCACCAGATCGCTGGGTTCAGAGACTTCGGCTTTCACCAGCATTGCGGCTTTGTTCTGCGAGAGCGCGATACGCTCGTAGAATTGGCTGCCAATCTGACGGTCGAGCTGCCGAACGGACCATCCTAACCGCAGCGTCTCGGCTTCATAGAAAGATCGTGCCTCCGGGTGCTTGACGGAAAGCAGGCGAACGTAGGCGGACCACGGCAGCGGAAACCTAGGAGCGAGGGCTAGAACAGTTGAGGAATCCGCAGCTAGAGTGTTGGATTTGAGGGCGCTCGCAGATTCTCCAGACGGTGTCTGGAGAATCCTTCCTTCCGGCCATGCATTATAAAACGCACGCATCTGCCAAAGGTTTGCTCGTCCAAATCCTCGCCCAAATTGCCGCGTCAAATCCGCTGAAAGTTGTTCGATAAGCTGTTCACCGTATTCTGCACGGTGTTCGCCGCCTTGTTCAAATGTTACGATGCGGCGGCCAATCTCCCAGTAGGTCGCAGTTATCAGCGAATTGACTGTGCGAGCAGCGGCTGAGCGAGCAGCATGAAGCAGTTCAACTATCTCGGTGCGGATGTTCTCATAATTCGCCGAAAGATTGGTCATCTTAGTCACGGAGATCCCCTGTCTTCCAGGATTGTCTCTCTTTAATCCTAAGCCTTGAAATGGTCATATTCCCAATCCCTGAGCAATGGTCGGCGCGGGGCTAACTTCGAGAGCAGAGGTCTTCGAGACATCGGCTCCGAGCTGCGGACCAAGCTTGGTCATATCATCGGTGAAGAGCGTTGCCTCGTGGCTGGCGCGGGAGAGCGATACATACCCAAAGCGTGAGTTCAAGAGGTCTGGGTGAACGCTCGTATCGCCATGGACCAGCACGCGCTCGGCAGTCAGGCCCTGGGCGCTGTGGCTTGTGACAGCGTAGCCATGGTCGAAATGGCGGTGTTCGGCGGGATTGAACTCGATCTGGCGGTTGTTGTCTAGGCGGGCAGAGATGCGACCGTCGGGACGGATTGATTCGACGACAGCAAGGTCACGATTTGCGACGCCAAGTGACTTGTCTGGCGCGGTGAACTGAATGCGCTCCCCGGAGGAAAACTCGCGTTCTGTGTCCTTATAGACGCTGACGCCGGTGAGTCGACGCGGATCGTAGGTGGCATGTTCTCCGTTTTGCTTCTCTACTGTAAGCAGGTTCGCCGTTGAATCAATCGCGACGACCGCTCCGTAGCTTCCCGCTTCAATTCCAACGCTTTTGCTGCCACGCGCATAGCGAATAACGTCCTGAACTTCGTAATGGCTTGCCCATGAGCGTTCGGCTCCGGTCATGTCCTGGCGCTGAACCAGCACCCGGAACGAGTGATCTTCCGGAGCAAGGGTTCCGTAGGCCTTTGATTCCTGGCGAACCGCGAGATTCAATTCGCGGCGAGATGCATTGTCCGGCGATACGATGAGCGTATTTTGCGGTGATCCAACGTAGCTCTTCGCGATTGCTGCGATGCGCTCTTCTCGGTCGGGAATTTCTTGTACGCGGCCCTGTTTCTGAAGAGAATCGAGGGCGGCTGAGACTTGGCCGTTGGCCAGCAACTCAACCGTTATTTTGAGCGCCGGGTCTCTCTGCCGGACGATTTCGTCAAGCTTCGCGGTTCGCATTCCGGCTTCCTGCAACTGCTCAAAAGGACGACCTGCCTCGACGCCCTGATGCTGGCGAATATCGCCAATCAGGAGCACGCGGTCACTGGGGCCGAGGCGAGCGAGAAACTCGCGCATCTGATTGGTACTGGCAAGACTTGATTCATCAACAAAGTAGAAATGTTTCTGTCCAGTCGCGGCTGGTTCCGCTGTGCGAGCGAGGAAGCCTTGCAACGTTGCAGCCTCGATTCCGGCCTCCCCAAGCTGGCGTGCCGCACGGGAGGTCGGGGCAAAGCCCTCGACACGGTAACCCTGGGATTCAGCGGCATTGCGAATGACGGCGAGCGTGGTCGTCTTGCCTGCACCGGCAAAACCCTGAAGTCCTTGAATGCGGTCTTGTGAGTTGAGAACATCTTCTACTACGCTCTTCTGCGCCGTATTTAGGTGGGGATGCTGGTCGGCGACGGCAATGGCTTGCTGGCGCGAAAGAACCGGCTCCACCTGGGTTCGTCCCTCCCGCATCCGCTGGACAATTTCTTGTTCGGCTTCAATGGTTTTGGCGGTCGTGAACTGCCGTCCCGGAGCGTGGGGCCGCTCGACCATTTGAAATTCCCCGGAGTCTAAGCGCACGTCGAGATGGGCGCGGATCTGGCCATAAGTAACCTCGCCCATTCCACGCCTGAGGCCGTCACGAATCAGCGAACGTTCATCAACGACGGCTTCGCGTTCGAAGTTCTTGTCGCGGGAAAAGGTCAGAGATTCTCGAACCCGGTCCCATGGATTGACGGCCTTCTCTTGACTCTGTGAACGTTCCCGCGCTGCGCGTACCACGGCATCCGCTTGGTGGCCAAAATCCGCCGCCAGCTTGCGATGCGCGGCCATCACTTCCGCTGGTGAGTGAATCTCTTTGCGGTCACGGGTGGAGTGGGCGGCAATCTCGGCGGCCTCCTTTCCTGTGCGCCCAGTACGCTCCAGATACTCACGGATTTGCTGGCTGCGTGGGCTGGATGCGTCAAGGTATTCCTGACTGTAGCCTTTGATCTCAGGAGCGCCACTCCGGCCCGTCGTGATCTCATAACCCAGCTGTCGTATGCGGTAAGTCAACTCCGATTGGTAGATGGCGGTGGCGAATTGCTGCGAGGCGAACAGACTTTGCGGCTGGACTGCGCGAGGCTGGCCGTTCTCTCGCTCCGTCATGTTAAAGACAACCGCATGGGTATGAAGCTGCGGGGCGACATAACCATCGACCGGGCGGGCAGTGTCGTGCTCGAACTTGGCGGCGATGAATTTGCTCGTTGTTTCCGCCAGATGATTCCCGCCGATGCGCGCCTGGGTGTAGCGTTCAAGCTGGTCGAGCGCCACACGGACGCTCTCGCGATGCGCGTCGCGGACCCGCTCGTCGCCGCCGACAAGAGCGGTCAGCGAAATTGATTTCGGCGCGGAAAAGGTCGCGTCCCATCCCGCCCGATGCTCCATCGTTTTGATGTTTTTGCCGTTGGCGTCCTGGTACTCATAAGAGGCGCGCTGGCGCACCAGTTGTTCGCCGGTCACCGGGTTCTGGCCCTGGCTCAGCCGGGCGAAATCCTCGGCGGAGACGGTCCCGGCAAGACCGAACTGCGGAGCGAGACGGCCCTGCCATTCACCGGCGATCTCACCGCGCTGCGACCAATAATTCTGCTCCTTGGCGGTGAATTCCTTCTGGTGATAATTCTGCGCCTGTCCTGCTGAGAGTGGTTTAGAGATTGTCAGCATATCTATATCCTTGAGCCGAAGTTGAATTCTGTCTGCTCTGGCTCGCGCGGTTCCATCGCAGGCTTGGTGACAGGAGCTCGTACCGTCTCAGCCTTGGTGGAAGGCGTCATTGTCGTTGCTGGTAGAGCTTCATTCTTTACCTCTTCGCTTTGCTCCTTGCTCCCGTTGCGCACGATGTAATCGTCCTTCAGTCGATTGACCACTCCCTCTCCTGACTTCGGCACTTGCAGCACCGGGAAGGAGAAGCGCGTGACGTAATTGCCATACTTCAAGTAGGCATGCAGATCCTCCAATCCGCTGATTTCGGAATCAAGAACCAGTGGCTCGATTTGCCGGTCCACTGTGAAGTTCTTGCCGGTTCGGCTGCCGTCGTAACGTGTCTCCTTGACCCGCTCGACCTCAACCCTGCCGATGGCGCGGCTCACCCATTCGGAGGCGTTCGGCTCGGTCGTCTTCAGGAAAATTTTAGTGGCAGGTTGCGAGAGCATGACCTCGGCAAGGTGCCCATAAATCACCTCCAGTTGAGCCTTGCCCTGGAAGCCAAGGACGATTGGATTGCGAGATTTGCGGTTCTCGGTAATGGCGGTGTGGAGTTGCGGCAGCTTCTGCAGACTGGCCAATTCGTCGAGCACAAACCAGACAGGATGTTGTCCACGCTTGGGGGCGCTGAGCAGTCGCAGCACGAGCATGTCGATCCACAAGCTGTGCAGTGGACGGAGCGGCTCGCGCTCCTCTGGCTCCGAGGTAATAAAGATCCATCCCTGGCGCTTTTTCGACCACTCACGGGCGGTCCATTCGAATCTGGCATCACCCTTTTTGGGCAACATGCGAAAGCTGTCCGCAACGAGAGCCAATGACCCGAGCACACCAGAGCGCTGCTGTGGTGCCTTCGGATCAATCAACGCTGCCAGCTCCGTATTACGCACGCGGCGCTCGATCTCCTCTGGGTGCGCCATCCACTCGACAAGCTGTTGCGGCGTGGGCAGATCGAGCAAGAGATGCGCGAATATCTTCTGCGGGCTTTCAACGAAGAATTCACCCCGCCTTTCGCTGGTCGGCTGAAAGAGGGAGACAGCAATCGTTCGCGCCTCGGAACGCCGAACCAGCTCTTCCGATGGTCCCCAATAAGGGCAGCGTTCATCGAGCGGATTGAGCACGATATCCCCACGGCTCTCATCGTAGAAGCGCTCGATGAACTCGCAGGCTGGGTCATAAAGAATGGCCGAATGGCCCCGCTCCTCGATCTGTCGCAACATCTGAAAGATGATGGTGGTCTTGCCACTGCCAGTGTCGCCAATGATCTCAAAGTGCTGCGCTTCGGCACGCTCGGGCACCCGCAACATCTCGTCGCAATGATCGACCCGCAGACCAATTCCTGTTCCGCCAACATCCTCATTGAACTGCTCTGGCGACACCAGCACCGGCCCTTTGAGGCGACGCCCATACTTCATCTCTTTGAAGCGGCGAATGTCCCTGGTGATTGAAAATGGAAGCTGCCCCAGTAACGCCAATGCCCCGAAAAGGAGAGGCCACTGGAAGATCTCAACGATGGTCGCGCCACCATAGACTTGCTGCTTCAGATAGCCGAGGAGTGAAGCCGTCTGGTAGACATCAGGACGGCTGCGGTAAAGATAGACCATGCCGCGCTGCCGCGCCGATTTCGACAAGACCAGCGGTAAGGGATTACCAACCCGCTGCGGCGTCGAGCCCTCCGCCACGTCTTCTTCTCGCGCATACCAGGCGCGCGGCTTGGCCTTGCCGTCGGACATCAGCAGCATCTGGTACTTGCCCGAGGGGCGGAAGTTTGGCACAAAAGAAGTCCGGATGTAGAGCGGAAGGTAGTACCGTTCGAGGGGCGAGAGCCCAAACGAGAACCGGATATAGATGAAAAATCCCGCCGCCAGCAAGGCGAGAAAGACCGCGCCGATGGTGTAAATCGGCTTGCGTGGCGGCCAGATGATGCTCTCTTTTCTTCCCCAATTTGTTTCAGCCATGGTGTTCCTCTGGTCGCTCGGCAACGTATTGCGCGATCACCTCGCGGACGGCGCGGTGCTTATGGATTTTTACGTTACGCATTAACTCTTGATACTGTTCCGCGCTCAATC
>Ga0224527_1000219_pt1 | contig 44293 bp, 36 predicted proteins | sample CBST0metaG_FD_179882 | JGI IMG/M metagenome (GOLD analysis project Ga0224527, IMG submission 179882) | Peat soil microbial communities from Stordalen Mire, Sweden - C.B.S.T0 | ecosystem: Environmental > Terrestrial > Soil > Wetlands > Peat | place: Sweden: Norrbotten County, Stordalen Mire... | reverse complement strand
GGCAGCAAGAGCGACCACATCGACGCCCGCGATCTGTCGGAGTTGCTACGCGGCGGCCAGTTGCAACCGGTCTACCACGGCGATAGCGGAGTCCGAACGCTGAAGGAACTGGCGCGCAGCTACATGAGCCAAGGCACTCACTCCACCATATCCCGCCGCCCTACACGCTACCGTCCCTCATCGATCCTCAGTTGCCGGAGGCGTACTAGTGATTGACCTCAGCATAATAACCAAACATTCGCACCGCAGCCTTGCTGTCGGTACCGTGTTTTGGTCATGCCTCGGCGGCGTAGAGCTAAGCCGGGGTGTGCAGCAGTTAATGATCTCTCGGTGGCAGTATGATTGGCCCGTATCGTTTCTTATGGGATCGGCGTTCCTTACCTACGGCATCTTCTGGGCAGCAATGCTGGCGCGCCGCGCGGGCAAGTCGATCCATGAAAATTCTCAGCAGACTTCGGACTCACGCTCAAAGAAATGAGTACGCCGGTACTGTCCACGGTCGGCCAGAAGGTTCCTGTCAAGGTTCGGCTGCTATCGTCCAGTATTATTGGCTCGCCGAAATCTTCGCTTCCCAATCTGCGGGTGAGTCTACAAACTGCTCTCTGACCATCGCGTGGGCGATCCCAATGTCGTAGCCGCAAAACATAACAATCTGCAACTGAGCTCGATTTTTCACTTGCGGGTCATGAGCAAGAATCTGCGCTGCCACTTCATTGGCGAGGGCAACGGGGGCTTCTCCCTTTTCATCGCATGACCAAAATACGTTTACGACGTAGTTTCTCCGCTTTTCCTTGCCGGAGTTCCAAATGGCGGGTGGCCCAGAGTTGGCGCTGTTCCAACTCTGGGGCTTGGAGTGAGGACTGTGTTCTTGCTCCAAGGAGTAGCTTCCGGCTTTACCCAATCAAGTGAAGGTCATTATCGCAAGATCGTCATCCCGCCCTTTCTCAACGTGAAAGGGCGGTAGTAGACAGACGGGTGGCCCTATCGGACGAAATACTGATACGCGCTCACAACCAGTAGCAACCCACTGATAGCCCGCATGAGAATCAACATCGGACGAATCTCACCAACAAGGCGTCCCGGTTTCAACACAAGATATTGAAGCCAACTCGACCACGGCAAGCCCATCGCACCAGCAAACACCAATCCTAAATCGAGAAATTCCCGAAGTCCCGGACGCGCGCCCCTCGCATAATTGGCACGGGGCAGAACGTGGAGAACAATCGTGGCCACAATGATGAAGCTCCACCGAACCGGAATTCCCTCTCTTGGTGGTATGGACGCAGGCGTGCCGCTCGGAAGAAATCCCGCATCCCTAATCCGCCCAATCAGATTTTGCGAACTATCCCAGGTCGAAAAAATCATCTTTCTCGGATATTCCGGATTCGTGTGAACAATGCGGATGCCGCTCCAACCATCAACTTCCAACGCGACGACTTCGTCAGGAGAGAACCTGTATGTCCCCACCATGCTGCGAACGCACAATTCCTCAGCAGATGCCGTAAGCCGCGCAAACGGGGCACGAACAAACCCCATCAGTACACCACCCGGCACCTTGATTGGCACGCTCATAAGCTCCCGAGGAATTCTGTTTGAACGCTACGTTGGAATTCTAGCTCCCGAGTTGCTGGTGTCAATGGCGATGCTGCAACGAATGGGCCAGCTCAAGTCCTGACCTTACGCCCTGAGCCCAAGCCCCGATGCTGCGCCAAACCCCAACCCGCGTTATCATCTACCCCATGAAGCCGCGCATCGCCATCCCCGTCCCCAACTCTGATCCCGAATACTCCACCCGAGCCTTGCCCGACTATGTGAACTCCGTCAAATCCGCCGGAGGCGAGCCCGTAGTGGTTCCCCTCGACCTCTCCAACATCGAAGCCGCGCAACTAGCCAAGTCCTGTGACGGAATTCTCCTCCCCGGATCGCCAGCCGACGTCGATCCCCAGAAGTACGGACAGCCTCGCCATCCCCTCACCGCCGCCTCCGATCCCGCCCGCGACAACATCGACGAGCTTCTCCTTCAGGACGCGCACAACATGCGCAAGCCCATCCTCACCATCTGCTACGGAACCCAGTCGCTTAACGTCTGGCGAAACGGAACCCTCGTCCAGCACATCGAATCTCCCGTCCAGCACTCCCGCACCCCCGGAGCTCCGCGCACCGAGGCAATCGAGCACTCTGCCCACGTCGAGCCCAACTCTGCCCTGTCCTCGCTCGCCGGTTCCCCCGAAATCACCGTCAACTCCAGCCACCACCAGTCCGTCGAAACTCCCGGCGACGCCCTTCGCATCGTCGCCCGTTCCTCTCAAGATGGAATCATCGAAGCCATCGAGGGGACCACTGAAGGCCAATGGGTCCTCGGAGTCCAATGGCATCCCGAGCGAACTTTCGACAAAAGTGAAGTCTCACGTCACATATTCGAAAAGCTCATTTCCGAGGCCCGCGGCTTCCATGAACGGCTCGCTCTCAAGTCTCCGGACTTCGAAAATGTCAGGGATTAACCACCCAGTAATCGCAAACTGTGGTGAAGTAATCAACAAAGCAATCCTTTGAACTTTTGCTCAAAGATTGCCTGATCGATAAACATTGTTACAACAATCATTGCTATCCTAGCTAATCGTTCCCGCCCGGAGAAGCAACTCCGGTCTAATATGTGAGCTGGAGAAAAACAGGAAGTCAGATCCGACGAAGCACCACGGAGAAGGAAAGATTATGTCTCTAGAATTGGATCTTACCGGAAAAGTAGCTCTCATCACCGGAGGCTCGCGCGGTATCGGAGCCGCCTGTGTCCGCCTCTTTACCCAGGCCGGAGCAAGTGTCTTATTCAACTACCAAAAAGCCTCCGAAGCCGCGCAAAAGCTGGTGATTTCCTGCGGCCCCGATCGTTGCTCCGCCGTTCAAAGCGACCTCATCGGCGAAGGTTCCGAAGAGATGTTAGTCGAGGAAACTGTCTCGCGTTACCGTCATCTCGACATCCTTGTTGTGAACCACGGCATATGGCCTTCGCTCGATCAACCCATCGACGAGCTAAGTGATGAACAGTGGCGCACCACTATGGCCATCAACCTCGACAGTGCATTTTTATTGGTCAAATCCGCCGTCAAGATCATGAAACAATCGCATCGCGGCGGCCACATCGTAATGGTAAGCTCCACCGCAGGCCAGCGTGGCGAAGCCTTCCACTGCGATTACGCAGCCACCAAAGGCGCGATCATAAGCATGGTAAAAGGGCTCTCAACCGAGCTAGCTCGCGACCGCATCTATGTTAATTGTGTTGCTCCCGGATGGGTCGCAACCGATATGTCCGCACCGGTAATGGCCGATCCCGAAACGCAACAAAAGATAACAAGCCTGATTCCGTTAGGACGCATCGGCAAGCCCGAAGAGATCGCTGCACCCATCCTATTTCTCTGCACACCGCTGGCTGGCTTTATTACCGGTGAGGTTTTTAACGTGAACGGCGGCGCGGTGCTCGCAGGTTGATCCCGCATGGTGTCATCTTTTATAAGTAAGAGGAAACGATGAAGAATCTGCTTTCCGTGTTGCTGCTCACAGGTGCCTGCGCATTGGCTCAAAGCAACCCCGCGAACACTCCCGCACCCGCTCCGAGTGCGCCCAAAACGCCGTCAACTGCCACCGATCCCGCTACTCAGAAAGCTCGACAGTTACTCGATCAAATGATTGATGCGTTAGGAGGACAAGCCTGGCTCACTTACAAAACAACTTCGCAGCAGGGTCGCAGTTATAGCTTCTACCACGGCAAACCGAGCTCCGCCGGAAACCTCTACTGGCGCTTCTACGAGTACCCCGATAAAGAGCGCCGCGAACTTACCAAGCAGCGCGATGTCATTTACATCTACAACGGCACCAAAGGTTACGAGAAGACCTATAAGGGTACCGCACCTGAAGAAGACAAAGTAATGCAAGAGATTATCCGCCGTCGCCAACACTCTCTGGAAGTGGTCGCTCGCGAATGGCTCAAGGATCCGCAAACCATCCTCCTTTATGAAGGCCAGTCCGTCGCCGACCAGCAGTTAGTCGACGTCGTAACAATCTTCAATAAAGACAACGAGCAGGTCAGCATCGGAATCGACATCCATTCCCACCTTCCGGTCAACCGCCGTTACTCCTGGCGCGATCCCGACAAATACAAAGTCGAAGACGAAACCATCTACGGAAATTATCGTAAGGTGCAAGGCATCAATACACCTTATACGATCACCAACAAGCGCGATGGCGAAATGAACGGTCAGAACTTTCTAACCAACGCAGAGTACAACGCTACCTTCGGACCCGGCTTCTTCGATGCCACGGTAACCTACAATCCTGAGAACTATCATCCGAAGTCCGAGAAGAAGTAAGCTGATCGCTCATCGAGATATCTTGAAATCCGAAATCAACTCCAAAACGTTGAAAGAGACACGCACTGTGGTGTAAATCCCACAACTTATTTTTCCAGAATGGCTGTAACCTAAGAACTACACGCAGGTTACGGGTCCATCGGTGAGATTTGAGCAAACAATTCGTGCAGCCGTGGAATGTGACGGAATCGGTCTTCATAGCGGCGTTTCAGTGCACATGCGAATTGTTCCTGCATCGCCTGGTTCGGGAATCGTCTTCCGCCGGACCGATTTGGACGACTTCCAAATCGAAGCCAACGGCCGCAACGTTGCGAAGGTAAGTTACGCCACCAGCCTCATGAAAAAGGGTGTGTTGATCTCAACCACCGAACACGTGTTATCAGCGTTTGTGGGTATGGGGCTCGATAACGCAATCGTCGAGTTAGACAACCTTGAACTTCCAATCCTCGACGGCAGTGCATTGCCTATTGTAGAGATGGTGCAGTGCGTTGGCCTACGGCGACAAAAGCGTTTGCGTCAATATCTGCGAGTACTCAAGCCAGTAGAAGTTCGCGACGGAGACAAGTTTGTAGGTCTCTATCCCGCAGATAACTTCTCTGTAACTTACACAATCAATTTCCCCCACCCGTTGATCAACGAAGAAACGATCTATGTCGACCTATCTCGGGGTGACTATGCCCGCGACATCGCACCGGCCCGAACCTTCGGATTCCTGCACGAAGTTGAAGCACTACGAAACATGGGATTGATCCGCGGCGCAAACGAGACCAACGCAATCGTTCTCACAACGGACGGAGTTAAGAACGGTCCTTTGCGTTTCAATAATGAATTCGTTCGCCATAAAGTACTTGATCTCATCGGCGATCTTTCCCTGATCGGCCATCAAGTTTTAGGACGTGTCGTAGCTGATCGTGCTGGCCATGCAATGCATACTGCGCTGGTTAGCCGCTTGCTCCGTGATCCTTCCTCGTGGGAGCTTGCGACGTTTGATGATGGGACTGTGTTAGCTGATTCTGTCCCGGCCTCTCTCGCGGCAGAGTTGTGAATCATTAACTCCGCACCCGATTGGCCCTGCGTAGAAGTTCCATGAAGCGGGTACCGCGATTGCTCAAACAAAATCCTGTCATCCCTCTATAATCGAACCTTGCCCTCAACCTCTGCCACTAAATGGCCCGAGGGGCATCCAATCAGCTGTGAGCAAACTTATGGATAAGCGGTTTTTCTTTGAGAAGTACGGACTCAGCGAGCGCGACCTGGAGAAATATCTCGGTGCGGCTCTCTCGGCGGGTGGCGATTATGCCGACCTCTATTTCGAATATCTGACTTCGACGGCACTCTCTGTAGATGAGTCGATGGTGAAATCTGCTTCACAAGGAATCAGCGCAGGATGCGGTGTGCGCGTAGTGACTGGCGAACGCACCGGCTACGCTTACACTGACGACCTTGCTCCGGAAGAAATCCTGCACGCGGCGCGCACCGCGGCTCTAATTGCCAGCGGCCCGGCGAAGACGCCCATTGTAAGTCTCAAGGATAAGGCGCACCCAAGTCTCTATCCGGTAACCAACGCGGCATCTGACGCGGAACTCTCGAAGAAAGTGGAGTTGGTTTTCCGAGCCGATAAAGCCGCCCGCGCCTATGACTCGCGCATCAAGGAAGTTCGTGCCAGCTATGCCGATGAGCTTCGCCGCATCCTGGTAATCGGCTCCGACGGTACGTTTGCCGAAGACGTGCAGCCTTTGTCTCGCATGAGTGTTTTTGTCATTGCGCGTGATGGAGAAGTAAGTGCGAAGGGTAGTTCAGGCGGTGGCGGCCGGAACAAGTTCGAAATCTTCTTAACCGAAAAAACGCCGGAACACTTCGCCAAAGAAGCGGCTCGACAGGCCATCCTGCAGTTAACCGCCGTGCCTTGTCCAGCAGGTGAAATGGAAGTAGTGCTGGGACCGGGCTGGCCAGGCGTGTTACTGCATGAAGCTATCGGACACGGGCTTGAGGCCGACTTCAACCGCAAGAAAACCTCAGCTTTCTCCGGACTCCTCGGCAAGCGTATCGCGAGCGATAAATGCACGGTGGTTGATAACGGAACTTTGAATGAGCGACGCGGCTCCATCAACGTGGACGACGAAGGCAACACCACGAATAACACCATGCTCATTGAGAAAGGTATTCTCAAGGGTTACATGGCGGATAAGCTCTCTTCGCGTTTGATGGGTTTACCCAACACAGGCAACGGACGTCGCGAAAGTTACGAACACATCCCGATGCCTCGCATGACGAACACTTACATGCTGTCAGGCGATGATCTCCCTGAAGACATCATCAAGAGCGTGAAACGCGGCCTCTATGCCGTCAACTTCGCCGGTGGCCAGGTCGACATTACAAATGGCAAGTTCGTGTTTGCCGCTAGCGAAGCCTACCTGATCGAAGATGGAAAAATTACCGCACCCGTCAAGGATGCCACGCTCATCGGCAACGGTCCCGATGTACTTACTCGAGTAAGTATGGTGGGTAACGACCTGCAACTCGACGAAGGCATCGGCACCTGTGGCAAAGACGGACAAAGCGTTCCAGTCGGTGTAGGCATTCCAACTTTAAAGATAGACCGCATGACTGTCGGCGGCACGGGGAGCGCAGCGTAATGGCGACCATGGTTACCTCAGCAGGAGTGGATCTGCGCGAACTCGTTTCCGGAGTTATAAAGCGCGCAATTCAGCTAGGCGCTTCGGCCGCCGAAGCGGTAGTAAGTGAAGGCTCGGAGTTCTCGACAGTAGTTCACTTGGGTGAAGTGGAAACCTTAAAAGAATCAGGCTCGCGCGGCTTAGGAGTTCGGGTCTTTGTAGGTCAACACACGGCCAACACCTCGACCAGTGACCTTTCTGACGAAGGCGTCGAGCAGTTGGTTCGCGGAGCAATCGAGTTAGCAAAGATTACTTCGGAAGACCCGATGGCGGGAATTCCTGCGCCTGAGTTACTCGGACAAATAGAGGGTGATCTCGGCCTGTACTACGACGATGTGTATTCGCTCTCAAATGCGGAACGCATCGAGCACGCACGTCGGGCAGAGAAGGCCGCACTGGCCGTAGACTCGCGACTTACTAACAGTGAAGGCGGAACATTCGACGCCAGCATCGGGCGTAAGGTGCTTGCAAACTCGCACGGTTTCGTCGGCGAGTATCGCTCATCTTATTGTTCGATCTCTGCGGTCCCTATAGCCAGCGATGAAGCCGGTAACATGCAGCGTGACTATTGGTATTCGGTAGCGCGCACGCTTGCACAGTTGGACTCGCCCGAAGACGTCGGACGAATCGCCGCACAGCGCACCTTACGCCGCTTGGGCGCACGCAAGTTAAAGACTCAGAAAGTACCGATCGTCTTTGATCGCCAAACCTCGGGTGCCTTGCTAGACCATATCTTTGACGCCGCCAACGGCGATGCTATTTACCGTCATGCATCTTTCTTGGCTGGTAAGTTAGGACAGAAAACCTTCGGCAGTAACCTTACTGTTATCGATGACGGCACCATCGTCGGCGGATATGGAACGCGTCCGTTTGATGGCGAAGGTGTTCCAACACGCCGCACTACTGTCATTGAAAATGGCGAGCTTAAGAATTACTTACTCAATACTTACACGGCGAAGAAGTTAGGCATGGCTACTACTGGCAATGCATCGCGAGGCCTCGCCGGAACTCCGGGCATTGGCAACGGAAACTTCTATATGCTGCCGGGAGATAAGTCGCAAGAAGAAATTATCAAGGACGTGAAGCAAGGTCTGTTAGTAACCGAGTTTCTTGGCTTCGGCGTGAACCTTGTTACCGGTGATTTCTCTCGCGGGGCCAGTGGCATGTGGATTGAAAATGGCGAACTAGCTTACCCTGTCGAAGAAATCACGGTCGCAGGAAATCTGGGAGACATGTTCAGCAACATCTCGGAGATAGGCAGCGACTTGATTTGGCGTGGCTCCGTGGCGTGTCCGACATTGCGCATTGAAGGCATGACAATCGCGGGTGAATAATCTCATTGTGGAATATTTAAGGGAGGCCGCGGCCTCCCTTAAGTATTTGCACCTCAATGCTCATCTCACGCACGGAACTCCTCTGAGACAATCGATTGTCGTGGCTGGAGTTCAGAATTGTGGAACGTTTCTTCGGCTGTAAGCACGCGCCAGAAGCGATCTCTGGTTGCGTAAGAGCAGACGCCCTGCTGGTCGGTGTTGCGCGAATGCGAAGATTGTAAGAATGGAAAAAGCGAGTGTGAGGGCGAGAAACCGCTGCATTTTACCTTTGTGTTTCAGAACTTTGGAATCACCTTTATCGTCCTAGTTCTCTTTGCCCTGTGTCAATCGCTCCCGCCTCCCATGACAATTCTCAATAGCCAACAGAGATGAAGTTGTAGAGCACTGATAGAATGAGGCTGCTATGAATGAGCCGAACGAACCGTCGTCACCCAACGCTACTCCCTCCGAACCGGTCTTGTTTGGTGCGCGTAATGCACAGAATAAAACTAGTAATCGAACTCCCATCATTGTCGGGTTTGTGCTGGTGCTGGCTATTATCGCGGCCTTCATAGTTTTAGGACGCACGAAAAAGGAAGTAGTGAAGACAGCGGATACTTATGCGCCCTATCTTGTGGTGCAGCAGGCAAAACTCAGCCGAGCGGATAACTTTGTCGGCGCGACCGTTACCTACATCGATCTTACTGTGAAAAATAATGGGACGCGGACCGTTGTCGGCGGTGTTGTACAAGCCACGTTTCGCGACACGTTAGGACAGTCCGTACAAATCGAAACGCTCCCGTTGCGTGCGCTGATTCCTCATGGACTAGGTGGTGACGACGAAGCCGGAGATCTAGCAGCAGCACCGCTTGCTCCCGGAGAGACGCGCACGCTCCGGCTGACGGTCGAACACATTTCCAGCGAGTGGAATCAAGCACAACCCGATCTTGAATTTCGCGGGCTACGATTTAAGTAGTCCGTCCTAAAGGGCTGTATCCTAGAGCCTATATCCGCGACGAAGAAGATTCAGCCTAAACAGCACAAGCTTGGCGTCGTAACAGTGCTGCTTCCAGCTCGGGCGTGCTTTGAACCCATTGCGATGAGAGAAGATTTCCCGTTTTCATAGTTTTCAACGCGCGCACGAAGCGAGCTTCTGCGGAATAATGGAGTGTGAAGTCCAAGCAGAAATCTCTCTCCGCAATCGGCATCGATTTCGGAACTACCAACAGCTCAATGGCATACGCGAACGGCGATGCCGTAGACCTTGTGCATTTCGCATCAGCCAGTGGGAGTACGGAATCCTTTCGCTCTGTTCTCTATCTTGAGCAGCACAAAAAGGGCGCCCGCAAGGTTGTGCAATCGTGGACCGGGCCATGGGCCATCGAGCAGTATCTCGACGCGGAGCACAAAGGGCGACTGATCCAGTCTCTGAAGTCTTATCTGCCAAGTCGGCTGCTGACTGGAACTGAGGTCCTCGGGCGACACTACACACTCGAAGATCTGATCTCCCGCATGCTGGCGGATCTGCGCCAACATGCTGAAAAACAATTTGGGGGCCCTGTTGTAGAAGCCACGGTGGGAAGACCTGTACGCTTCGCAGGCGCTGAGACAGTCGATGACGAAACTTACGCATTGGGTCGATTGCGCCAGGCTTTCGAATTGGCGGGATACGAGCGGGTCGAGTTCGAAATGGAGCCCGTGGCTGCCGCTTACGCCTATGAATCTACGCTCGACCACGATGAACTCATTATGATCGGCGACTTTGGCGGCGGCACCAGCGACTTCTCTCTGTTGCACGTAGGGCCAGGAGTGCGTCGACGTGGACGCAAGGCGGAAGACCTACTTGGCAACGGCGGTGTGGGTCTAGCGGGTGATGCCTTCGATGCACGAATCGTGCGTAAGCTTGTTTCACCAGCGCTTGGTGCGGATAGCATGGCGCGCTCGGGTAAGAAGATTCTGCCTGCATTGCCAGCTTGGATTTATGCGAACCTCGAACGCTGGCACTATCTGTCGTTTCTGCGTACGCGCTCTGTAATGGAGATGCTGAAGGGCGCTCGCGCCCGGGCTTTGGAGCCAGAGAAGATCGAATCTTTAATGATGTTGGTCGACGAAGATCTCGGATATCAACTGCATCAGGCGGTGCAGCGCGTAAAATTTGAACTCTCGCAAAACGAAAGCGCGGAATTCTGTTTTCGTGAAGGTGGGTTGGAACTGCGCATTGGTGTGACACGCGCAGAATTTGAAAGCTGGATTGCCGACGAGCTCCAAAAACTTGAGCAATGCGTGGATGGATTATTGACCACAAGTGGAGTTGAAGCCAGTGCCGTAGATCGCGTCTTTCTTACCGGTGGAACTTCGTTTGTCCCCTCAGTTCGCCGCATATTCGAAACGCGCTTTGGTCGAGAGCGAGTTCGCACTGGAAATGAGTTCACATCAGTTGCAAGCGGGCTGGCTCTCCGGGCACGAGAAGTCGCAGAGATGCGGAGTTAGCGAGAGGCACGGAATGTCCGTCAATCACCTATACTCCCACGTCTTTGTGAAGCGGGAGCATAGGTGATGCTCTTCCACGTTCTCTGTTATGTTCCCGGAGTCGCGGGAGGAATAGCTCGGAGATACTCGTAGATGGCTCGTAAGTCGCGGTCGGTCAGCGTTTGGTAAGTAGGCCAGGGCATTACTTGCAGAAGCTGACCTGGATGATCGAAATCCGTTCCCTTACGCATAATCTGCACGAATTCTGCATAAGTATGCCCTGCGGGCAGCCCGTGTTCCGGCGTAAGGTTGCGAGAGATGAAAGGACCGAATGCTTGTCCCCCGCCGAGGTAGTGATCCACGTTTACTTTCTTTGGTTGACCTAGAAATGGATTTCCTCCAACGACGTAACTGGGTTGTGTATGGCAGTCGTTGCACCCTCCGATAGAGTTAACCAGGTAGCTTCCTAGCCCAACGAGCTCATAGTTTTTTCCGTGTAGGTCGAGCGGCACGGGAGAAACTTTGTAACCGCGCAGAATTCGATTCCAGTCGGAATCATTCCACTCGGACTGCTTATAGCGGTCGCTGTCTTGAGCATGGGCGGACACTTTTACGCCGGCGATCAGGGCGAGCACACCTACACACAACGCGTAAATCAGTAGCGATCGTTTCATCTTAGTTTCTCCTGTTGCGGTTCATCCGTGTTAAAGCCGGTGAACCGCGGATGAGTTGATGGATGGGGCGGAGGCAGAAACTCGCGGAAACGAACCGCGTCCAGCGGCGAGCGTTGTGAGCCGGACCCTCCAGATCTCGAATTGGGATGCCATGATAAGTGCGGGTGCTGCTTGACGAACAATGATGTTGAGGAAAATCAGGGAAAGCCAGACGTGTAATGCAGAGGAATCAGCTACACTGGCCGATATGAAAATTTCATACATGTGGTCTGTACGTGTAGCGGCATTCATCTTCGTGTTTATGATTTCTTCCGTGATGATGGTGGGACAGGCGAGACCTGTGTTCAAGTCGAGGGAGATCCACCCCGACGGAAGCGTTACCTTCCGCTACTTCGATCAGACGGCAAGCAAGGTAGCTCTCTCTTTGGAGGGCGTTGCGAAACCACAACCTATGTCGAAGGATGATGCGGGAGTATGGAGCGTCACTACAGCTCCGCTATCGCCAGAGATTTACGGCTATCACTTCGAGGTGGACGGACAAGCGAGACTCGACCCAACAAATACGCGATACGTTTCAAATATGCTGTTCGCTTCCAACAGCTTTATCGTTCCCGGAACAACACCGCAGCTTTGGGATGACAGCTCTGTCCCGCATGGCATTGTGCATCATCACTACTATTCCTCCAAGGTTGTAAGCGGATTGAGTGAGGGGCAGAGCAATTACTTCGTATATACGCCTCCCGGATACGACTCGCATGCCAAGAAGCCGTATCCTGTGCTCTACCTACTTCATGGCTGGAGCGATTCCGCTGACGCATGGACTGCTGTTGGCCGCGTCAACTTGATTCTCGATAACATGATCGCCCAAGGTAAGACAAAGCCGATGGTTGTAGTGATGACGTTGGGATATGGTGACATGTCTTTTGTTACAGATGGCTTCGGCGCATGGAGTGACCGCACGGCAGTCGATCGCAACGTAAAGGGTTTTGCACGTGCTTTGCTGACGGAAGTAATGCCACAGGTAGAGTCCACGTATCGGGTTTCAAAGGATCGAAACGACCGTGCAATTGCTGGACTTTCGATGGGTGGGTTGGAAAGTTTGACCGTGGGTTTAGCACATCCGGATAAGTTTGCATGGGTTGGCGCATTCAGCTCTGCTGTCCACGACCTCGAGTTTGAAAAGCAATTTACCAAAGTAGGAGAGGATGATAAGAGCACGCCTCGACGCCTGCTTTGGATTGCCTGCGGAACTGATGAGCAGCTGATAGATCCGAACCGTAAGCTCGTGGAGTGGCTCAAGGCAAAGAACGTTTCCGTGACCGCCGTGGAAACTCCAGGCATGCACACATGGCTGGTCTGGCGAGATAACTTCGTCCACTTCGCGCCGCTTCTGTTTCAGTAAAAGTAACAGGCAGCTTTGAGGCCCCGCTCTTATCGGAGACGGGGCCTTTTGTTCGGATTGCAACTTAGAAAGTAAGTACTACTTTGCCGAAGTTCTTACGCTCAAGCAGCAAGCGATGGGCATCTCCGGCCGCAGACATGGGGAACTTGGCTCCAATGGTCGGTCGCAGTTGGCCGGTGCGAATGTATGGAGTCATGGAATCCAGAGCCTGCCGGATAAGCGCATGATTGTCTGCCAGCTTGCTGAGCCAGAGTCCGTGAGCGCTGAGTCCCTTCGTGTACATGGCAGAAGTGTTGAACTTGGCGCGCTCTCCCGTGGCATTGCCGAACAGAATCACCCGACCGAATTCAGCGCAGCAAGCTAAGCTCTTGAAGGTGTGCTCACCGGCCAGGCTGTCGAATACCGCATCGACACCTTCACCTGATGTCAGCTTCTTGACATGCGCTTCGTAGTCGTCGTTCTTGTAGTCTATGCCGTGGGTTAAGCCGAGCGCCGTAAGTTTGGTGAGCTTCTCTTGGCTGGATGCCGTGCCGAATAGCTCAAATCCGAGAATGTGTCCTAGTTGAACGGCTGCGGTGCCTACGCCTCCGGCTGCAGCATGGATCAGAACACGTGGACGCAATTTTTCGCGAGCAGGAGCAGGTTCGATCGACTCCTTGAGCAGCCCTGCTTTCCAGTAAAGCAGCCACGCCGTTAGATAGTTAACCGGGAAGGCTGCACATTGTGCCGAGGACCATCCTTCAGGCTGTGGCCAGTAGAAACCTTCCGGCACGGCGACGTAATCTGCACATGCCGAATGCTGCGCATAGCCCATGACGCGGCGCCCGTCCTCAGTGACTCCGGCGAACTCACGTCCCATGATGTAGGGCGGCTTCGGCCCGGCCGGGTATTTACCCAGCGCGCCGAGAACGTCAGCAAAGTTAATGCCGACGGCTTCGACTTGCACGAGAATTTCATGAGCGGCAGGGGTGGGTACGGGAACGTCGCGGAGTTCGAGTCCTGCGGGGCCCTCAAGCGAGGTCACGACGATTGCTTTCATGAGCAGATTGTATGGTGAGGCGGCAAGGAACGCCATAGTAGGGCAAAGTTGGACGAAAGATAAAGAAAAATCGGCGCAACGTTCTCCCCCGAGAAGTAGTTGCGCCGGTTTCCAGCCCTCCCGGCAGTGCCCGGAGAGCTTAGCCGCTCATCTTCCCCTTGCGGGGCGGCTAAAGCTGAACATAATAGTGGTCGTAAAGCTAAATGGGCCGAAGGTGCCTATTCAAGGTGACGTGTGCGGCGTTGTTTTACAATCAGAAACGTACAAGTGGGTATTACCAGTGAGATACTGAGGGGTAGCAGTGTTCCGAAAATTTCAGCATCGAACATCTCTGGATGTGATTTTTGGAAGGATTGTTGGCGCGGGGCCCCATCGAGCAGAACTGATTGCACTGGTATATACTTCCACTACTTTTACGACCGGAGCAGGCGCATCGGTCGGCGGGCATTGGGAACTCCCACTCCCGGATCTTTCATACCGAAGATGTTCGCACCGGCGGTATGCGGTCGGTGACAACCGGGAGCATTCGGAACCCGCACACTAGCGGATCGGCTCCTCCCGTTCTTGAATTTGTATAGGGCCTTTAAGGAGGTCCTCTTGGATCTGGTCATAATTCGAGTTGTGTTTATCTTTCTTGTGGGCCTAGCTTGCTATTTGCTTCAGCCCTTCGGCCAGCCGAGGCTCGTGGATACTGCATTGGGCCTGGTGCTGGGTGCAGCAGTAATTCTCTTCGAGGTACGTCTGCGTTCGATCAGCCTGAAGAGGCTGATCGGAGCGGCTCTCGGTAGCGTTCTTGGCATCGTCGGAGCTTACCTTTTTAGCGTCGTGATCCGGAATGCAATCCCAACGGGCCATTTGCAGAGCTTTTTGCAGCTCATGGTAATGCTGGTAATGGCCTATGTTGGCCTCATCGTGGGCGCAGCAAAAGGTGAACTGCTGAATTTGGCAGCATTGGGCGGCATCTTCGGCGGAGAAAAGCAGTCTCGCCGGAGCTACAAGATTCTCGACACGTCCGTCATCATCGACGGACGAATTGCGGATATTGCCGAAACCGGATTTTTGGATGGCGTGCTAACGATTCCCGCCTTTGTCCTGCGCGAGCTCCAACTAGTAGCCGATTCGGCTGACTCGTTGAAACGAAATCGCGGGCGGCGCGGGCTGGATATTTTGCAACGCATTCAGAAGCTCACCAACATTCAGGTAACCATCGTCGAGGATGATTTCCCGGCGGTGCGCGAAGTCGACATGAAGCTGATCGAACTTGCCAAGCTGTACGAAGGTAAGATCGTGACCAACGATTTCAACCTGAACAAGGTTGCGCAACTGCACGGCGTCGATGTGCTGAACATTAATGAACTTGCCAACGCCCTGAAACCAATCGTGCTACCGGGCGAAATCATGAAGGTCTTCATTTTGAAAGAAGGCAAGGAATACAACCAGGGTGTTGCCTATCTGGATGATGGCACGATGGTGGTTGTGGACAATGCTCGCAAGATGATCGGCAAGACGGTCGACATCTCGGTAACGAGCGTGTTGCAAACCACGGCTGGCAAGATGATCTTCGGCAAGTTCGATGAACGCGGACAGACTGGTATGGCCAAGCCTGAAACGCGTCCGCCGGATCTGCGAAAGAGTAATCCTCAGCCAGCCTCGCCGGAACAGCAGGGGGCACCTGCTGGCAGCGTCACGAACGAAGAGGACTTGCACTAACAAAGTATTTCAGTGAAGAGCGCGAGCTTCGGTTCGCGCTCTTCTTGGCCGCTGACAATTCCGTTTTCCAATTGGAATTTGATGTTGAACGTTGCGCTCGTTATACTCACAGACCGCCTATGAAAGTCTTCGTAATCATCCCCGCAGCTGGTTTGGGAACGCGCATGGGAGCTCCGCACGCTGGACAATCCCCCTTACGCTCCAAGCAGTTCTTGGAACTCGACGGAGTTCCCATTCTTATTCACACACTTCGCAAATTTGCAGCAGCTCCTCAGGTGGACTCGATTTGGGTCGCCATGCGGAAAGCCGAAATCAGCAGTTTTGCACTCACCGTCGATAAAGCCGGGCTTGGTAAGCCTGTGCACCTCATTGAGGGTGGCGAGCATCGTCAGGAGTCGGTTGGCAATGCGCTGGACGCACTCCCTGCCGAGTCTGGCGACTTGGTGCTGATCCATGACGCGGTACGTCCGTTCGTCTCGCAGGAGACCATCACTGGAGTGATCGAACAGACCAAGCGTTACGGCGCGGCGATTGCCGGAGTGCCGGCGATTGACACCATTAAGCGAGTGGAGCGCCGTGCGGAAGGGGCCATCGTAGAGGCCACGATTCCGCGTGAGCAGATTGTACAGGCGCAGACGCCACAAGGATTCCGCTATGGATTGCTGAGCCCGATCTTCAATGAAGCAAGGATTGAAGGTTTTCAAGGGACCGACGAGGCCAGCCTGCTGGAACGTGCGGGACAGCCAGTTCGCGTAGTCATGGGATCGACACGGAACTTCAAGATCACGACCGCGGCAGATCTCGAACTGGCGGAGTTCTTTCTGGCGCAGGAGCTGCGGCAGAGCCAAGGCGTTAGCAAATGAGCATGCGTATCGGCTACGGCTATGACTCGCATGAGTTCAAGGCGGGCGTGCCGCTGGTAATTGGCGGAGTGCAGCTCGAACACACGCACGGTTTGGCGGGACACTCCGATGGAGACGTTCTGCTGCACGCGATCACCGACTCTCTGCTGGGGGCCGTCGCGGTCGGCGACATTGGAAGCTTCTTCCCTCCGAGCGATCCGAAGTGGAAGGGTGCAAACTCGGTTCTATTTCTCGAAGAGGCGTTACGCCAGATCGCGATGGCTGGTTTCCGCCTGGTCAACGTCGATACGACCATGGTTCTGGCTGCTCCGAAGATTGTGCCCCATGCAGAAAAGCTTCGGGCTCGGATCGCTGAGCTGCTGAACGTTCCGCTCTCGTGTGTTGGCATCAAGGCGAAGACTCCTGAAGGCACTGGGACGGACAACGCCGCGATTGCGCATGCGGTGGTTCTGTTGGAGTCTATTCCACTTGATCCGCTGCTCGAAGAGGATGCCGTAGCGGTCAGTGTGCAAGAAGACGAAGAGATTACTGATCTGATTGACGGCAACGGGAACGGAAGGCACTGAAAGGCGTCTTCTAACTTGCTTACCAGAACATCTCTGTTGGTCCTGTCTTGGAGAAGATCCGAGACAGGACATCTCATTCGTATTCCCGCTTACAGTTTTATGCGGTAACGGACGGAAGCTGCTACGTACTAAAATGTTCTATGCTTCGTTCCTGCTTGCTAGCTTTCTTTGCAGTCTCATCTTTCGCGCAACAACAACTTCCAAATGCCAACCTACTGGAGCAACCTCCGCGTCCGGAGATGGCTGCCAAGTGCCCTGTGGTAAGTGCCTGGAGTACTCCGGCTGAGAAAAGTTGTTATCGCACCACACCGCGTTACACGGAAACGATGGAATACGTCCGCCGTATCGCACGGGCTGCCCCTCGACAAGTAAAGCTTGAGAATTTCGGCAAGACCGGTGAAGGACGCGCGCTGGTCGCAGTAGTCGTTTCCCGCGACGGAGTGTTTTCGCCTGCTGCGCTGCATCGAGAGAAGCGCCCGGTGGTTTTCATTCAGAATTCAATTCATGCTGGGGAAATGGACGGCAAGGATGCGTCGCTGGCATTGTTGCGCGACATCTTGGTGACGAAGAAACAAGCGCGGCTGATTGAACACGCAGTACTGGTCATTATCCCGATTTATAACGCAGACGGGCACGAGCATTTCGGTCCGTTCAATCGCATCAATCAGAACGGTCCGGAGCAGATGGGCTGGCGCGCCAACGCAAGTCAGCAGAACCTGAATCGGGACTACATGAAGGCCGACACGCCGGAGACGCGTGGCTTTCTGCAGGAGTGGAATCGGTGGCTGCCCGACTTCTTTGTCGACGATCACGTGACTGACGGTGCTGACTATCAGTATGACGTAACGTTCTCAATCGATACCGATGGACCAGCTTCGGATTGGGTGCGCAAGACTCTGGAGCCCGAGTTGTTTGATCGGGTCACAGCCTCCGGTCATGTGATTGCTCCCTACCTGGACTTTCTGGGGCACACGCCCGATACGGGGATTGCGAATGGCGTGGCGACGCCCCGCTATTCCACCGGGTTTGTCATGCAACAGAACCGTCCGGGAATGCTCGTTGAGATGCACATGCTCAAGGATTATCAAACGCGAGTTACAGGAAACTACGAGCTACTGCGGGCGCTCTTGGAAGTGGTGAATCGCGATAGTACCAAACTGGTGGAGGCGAATCGGCGCGCCGATCGCGAGACCGTTGCACGCGGGCGGGCGCACAACACTCAACTTCCGCTGAAGTACGAAGCAACGGGTGAGACCGCTCCGTTTGCATTCAAGGCATATCGATGGGAGATCGAACACAGCGAGATCTCCGGTGCCGATTGGGTGAAGTACACACATGATCCCGTGACGATCACGGTCCCTCGGCAAACAAAGACGAAGGTAACAGTAGATGCGAAGATTCCAGCGGCTTATATCGTCCCGGCACAGTGGACCGAAGTGATTGCACGTCTTGAACTCCATGGAGTCCACTTGAAACGGCTTACGAAGGAGTGGAGGGGCGAGGTCGAAACTTATCGTTGCGCCACACCTCAGTGGAAGTCTGAACCGTTTGAGGGACATCATGTGGCTGGATGGAAAGAGGAAGCCAGTGCGTGCGCTTCGGTGCGGAAGACCATGAGCTTTTCGCAGGGCTCGGTAGTGGTTCCCATGGACCAACGTGCAGCACGGATTGGCATGCAATGGCTAGAACCCCAAGCACCGGATTCGGCGTTGCGATGGGGATTGTTCGATAGCATTTTTGAGCAGAAGGAGTATGGCGAAGACTACGTTCTGGAACGGCTAGCGCGAAACATGCTGGTCTCTGATCCGAAGTTGAAGGCAGAGTTCGAGCAGAAACTTGTAACCGACACGAAGTTCGCCGGAAGTCCACACGAACGGTTGAACTGGTTCTTTCAGCATTCGCCATGGTGGGACGAGCGCATCGGACTGTATCCGGTCGGAAAGATCGAGTCGTTGCGGGGCCTTCCATTGGCAAAGCCTGCGGTGAAAAAGGAGGCGGACGAGGATCCTGATTACGATCCGTCGATTCCCGACCGCGCGTAACACGTAAGTAACACATACACAAAAGAGTGCAGCCCGTGGGCCGCGCTCTTTTGTGCTTAAAGCCAATTACTCGGTAGTCGGAAAGGTCCGGGAGATGCGGTCGTGCCAGCAGAGCTCATCCTCATCTACCAATGCCCAGAGAAATCCGAGGGCAACGGAGGCAAAGGAAACAAACGTAAAGCGGGCTCGGCTGACGCGCTGCTTCCAGGCCGGGGTCTGACCGTCGAAGGTGCTCAGGCGAATGCCTCTCATGCTCATTCCAGGGGTGCGTCCGGCATAGACCAGGAACATATGCTGGTAAACGGCCCAGAGCAGTAACGACACCACGCCAAGCGACATCCAGAAGGGTTTGGTGTGAGGCATATCTGGCAACGCTCGCCAGGCCATACCCGCAAACACTCCACTCGCAACCAACACTACAGCCAAATCCGTAAGCGAAGCCATGAGGCGCGCGGAGATTGAGGCGACTCGCAAGGGCATCGCGAAATTAGGTTCGCACTCACCTGAATTCTCCTGATCATCCATGTCCAGGCGAATTTCCGGAAACAGAGAGCCTTGAACGGCAGGCATGATGTCTTCGGGCACTTCGAGAATTCGAGGCCGATTATTCATTGGCTCTGCGAGTTCGTCGCGTACAGGCTGCGGCGCAAGCGGAGGCTCCAGTTCAAATGGACGCCGGAAGACGATCAGATTCCCCTGCGCCGCCGGAACATCCGGAGCAACATCGGGCGTCACGTCCGGCATGATGGGCAGATCTGTCAGTAGATCCGACTCGGGCTCAGGCTTCGGTTCAGAAACGTAGTACCGTCCGAGAAATGCATTCTCGTCAGCGGTCGGCCGAATCTCCAGATCAAGTACCGAATCATCGCCGGCGTCCTCTGCCAATGCGTCTACATCGGCCTCACTTTCCTCCTCGAACTCAGCTTCGAGCACGCGAGCGGGGGCTGTGGCTGCGGCCGTTGCTCCCATCGAGACGCTCGTAAGAATCGGGATCTGCGCCAGGGATTCGGAGTTCAGGCGACGATAGTAGTGCGTGTCGAAAGCGTTGCGCGTGGTCGGAATCAAGGCTCTACGCGGTTCCTCACCCTGCGGCTTGACGGGTTTAGGAACATCGAGCGTCTGCGACAGGAAATTCTGGGCGCTAATATTCTGAGCGACGAACTCCGGCGTCGCAGCTGGCGACCCGAAATCAAGAGTGGAAGTGTCTTTTTCCGCACCGGTGTTTTTTTGACGAGCGCGGTAGCGATCAACGCGCGAAGCGATTTCAGCGCGCCAAGTCTCGTCTGCCGTGCGTTCTGGATCATTTACGAAGCGAGGTTCCGTCGGTTCAGCTGATTTCATTCTGGCCCTTGTTTCCACAGACATGTTGGGGACAGCAATAGAGTCCACAGCTTGAGATGTGGTGAGGGCGCCGCGCGATGTAAACATACGCGCGGCCACGGAAGGCACGGAGCACGTGCACTGTGTACCGCAAAGCGGACAGTCCATGGTCGAGTTGTGGGGACTACCAGAGCGCGAGTGGTTTTTCCGAAGCGTTAAACTTTGTGGCAGACGCCTGCGCGTGCTAACTTGCAACCGAGCACTGTTCGCAATACGTGAACCGGCGAAACGCAACCGATGACCCTTCGCATTCTGAGAATTATCACACTCACGTTCGTAAGTCACCTGCTGATGGTGCCGCTGGCGTTTACTAGTCAGTTGCCCTCGAACGCTGGAAACGCCGCCCCTCTGCCCTCGCAAGAGGTCACGATCAAGGCCCGTCAGCAGGAAAAACAAGGCGACATTTACAAACTGGACGGCGACGTAGAAATTACGCTGCAGAGCTATGTCATGCGCGCCGAACATGTCACCTACAACGATGCGAATGGGGACGTTGAGGCCACCGGCCGTGTAGTTTTCGACGGCGGACCGCACGACGCCCACATCACCGCGGGCCACGCCAAGTACAACGCCAAGACCGAGACAGGGACGTTTTACGACGTTTCCGGAACCTTTGGGGCCGTCATTCGCGGACAATCCGTTGTGCTCACGACCAGCAATCCTTTTGTCATTGCGGGCCAGGAAGTTCATAAGGTGGGCCGCAACCGGTACATCGTGTTGCATGGCAGCATCACTTCCTGCTCCGAGCAAACTCCGACTTGGACCTTTAATGCGGAAAAAATCGACCTAGTCGCGGGAGAAGACGCCAAGCTTTATCACGCCAATTTCCGCCTGATGAAATTGCCAGTCTTCTATTTTCCCTATACGCAGACCCCGGCAAACGCAATGGCTCGGACCAGCGGATTTCTCCTTCCCGCTATCGGGGAGTCTTCCACCAAGGGATTCATCTTCGGAGACAGTGTCTACTGGGCAATCAACCGTTCCAATGACATCACATTGGGAGCTGAGTACTTTTCGAAGCGCGGCTGGAGTCAGACGGCGCAAGTACGAATGAAGCCCAGCGAAAATAGTTCTCTGGAACTACACTATTTCGGCGTACTCGACCGTGGTACGCCGGTTCAGCAACTTCAGAATGGACAAGAAGTTACGATCAACCAAGACCAAGGCGGTGAGGACGTACGGTTGTTCGGCGAAACGAACCAGGACCACTGGCGCGCCGCTGCAGACATCGATTATCTGAGCACATTCCTCTTCCGGCAGGCTTTTTCAGAGACCTATTCGCAGGCGGTGAATTCAGAGGTGAAGTCGGTTGCGTTTATCTCTCATAATCTTGCGGGGTTTTCGCTCAACGCAAGCGCCGGACGCTACCAGAACTTCTACCAGGACACGACGACCAACTCCTATTCGAACCAGGTCAGGATTCTTCACTTACCAGTTGCCGAGATTAACGGACTGGAGCAGCGAGTACCTAATTCACCGTTTGTGTGGGGCGTGGACGGGAGCGCGGGCGGATTGCAACGCAGTGAGCCTGGATTCGTTACGGCGAATCTGGTGGGACGTCTCGACATCCGCCCACGCATTGCGCTTCCACTGTCGTGGAAGGGATGGGACCTTCGACCCGAGATCGCGGTGCAAGACACGCTCTATACGCAGAGAGTTACGGCGTCGAATACCAACCCTCTGGGTGTGGCTACCGGCAACGAACTGAATCGTCGCGCCGTCGAAACTTCGGTCGAGTTTAGGCCGCCAGTGCTCGAAAAGGTTTTTGATCACGAGTTTCTTGGACGCCGCCTCAAGCACGTCATAGAGCCTGTATTCACCTATCGGTATACGTCAGGCGTGGATCTCTTTCAGAACGTCATACGTTTCGACGCGATGGACATTCTGACCAATACGAACGAATTCGAATATGACTTGGTGCAGCGAATCTATGGACGCCGCCGCTCCACTCACCACGAGCCCGGATGCGAGGATACGCCTCCACAAACGACTGGCCATCCGGAGAAAACTCCTGCTTACATTCCTGGCATGAGTGCCGTGCGTCCGCGTTGTGAGGACGAGAGCAAGAACACGCGCGAACTATTGAGTTGGGAAGTGAAGCAGAAGTTTTATTTCGATAAAACGTTTGGGAACGCGCTAGTTCCCGGTCGCCGCAACGTATTTGCTAGTACCGCGGATCTATCCGGCATCGCGTTTTTAGACTCGGCTCGCACGTTGAGTCCAGTCGTCAGCAAGTTGAAGGTGCAAACCTCCGCGAACACTGATGTGCAATGGCAGTTGGACTACGATCCGGTTCGTGGTCGGATCAATTCAAGCGCAACGTTTGTTGAGTATCGGCTGGGTGAGTATTTTGTCGGTGGAAGCCATGCCTACTTCCATGTGCCCGCTGACTCGGTTACGGAAACTTTCAGCGAGTCGCCTCTAGTGTTCAATCAGTTCCGTTATCTACTCGGCTACGGCCATCCAAACAAGCGGGGCTTTGCCGGTGGGTTCAGCACGGGCTACGATCAGAACCGCGACTTCCTGCAATACGCCGCCGCACAGAGCAGTTACAACATGGATTGCTGCGGCGTGAGCTTTGAATTCCGGCGAATTTCTTTACCAAGTGTGCGCACAGAGAATCAGTACCGATTCGCTTTTACACTGGCGAACATCGGCACGTTCGGAAACATGCGCAAGCAGGAAAGACTGTACTAAATCAGCACGCCCGGGAGGGCCGCGCGTGAAGAACATTACCGTCCCGCTGCAAGCACAAAAGAGAATTGCCTTGGTCGCCCATGACAACATGAAGGCGGGCCTCTATGACTGGGTGCGCTACAACATCGGCACTCTCCGCGAACACATTCTGTTTGCCACCGGAACAACAGGGGCCATTTTGGAGCGAGAACTCGGACTTGAAATCACGAGTCTGGAGAGCGGCCCGTTGGGAGGCGATCAGCAGATAGGCGCCATGATTTCGAGAAAGGAACTCGATTTTCTGATTTTCTTCTGGGATCCTTTGGAGCAACTCCCGCATGATCCAGATGTGAGGGCGTTGCTGCGTATGGTCAACGTCTGGAATATTCCGATGGCTTGCAATCGCTCCTCTGCGGACTTCATGATCTCTTCTCCGCTGATGGGACGGGTGTACCCGCGCCAAGTACCCGACTACTCGGCTTACCGCTCGCGGCGCATTGCAACCACCAGCGTGGCAGGGAGCGACGACAAGTAATCATCGAGCAAAAAGACCGCCCACGTTGGAGGTGGCTTGCTGCGCTTCGCGGCGCGGCTAGTTTGCGCTCAAGACATCGTAGTTGTAGTTGATCATCAGTCGCTTGGGTACGGTTGTGCCGAAAGGTACTTCAATATTCGCGGTTTCCGTGGGGAAACTCTCCTGCGGGACCGGCGATGCAGAGGGATACTGGTTTCTGTTACGCTGAACCGTTCCGATGAAGAAGAATCTCATCCTGTTCGCTTGCTGTTGTCTCCTCGGGTTAGTCGCCGGTTGTGCCGCGCCGGGCGCGCCTCTGCCTCCATCTCTGCGCCTTCCCGTGGCAGTGGATAACCTTTCTGCTACACGCAAAGGCAGCCGCGTCATACTCACCTGGTCGCCTCCGACGGAAACTACCGATCACCAATCGATGCGCTGGCCAACAGTTACACGCGTCTGCCGGGTGATGAATCAATTCCCTGTCAACGTCTGCGGCGAGATCGTCACCGAAATCAAAAGCAGTGAGCTGACTTCAACAACGATGCCCGGCTCGCGCCGTCCCGTGGTTTCCTATGAAGACGTGCTGCCTCCTGCGCTGATTCGAGCGCAGAACCAGGCGACCTATGCTGTCGAAGTGGTGAACGAGCGCGGCCGATCGGCTGGACTCTCGAATCAGGTGCGAACTCTGCTGGTTCCTACTCCGCCGCCACCCTTCGATTTTCGTGCTTCGCTTGACGCGCAAGGGCCGCTACTGGAGTGGGATGTGCGTTCTATCCCTGTGACGTCTCCCGGCATCTCGTACCGCATGCGGGTTTATCGTCGCACTCGGGGAAAAAGCGACTTTGCACTCTCCAGCGAACAGCCATACCATCTTGGAGAGGACGAAACCAGGGACCACAATTTCGAGTGGGAGCAGGAATATGAGTACAAGATCACTTCGCTGACAGTGCTCACGGTGCCCAACCGTCCCGATATTGAGGTTGAAGGCGATGACAGTTCGGATGTGCATCTCACGGTGCATGATATTTTCCCGCCTGCCGTGCCCGGTGGTTTACAGGCTGTGTTCAGCAGCGTAGGGCAGAAGCCATTCATCGATCTCACCTGGGCACCTGATACGGAAAGCGATCTGGCGGGCTACGTGGTTTATCGGCGAACGGCTTCTTCGCCCGGAGTTGCTGTTTCGGCAACTCCGCTCAAGGCTCCGGCATGGCGAGATAATGACGTTCATCTCGGAGAAAGGTATTACTACACCGTTGCAGCCATCGATCAGCGCGGAAATCTCAGCGCGCAGTCGGCCCCGGCCGAAGAGTCGGTGCCATTGGAGGTTCGATGAAATTTTGCCGTTTTCTCGGAATGGAAGGTTCGCGCTTTGGTCTGGTGGAGACCCGCGACGGGCACGACTTTATCATCAGCGAGTTGGGCAGCCCGCAAATGCAGGTAAGCGGCTCAGGCGTTCCAGAACAGATTGTGCTCCCGGAGATCGGTTCCGGTAAGACGATCGCGGAACCTTTCCCGCTGGAGCGCGCCAAGCTGCTGATTCCGTTTCCCATCGTCAGCAAGATCATGTGTGTGGGACGGAATTACGCTGCGCATGTCCGAGAGCTTAACCATGAAATGCCGAGTGAGCCTCTGATCTTCAGTAAGCCGCCGTCTGCGCTACTCGCGCCCGGAGGAGCCATCGTTCGTCCCAAGTTAAGCGAGCGTGTTGATCACGAAGGTGAACTCGGAATCCTGATTGGTCGCCGCTGCCACAAGATGAAGGAAGGCGAAAGCGCGAAGGATTACATCCTTGGATACACCATCGTGAATGATGTGACGGCGCGCGATCTGCAGAACAAGGATGGCCAGTGGACGCGCTGCAAAGGTTTCGATACGTTTTGCCCGTTTGGCCCTATCGTCACGACGGAACTCGATCCGTGGAGCGGAATATCGGTGCAGACACGTGTGAATGGCGAAATCCGTCAGGACGGAAACACGCGTGACATGATGTTCTCTATTGACCGCATTCTGCATCATATTTCTCAGTTCTGCACTCTGCTACCCGGTGATCTGATCGCAACGGGTACTCCAGAGGGAGTTGGCCCGTTGCAAAACGGTGACATTGTCGAGGTTTCGATCGAAGGCATTGGCACGTTGCGTAACTCGGTGGTCAACGAGTAGCGTTAAGGAATGGAAGCACGGGTGAATCAGAGCTGAGCTTAGGACATGAGCCCTAGGGCGCGGAGTTGGTTCGCGCTCTACTATAAAGACTGCATGGTGGCCCGCTGCCATTGCACTTGGCTTTCGTAGTAAAGTCGAAAAGTGTGGTCCAATTAACATCCACAGCAAAGAAATTTCTTTCATGACGATGTTTCGTATTTACACCCTCGCCGGTGCCACAATCATGATTGCCGCAGCCAGTTCGATGGTGTGGTTTGGCGGCCGCAAACTGACTCCTGAACAACGCGAGGCTCTGCGTTGTCAGCGCATTAGCGCGCAGGGCCGCATCACAGACGGAACAGTACTCGACGTGCAGGAGTACGACTCTGATACGGACCACTCCGTGCAGATGGTCATCTACACGTATGACGTAGCTGGCGTGCAGTATGAGTGCTCGCAGGATGTGAGTCACCTGCGCCAGTTTCTGGATTTGCACTCCTGCCGCATTGGAGTAGCCACCAGCGTGAAATACGACTCTCACAATCCGGGTAACTCGATAGTGGTCGCCGAGACATGGTGTGGGCTCCGCCTCTAAGCCGTCCTCCGCTGTTTCAAAAGAGAATTTTTATCAGCAGTCCACCCGAGTGACTGCCAATCTTTGTGCACGATGCACCTTCTCTCTTGTATTGCCATCTAAGTCGTACTAAGACAGTGACACGCGTAAGTTTCCAAGCATCATATGCACCTCACGGAGTGCGTCGGGGTGGACGTATCACCGACTTTAAAGGATGGCAACCATGGCAGAGATCAGTGACCGACATCCATTGCGTCAGCTTTTGTCAGAGAAAATTGCGCATCACTTAGGACGCGAGGTAGGTTTGCGCGACGAAGAGATCTGGGCCTACCTAGCCGACATGCTCACGGAGTTCTGTGACGCCCGCAGCCTCTATGCCCTGAAGAACGCGCAGGGCCGCTCGCTCGACGATGTTGGGGAGATGCTGCTGGAGAGCGATCCAATTTTTGGGGCAGCTGCGTCTTTTGACCGCGAGCGGCAGGTGCGAAAGCATATTGGAGACTTCACGCTTTTCTATAGCGGAATGTTTCCCGAGTCGATCAACCGATTCCGTTTGCGTCGACAGCGGCTGGAGAGCCTGATCGATTTCGTCCACGCCGGCAAGGAAAGCTATTTCATCGTCAGCCAGTTCGACCAAATGGAGTACCGCCAAGTGGCGCCGCTGTTCGGTCGTCTCTCTCAGCAATTTGAGAGCTGCGTTTTCGGATTGAACTTGGTGCGCAAGGAACTCAATGAGATGCAGTACGCATTAGTTCGCCCAAACGACTTCGTCATGTAAGCCGCTGAGAGGCTTTTGCTCAGTTCTCAGCATCGGCATTCTCCTTGTCCATCGGTTCGGCGGGAACAGTTCGACGGTAGAAGCTGAGCGAACTTTCGCCCTGCTTCAGCAGGCGAAAGCGCCTCAAATTACCTTCGCCTTCGCCCGGATCGAATCGCTTCTCGTGCTCTGCAACGACGATTCCTCCTTCGCGAAGCACGTTGGAGCGCGAAATAGTTCGCAGAATCTCGCCATAGGTGCCGTGCAGGCGATAGGGCGGGTCTAGAAAGCAGACGTCGAACTGCGCGCCCGCCTTGTCCCACTGCCGCAGGGCCTCTGCGGCATCGCGTTCGGCAACAGGCGATTCCAATCCGAGCGCGGCAAGGTTTTGGCGCAGTACCTTGGCGGCATTGCTGCTGGACTCGGCGAATTGCACGGAAGATGCTCCCCGGCTCAGCGCTTCAATGCCTACTGCGCCGGTTCCGGCAAAAAGGTCAACCCACGCGCATTCGGCAACCATGCCCGCTGACGAAAGCACGTTAAACAGCGTCTCTTTCAGTCGGTCATAGGTAGGGCGTGTTTCCAGGCCTTCTAAACTTTTTAATGTGCGGCTACGAAACTTTCCAGCGATCACTCTCATCGGACTCTTCTACTCCCGGCCCTCAGCCGTGTAGTGTATTAGTAACGGTTTTTTCCGACACAAGGCAAATGCATGAGACGCTGGTCCATTCCTGTCATTGATATCTTCGGTATCCACTTCCGTATTCACTTCAGCTTTCCGCTGATGTTCTGTTTGGTTTGGATCCTCGAGGGCGGACGCGGTCCGCAGGTTGGATTGCGCAGCTTCGTGCTGATGTTGTTGGTTCTCTTTGCCGTGCTGACTCATGAACTGGGGCATGCTGTGGCTGCGGCTCGCAACGGCATTCGTGTTCGCAGCGTGGTTCTGCTGCCCATTGCCGGGATCGCCTTGCTGGATGAGCAGGCTCAACGCGGTCTAGACGCACGACGCGAAATACGTATCTCCCTCGCCGGACCGATCGTCAATCTGCTGCTTGCGGGTTTGATCGGGTCGACCATCCTGATCCTACGTCCTCAGGAGCATTTGTTCAGCTTTCCGTGGCTTACTCCTTTTGATCTTCTTCGCAGCCTCACTTGGGCTCAGCTGTTTGTCGCCGCACTGAACCTTCTGCCGGCCTATCCGCTGGATGGCGGACGCATCCTGCGTGCGTTATTGGCGCGTAGCGGAGATCAGGTCACTGCTACGCGGCGTGCCGTTTCAGTTGGACAGTACTTCTCGCTTGCGTTGTTTCTTCTCGGAGGAGTAGTTTTTCTCGGCTCCAACTCTAACAATCTCTGGATCATGATGGCCGGGGTTTTCTTGTTCCTGGCCGCAAACCTTGAAGATCGCAGCATGATTCTGCAGGCGGTACTGGAGCGCGTTCGTGTCCGAGAGGTGATGATTACGGACTTCATTACGCTCTCTCCGGCAGACACGTTGGCCGATTCCCTGCAGCGGTCGGTGGACCCGCCACAAGAGGAGTTTCCCGTGGTGCGCGGTACTGACATGGTGGGCGTGATCAGCCGTCAGCAGATGGCCGAATGCATGGAAGAGGAAGGCAACGGATATGTGCAATCTGCCATGCGCCGGGAGTATCTCGTAGCCGGTCCCCAGGAATCTCTTGCTGCAGTGCTGCGGCGGATCGGGCGCAGCGGTCTCGCGATGATTCCTGTGGTAGATGGCGATTACCTGGTGGGCATCATTACGTTTCAAAATCTGATGCGCAAATTGACAGCGCTCTCGCTACGCAGCCCCGCAGCAAAAACCTCCACCCCGAACGCTCCCGCAACGCAACAGTAGAGCTTGCCTTCATACCATCTCGAACGGATCATAGGTTGCGGTCAATTTGAGGCGCTGTGCGCTCCTGCACGGGAGCAGTACCGATAGCACGCGGCAACAATAGGTCGTTAGGGCGAGGCGTTTGCTCGCTATTGGGCCTCTCCCTTTGACAACGACAAACACAGTAACGGCAAGAGCGAAGCTAGATGGTAGTGCTCTCAGGCTGGGCGTCGGGGACGGGAGCGGCGAGGGGCGAGTTGGAGTAGTAGAGGTCGCTCATGGCCTGGCGGACTCGGGCGGAGAGGGATTCCATGTCTCTCGAGACGAGGCCGATGGTGGGGATCGGTTCTCCGATGATGAGACGGAAGTGGCCGGGGTGGATGACAAAGGTATTCATCGGAAGTGACTCGAAAGCCCCAACGATGGCCACGGGAACGATGGGGACTTGGGCCTTAATGGCTATGTAAAAGGTTCCTCCGAGAAAAGGCTGGATGTGGCCATCGGTGCTGCGTCCGCCTTCGGGAAAGACGACGATGGGCATGCCTGCCTTGACGGTTTGCGAGGCGGCGGATAGAGAACGCATGGAGGCTCGCGCGTCGGTGCGGTCGATGGGGATTTGTCCCGAGCGGCGGAGATGCCAACCTAGAAAGGGCAGGCGGAAGAGCTCTAGTTTGGCTAGGATTCGGAACTGGAAGGGCAATCCGACGTAGAGGACTGGGATATCCAGGGCGGAGGAGTGATTGGCCGCGTAGATAGCAGGCTGGGCGGGGTCGATTTGTGAGAATCCCTCGACAGTGAGCGGCGACGAGGTAGTGCGGAGGATGAGCCAGGACCAGGTCCGTGCCAGGTTGTGCTGGAGTCGTCCGGAGCGGTCAAAGAGTCCACTGATGAGCGACGCGGTGCCGAGGACAATCGTATAGAGATAAATCAGGTTATTGCGCACCAGGTAGGAAGCAATACGGGTCGATAGCCTGGATGGGGGACGCGAGCTCATATAGACAGAATAAAATAAATGGCTCGCGAGCGGTTTAAAACTTCCAATCCAGATAACCTGTCGAGAGTTGAAGGCTTCGCGCTATCCCATATTCCTAAAAAGGGAGCTGCTTCGGGTACTTAGATGAGCAACTATGGTGAGCTGCTCAGACTCCAAGCTGGTTGGAGACTTTGTGCCGATGAAGCCTTTTTGCTCTGCCGCCGCGGTTGTGATTTCTGTGTCATTCCTATTATTGGCTGCGAATGGGTGTGGAGGCGGGACTGCGTCAGCTGCGGCACCGGCTCCGACGATTTCCATCACGGCGAGCCCGTCGACAGTTGCGAGTGGTGGAAGCAGCACTCTTGCGGTCACGGCTACAAACGCGACTAGCGTGGTCATCAGCGATAACGCGGACAACTCCACATACTCGCTGGCAACAACCGGCGGGACGCAGGCTGTAACTCCGACGAAAACTACCATTTATACAGCGACGGCAACGGGCGCGGGTGGGTCGACGGTGGCTAGTGCTACGGTGACCGTTGCTGCCGGTCCAACGGTTACGATCACGGCGAGTCCGACCACGATTTCCGTCGGAGGTAGCAGCACGCTTACAGTCACGGCGACGAACGCAACCAGTGTGGTTATCAGCGACAACGTGGATAGCACCACTTACACTCTGGCGACAGCGGGCGGGACGCAGGTGGTGACTCCGACGAAGACCGCGACCTATACGGCGACGGCGATTGGAGCAGGCGGCAAAGCTGCGACTACGACGACGGTGACGGTGGCTTCGGGGCCGACCGTTACGCTTACGGCGAGCCCGACCACAGTTGCGACTGGTGCGAGTAGCACGCTCATAGTGACGGCGACGGGCGCGAGTAGCGTTGTGATTAGCGACAACGTGGACAGCACCACTTACACTCTGGCGGGCACGGGCGGGGCGCAGGTTGTAACTCCCTCGAAGACCACGATCTACACGGCAACCGCGACTGGACCGGGAGGAACGGCATCGTCGACAGCGACTGTGACGGTATCGAACGCTGCACCGACGGTTGCGATTACGGCGAGCCCGACCAGCGTTACGAGTGGAGGAAATTCGACCCTTACGGTGACCGCGACGGGCGCAAGTGGTGTGGTGATTAGCGATAACGTGGACAGCACCACTTACACGTTGGCGGGAGCGGGCGGGACGCAGGTTGTGACCCCTACGAAGACCACGGTCTACATGGCGACGGCAACTGGACCGGGGGGAACGAATTCGGCTTCGGTTGCGGTGACAGTTGCTGCGCCAACAGTTACGATTGCGGCGAATCCGGCGAGCGTGGTGAGCGGAGGAAGTTCGACGCTCTCGGTAACCGCGACCGGAGCGACTGGCGTGGTGATCAGCGATAACGTGGATAGCACTACGTACACTTTGGCGGCGACGGGTGGGACGCAGGTTATGACTCCCATGCAGACGACGACTTACACAGCGACGGCAACCGGAGCGGGCGGGACAGTGACGGCTGCGACGACAGTGACGTTTACGGTTGGTGCTCCGACGGTGACGATCACGGCGAATCCAACCAGCGTGGCCAGCGGTGGGAGTTCAACCCTTACTGTTACGGCGGCGGGTGCAAGCAGCGTTGTGGTTAGCGACAACGTGGACAGCACTACATACACTTTGGCGGCGACGGGCGGAACGCAGGCGGTGACCGTGACGCAGAACACCACTTACACGGCTACTGCAACAGGCGCGGGCGGGACGACGACGGCGACGACGAGGGTGAACATTGCGGGGTCGGTTTCAGCGGTGAACCACGTGCTGTTCATGATGCAGGAGAATCGCACGTTTGACACCTACTTTGGAATGCTGAATCCGTATCGCGTAGCAAACGGTTGGAATAAGGGCGACGACGGAAACATCTACAACGTCGACGGTATCGAAGACAAGTTGAGTACGACGAATCCAACGGACTTGAACAACAGTTTGGTGCCGGAGGAGGCGATTCCGCTCTTCCATACGAGCAGCAGTTGTTTGGACGATATGTCGTCTTCGTGGCTGGAAAGCTATGGCGATGTCAACCGTTATGACGCCAGTTACAATCGAAGCATTTTTATGAACGGCTTCGTTCACACGGCGGAGGGTTTTGCTCAAAACGGCGCCAACATCCCTAACAACAGCAATGGAAGTTTCACGGATCTGGCGGGTCAACGTGCGATGGCGTACTACCAGGACACTAGCCCATCGGGACAGCCACAGTTGAACTACTACTACTACATGGCTTCGCAGTTTGCGTTGTCAGACCGTTGGTTCTCTCCGGTTGCGAGCAAGAGTACGCCGAATAGGATTGCTACGCTGACGGGTGGGACGACGCAGGGGTTGGTGTTCGATCCGTATGCGGATGACCACGAACCAACTGCCCTTTCGGCTCGGACGATCTTTCAGCAACTGGACGAGGCGACGCCGCAAGTATCGTGGAAGATCTACTACACGATGACCGCAGGCGGGTGCGACGATTCCGACGGTGATTGCGGGACAGAAGATTATTCGTCTTACCTCCCGACAAGCACCTTCCTGGATTTCGGATACTCGGGAAAGTATTTGTATTCGAATCCCTCGCAGGCGGCGTGTGTGTGGCCGACGACTGGATCGAAGGCCGCTGTGAATGATCCTGACAACTCCTTCTGTATCGACACAAACCATATCGCTCCGTTGTCGCAACTTTACTTGGACATGAACAATCCGCAGAACCTGCCGCAGTTTGCCTACATTGAAGCTGGGTACGGTGTGAACGATGAACATCCGGGCTCGGGGCAATCTATTTTCGAAGGACAGGCTCGGATGGCTTTGATTCTGAACACGTTCATGAGCAGCCAAGCGTGGGCGGATTCGGTTTTCTTCCTGAGCTATGACGAGGGTGGCGGTCCTTACGACCACGTGCCTCCGGTGCCGGGGTACTCGAACCAAAACACCATCATCGACAAAATGGGGTATCTGCCAGGCGGGACGTTGCCGAGCGGTCCTTTCGCTGCGGGGACGATTCCGGACATCAGCACGATTGCGGTCAACCCGGACTCGTACAATCCGTGCTTGCCGCCGACGGTTGGAACACCGACGGCACACTGCGATCTCAATGCTGCGGACCCTGGGGCAAACACGAAGGATGCTGCGGCTAAGTATGGGTTCGCGGCACAGTTGGGATTCCGATTGCCGAACCTTGTGATCTCGCCATTTACGCGAAAACATTATGTTTCGCATATTCCGATGGATCACACGGCGGTCATTCGATTTGTGGAGAACCGCTTCATCGGTCCGTCATCCCATCTTACGAATCGGGATTTAGCGCAGCCGGACCTAACGGATTTCTTCGACTTTACGAACGTTCCATGGCAGACGGCACCTACGGGAATGCCGACTCCTTCGGCTGAATCGACTTGCACTCCGACGAGCATGGGGCCGTAACTTGCGGTTTTTATGTTACTTAGACGGCCCCGGCTCAGAAGAGAGCTTGGGCCGTTTTCTTTTGCGGAGCTTGGTGCCGAAATGGAGCAGCCTCGAGCAGACCGGTGCAACTCTGGGCAGTGTTCGAGAGTCCTAATTAGTGGAGTACCACCTCATGAGATCGATCCGACTTCTTTCTATAGCTTTGATATGTTCCATGCTTTTGATTGCTGTGGGCTGCGGGTCGGGAACCGCTTCTCCAGCAACGTCTGCACCAACAATAAATTTTGCCGCTAGCCCGACTACGGTTGCTCCAAATGGAAGCACGACGCTGACTTGGAGTTCGACGGGTGCAACTACGGCTTCGATTGACCAAGGAGTCGGTTCGGTCACAGCCAGTTCGGGACAGGCAACTGTAAGTCCCACGAAAACGACTACTTACACGATTACAGCTACTGGAACGGGCGGGACAGCAACGGCTACGGCTACGGTTACGGTTTCTGGCGCAGCACTGCCGACTGTGACGATCGCGGCGAGCCCCACAACTGTGAACAGCGGTGGAAGTTCTACGCTGGTGGTCGCAGCAACGAACGCGACAAGCGTGGTCGTTAGCGACAACATCGATTCCACTACTTACACTTTGTCGGCAGCGGGGGGAACGCAGGCCGTTACTGTGCAGCAGACCACTACTTACACGGCGACGGCGACCGGTACTGGCGGAAAATCAACCGCTACGGCTACGGTGACAGTATCGGCAGCATTGCCGACCGTTTCCATTACGGCGACGCCAACAACTGTAGGCACCGGAGGAACTTCGACCCTGGTGGTTGCGGCGACGAACGCGACGAGCGTGGTTATCAGCGATAACGTTGATTCCTCTACTTACACTTTGTCGGCAGCAGGTGGGACGCAGTCCGTTACTGTACCGCAGACCACCACGTACACGGCGACAGCAACGGGTCCGGGTGGCACGATAACTGCCACGGTAACGGTGACAGTGTTAGCATCGTTGCCGACCGTTTCCATCACGGCGAACCCGACGGCGGTGGCCAGCGGCGGAACCTCGACCCTTACGGTAGTGGCGACGAACGCTACGAGCGTTGTCATTAGCGACAATTTGGATTCCACCACTTATTCGTTGGCCGCAACAGGTGGGACGCAGAGCGTTACGGTTACGCAACTTACGACGTATACGGCAACTGCGGTTGGCGCGGGCGGAACAGCAACGGCGACTGTTACGGTGAAGATCACGGGTAGCGTTGAAGCCGTGAACCACGTGCTGTTCATGATGCAAGAGAACCGCAGTTTCGACAGCTACTTCGGGATGCTGAATCCTTATCGCGTGAAGAACAACTTCAATGTGGCCGACGACGGCAACACGTACAACGTCGACGGTATAGAGGATAAGCCAACCATATACAACGAGAACGACTCCGGCACAAAGTTCTATCCATTCCACACGGTCAGCACTTGTTTGGACGATATGACCTCGGCGTGGCTGGAAAGCTATGGGTCAGTGAATCGCTATGACTTCAAGTGGTCGAGGGACATTCTCGACGATGGCTTTGTGCACGTGGCCTATGGGTTCTCGCAGAGCGGTTCTGGAAGTGGAACCTTTACGGGTGACACGACGGGCGAACGAGCGATGGCCTACTACGAGGACACGAGCGTTTCCGGTAATGCGGAGCTGAACTACTACTACTACATGGCTTCGCAGTTTGCATTGTCAGATCGCTGGTTCTCTCCGGTCTCGAGCAAGACGAAGCCGAACCGCATTGCGACGATGGCTGGTGGAACAACGCAAGGGTTGGTGAAAGATCCGGGCGCGGATGACGACAACCTGCCGCAACTCGGGATGAAGACCATCTTCGAACAGTTACAGACGAACAACGTGTCGTGGAAGATTTACTACACGACGACTGCCGGTCTCTGCAACGAGACCTATGACACGGACACTTGCGGAAGTTCGAGTTCGCCTGACTATTACCCTACAACAACGTTTGAGTACTTCAGTTTCGCGAACCAATACCTGTATGAAAATCCGTCAGGAGCGACATGCACGGGGACGACGGTCGGCTCGACGGCGGTGGGCGATCCGAATAATGAGTTCTGTATCGACACGAAGCACATCGCTCCGATCAGCCAGTTGTTTATCGACATGGCGAATGGAATGCTGCCGCAGTTCTCCTATATTGAGCCGGGGTATGGAATCAACGATGAGCATCCTGGGTCGGGACAGTCTATTTTGACTGGGCAGAAACAGATTGCAAAAATATTGAACGCGTTCATGAGCAGTCCGTCATGGAGCGATTCGGTATTCTTCCTGGCTCGCGACATTAGCGGCGGGCCTTACGATCACGTTCCTCCGGTGGCGGGATCCTCGAACAAAAACACCATTATCGACGACATGGGGTATCTGCCCGGCGGCACGTTGCCAAGCGGGACATTTGCTGCCGGGACCATTCCGGATATATCCACGATTGCAGTGAATGCGGACGACTATGTTCCGTGCGTTCCGACGGGCGGCACTCCGACGTTGCATTGCGATTTGAAGGCGAGCGATCCGGGCGCGGCCTCCACGGACGCCCCGAAGATGGAAGGGTTCGCGGCACAGTTGGGTTTCAGGGTGCCGAATATGGTGATCTCGCGGTTTACGCGCAAACACTATGTTTCGCATATTCCGATGGATCACACAGCGGTACTGAAGTTTGTACAGAACCGCTTTATTGGGCCGTCGGCGCATATGACGAATCGCGACGTGGTTCAGCCGAACCTGCTGGACTTCTTCGACTTCACCAGTGTTCCTTGGGCGACTCCGCCAGCAACGACTAGTTTGCCTACTCCGCCGGAGATTGAATCAACCTGCACTCCGAGCATTATGCAGTAAGTTTTGGAATTGCGTGGAAAGCCCAGGCTCGCACAGAGCTTGGGCTTTTGTGGGTTATGAGAGAGAGGGGGAGGGGGACTACTACGCTGAAAAGCTATTCCCTCGACTCTGCTGGGCGGTGCTCACCGTCTCTGCACGTGAATACACCAGAAAGCAATAGCTGACTGGTCCTAAGATCGGAAGAAACGGGAATTCGACCTGCTATTGTGATTGCAATAAATGCGATAAACAAACCGAGTGAAAGAATCGCTGAAAAACGGTAGACGCGCCGAGCCGTGGGACTCACTATGAATTCTCTGTTTATGTGGTAATTTCGCAGCATCGTGGTCCCGTCAAGATCGCCGTTTTAGTTCACCGCAACATGTTATCCGCATTGTGGGCTGGAACCAAAGACAAAGCTTCACTATGAATGCACTTGAAACCTCCTGATAAGAATTGGGTCACTCGCACAGGGCGGGTTCCAATCCGGCCTGGCGCTGCATGACGAAATCTTTTTGGCGGTCGGTTCCGACGAGAAACTCCTGCGAAGCTACCACTTCAAATCCCCACTTTTTGTAGAACGCTATGGCTCGGGGATTTTCCGAGAAAACACTGAGCCAGATGGGACGCGGGCCTTCGGCACTGAGCAAGGAAAGAGCGCAATGGAAGAGCGCGCTCGATAATCCTGTGTCATGGTAGGTCGGGTCCAGATAGAGCTTTCGGAATTCGGATGGCGCGGGTGCGGCAAGGTTCGGGTGCGGGCTGCGTCGGGCAATGATCATGTAGGCGACGATGTGACGTCCCTCGGTTCCGAAGGCTTCGGCGAGGAGGACTATCAGGTTTCCATCTTCAAGGTGGGCGGCGAAGCGCGCTGGGGTGAGTTCGGTTTCGATGTAAGCAGAGAGGTCGGAAGAGGCGGTCTCGGGACAGCCGAGCGGAAAGACTGTGGCGGCGAAAACCGATAGAGATTCCGCATCGGCGGAGGTGGCGCGGCGGATGGACGTGGGGTTCATGCGTTCACTATCAGAACATAAAGTAGGTGGAGAAAGGCAAGGGAGATCAGGATAAGAAACTAAGAGTCCCATATCTGCTAAATTTGGGCAGATATGGGGCCCTTGGCATCCGACAGTTTTCGGGTCGTTGTCGTTCCAAATTCAAAGGCCGTGAACTATCCTGCGATACGTTTGAAATCTTTCTTGAACGCGGGGTCGTTGCCGTTTTGGGCGGCGGCGGCGCGGAGTTCGTTGGCAGCGTCGGCACGTCGTCCCTCTTTTTCCAGGACTAGGCCGAGCTTCCAATGAGCAGTGCTTTGGCTCGGAGCACCTGCCTCGGGTTCACGGGTGACATATTGGCGCAGGTAGCGTTCGGCGCGGGGCAGATCGGCGTTAGTTTCGAGAAGGACAAGCGCCGCTGCGTAGAGCGGAGCAGCGTTGTCAGGGACGCGTCGCTGGGCTTCGGCCAAGGCGGCGTCGAGGTCGCTCCAATGCTGCTGGTGAGCGAGGGCGCTGGCCAAGTAGGTGTAGCCTCCGATGCGTCCGGAGTCGGCAGTGATGGCTTGGCGGGCGAAGTGTTCGGCCTCGGCGTAGTGACGGTACCCGTCACTGTCGAGGATGGACGTAAGGTCGATGATGGCGCGGTAGAGTTTCGGATTGAGCTGGACGGCGCGGCGAAGGTGGCTTTCGATCTCGGGCAGCGGGCGCTTCTGCATTTGGAGGAGCGCGGCTTCGGCCAATGCTCCTTCGGCTTGATTGATCTGGTAGATCTGCTGGAGGGTTTCGCGGGCCTTGGCCTTGGATCCTCCGACGATTGCGGGGGATTGCTCGTAGAGTCCCATGGACTCCTTGAGGCAACGGATGTTACGAGGATCGAGCTGAAGCGAAGTATCCGCCTCATGGCGCATTTGGCGAGCGAGAGGGATTCCTCCGCCCAGAACTCCGAGTTTGAGGGCGCGATCCCCTAGAGTGTCGGCTAGCTGGCAGTGGTAGTCACTGCTGTTGGGAGCGGCTTCGGTGGCGCGGCGTCCGAATTCGACGGCACGGTCGAAATCTCCGTAAGCATCGTAAACAGCCGACATCCAGGAGAGCGCTTCGGCGTCGTGCGGGTTGCGGTTGAGGCGATCCTGAGCAACAGCTCGGAGCTGGCGGAAGTGGCCCTGATCAAGAAGGGTTTTGCCGTCAGCTGCGGAGGCAAAGCTGCTGGTGAGAATGGTGAATCCCAGGGTGACAACAAGGGCGAATGAAAGCGCCGCGGAACGGAATCGGAGAGAACTCGGCATCAGACCTCATGGAGTGTCTCGCACGGAACCGGGGCGACGATGAATGTGCGGCGTTGAACAGCACCATTTACAATCGTGCAGAGCACCGGTAGCTGGCGCGGTGAAATCCCGCAGCGTGCTCCGGGAGGCCCGGGAGACTTCTGTATTAATAGGAGATTAACAGACAATGATGGCGGATGTCCGAAAAGGGCTGATCATAGTGAATACCGGGCCAGGAAAAGGTAAGACTACGGCAGCGATGGGAACGGGGCTGAGAGCGGTAGGTGCTGGACTGAAAGTTCTGATGCTTCAGTTCCTGAAAGGCTCGTGGCACTACGGCGAGTTGGATGCCGTAAAGGCGTTTGGCGACAACTTCGTCATGAAACAGATGGGGCAAGGGTTTGTGAAGGTCGGAGGGGCGGAAACCGACCCTGAAGATATAAAGATGGTGGAAGAGTGCTGGAAGGAATCCGAAGAAGCCATCATGTCTGGACGGTGGGACTTGGTGATTCTGGACGAGATCAACTACGCCATTGGGTACAAGATGCTGGATCCGGAGAAGGTGGTCGAGGTACTAAAACGTAAGCCAGAGATGGTGCACGTCATATTGACGGGGCGCAACGCGCATCCGACAATTGTGGAGATCGCCGACACGGTGACGGAGATGCGCGAGGTGAAACACGCGTATCAAAAAGGCATTCAGGCTCAGCGCGGGATCGAGTATTAGGAAATAATTGACGAAGGAAGCGGAGAGTCAACTACCCCACCAGTCGCCCAGGTTTGAAGTGCTCTTGGAGTGGGTCCGGTCGTCTCCCACTTCTGCGTCGAAAGACGCAGAAATAGGGCACCAGCGCTTTACCTTGATTGAGAAAGAGATTGCATGAGCTGGTTTAAGCGGGAATCGCAGGAACTCGATACGAGCGGCGAGCGCAAGATGCGCACCGAAGGGCTCTGGGTGAAATGTGACCAGTGCCGACAGATTATCTGGAAGAAAGACCTGGAAGCGAATTTTCACGTATGTCCGAAATGCGATAAACATTTCCGCATCGATACGCGGACAAGGTTGGCATATCTGTTCGATGACGGCGTGTATCACGAAGAAGACGGCAACCTGGTTACAACCGATCCTCTGGAATTCGCCGATTTGAAGTCCTACAAAGGACGCGTAAAAGCTGCGCAGAAATTGACAGGCCGCAAAGACGCCATCGTTAACGCTCGGGGCAAGATCAATGGGCGCGAGACGATTATTTCCGCGATGGAGTATGGCTTCATCGGTGGGAGCATGGGAGCCGTTGTGGGTGAGACGATCACGCGCGCGGTGGAGAAGGCCCTGAGAGATCGCGTGCCGCTGGTTGTCATTTCTTCAACGGGCGGAGCGAGGATGATGGAAGGCACGATCTCGCTGATGACGATGGCAAAGGTTTCGGCGGCGCTAGGGAGACTCGATGACGCCAAGGTTCCCTATGTCAGCGTGCTGACCGATCCGACGACGGGTGGGGTGACGGCGAGTTTTGCGATGCTCGGGGATTTGAATATCGCTGAGCCGGGAGCGCTGATTGGTTTCGCCGGACCGAGGGTGATCGAACAGACGATACGGCAGAAGCTGCCGGAAGGCTTCCAGCGCAGTGAGTTTCTGGTTGAAAAGGGATTTCTGGACGCGGTGGTACATCGGCGCGATATGAAAGCCTATATCGCGAGGGCGCTGGACTGGATGGCCGCATAGGGTTCTTTGAGTTAGAGAGATTAGAGACAAGGGCAACGGCCTCCGGGGTGGAGGGTATCGTTTCCCCGGTTATAGCCGAGATAAACCCTTCGACGCGAGCATGGGACGTTCGAGTTTTTAGTGCGAAAAGGTAATGCCGTTCATGGCTGCCGATTGGGCAGCCTTTGTTATTGGTGATGGGTGGCATCTATATATCTATCGGTGATTATGAAATTGGGAAGTGCTCAGCGAAGAGGATACAAGGTCGTGCTGCTGTTGCAGCGGCGGCTGAGCGGGCTGAGGTATGCAGTACGCGTACTGATTTCTGGGGTGTTTGTTTGGTTTTTTCTGGCAGTGCTGGCCCACGTGGACCCTCTGTGGGGGCTGATTTCATCTGTGGTGGTAACGGATCTGAAAGCGCGCTCGGCTCTGGATAACTTTGTTTCAAGGATGCTGAATACGCTGATTGGGTGCGGGGTTGGACTGCTTTTCCTGAAGTTGTTTGGGGCATCGGCTTGGGTGGTGCTGGCGGCAATGGCGATTGCAATTATCGTTTCGGCTGACTTGGTGAAGGTGCCGATTAGTTGGAGGATTGCTCCGATTACCGCTGCTATCGTGATGACCCCAGCGTATATGTCGCACTCTCCCCATGCGGCTCTGGAGGCGGCATTGCAGCGGACGGGCGAGGTTGTGGTCGGTTCGGCGGTTGCCGTGGTCACTTCATATGCGACCTCGGGGCTGTTTCGCTGGCGGCGAAAAGAGCGGGTTGCGGTGAATTCTTAAGAACAAATGCAAGGGCCAGGGCAATAGCGAGTTGGTGGACAGCACTGGTTCCAACTTTAGCCGCGCCAAGGAGCACACGTCGAAAATGGGACACTCGAGATTTGGGTAGGCGGAGAGTTAAAGGTTGATCGCGGTAAACCTTTGTAGTTTAAAGAGTTAGGATGTTCTGACGAGCGGCTTCGGCGTGCTATAATTATCTGTGCTTCTTAGGGCTAATTTCCCACAATGCAAACAATAAAGGCGACCGAGCGGGCCGAGATGGGACCGCGGCCGGGAAGTTCTGTTTGGCTTGAGAAGTGAATCAGGATTGCTGCTGAAGGAACGGGATTGTTTCCCCACCTTAGCCGCGCAAAAGCGGCGCGTCGAAGGTAGGGCACCCAGCGTTTTCGTGGATAGAACGAGGCAAGACAACAGCAAAATCTCTTTTCGCGGTGGACGTTAACTCTCTGCCCGAGCTTTACAGATTCTTCAGCATGCTGGAAGGTACTTAGGACTAAATGGCCGACGAAACGAACAATCCAAAGCTTCCGCTGGAAGGCGGCGGTGGACCTCCCTCGAACGTACTGCCCATCAACATTGAAGAGGAGATGCGGCGGTCGTATCTCGACTATTCCATGTCGGTCATCATTGGCCGTGCATTGCCGGATATTCGCGACGGATTGAAGCCGGTACATCGGCGCATTCTGTACGCGATGCACGACATGGGTTTGCTACACAGCCGTAAGACGGTGAAGTGCGCCAAAATCGTGGGTGAGGTGCTCGGTAAGTATCACCCGCACGGCGACTCGTCTGTATATGACGCAACGGTTCGTATGGCGCAGGACTTTTCATTGCGCTACCCGCTGGTGGATGGACAAGGTAACTTCGGCTCGGTGGACGGCGATCCCCCGGCAGCCTACCGTTACACGGAAGCCAGACTGTCGGCGATCGCGTCTGAATTACTGGCTGATATCGACAAGGACACGGTGGATTTCGTCGCGAACTTCGACGATTCCACGGCCGAGCCTACGGTGCTGCCGACCAAGATTCCTACGTTGCTCATCAACGGCTCGAACGGTATTGCCGTGGGTATGGCTACCAATATTCCTCCGCATAATCTCACCGAGATCATCACGGCGACGATTCTGTTAGTGGAAAAGCCGAATACGCAACTTGAAGAGATTTTGACGATTGTGCAAGGGCCAGACTTCCCAACCGCCGGTTTTATTCACGGACGCAAGGGGTTGTTTGAGGCTTACCGAACTGGACGCGGGCGGTTCTTGATGCGTGCGAAGGTTGCGGTTGAGCACATGACCAAAGAGAAAGACGCGATCATCGTCACGGAGATTCCTTACCAGGTGAACAAGGCGCGGCTCATTGAGCGCATTGCCGACCTGGTAAACGAGAAGACGATTGAAGAGATCAGCGATATTCGCGACGAGAGCGACCGCGACGGAATGCGCATCGTGATCGAACTGAAACGCGGCTCGCAGCCAGAGATTGTACTGAACCAGCTCTACAAGCACACACAGATGCAAGAGAGCTTCAGCATGATCTTTTTGGCCGTGTGCAACGGCCAGCCGCGAGAGATGGGACTGGTGCAGGCAATCCAGTACTTCATCGATCATCGCGTGGACGTGATTCGCCGACGTACGGCGTTCCTGTTACAGAAGGCAAAAGATCGCGCGCACATCCTGGAAGGCTACCAGAAGGCTCTGGACCATCTGGACCACGTGATTGCGATTATTCGCGGAAGCCAGAACCGGGCGGAAGCTCGCGAGAATCTCGTTGCTTACTTCGGCGGACGGACAATCACGATCAACCTGACGGGGAATTTCCCAGAGGCCGATCCGGAGAATCCATTCAGCACGAAGCAGGCAGACGCCATCCTGGAAATGCAACTGCACAGGCTGACGCGACTCTCGATCGACGAAATTTTGAGCGAGTTGAACGAACAGCGTGAGCGGATTGCCGAGTACGAATCGATTCTGGCGTCGGAACAGAAACTACGCTCTGTGATCGTGGAAGAGCTGAAGCAGATTCGCAAAGATTACGGCGACGAGCGGAAGACGATCATTCAGGATGAAGCGAAAGAGCTGCAACTGGAAGATCTGATTGCCGACGAGCAGGTGGCCGTAACGGTGAGCCATGCTGGTTATTTGAAGCGCACGAACGTCTCGATCTATCGTCAGCAGAGACGCGGCGGGACCGGTCGCAAGGGAATGAGCACACGAGAAGAAGATTTCGTGGAGCACATGATTGCAGCGACCACGCATAACTTCATCCTGATCTTTACGAACACGGGACGCGTGTACTGGCTGAAGGTTTACGAGATTCCGGACGTTAGCGCGGCGGGCAAGGGCAAGCATATCGGCAACCTGGTGAGTTTGCAGCCAGGCGAGACGGTACGGGCTTTCTTGAACGTGAAGGATCTGGAAGAGGAAGGGAAATTCATCTTCTTTACTACCCGCAAGGGCACAGTGAAGAAGACTCCTCTGAAAGATTTCTCGAACGTGATGTCACGCGGCATTATCGCTATCGGTATCGACAAAGACGACGAGTTGGTTTCGGCACAGGTTACGGATGGTCAACAGTACATTCTGCTGGCCACGCACTTGGGCATGGCCGTTCGCTTTGACGAAGAGGACGTTCGCTCGATGGGACGCCCGGCGTATGGCGTACGCGGCATGAGCTTGGCCGTGAAGGATTACATTGTCGGAATGGTTGTGACTCCGAAGAACGCTACACCGGGAGCCGATCACAAGACACGCAAGAAGAATCGCGAGGACGAGACCGGCGAGTTGATGCCGAACCTCATTCTTACGATCTCCGAGAATGGCTATGGGAAACGGACTCCGGTGGACGACTACCGGTTGACTGGACGCGGAGCCAAAGGCGTGATCAACCTGAAGACCACGGCGAAGAACGGTAAGGTGGTTGCAATTCTGTTGGTAAGTGAAGAGAGCCAGGCGATGTTGATCAGCCAGTTTGGCAAGATCATTCGCATGGGGACAGATACGATTCGCGAGGCAGGACGAGCGACGCAGGGAGTGAAGCTGCTTTCACTCGATGGCGAAGATCGCGTAGCCGCAGCCGTGGTGCTTCCGAAAGAAGAAGCCAACGGCAATGGCAACGGAGATGAGCCGACACTACTGACAGAGTAGAGGTAGAAGCTGTGAACAGAGCTCGCCAACTCCAGGCTGTTACGAAACTGAGTGACTCTGAAATGAGTTGATGTGAAAATGCTCTCGCGGAAGCGAGGGCAATTTTCATGGGTTTCATTCAAGGGGAGTCACGGGGACAGCAGACATTGTTTCCATT